>Ga0065719_106809_pt1 | contig 13668 bp, 15 predicted proteins | sample GBSCel85sediment_FD_59106 | JGI IMG/M metagenome (GOLD analysis project Ga0065719, IMG submission 59106) | Hot spring sediment microbial communities from Great Boiling Spring, Nevada - Cellulolytic enrichment CS 85C v3 (version 3) | ecosystem: Environmental > Aquatic > Thermal springs > Hot... | reverse complement strand
TCCTTCAAGAATTCTGTAGCCCCTTATCTCTCTTATCATCTCCTCCGCATCCCTTCTGCTTATTGGAACAAGCCTGAAGCTCACATCTCTTAGAACTTCTGCAAAAATCCCGCCAAGGCCGAACATGATGTAGCTCCCGAACTGCTCATCTTCTGCAGAGCCAACTATTAGCTCCACTCCTTTCAGCATGGGCTGAACGTTAACACCTTTAGCCCCTTCTATGGATGAAAGTCTTCTGAAGGCAATTCTTACTTCATCCTCATTCCTTATGTCGAGCAGAACGCCGCCAACATCGCTCTTGTGCAGAATTCCATGAACTTTCATAACAACAGGAAATCCGATCTTCTTTGCGAACTCAACAGCATCATCTTCGCTAAAGCAGATTTTCCCAAGTGCCGTCTTTATTCCATAGCTTTCCAGCAGCTCCTTGGCTTCCTGCTCTAGCAGAAGCATGAATTAAGTTGTCGAAGGATATTTCATTTTTTTGAAATGATCTTAAGGCTTAAAACTGTTCCATCGGTCAATATTGCATCCCATTCGCTGTAGTCGAATCTTCTGAACATGAATCCAGCCGGCTTCTCTAAGTTAACTGCCGTTGATGAGCAGAGCTCGTTGAAAGCTGGGAGAACGATTACTCTCTTTTTTTCATTGTCCATTTTGATGTATCCGCTCAGAAAAGCTCTCTCTTTTATTCCACCTACTTCAGATGGTATGAAAACAGATGGATGAGCATGGGCAAATATGAAGTTTTTTGCTTCAAAGAATTCATCTTCTGGAACCGCATGACCATGGAATATCGAATTTTTTCCAATTTTCACGGCTCTGCAACCCGATATTCCTATATCGTGATTTCCCCGAACGACTATGGTTTCTGCTATTCCAGATATCTTATCCAGAAATTCCTGAACTGGGCTCCTTTTTCCAAGATGTCTTATGTCTCCTGCTATTATCAGCGTTTGAAATCTTTCTGCCAGTTTTAAAGTCTTCTCCAGCAATTCTTTATCGTAAAAGGGAACCAGGCCAAAGTGAAGGTCTGCAATAACGGCTTTTTTTCCTATTGAAATGGCGTCACCCAGAATTCTCATCGAAAATTTTCTTTTTTACAGCTTCAAGATGTTCCGAGATGTTCAATCCAATTTCCTTTGCCACTATAAGGGCAACGACTTCAAAGCTGAGCAGATTTTCCATCTTTTCCTGTCTTTCGCTTATAATGGAAAATACCTCCTGAATGCTTTTTCCGGTTTTTCCAGCAATTTCCTCAACTATTCTCTCTCCCAATGTCTTCTCCTCTATTAGAAGCTCTTCGAGCTCAAGGCTCATGATTAAGAGAAGAAGTCTTCGAGAGTTAAGCTTTTTGCTCCATCATCTTTTTTTTCTTTTTTCTTTCCTCTCTTTTTAGCCTGCTCTTCAACCTTTCTTTCTTCTTTATGCTCCGTCTCTTTAATCTCCTCTTTTTTAGGCTCTTCTTTCTTCACAGCTATCCATGTCTCGTCGATTCTGTGAAGTTTTCTCTCTTCCATTAATCTTACTATCTCCATCGCCTTTTCCTTTACTAAAAACTCCAAATCTTCCTTGCTAAATTCGTAAAAAGCGGCAATTCTGGCACTTTTCTCGACTTCCAGATTTTGTAGCAGGAAAGTTATGACAGGAAGCATCTCGTTTTTAGCCTTTGAAGTCGAAAGATGCGAGCAATTGGCAATCTTCTTTAGAATTCTTTCCCTTATTTCTCTGCTCTTTTTTGTTTGGAACATGAATTGCCAAATCTGAGGTCTTCTGTAGTGAGTAAAGCCTGCCTTCTTTTCTTCTCTCGACTTTTGAACTCCATCTGTCATAAGAAAAGTCGCATATTTCCATAATCTGTAAGCCTGTCTTTTTCTAACGCGTCCTAGAAACAAATCTGCCCTCGAAAGAACTGCATAGCCTTTTAAAAGATCTTTTCCCTGATATTCGAGCGGAATGTTTTCCTCTATCCACTGTATCAGATCTTCTGGCGCTTCATCCAGTAGCATGGCATCTGAATATGCGGAGTAATTCGTCTTGTATATCTTCTGAAGAAGCTTGAAAACGTCTACTTCCTGAGATCTCTTTCCAACAACGAAGTCTTCTAATGTTACTCTTTTCTTTCCTTCAGCAATTGCTTGCAAATCGTTTATCGCAGCCCTTAAATCTCCACCAGCGTTTTCCGCTATCTTTTCCAGAACTTCCTTGTCGCATTCTATTCCTTCTTTCATGCATATCTTTTGCAAAACCTTTATGATTTGCATCTTTGAAATTCTTCGAAATTCTACGAACTCGCAGAGCGATCTAAGCTCCTGCGATAGCTCATATGGATCGTTTGCTGTTAGTATTATTGGCTGTCTTGGCTTTTTCTTTATTATTCTTATCAGCGCAGCTTCCCCGCCAACGTCTTCTTTTTTGTGAATGTTGTCGACTTCGTCGAGTATTATTAGCTTAAGCCTTCCGACGTTTGAGGACAAAAATTCTCCTTCGTCGCTGATTGTTTCATTAAATGCACCTTCGCCAACTATCTTTTCTATTGTTTCCCAGCTTCTCTGATCGCTTGCATTCATTTCAACGACTTCCCATTTCATCGTATTCGCCAATGCCAGTGCAATTGAAGTCTTTCCAACTCCAGGCGGTCCAGCGAGAAGTAAAGGTTTCCATCTCTCCCTCTGCCACCTCTTTGCCCATTCTATCACCTTTGTAAGAGTTTCTTTATCTGCAACGACTTCGCTGATGTCTTTAGGTCTATACTTTTCAGTCCACAGCATCGAATATCGTTCGTCGGGAATATATAAAGACTAGTGTATGACAAATTTAAGCATAAGTCTGCCAAAAAGGTAAAAGCTTATATAGGGAGCATAAGCCCTTTTTGCGTGAGCAGCGGAATTTACATGAAGAGAGAAGAAATAGAAGAAATAAAGAGAAAGAGGCTGAAATTCACGCTGAAATACGTTTACGAGAACTGCGAATTTTACAGAAAGAAATTCGAAGGCATAAATCTCGACAGAATAACGCCTGAAAAAATTCATAAGCTTCCCTTCACGACAAAGCAGGATCTTCGTAATGCCTATCCATTGAAGATGAGCTGTGTGCCAAAGGACAGAATTGTCAGAATTCAGATGAGCGGTGGAACAACTGGGCAGCCGGTAATAGTTCCCTATACGAGAAAGGACGTTTATCAGTGGAGAGAAATGGTTTTGAGAGCTTTTCAAATTGCGGGCATAACTTCAANGGATGTTATCCAGATAACACCTGCATTTGGATTGTGGAACGGTGGCTTTGGATTTCACTTCGCAGCAGATGCGATAAACGCTTTCNTCATNCCCNTAGGCCCGGGAAATACGAGAAATCAGATTCGCTTTATGCTCGACTTTGGCACAACAGTTCTATGCGCTACCGCAAGCTATCCGCTCAGAATAGCTGAAGTTGCAGAAGAGCTGGGCATAAAGGCTTCCGAACTTCCAGTTGAAAAGATGCTTCTTGGCGCAGAGCCTTGGAGCGATGAGATGAGGAAAATGATAGAGGAAACTTTCGATGCTATAACCTTTGACATTCCCGGGCTGACTGAAATGGGCGGAGTAGGAACAGTTGGCTTCGAATGTCCCTTGCGAAAGGGTCTGCACATGTGGGAAGATAATTACATAGTCGAAGTTGTGGATCCAAAGACTGGAGAGCCACTTGATGAGGGAGAAGAAGGAGAAATCGTTTACACTGCTATAAACAGGGAAGCCATGCCCCTGATAAGATACAGAAGCGGAGAAGTATCGGAAATAGTTAGCAAAGAGAAATGCGAATGCGGAATAGAGCACATTACGCTCAAAAGGATCAAAGGCAGAACGGATGACATGATCATACACAGCGGCGTCAAGTTTTATCCGAGCGATGTCGAAAGCGTTCTTGCAAGATATGGAATTGCCCACTATAAGATAGAAGTCGGGTCAAATGTCAGAGTTTTGTTCGAAGGAGATCCAGCTTTGGTTCCCCGCATCTCTAGGGACTTCAGGGAGTTCATAGGCATAAATCCTGAAATCGTTCCGTTGCAGAAGGGTCAGATAGAGAGATTTGAAGGAAAAGCTAAAAGGCTGGTGAGGGTATGATTTTGGAAGCAGTTTATGGTGCCTCGGTGATTCTGATTCTGCTAGGCACTTTGATAGCTTTCAGAAGGATGAGGAGATTTTTATGATCTTTGAAGTCTTTCTAGCTTACCTATTTTTGATGATCCTCATCGGCATCTATGAATACAGGAGAACTAAAAATATTCCTGAATTTTATATAGCTGGAAAGAAATTGGGGGCACTCGCTGTAAGTCTGTCGTTTTTTGCAACCTATTTCAGCACAGCAGCATTCTTGGGCGGTGGAGGAACGGGATTCATCCTTGGATTTCAGTGGTCAGCCTTCCTTATATTCTTCCACATTCTCTTCGCAATCCTGGCATGGCTTATCATAGCACCGCCGATGAAAAGGATAACCGATGAGATGGGGATCATGACGATTCCGGAGATCTTTGGCAGGAAATTTGGAAAAGAAGTGCAAGTAATCTGTGCATTCGTGATCCTTTTCTTCTTCGAATTCTACATGGTTGCCATTTACAAAGGAGCGGGCATCCTGCTTCAAACGATGCTATCGATCGATTACCTGAGTGCTTTACTGATCATGGCGATCATAGTAACAGTTTATACAGCGATCGGTGGCTTTAGAGCAGTTGTTACAACCGATATGATCCAGGGACTTATAATGTTCTTTGGAGCAATTCTTTTATTCCTCTCGATCTTTACTCAGCTTGGGGGAATTGAGGCGATTGAAAATCTCCGCTCCGTGAAGCCAGAGCTTTTCGAAATCGGAAAGATGGGACCAAAGCCCGTAATGGATTCCGGAATGATAGTTCCCTTTGTTTTGAGTCTTACATTTGCCATAAGCGTTGCCCAGCTTTCGAGTCCTCAGCTCGTCGTCAGGTTCATCGCGGCAAGAGATCAAAGAGTTATAGCCTACGGAATGATCCTCAGCCCAATAATAATTGGCATCTTTGCGATCTGCGTTTTCAGCATTGGCCCGTTTGGATGGCTCGTTATACCTAAAGAAGAAGTAGCATCCTTTTTGAGAGATGCGGACAAAGTTGTGCCATACATGGCGATGAAGCTTTTGCCAGTTGGAATAAACGCTCTGCTACTGACTGCAATAGTTGCAGCTGCGATGTCAACGATAAACTCACTCGTCCACGTTTCGGCAACTGCGCTCGTCAGAGATCTTGTTCAGAACTTCAGAAAAATCGACGATTCAAAGGCTTTAAATCTAACAAGGATCGCAGTCGTTGTCCTTGCCCTGATTCCCGTTTACTTCGCAGTCAGTCCGCCGGGAATAATAGTCGAAATCGTTGGGATAAGCTTTTCCGTCATAACTTCAGCCTTTCTCATCCCGCTAATTTCTGCCCTATATGCTAAGAATGTCAAGAAAAGCGCGGTAATAGCTTCGATGCTCGTTGCCATCGCAGCTTGCATAATCTGGCAGGCCTTCTTCTACAGAGCCCTTTTCATATATCCAGTAATTCCCGGCCTTCTGGCATCGGCAATTACTTTTTTAGCCTTCAACATCAAAAAGTAATCTTACTTCAGTTTTTTCATCCTTTAAAAGTTTCACGATCTCTCTGCTGATCTCAAGAGCTGATTTGCTCGCAGATATAAGCACAGTTCTTCCGCATATAAAACGGCTTTTTCTGATCACTATATCTCTTTCATGCGTTAGGCTTAGCTTTTCACTCCCAAAGCCAAAAAGAAAATCCCTTATTCCGTAATCTGGAAGAAAAATCTCAACTTTAATCCTTCTGCCATCCCTTAAGATTGCCTTCGCTTTTTCGGGGATCTCTGAAGCGCTCATGCTTGCTTTTACTCCGATCACGCAGTCAGCTCTTTTTGATATTTCTCTGTCCTTTGTGACCTGCAAAGTGTTGTAGTGCCTTGCAGTTATGTTTTTATGGCCAAAAGCGATAACCTCAAAAATCATCAAAATAAAATAAAATAAAAATTAATTACTTTCTGTATAGAATTATCTCAATAGCGGACACGTTGGCAGTTCCCTGCTCGCCGGAAACTTGTTCCGTCGAAATCTTTATGTTCTTAACATCCACATCAGGCAGAAAGCGCTTTCTGACTATCTCTGCCACATCCACTGCCCTGCTTATTGCTTTCCCACGTGCTTTTATGGCAACTTCCGTCGCTCCGCTGTTGAACTGTGTAAGCACTGCCAACACATAATTCATCACGGGTTTGTTTCCAACAAACACCGCATTCTCTGCCATTTCCGACCCCTCCTTTTTTCTCGTCAACCATCGGGGGCTATATTAAACTTTCGTTATTCATGGGTATAAATAGCCAACACTTCTCCATTAGCTCTTTCAATTCTGCAGAATCCGAACCTTTCAAACTGGACGACATTTCCAACTTCTTTCTCTATTCCCCTTTCAGCAAAACCCTCAAAAACCACTTCCCCTATTACTCTGCATTTGATGGCGAAGCTCTTAGGCAGCCAGTGTATTATGTTCTTTCCCTTTTTCACCATTGAAGGCTCAAAGCTTACGAACTTAGCTTTTTTGTCGAGAATAACATTGCAAAAGTCCTTCAGCCTAACGTTTTCACCTCTAAGCCTCTCCAGATCGTCTTGGGATATGTATATGAATCTTTCCCCCCTTAAAATTCTCTTTTCGCTTTTGTTTGGATTTAGAGGAATTTCTACTGTTCTCTCTTCCGGCAGATCTTCGATTTCGATCTCAACCGGATTTGCCACGAAGAAGTATCTATTCGCCTTCGGATCTATTATCTTCCTGTTCTCCGCAAATAGATTCTTCAAGCTAACGTTCACTTCACTCTCGCTGAGTCCAAGGGCTAAGAAGAATTTCTTTATGGCTTCAGCAGTTATGCCCCTTCTCCTAAGCGCTCTTATTGTTGGCAACCTTGGGTCGTCCCAGCCATCGTATTTACCGCTCTCAACTTCTCTCTTTATCAGCGAGGTAGAAAGCTTTCCGAACTCTACAACGTTAACCCTTCCCCAGTGCATCGTTATCGGATATTCCCAGCCAAGATATTCGTAGATGTATCTCTGCCTGAGCTCGGAATCCCGCAGATCTTTCCCTCTAAGTATGTGAGTCGTCTGGCAAAGCTTGTCCTCTATTGCAGATTCGAAATCGAGGGTTGGATAAACGAAGTAAGCATCTCCTACGAGCGGATGGGGCGTGTAGATTATCCTGAAGGCAACCCAGTCCCTCACTGCTGGATCCTTGTGAGACATGTCAGTCTTAATCCTTAAAACGACCTCCCCTTCATTGTAAAATCCCTCCAGCATTTTTTCCCAGACATCCAGATTTTTTTCAACCTCGCTTTCTCTATGCGGACATGCGGTTCCGCTGTCTCGATATCTCTTGAATTCCTCTTTTTTACAGAAGCATGCATAAGCTTTTCCGATCTCTATCAATTTCCTGGCGTATTCGTAGTAGAGCGGAATTCTTTTCGATGCATATATTACTTCATCCGGCTCATAGCCTAGCCATTCGATATCTTCGAGATACCAGTCATATGCCTCAAGCATTGGCCTTTTTGTCTTTGGATCTGTATCATCAAATCTTACTATATATTTCCCATCATAAATTTTACAGTATTCACCATTTATTATAATTCCTCTTGCAGATCCAAGAGTTGGTGGACCATTTGGATTTGGAGCAAATCTCATCACAACTTTCCCTTTTTCTGCATTGGGAAGCGGTGGAAGTCCAATTTCCTTCTCTATGGTTTTCCTTTCGAATGAATACTTGCTCATCAATTCCCTTTTTTGCTCCTCGCTCATCGCTTCGAACTCCCTTATGCATTCCCTCACCAACTCTACTAGCTCCCGTATTTTTGCTTTCATTTCAGGATTTTCTGCTATTACTTTTCCTATCACGGCCTTTTCTTCAGCCTTTCCGAACTTTGAAGCGTTTATTGCAACGTGTTTCATCACTATTTCTTTCACGAATTCCGATTCTCCTTGGAATATATATTTCTTTAGCAAAAATTTTTTAATGTCTTAACTTAAACAATTAGTATGAACTCGTTGAGGTTTGGAAACGTTGAAATAACCTATCTGAAGCATGCTGGCTTTAAGGTGAAGGGTTCGAAAGTTCTCTATGTAGACCCCTACGATGTCCCCGAAGGGCTGGAAAAGGCTGATCTGATATTGGTGACGCACGATCACTTCGATCACATGGACATAAAATCGATAAAGAGGCTTTCAAAGAGCGATACAACAGTTGTGACTCCGGTTGGTTGTATAATAGAAGGCTTCGAGAGCTGTTCCCTCGCTGAAGGGGAGGAAAGGGAAGTAAAGGGTGTGAAGATAAGGACTTTTCCAGCTTACAACGTGAACAAGCCGTTCCACAAAAGGGGAGGCGTGGGTTACATCTTTGAAATCGACGGAGTTAAGATTTACCATGCTGGCGATACGGACAGAATTCCGGAAATGAAAAATCTCGAAGTCGATGTGGCGTTGCTGCCAATAGGCGGAACATACACGATGAACGTTAGCGAAGCGGTCGAGGCAGCATGGGATATAAAGGCTAAAGTATACATTCCAATGCACTACGGGGCAATTCCGAACACTAAAGCAGATCCTGAGGAATTTAGGCTCAGGGTTCCGAAGGCAGTCGTTCTGAAACCTCTTTTAAGCTGAATTCTCTCTTTTTAATTCAGCTACGACAAAACTGTATCCTAGAATACATTTTTCAGGCGATTCGCCTATTATTTTTCCAACAACTATACTCTCACCGTCCTTTAGTTCAACTGGATGGCAGAGATTGTACATTCCGCACTCGTAATGGTTGCACTTCCTTTCCTGATATCTGAACTTTACTCCTTCTGTAAGCGTTGACTCCACGAGCGCTATAATCGGAAGTTCGATGACTTCAACTGCAACTACGCCGTCTTCGTGAAGCTGGCATTCATGAACTGTGCCATCTCTGAGTCCTACTATCTTGTATTTTGCCCCCTCTCTCAGCCTAAGGCATGTCTTTTTGACTTTGCAGTTCTCACATTCCGGCTTTCCGCCGAGGAATATGAACTCAACCCCTATTTTCGCCCAATTCTTTCCACATAGCGTTATGATCCTGTTGACCTCACCGTCCATAATGCATGTCACCGCCGATCATTTCAACTTTCCGCTAAAAATAAATTTAAATTTTATAATATCCAATTCGCAAGCTTCTGTTCGTCTTTTCTATGCTCTTCTCCTTCGGAACTCCAAACATGGCTCTTATAGCATCGATGTTTTCCGGAACTACTATTGCCTCCTGATGAACTGCTTGAGTTAGGAAAAGATCGTTGCCATCGATCGCTATCGACTCAAGCCATATGATGTTCTCGTAGAGATCGTATCTCATCCTTAGCTCCCTTGCAAACTCTATTATCTTGGCAGTTGAAGTGAATCCGTCTTCTGCCGATAGGAGCATTATTCTCGGCTCGTTTTCCAGCACTGAAATGACATCTTCTCTCTTAACGCTCTCTTTAAGCTCGACAGAGAGCGAGTGAACATGCATAAGCGTTGTGGGTAGCTTGAAGGCAGTCGTAACTATGTCCACGTCGGGCAGAATAGTTTTCACATCTTTTGCATGATGAGATGGCAGCCTTATTGGATCCGGGGCTATTGCATTCGTAAGCCCTTTTTTGTCCTCCTTTGGATCCGCAACCCTTCTCAGAATTGTTGCCCTTATCCTTCCTATCTTGAAGTTCGTCTTCAGATGGTAAATTGTCCTGACAAGAGCTGTCGTGTTGCAGCTGACAACTCTGACGTATTTTTTGCCGATTGCATCGTTGTAGTTTGCTATTGCATTGAAGGAAACCTCTGCCACTTCTTTCTTTTCTCCACCCTGAAATATCGATCTAATTCCAAAGCTCTCATACATCTTCTTGTTCTCCGCTCCAACATTTTCTGGACTGCAGTCAACCACGATGTCGGCTTTTCTTATCAGATCTTCAACTGTTCCGCTTATCTCGATTCCGGACTTTTCGAAAAGCTCAACATTCTCCTTTTTTGCAACGTATAGGTCGAACTTCTTCTTTGCAAGCTTTGCTTCAAAATCCGGTCGAGTTTTTGTAACTCCAACGACTTTCATATCTTCCTGCATCGAAACGGCTTCAGCAATCCTTTTTCCTATTGTGCCGTATCCGTTTATTGCCACCTTTATCATACGAACACCTCCACGTTTATCCTATGTCCAACTAAATCGACTTCTAATATTTTACCCTTTAGTTCATACTTCTTTCCCAGAACGTCGAAGAAAACAAGCACATCCCCCTCAACCTTTACGCGGACTATGTCTTCGAATATAACCTTTCCACTTGAAACTATTCTCGACTCACACATGCNAGTTCATTTGCCTCCTTGTATAAATAGCTATCAGAAAAGTTTTTATCTTGGGTTCAGAGATCTAGTTAAATGCCTAGGACTGTAAAAGATCTGCTCATAGAAATCCGAAATGCTACAGAGCTGATAATAGATCTGGCCTACTCTTCCATTTTATACGATGCGGAAGACATAGCTGAAGAAGTCCTTGAGCTTGAGGCAAAGTTTTATGAACTCCTGAACGAGATAAGAACGCTTGCGGCCCTTTCCGTTAGAAGACTGGAAGATGCTAAGAGAATAGTTCCGATAATGCAGATAGCGAGTGCAAGCCAGAAGATGTGCAGCGCGGCTGGAGATAAATCGACCCTTGTTTTGAGAAACTACAAGCTCAGCAAGGACATAGTTAAGCTAATATTGAGCCACTCTGAGGAAACTATATTAAAAGTAACGGTTCCCGAGATTTCCCAGATAGCTGGAAAAACACTTGGAGAACTCAGATTTCAGAAAGTGACAGGAATGAGAGTCATAGCAATAAAGAGGGATCTCGAATGGATCTTCGATGTCAACAGAGATACGAGGATAATGAAGGGAGACACTCTTTTCGTAAGGGGAGACCCGAACATGGTTCCCAAGGTATACGAATTCGTTCTTGGCGAGAAAAGAGAACTTGAGACAGCTTCAGAGCTTGAAATTCCGGAACTGGACAGAGCCGTGGATGCTCTGATAGAGATGAAGAATCTTTCTGAACTGGCAGTTGACTTGGCGTATTCATCGCTCATTTACGGAAACGAAGATGTAGCTCTTGAAGTAGTTTACCTAGAAAGCATAGTGGACAACTTGAAGTTTGAGGTTGAAAGAAACATATTACTGGCTAGCAAGAAATTGGAAGATCCATCGGTTTTAATTCCAATTCTGGAACTAGCACAAAGTGCTGAGCAGATAGCAGATGGAGCCAGAGAAATAGCCGAAGTTTTGCTTAAAAAGATGGAGTTGCCTTCGATATTTAGAGAAGCGATGAAGGAGACAGACGAAATTCTTACAATGGTAACGGTTTGTGAAAATTCGAGTCTTCAGGGAAAGACACTCGGAGAAGCCAAAGTTGAAACGAATACGGGAATGCATGTGATAGCTATTAAGAGGAGAGGAGAATGGATCACAAGACCGACTGCGAATACAAAGATTTTTGCCGGCGATGTCTTGGTAGCAAAAGGTCCTAGAGATGGAGAAAACGAGCTGATGAATCTCTGCTCTGTTATTGAGAAAAGAACGATTTGAGTTTTCTGACCAAATCTCTTCTTATTCTCGAATCCCTTCCAGCCTCGCAGACAGCAGATCTAACTCCTATTATGTCGGGTGAAAGTCTTTTCAAATCGTCAACGTGTTTCCATCCGAGATTCCCAGCTATTGCGCACAGCAATCCATGTTCTCTTGCCATTGAAACAAAGCTTTGCAAGTTTTCGAACTTGAGATGATCGAAGATAGAAGTTCCATCCTTTATCGCCGTGTCGACCATTACGACGTCGGCTTCACAAGAGCCAACGATTGGTGGCAACTTCAACGGATTTATAGCATTTATTCTGTAAAAATCTCCATATCCAGCTATTACAACTTTTTTGTTTGAATCAAAATCCTTAACAGCCCTTACTACTGCCTTGATCAATTCTTCTGCCTCGAACTCATTTTTTATTCCATGAAGTCCAACTTTAATGTAATCCGCACCAGCAATAGCGGCACCTAAAGCTGCCAAGCTTGCCGTTCCCGGTTTGTAAGGCATGTCTCCAGTCGTTGCACTGACTTGTTTTCCGGAAGATTTTGCAATTTTGGCTATTTCCCTGATCACCCAGGGAAAATTTGCTCCAAGGGAGCCTTCAGCAGGATTTTTCACATCTATTATATCTGCCCCTCCCTCAATTGCTTCGATCGCCTCATCTATATCCTTTGGACTTACGAGAACCAACATCAACTTCAGTCTTCACAATGATATATATGCCTTTTGAAAATTTATGAGAGGTGAGCGAATGAGAGTTGAAGCTATAAGGACAAAGAAAGACATGAAGGTCTCGGAGCTTCTTGAAGCTTTCAGCTCTTCTGCTTTCAATGCCAGAAGACTTGGAGAAGCTGGGAAGCTGTGGAAAAAAATGTTGGAGGAAGATGCTTTCATCTTTTTAACAGTAGCTGGCGCAATGGTTCCTGCAGGGATGAGAAGAATTTTTAAGGATCTAATATCCCTCGGTTTTGTTAATTCGATTGTTTTAACGGGAGCAAACTTTGTTCACGAGATATGCGAAGCCCTCGGATTCTTTCACGAAATTGGAAGCGAAAAAGTGAACGATGCAGAGCTTGCGGAAATGGATGTCAACAGGATCTACGACGTCTTCATTCCGACTTCCGCTTTTATAGCAGTGGAGGAATTTCTGTCAAAATTGTTTGAACAGCTTTCTGGTAGCTTTTCAAGCTATGAAATTGTATGGGAAGTGGGAAAAAGGCTGAAGGACTCCTTTTTTAACCTAGCATTTGAAAAAGGTGTTCCAGTTTTCTGTCCAACGCTCCACGATTCAATTGCCGGACTTCACATGATGATATACGGAAAGAAGATGATGCTGGATTACAAGAAGGACATTGAGAAAATTGTCGATCTCTGCTCGCAGAAAAGAAAGATGGGAATCGTTATAATCGGCGGAGGAGTTCCTAAAAACTTCACCCTACAGGCAATGCTACTTTCAGTTGGCTTTGACTATGCGATACAGATAACAACGGATTCCCCTCACTTCGGCGGACTTAGTGGTGCAACGCTTGAGGAAGCTAAGAGCTGGTGCAAGCTGAAAAGCGATGCGAAGGCTGTTACTGTTTACTGTGATGCAACCATAGCCCTGCCGATTTTGGTATGCTATCTTGTGGACTCAGTTGGCAAGAGAGAGATTTAAAATTATGTCAGGCCACTGTAATTGAATTTCTAGCTTGAATCTGCTCCACTTTCCCTTTATTCTTTCCATAACTTTTTTGTAAATCATTTCTGCAAATTCCTCGGCAAAAACTGGACTGTATAGATCTGCGAGTCCTTCAAAGCTCATTCTTAAGATAAACTTTTCTCTGTATACTGCAATTTCATCCTGAACAAAGGACTTCTTCAGCTTTTCTGTCAAAAGAAATTCTATCTTCCTGAGATCCTCTGTTTTGAACTCATAATCCTGGGAAAGCATGTCTTCAGCTGTTAAATTCATAATCCTTCTGTCCCTTTCATATATTTCCAAGCTTTCTACTTCCTTTCCATCTCTGAGCCATTTTCTATAATAACTGGCGAGATCA
>Ga0065719_106734_pt1 | contig 13679 bp, 28 predicted proteins | sample GBSCel85sediment_FD_59106 | JGI IMG/M metagenome (GOLD analysis project Ga0065719, IMG submission 59106) | Hot spring sediment microbial communities from Great Boiling Spring, Nevada - Cellulolytic enrichment CS 85C v3 (version 3) | ecosystem: Environmental > Aquatic > Thermal springs > Hot... | reverse complement strand
GGCGCGCCCGGTGTTGGCGCCGCAGGCACGGCTGGCACCGCTGGCTGCCACGGCGGCGCTGTGAACGCTCCGCTTGGCAGTGCGTACGTTATCAGCTTCCACGCCGCGCTTAGCGCTAGGTAGATGAGTATCGGCTTGACCATCAGCCACGCCGCCTCGGTTAGCGCCTCCCTCGTGCTCCTCGCGTGGATTATCTTCTTCGCCTCGCTGAGCATCATCTTGTACGTTATAGCTATGAACAGCGTGCCGAACGCCTTCCTCTGTATCGTGTCCATCGCAGCGGCGATGAAGCCGAGCACAGGCTGCACCAGCACAGTCTTCGCCGTCTCGAACAGCCAGTTGATGAAATCCGATATCGGCTTGACTATGCTGCTGTATATCACGCCCCACAGCCATCCCACAGCCTCTCCCAGCCACTTCACAACCGTTGTGACTGCGTTTGCCACGAAGCCCGTGAGCGCGTTGACTACGTCCTCCAGCGACGGCAGCTGCATGGCGTCACCTCAGCCTTACCCGTATCACTATGTCCCCTGCGCTTATCTCTACCATCCCCCTCCACTGCTCGCTAATCGCCGACTTCAGCGCTTTCGCTATCTCCTCGCCGCTGACCCTTATCTCCACGTGGTCGTGCGTCATCGTGGTCGCCGGCTTGAAGCCGTACCTGCTGCCCAGCCTCTCAACCTCCTCTGCTATCAGCTCTGCCAGCGACCTCATCCGCATCACCCGTACGGCGACAGCCAGTATGCTGCTATTAAAACTAGCAGCACCGCGTCCTCCGGTCTTTCCGAGACCATCGCCATGAACCACCTGACGAACCTCTCAGCTATGTCCACCAGCTTCTCGACCAGCGCCCTCGCGAACTCCTGCATCCTGCCTAGTATGGACGCCACCGAAGCCACGACGCTGCCCACCGTGCCGAACCCCTCGCCGAGTATCGCGCTAGCCATCCCACCACCCGTGATTAATTGACCTTACGTGCTTAAAAGGTGGATGGTATGCCGGGTCCCGCGGGTGTGTACGAGTAGTACTGTATGATCTCTATCTTGAACGTCCTGGTCCCGGGGACCTATCGGTCTGCCCTCCCACCTTGTACCTGGCGTACGGGTTCGGGTGGCTTGCCGTGTCCTTCACCGAGAGACCCAGGTAGTACACGTTGTAGCTTGAGCCGAGCGAGACCGAGTCCTCCCACTTCACGCCCAGGTACGGCACGTCGTACCCGGGCACCGTGCCGCTCGTCACGACCGGCGTGGAGGCGTCGAAGCTGGCGAGCAGGTACCAGTCCGCGTCGCACAGCCTCCACTCGTTCCACCTGGTTCTCGGGTACCAGTCCCATCCGCCGACGAACAAATCCTTCAACGTTGCGGTGAACCAGTGCGTCGCGCATATCGTCGTCGTGAACGGGTGACCTAGCTTCACTATCACGTCCACTGTATCATTGTATTCCTTGGACACCGGCGCGTCCAGCACGTACTTAGCCATCTCGTAGTAGTTCTCCGGTGTGTCGTCGTGCTGCGGCGCCTTGCCGAACAGCTTTATCCTGTCGACCACGTAGATGTCCCTCGACGTGTCCTTGTACGTCAGCACCACGTACGACATGCCGAGCGTGTCGTTCCTTTCCGTGCTGTACGATGACAGCGCCAGCGTCTTTATAAGGTAGCCGTCCGGGTCGTACAGACCGACCCTGTATATCTGACGGCACTTCGTCGATGGCGGGTACGTTGCGCAGTTGCCGAGCAGCAGCTCCACTACCGTGTCGGCCATGTACCTGCTGCAGCCCAGCTGGTCCGTAGCCCACTGCAGCGGTCTAACGCCGTCTACCACCTCAATCTCCTTCCTTGCCACGCGCTCGCACCCGGGTCAGTACGTCGCCGGAGCGCCGGGCGAGTCGACGCTGTACCTGTATTTGAACCTCCACTCCAGCCACCACGTCACCGTTGTGTTCGCCGGCTTCGACCAGTAGTACCAGTACGCTTGGGCTAGCTCTCCCACTGAGTCCAGCGCCTTTATCGTGTCCACGCTCTTCGCGTCCGGGCTCGAGTCAACGGCGGACACCTTCACAGCTATGTACGGCACTCCGTCCTCAGTGCCCATGGTCTCGTCGCGCGTCACGTTCGTGAACACCTCCGTGGTGCCGTCTATCATCCTTATCATCAGCCTGGAGATAGGCGCGTACGCCGACACCGTGCCTCCTGACAGGTCAACGGCTATCATCTCGGCTCCTTTAACCAGTATGCCGGAGGCGTTAATCCCCGCTATCGGTATCCTCAGCTTGAACACCGCCTTGAGCGCGTCCGAGCTGCCCTTCGTCACAGCCGTAGCCGCAGCCGCCCTGAACGCGCTCCACATGCTTCCCTCGTCGTCCACGCACAGCACGTGCATCTTGTCCACCGTGTACGAGTCCGCGCTGGTGTCCTCCGCGGTTATCGTCACCATCCTGTCCGTGTCCGCTATCGAGAAGTCCACGGTCACGTCGCTGAGCACCTTTACGAGGTAGTTGTCCGTGCCGTACAGCGCTATCGCCGCCGCCCTGAACGCCCAGGTCCTGCCGTACCTCAGCAGCGCAACCATGTTCTGCACCCACTTGTTCGACGCGCTGTTCAGCGTCCTATGTGCGGCTACAACCTTCTCCACCATCCCCTACCACCACGTTCTAAGAAAAAACCTCCTATAAATCCGCTTCTACGTTTCGACTAGGAATACTGGGCTGCCGCTGTCGCCGCCCTGCGCCCTTATGTCCTCGTACGTCAGTACAACGTCCTCGAACCAAGCCACGTCCAGCCAGTACCCAACTGCCACGCTGCACTTCGCGTCCCACACCGTTCCCTCCGTCGCCCCCGACGTCCTACCGTCCTTCGCCACCCTGTCGTTCTCCTCCACCTCTTCCACCGTGTTCTCGAACATCAGCTCGTACTCCGGGTAGTACCTCCTCCAGTACTTCACCGTCTTGCATACCACCGCGTGCCCCAGGCTCGTCCCGGCGAACAGGTTGCCGACGAACCTAGCCCTACGCGCGTCCAGCTTTTCGTTGCCCTCTTTCAAGTACGCGAACGTGTTGTTTACGAAGTCGACGCCACCCAGCAGCCTCGCGATACCCAAGTCCACGTAGTTCGGCTCCTGTATGACCCTGACCCTTGACCTTCTGCCCAGCGCCACGTACACGGAGTCCAGCGCCTTGGTCACTGGGCAGGAGCTGTAGTCGTACACGCTCCTTATCCGCACGTGGTGCGTGTAGTCCGCTATCCTGTACAGCTCCTCGTTGGCGTAGTCGTACTCCGCGTCGTGCGGTCCCGGCTGCCAGACCCCTAGGTTGTGCGGCTGCTTCTGCATGAGCGGGTACGGGTGCAGCACGTGCGCGTTCGACACCACGTAGTGCTCGCCGTCCTTGCTCGCGAAGCCGCCCAGCGTGCCCGCGGTCGTGTCGCGGTGCCCGCAGCTAACGCCCATCATTACCGGTCTTACCCTCGCCGTCCTGAAAGGGGGGTTGCTCGCCGGCGCGCTGTCTAATGCGAAGACCTCGCCTATGACCGCTACGTCCTCCTCCCTGTACATGTCCGAAAGCCCTAACGCCTTTAGTGCTGCCGCAGCCCTAATCCTGTTCCTCTCGTTGCTCACGTATATTCTCTTCTCGCTGAAGCCCACTATGATGCCTTTCAGCGCCAGCGCCTTCAGTACCTCCTTTGTCCTTCTATCCACGCTGCAACCCCTCCATCCTGGCTTTGAAGGACTTGAATACTCTGATGGCTTCGCCCTCGGGCACGCTTGCAAGCACGCTGTTGACGTTCCTGACCTCTATTAATAGACCCACTATGAAGTGGTACTCGTCCTTGTACTCGGGCGGCACCAGCGGCTCCAGCTTCTCGAGAACCGGTATGACCTTGTTCAGCAGCATCACCTTCTCCTCAAACACCATTCTCACGAACTCCCTGTTTCTCCTAGTTAGGTACGCTATCAGTGCCACCGCCACGACCAAACCGATTGCGTAAAGTATCTCTATCGGGCTCATGCCCTTTCACCCATCCTGCCAGCCGCTGCGCAACAATATATGCTTATCCTCTTCCCGCTGACCTCGCCCAGCCTGAGCACCGCGTCCACTGCTATAAGCAGCGCTATAACCGCTGTTATAACCACGAGCGTGTACTCCCACACCACCGCCACGTGGCACACGGGGTTCGCGCCGCACGCAGCCAGCCTTTCGAGCGCCATCTTCGTGTAAGCCATGAGCGCAATGGAGAACACCAGCACCAGCACCAGCGCTGCTACTGCGTGCTTGCCGCTCATGCGAATACTCGGTAAAAAAACCCTATTTTTTCTTTACCTTCTTTTATGCTCGCGTGCCCTAGAAGCCCAGCCTGCCCAGCAGCCTGCTGATCACGGGGAAGTACCTGCCGATGGCGTACCAAGCCACGCCGACCACTGCCATGCCCACTAGCAGGTTGCCCAGCATCGTGGCGTTCGTCTTCAGAGCCAGCGCTATCTCCTGTATCACTGTGCCCAGAGCCTCCTGTATCGCGTTGACCACCGTACCCCAGTCGAACGTCGGGGCGCTCATTTTCTTCCACCGGTATCGATATAACGGCGCTGTCTTATAAACATGGCAGGTGGCACCCGCATGGGCACGAGCCTGCTGCAGAACCCGGTGGTTCAGAAGTCGCTCAGGAGGTTGAAGCGCATGGGTCTCAAGGTGTACGTCGAGGAGCGCGGCGACGACGCGATAGTCATGGTCGTCGACAACAGGAGCGTGATATCGACCATCATCAGGATGGTGTCCAGCGCCATGACGTACCAAAAGCACTTCGTCTGGCACGACGATAGAGAGAACGCTATAGTTATAGCGTGCTGGAGGGGGGATGAGCCGGAATGGCTGCGGAGGGTAAGGGCTCAGACGCAGAGATAACCCTGGACGACGTGCTCATAGCGATAAAGATACTCGAAAGGTTCATGCGCTACGCCGAGCACGCACGCAGATTAACGGCTAGGATCGCGCCGCACACGTACTCGGACCCGCGCCTGGCGCTGCTTGAGAAGATGCTTGTGGCACGACGCCACGGCGTTGAGGAGGAGGCGGAGGAGGAGGAGCTCACAGAGGAGGATATCGAGCGCCTCAGGCGCATCGCGTCGAAGCTCAAGTAACAAATATATACTACTGCGGTCTACGTAACCGCGGTGAAAACAGATGGCAAGAAAGAGGAGGTTCGGACCAAACAGCCCAACTAGGTACCAGTGGAAGATGGCAAGGCTCTACGGTCCCAGCGCGCCGCAGGCTATCGTCCTTGAGCTAGTGGACAAGATGAAGGACGAGTGGCTGCGTGGCTTTGGAGAGTATCACAATGCGTGGCAGGCGCTGCTCAGGACAATCCCGCCTGACACCCCACCGATGAAGAAAGCTAGGCTCAAGGCTGCGCTAAACTATTTCATTCGCAAAAAGTATCAGGGCTTCAGGCTGGATTTAGAGCGCGACCACTGGACTGCGATCGCAAGCAGGCTGTTCGACCTCACGCCTGAGGAGGTCAGCTCGGTCATCGACGCGGTGCTGGGTCTCGGTATTTAATGAGCAGAAAATACCGTAAGAGAAGGGCTGAACCCAAGGAGGAAGCCGGTGCGCCGTCGCCGTACGAACTCATAAGGCTGTACGTCAGCGTGCTCGAAACACTGGCGCGGTACGCCGAGCTCTACGGCAAGGGCGCGATACTCACCTCGGAGTACGCGACGATAAAGTCGCACGCCATGGAGGTCGCGGGCAACCTAGCCGCCAGGATCAGGAGGGCTTTCAGGATTGAGGAGGAGAGGCTGAGGCGCGCTGTTGGTAAAATCGAGGAGCTCCCGGAGGAGGAGCTTCCAGCCGAGGAGCTACCCGAGGAGTTGCCCTAGGAAAATTGCTTCTTTACCTAGGTGTCAATTCACCGCGCAGTCAGCGTCTAGTATCTGCGCCGGGTACGACTGCGGTGTGAACACCAGCCTGAGCAGCAGCGCCGCGTCCGCAACCCTGTACTTCACCAGCGTGTCAGCCGCGACCGTGACGCTGTCGTACGTCCTCCACGAGCCGCTCAGGCTGTACGTCTGTATGTCCAGCGTACCTGCCGTGTCGGCGGCGAAGTACAGCGTCTTCGCGTCGTAACCCCACACCGGAATAGGGTGGCTGACGACACCGCCGCTGCTGACCGTCGTGCCCGCCATCTTCGCGGTCGAGTTCTCGCGGTAGAGCTGCATCGCCCGCGGCGGTCTAGGCACGTCGCTAGCCCATATGAACCTCATTGGCTTCACCTTGACGGTCAGGCTGCCCGGGTTCTGCCGTATGTCCGACGAGTGCGGGTACGGGAACAGTATCTCCAGCAGCGTGTGAAGCCTCTTCACGACGTGACCCGTGGCTATGCCGACGCTGTACGGCGGCGCCTGCGCCACCGTTGTTTGCGCCGCACCCGGCACGTCCACCGCGAACGCCACGTGCTTGCCGTTCACGAAGAACTCTGCACCCCACTCGTTGACCTTCACGGCGTACCTGTTGCTCGCCGTCGTGTAGTTAGCCGGGAGCACCGCGGTGACATCCATCTTCAACCACCCCACCCCATCTCCGTACACGGCGAACATCCTTACCCCGTCCGTGTCCCTGTATAGCTGGAACGACGCTATACCCGTCATGGAGCTGCCGCCGTGCTCGAACCCCATGAACACGCTTGTGCCCACGGGGTACGCTGTTAAATCGGGCAGCACCGCCTCCGCCACAAGGTATGGGTATGCCAGGGATGACCTGCTGTACGTCGCTAGGTAGTTGCAGTAACCGCTCGGGATTTTGAAGCCGTCATCGCTCCAGTACCTGTTCGTGTCAACTAATATGTCCTTTTCTACAACCGCCGGCACCGCTCCCGGCGGCGTGAAGTCGGTCAGGCGCGTCACGTAGTACTTGTTCAGGTCGTAGCTGAACTTCAGGCTAACCGACGACGTGGACTGCCACTCCCCTATCATCTTGGTTATCAGGTTCTTCTCCTGCACTAGGTCTTGGTTCGCATCCGCCAGCTCCCCCGCCAGCGCTTCGCGCAGCGCGGATGGCAGGGCAGACGCTGCCAGCATCTGCTTCGCTACCCTCAGCACCGCGCAGCCACCCTTTGATTGGGGGAAAACGCGGTTAAAAAAAGCTGCGTTTCAGCGGGCGCGCTTCTCGGACCACGGCACGTAGCCGGAGGAGCCAGTCTGCCTGAGCCTCGCCATCGCCTCGAAGAAAGCCGCTACATCCGAGCCCAGGCACAGCGCTAGGTGCAGAGCCGTCTCCTCCGTGACCTCTCTGTCGAGATGGACAAGCACGTGGGTATTCCCTGAGGGGGAGCGCAGAGCCCGCATCCCCCTGACAGCGAGCCCGAGCCTCATGTGCCTGAGCACCCACTCCACGTGCTCCCTGTATACGCTCCTGAACCTCCTGAACCTCGAAAACGGGATATCGATGTCAACGAGGACGTAGCGCCTGCCCACTCACACCACCTTTTTCACGCTGTCCAGCAAGTAGCTGACCGTTTCCGTCCAGAGCGGTGGCAGGTACTTGCTGAACACCTTTTGCGCCATCTCCCCTGAAGAACGCGTAGCGCTTCCCATCCACGGTGCTCGGCGGAGCGACCACGTAGCCCCCGTCGCCTTTGATGTCCACGCCCTCCGTGTACCCCTTCCTCGTCCTCGGTATCGCTGACACGTGCTCGGGTCTGACGTACACGTGCACACCCCGAAGCGTGCGAACCTTCACCGTGTAGTTCCACACCACCATCTTGTAGCGCAGGGGCAACGACGCAACCCAGTCCTCGAACAGGTCCTCGTCGTCGAAGTCGATGACCACCAGCCTAGACACCCTGCCCGTAACCACGCCTAGGTTGAACCTGCCGAAATCCCTGAGCCAGTCCTCGAAGTCCGCGAGCGTGGGCTGCCTCATCATGAACTCCTCCCACTTCACCAGCGGCGGAGCCTTCCGGCTGTGCGCAACCGGGATGACCGAGAAGCCCAGCGCCAGGTACGCCCTGAAGTGCTTCGCGAGCTCACCGCACGACATCGGCGTACTCCCTTCTAATTCTCTCCCAGTCCTTGGTCTTGTCGTAAAACCCCACAGGTCTGCCATCCGGGTAGCACCTCCTGTGCGCGCAGTACTCCTCGGGCTCCCTGCCGGAGCCCAGCGCGCGCACCCTCTCCCTAGCTCTTTCGCTCATCCTCGGGTGCAGCAGGACGTAGTAGCTTATACCCACGGTGTCTGGCACCACGCCGTACAGCTCCGTGTGGCAGCGCACCGCGCAAGCCTCGGCTTCGTCCGCCACCCTGCTTAGCAGCGCCGCCACGTCCTCGACCCTCTCCATGTTCTCCCATGCGCTATGTTCTACTGCGACGCAGCACCTGGACTCGACTATCAAGTTCGAAGACGGGTATTTGCGCGCGCAGTACCTGAACCGCGCGTCGGCGCACACAGAGATCGCGTAGAGCCTTGCGATGAAGTAGAACGTCACGGGGTCTCTTAAGTAGCAGACCATCCTCCTCCACCTGGGCACGTAGAAGAATATTATCTCGTAGCCGCTCCACGCGTCGATGAGCCTCAGGCTCCTAGCCCTCCTCCTCCTCCTCTCAGCCACGGCTCCCCACCTCACTCCTTGCTGCGTCGCCTTATCTCCATCTCCCTCGCCCGCTTCTTTATTTCCTCGAACTTCTCAGGTGAAATCTTCGCGATGACGAGTGCCTTCCTAAGGTCTACGCTCACTTGGTTTCCGTATATGTCCTCCCCGACCACAACTGGAACCGCTTCCGAGAAGTCGTGAATGCGCACGATGAACGTGTTGCGCGAGATAATCACCCTTATGCAGTCCCCCCTCGTCAAACGTATCCCCCTGACCGTTATGAAGACATCCCTCTCCTCCTCCTCTGCCTTCTCCTCCTCCACCGCCTTCTCCTCCTCCTCCGCTTCCGCGGTCTCCGCAGCCTTCTCCGCGGCTTGCGCCCACAACGAGGGATTGGAGAGGAACTCCTTGGGGTTCTCCACGCCGTGAACCCTCCTTAAATGCTTCATCAGGTTGGCTAGCGTGCTGTACCTCTTCCCGCATATTGGGCAGTCAACACCAGCTACCATCGCTACGTCTTCTCGCATGCCTTCTCACCTATCTCCCTGAGCAGTTGGCAGAGCAGCTCGTTCGCGAACGCGTAGCCCGCGATCTCCAGTTGCCACAGCGCCTCCAGCTTGTTCCACACCGACTTGCTGCACCAAAGCCTGCGCGCGTACTCATCCCTCTCAAGCGCTTTCTCGAAATCCTCCCTAGTCTTCAGCCACCTCATCCTGACGCACCTATACACCCGATGTAAAAAAAACCGTTTTGTCCCCAGGTTACAGGAGATCCACGTACGTCCTGCCGCTCTTCGACGTCCTCCTGAGCACCCTGACCTTAACTGCCTGATTATGTGTCCTTATCCACCTGTCTATCATAGCCATTTTCTTTGTGGCTACTGCTCCTCTCCAGGTCACCTTGACCACCCTGTCGTGCACAATCGCCTTCGCGAGGCTGCTCTGCATGTCAACCTCCAGGATTGTTATCTCTTCTCCCTCCAGCTCCGAGAGGAAGTAGTCCGCGCCGAGCTGCTCCTTCCTGGCTTCGCGCGCTATCTCCCTGAACTCGACCACGCTGGGCACTGGTTCGGGCGCCGGCTCCGTCGCCTCCACCCGCCTGTTCCTACTCATACCCTTTCACCACTAATACGTACTGACTACTTATAAAACTATCGCTCAGCGCGTCCATATAAAAGCCACCCTGAACTCCCTGTCTCCCAGCTTCTCCAGCTCCTTTCTCTTCTCGCGGTCCGGCTCGTACGCGGAGAGCACCGCCGCGGCGATGTCCTCCTCGACCAGCACCTCCAGCGCTGCGATGCGCACGCTGGCCCTCTCTGAGATTGATTACGTCCCCGTTCTCGACCACGAAGTCCACCGCGGTGGAGTAGACCACCTCGCCGCCCTGCAGCACCTCGACGTGCAGCTTCTCTCCTTTCCTAACTATTTTTGCTATCATGGTCAGAACTAACTAGCACTAAATGCTTATAAAGCTATCGCTGGGGAGGCTGCTGGGAAAGCGCATCGGAAAGCCTCATGCCGAAGACCATCAGCATGTCCTCGCTCGGCGACTTTTCGGGAATCAGCACTATAACCGGTAGGTTCCTCAGCAAACCTATGTGTATGCTGAACAGCCTGATTTCCCTGAAAACCGTCCGCATGAGTATCGACGGCAGGGTTATCACGTACTGGTAGTACATCTTACCCCCCACCCTGACCTTCTTCCTCACAACCTTCACGCTGCGCACGGCGTGCTCCTCCGCGAGCTTCACCGTCTCGAACACACCTGTCACCTTGTCAGGAAAAATCGCTAAAAGGATAAAAAAATAACGGTTTTTACCGCGCGCCGAGGAGGCTCACGAGCGCCTTGGCGTACTCCTTGACAGACGCGGGCGCGCCTGCCCTGATGAATACGTAGCGCTTCCTGTTGCCGGTGCTGTAGGAGCCTACGTACCTCCACGCCTTCCTCCCCCTGTTGAAGTGTACTTCGAAGCGCTCCTCAAGGACCTTCAGGTGCCACGGCGAAGTCAGGTACCTAGCCGCGCGCACCCTCCTCCTCAACACCTTCGTCGTGATGACCCTTATGTCGCTGCGCGACTCCGCAAGCATTTTTTCGAGACCCTTCACCACCTCGCTCAGCACTACGTCTATGTTCACTACCACCGCGGGCTCCATACGGTAGTGATTAGCACTAATGGTATTTAAACCTTACGTATAAAATTGCGCAAAACCAACACGAAAGAGGTAGAACTAGGAGCTCCGGAAGGAAAGCGGAAAAGCACCCCGCGCTAGCACGTCGCGAACAGGACCCTGACCCTCTCCGGAAGCGACTGGAAGCGCTCCCGCTCGGCTTCAGATACCACAAAGTCCTCCATGAACTCCTCCTTACCCACCTCGTCCACCACGAACCCCTTGACTTCCGCGGCGTAAATCAGACCCAACCGCAAAAGCGGCTCGCCGTTTATGATTACCGCGTCCACAATGCCTTCCCACACAACCCCGTGCCCGTGTAAGATGCGTACATGGTACATGTGCACCCTTTCTCCCTCCTTGCTAACAGGTACAACCTCCAGAATCACCTCCCATCACCTCAACTGAAGGTACACAGAAAAAACGGGCTACAGGAAAATCTCGGAAAAAATCATAATACACTTACACCTCCTCGGCATAGAAAAGTATCCTGCCTTGAAATGTCCTCTCAACACGCACGATTCGCACGCCTTCGAGCATTTCGGAGCTTAACTCGGTGTCCTCACATGTGCTTATTTCCTCCTCCTTTTCGTAAAAACAACCGAAAATACGTCCTCCTTCAACGTAAAAATACACTTTTAGTTTTTTGGTGCTCACTCCTCCTCACCCCTCCATACCACCGCTGCTGCCTCCTCGTCTCCATTATCCAGTATGATGATCACGTCCGCGCCCACGCGCTCCGCGTACTCCTGCGACGCAATGTGGCGCGGGCTTCCGTAGAGCCAGCCGAGCTTGAAATACCTTTTCATGTGCTTGTCCAGTATCTCCTTGAATCCTTCGACGAAGTACCTGCTTCCTCGCATAGCAGATATTTCATAAATAATTTTGAATTTAATTCCCCACTTTGAAAGCATTGCTTCCAGAACTTCCGCCATGCATGCGCGTGGGAAGCCTATGTAGTCGGGCAGCTCCTCTGCGTTGATGATTACTATTGGTACCTTGCGCGCCGGGCTAGCCCCCGACCCGGCGCCGCTTTCCTCCGCTCTCTCAGCGGAGGCGGGGGCTTTCTCCCTCTCGTTTACGTCCGGGGGCATGCACCCACCCCCATTTTTACTACTAAACACGGGGGCATAAATACTTAACGCTGAGGGAACCGCAGAGGAAAGGCGCACGAAAAAAGAGGGCTAAACTAACACACATAATGGTAAAAAAACATAATTTTATATATTTAAAATAGGTAGTCCTCCATGTTATTTACCAAGTCAACCGTAACTGACAGCAGGCTTTTCGAATACAGCGTGAGCCGCTTGGCGAACACCATCGCGTCCTCCCTGTTTCTCCTGCTTTCGAGGCTTTTCACCTTCCTCAACACCTCTTGCACGTGCGCAAGGGTCATGTCCACCGTGGCTTTCGCCCAAGCTAGCTGGTTTTCGAGCACCTCAAGCGCTACGCCCGCAAGCTCCTTCTGAAGCCTCTCCCCCTCCGTTTCCTCAACCCCGTTTGGCATCGTTTATCGCTAATCAACTATAAACAGGGGCATAAATACTTAACGCTGAGGAAGCTGTAAGGGAAAAAAAACGAGAGCGGACCACCTGCATGCACGGAAAAGCAGTAGGAGAAAAAAAGCAGGTTGAGGATCACGCTCAGCGAGAGCTCTGCAGTATCACATCAACAATGTTGGCAATAAGTGCCGCATAGAACTCGGTGACTGTTGATAGAACACGTTTTTTGAATACCACATTAACATACGCACCCGCGTAGCAACCATCACCCTCGCATTCGAGCGGCGACACCTCTAATACAAATACATCAGTCTCAAGCCTCGCATTAACGTAATACGCATACTCTCTGTTAATTTTATCTAGCTCCTTCCCGTTCGATATTTCGTAAAACCTCTCACCAACAAAGCAGGCAACCTCAGGTTTGCCGAACACTTCCGTCTCATTGATGCATTCAACGCTGAGTCCTTCGAAGCGCTTCCTCAATTCCGCTTCGATAAGCTCCCTCATTTCCTCTGCAAAGCACTTCGCGAACTGTATTTCTTCCGCACTCAATTTTTCCTGGGTTTCCATGCTCATCGTGTTTAGTAGTAAAACACTTGCTTAAATACTTAACGCTGAGGGGAGCCTGAGGGAGAAGCGTATGAAAGAAAGCGGCAGAAGAATAAACCTAAAAAAGTAATAAAAAAAATAATTTTAGGGTAAGTCTTTGAGCACAGCGCTAATCACATTCGTAATCAACGTAGCGTAAAAGTCCTGTGTAGAGGGTGGGATAGGCATCTTGAGTATTACGTAAATTCTTGCACCTGCAATACAGTAGTCTCTCTCGCATTCAAGCGGATACACCTCAATTGCTACAGTGTCTGTCTCAATTCTACCTTTCACGTAGTACACGAACTCCTCGTTTATTTCCTCAAGCCTCAGCTTTACCGTGTCCTCGAACAACTCCTCACACTCTTTCTCGCTAAGATTATCCTCTTCGCACACTTCCTCTAAACCTTCAGTCGCCGCAGTACTTATCTCGTAGAATTTCACGCCGATGTCGCACGCAACACACAGCTCACCCCGTGTGAGCGTCTCGTTTGAGCACAGGACAGTCTTGTCTTCAAACTCCCTCTCAAGCTTTTCTCTCAGAAGCTCCGCAAATTCGCTTACTCTCTTGAAGTCCTCGTAGTCTATCCTCTCTAATTTTTCCTTTAACACCTCCCACCTCTGCCTCATGGTCACCATGTTTACTACTAAACCCCCTGTTTAAATACCTTTTGTTTAACCGGTTGAGCCCGTGTACTACTACTACTACTATTATTATTAGTGGTACTACTACTACTCCTTTTTATAATACTACTACTACTACTATTGCTATGGATACTACTACTACTTTGGCTATAATATCGCAGTATAGGTTTCTGCATATGTCATCTACCGCTATGGTGGTT
>Ga0065719_116315_pt1 | contig 13695 bp, 17 predicted proteins | sample GBSCel85sediment_FD_59106 | JGI IMG/M metagenome (GOLD analysis project Ga0065719, IMG submission 59106) | Hot spring sediment microbial communities from Great Boiling Spring, Nevada - Cellulolytic enrichment CS 85C v3 (version 3) | ecosystem: Environmental > Aquatic > Thermal springs > Hot... | reverse complement strand
GGCCGAGGGTTCGAGTCCCTCCCGGGCAGCTAGGGTCCGTAGCTCAGGTGGTTAGAGCGCACGCCTGATAAGCGTGAGGTCCCTGGTTCGACTCCAGGCGGGCCCATAGGATCTTGATTTTCCCTCATTTTCGCCTCCTTTTTGTCCGCACGCCTGCACTTCTCCTCGTTAAACAGGTTAAAAGGCCTGGCACTTTTTTGAAAGGACGCGCGTCCCTCCGGAGGGACACGCGGGGTTACTAATAAGGCGAGGCCTCTTTTTCTTGCGTGTGGAGGCCGTCCCGGCTGGGGGATTGCTTTAAGGGATGTCATTCCTCCTTCGTCTCAATGCCTGAAGTAGGCGCTGTATAGACTTCTCACCAATTTACTCCATTTTGCGTCATATTGATACAATTTAATACACTGTTCTGAACTGACATATCTTGACCACAGCGTCAGCAGCGTGTAAAATTTGCGGCCATGACGAGAAACCCGATTCTGAAATGGCGGCAAGAAAAAGGGCTAACCCGGGAGGGACTTGCTGTGCTTCTCGGCATCAGCTACTGGGCCCTCGCCCGGTTGGAGTGCGGGCATCGCGAAACGATAAAACCTGAAATAGCTAAGCGTCTGAAAGAGATTGGATATCCGGGGGATCCCAACAGGGATTATTGTGCGTGGAGGGAAGAGCTCAGGGAAGAGCTCAAGGAAAAGGTGCGTAGGGTCCTACAGGCGAAAAACGAAAAGCCGTAGAGACAGCCGAAAAAGGAGGTGATCAACGTATGACAATGATTCTGCATCCAGGCTATCAAATCAAGTATCGGCCCGAGAGAAAACCACTCGAATTGGCTTTTTCCGACCTTTTGGATCGGCCTGTTTTCGCTGTTTGGAAGCTCGAAGAAAGGAACGGCAAGCCCACCAAGGTTCCATGTGATCCGGATGGAAAACCTGTCTCCGTGAGAGAGGATTGGTGGCCTTTTGAGGCAACTTGGGCGGCCTTTGTGAAGGGGAAATTCTCCGGAATCGGCATCAAGCTAGGCTCTGGAGACGAAATTGGTTGTCTATGTGGGATAGATCTCGACGCCAAAAACGGAACCCAGGAAGCCTTCATGCGAGACCTTACCCTCATCCGTGACGATTATCATTTTCACAAGACTTTCGCGGAGTTCTCCCCCTCCGGCCGCGGTGCTCACATATATTTCTTTGCCAGGCTCTCCGATGGCCCTTACGTAAACCCCACCATCATTCTCCCCCATGGAACACGTATGGAAGTCTACGCAATCAAGGAAGCGCAACGCTACTTCACCGTCACTGGGGCTAGGGTGGAGGGCTTTGGGGAGAAGGTCGCCTTCTGCGAGGAGCAACTGAGGTGGCTGATGGAGGAATACCCCCGGAAGAAGTCTGAAGCCCCATTTATAGAGGTGGCGCTCGAGGGCCGCAAGGGGCCGATTGCTTTTGAGGACCTGCCCCAAGATCTTCAAAACATCATACTGAAACTGGCCCGGAAGGATTCAAAGTTTAGCTACCTTTTCAACCGTGGCTTTGCGGAGGGTGCCTTTGTTGAACTGCCGTCGCAATCGGAGGCTGATTTCTATTTCTGCTGCACTCTTGTTGGGGGGTTGAGGAAGCAAATGTACCCCGAGGACCAAATCATCCACTACACCGACCTTGCCCTGCGTGCCTCCCGCTTATACCGCCCCAAATGGGACGAGAGACGCGGCGAAAAGACCTACGGCCTTTTGACCATTGAGGAGGCTCTTCGGAGAACGTCTCATCCCCCCATCGAGGTCGTCCCCGCCGAGAATATTCTCACGGGAAAGTTTGATCCCCCGCGAGAGGTGATAAAGGGGCTTCTTGTGGAGGGCGTCACGCTGTGCGGAGGTTGGCCCAAGAGCGGGAAAACTTGGTTAGCTCTTGAGGCATCGGTCTGTGTGGGCATGGGTAGGCCTTTTCTGGGGAGGTTTGACGTCGAACCCGGGAAGGTACTCTACTTCTCCTTCGAGGAGAGCGAAACATCCCTGCACGCACGGCTGAAAACGCTTCTTGGGGACGACGAGCTCCCGGCGGGGAAGCTTTTCTTTTCCTTCAAGCTGCAACCTCTCACGGGGGGTGGGGTGGATCAATTGTCCGAGTACCTAGCGAAGGTCCCCGGAACCTCCCTTGTCGTTCTGGATCCTTTGATCCGGGCACGGGCGAGAAAAAGAAGGGCGGATGGAAATATCTATGAAGAAGACTATGAAACGCTGGAAGGGCTGCAGAACCTTGCAAAAGATACGCATACTGCTTTTCTGGTCATTCATCACCTTCGGAAGATGGAGGCACCCGATCCGATCCTTGCGGTCTCCGGCTCCACGGGCCTCATGGCTGTTGCTGACAACCTCTGGGTTTTGAAGCCAGCACCTGCGGGTATCACCATTCTGCACGTGAGGGGGCGGAACATCAGGCAGGAGGAGTTCGCCCTACGTTTCGACGGCACAGGTTGGACCTTCCTTGGGGATGCCGTGCCGTACCAGCTTTCCCCCGATTTGCAAACTATCCTCGCTGTTCTTCCATCAGATTTTTCAATCACCCTTAAGGAGCTCGCGGAGAGGGCGGGGATGCCCGAATACCAGCTCAGTAAAAAGCTGCGACGGCTTATGGACTTGAACCTTGTCGAGCAGGAAGGGAGAGGACGATACAAGTCTCTGTGCCCCGCCTTTGGAAATCCGGAGGGTGCTTCACGGAGGGGATGATGAAATACCATCTTGAGCGCGGGCAGTACAGCGAGAAGATGTGCAAAGTTTATCTTGTCCTTTTCTTCCTGAACGAGGTGTTGCCGTACGAGCTCTTCGCAAACGTGGTTATGCACGGTATGGCCCAGGTCCTCGCCGAAAACCCGCAGGACCGGCAGGAGATCTTGGAGGTCCTAAAGAAGCAAACGGAGTACTACGAGGAGGTCCTCCGAAGGCTCCACGGGGGAGGGGGCTCTGGAGAACGGAGTTAAGCCCTCTTTCCCTCGCCCTTACATCCGCGGGTTTATCAAGTGCGGGGGGTCCCCCATATATCTACAGAAGTGCAAAAAGTGCAAAACTGCAAGATGAGTTTGGGATCAGCATTTTCTGCGTGCACGCTCGTAGATGGTACTGCAAAATCGAATCTTGATCTGTATTTACTGTCATTCTCACGGACGAAAGTGAGTTCCCATTAGGATCTTGTACTTCTTGCACGTCTTGCACTCTTGCAGGTCTTGCATTTTTTGCACATTTGCACCTTTTGCCCGTCTTGCACTTTTGCACGTTTCGTACTTTGGTACGTATTGCCGTTTTTGCTTTTTGCAATATACCCCCCTCTTTGCCCTCCTCCGTGGGGGAGGACGAAGGGGGACAAACGGGTGGGTCCGGGCTGGTAGGTGCTCCCTTGGCTTGTTCTGTCAAGGGAAAGTCCGATGGAGGTTCAGCGCGGCGTGCCCCGGCCTCAGGGGTAGGTTTGCGAACGGGACCCGTTCCCCCGTGAGGGTCGCGCACGGGAGGGGCGATTTAAAGGCCCTTTAAGGCGGTCCTCGCGGGGGAGAAGGGGGAAGGCGCGGGTACTTTTTTCGGGAGGCGCTTAAGAGACTTTTCCTTTGGGGTCCTCCGCCTCCGTTTCCTCCTCCTCGAAAGCCTGGAGGAGCTCCCAGAGGTCCGGCTTGCCCTTTCTCTCCAGGTCTCTTTTCACGGTGTTGAAGGCTCCCGAGAGCTTGGCGATCTCGAGGGCGACCTTCGTGTCGCCTTTTTCGAGGGCTTTTCGGAGCACATCGATGGCCAGGGGCACGAGTTCCTGGGCGGCGGAAAGGATAGGCTCGCAGGACTCGTTTCCCCGGGGTTCTCGCATTGAAAATTCCTCCATAAGCGCAAATCTCACGGTCTTTGGCCCAAAAGTCAAGATTTTTGTTTGGAGGCTTCCTCTGCAAGGTTGCAATGTGTTTCCGTCTGCTCTGTCCAATCCGGTGACTCTTCATGACCCAAGTTTTTCGCTTAAAGAACAAGGTCACCTGATAGTCATTATGGGTGTTGCAGGGTGGAAGTTGTATAATATCAAGATCACGATGAATCAGAAGATCCTGTTGCTAACCGTTCTTTTGGCCGGGCTTTTCCTCTTTGGTTGCACTCCCTATCCTAATCTTCAGATCTGGATTTTTACTTTTCCTGAGATTCCTGAGGGTCCGGCGCCCTTTTGGGTCTATTTTCGAGCTCAGGTAGGTTTTTCAGGAGGAGAAATCGTTCTATGCGAGTGGGACTTTGGGGATGGGAACAGAGGGATCGGCTCCGAAGTTCTGCATATTTATGAAAGCCCAGGTGTCTACACAGCAACGCTGACAGTTACGCACGACAGCGGAGTTAAGGCCTCTAAAAGCAAAACGGTGACTGTTGATCCGCCCGCTTTACAAATCCTCGAGTACCGTCACAGGGTGGAGTCTGACGGCGTTTATCGACAAGTAGTATTAGTGGAAGGCAGGGCTAAAAACATAAGTTCTCGTAGACTTTCTCCCGCCTCCGTTTTCGTCCGAATTTTCGACGCTGATGGTAATAGAGTCGGCAAGGCCCACGTTCGTCACTTTGACTACCTGGACCCCGGTGAGGTGTGGCCGTTTCGTGTCCATTGTGACATTGTAGGGCCTGTCGACATCGCGCGGGTCGAGGTTATACCTGGGCAATGCTGGTACGGCAATTGAAAGATCCATAAAAGACCTCCTCCTGTGCTAAGTGGGGCATACGGTAATCTATGTAAATCGTTAAAGAAAACCTTGCTGTTGCTGACCAAGCAAGCCAATGGCGAAGGTTAATCCCTCCTCAACCTCTGCTGGTGCCTCAGAAATTGTGTCCGAAGGGCAGCATGGTAGCCTTCCTAGAAAAGACTGGAACCGAAAGGAGGGAAGGCCACCATGCGGAACAAAACCCGCGAGGAAATCCTAAAGGAAGTGGAGGAGCGGATCAAGACCATGGTCAAGGAGCTCTTGGAGGCCCTTATGAAAGAGGAACGGGAGATCTACCTAGAAAGCCATCCCACCAAGGCTAACGGTTACTACACCCGCGACCTCTTAACTCTGGTAGGACCCGTGGAGGACCTCAAAGTTCCCCGCGTGCAGGAAGGCCATTTCCATCCCCCAGGTCCTCCCGTATCGCAAGCGGGCTTCGCTGGAACTTTCCGAAGCCATCCTTGCCCTCTGGGCTGTCGGTGTGAGTACCCGGACGATTTCCGCGTTCTTGAAAGGGATTTACGGGACACTTTTACCGCAAAGCATTTCCTGCCTCATCGCAGTCGCTTCGGAACAAGTAGGGTTCTCGCAGGGAAGCCCTCCGAGTGGGGAGCTCCGTAGTGAAGAGGCTACGGAAAAGCTTCTTCAGGGGGTTTTGAGTCGGTTGGACGAGGCAGGGGGAGTGCGCAGGCTGTAGGAATCGGTGAATGCAAGATGGGAACTACCATCCCTTACGCAATAAATGGGCACTATGCAGCCAAATTTGTCCGGCGCTGCCTCTTATCTGTAAAATTCGAATGAAGGAGGAGGCATGCGGAGATTGTGGATTAGTCTTCTACTATTTGTTTTGATAAGTTGGTTAGGTTTTGCCGAGAACAGATGGGTAATCGATGTCAAGTCCGGTGCGGGAGCGGGACTAATTGGTTTGGCGGTGGAAAAAGAGTGGTCAGGGTTTAGTGTATGGTTTGCCGGCGGCGTGGCACAAGCAGCTGTCGGATACGGGATAGGGTTGAGGTTTTATTTTTCGCCTGAGGCTCAGAGCCGTGGTTTTGCCGGAGCTATCGTAGGAGGTGCTACCACTGGTCAGCTGAGTTTGCCTTACGGCGGGGCTGTTGTGGGCTATGAGTGGCGCCTTTCACCACAACTCAGGGTTACAGTTGAAGGAGGGTTAGCCTTCGCGCTTTTCTTACCCCTCCCGGTCTTTGGCCTTGCTTTGGGTCTGATATTCTGAGCACAAGCCTCGCTGGTTGTACTTGGTTTTATAAAACTTACGGAGCGATAACGGCAAAGAGTGCGTCGAGTCACTGATAAAATTAAGGTGTTGCCTTTTAGCAAAATGTTTGAGAGTTTTACGCACGGAGGTGCCTATGGTTCGGAGGGCGGTTTTAATTGCTTCTTTGGTGGCATTTGGGCTCTTCTTGTTCGGCTGCGTGCCCAACCAACCTCCTACTGTTTCAATTGTGGCTTCACCGACAGAAGGGCCTGCTCCGCTTGAGGTCTTGTTCGGTGTTCTGGCCTATGATCCGGATGGAGAAGTTGTAAGTTGCCATTGGGACTTTGGGGATGGCAATCGAGGTTTTGGGACGAGCGTTTGGCATACATACGAAAATCCGGGCACGTATGTAGCAAAGGCAACAGTAACTGACAACCGTGGAGCGTCGGCTTCGGCCACAAAGACGATCACGGTGCATCCAAATCCTCTTAGCATCCTGGACTTTCGCCTTGAAAAGGACACTTTATTTGCATACGTTGAGGGGCGAGCGCAGAATACAAGTTCCCAGACGCTAGCTTATGCTGAGGTGCGGGCTTACTTCTACGATGCCATGGGCAATCGTCTCGGTGAATTTTTCGACAATACTGTTGACCTTTTGCCCGGTCAAGTTTGGCGGTTCCGCGTCTACTATTACGGGTCTAAGGACGAGGTTGCGAGAGCAGAAGTCCGGGTTGGGCATTGTAGGTTTAAATAAAAACCGGGGGTTTTATGAAGGCGGATCGAGAGCTCATCCGTAAGATTAGAAATTGGGCCCTCTTTGTGTTGGTGATTTTGGGAACTTGGGGGCTTGCCGAGCAAGCAAGTTCCCCGCCCTTGGAAGTGCACTTTATAAATGTTGGACAAGGTGACGCGATTCTTGTCGATCTGGGGAGTTTCGAGATCTTGATCGATGGAGGGCCTAATGATAAGTGGGTTTCTTATTTGGAAGGCCGTGTGGATGGTCCCATAGAACTTTTAATCGTTACCCATCCTCATGCTGATCACATAGGCGGGTTACCTACGGTATTACAGCTTTACAAAGTTGAGTCGGTCTGGACCACGGGGGCGACACACATAACCGGAGCTTACGAAGCGTATCTTGCAGCATTAAGCAATTCCGGGACCTCCGCATTAACGGTTAGCTGTGGCTACACGGAGACTTTTGAGGGCCTAAATTTAAAGTTAGAGGTGCTTCATCCCTGCTCTATCACCGGAGATCTGAATAACGATTCGCTTGTCGTTCGTTTGACCTATGCTGGAGTCACGTTCCTATTTACTGGTGACCTAGAAAAAGAAGGAGAACAGGCTCTTCTCAGGCGTGGAGTTCTTGTCCCAGTTGACATACTGAAAGTGGCGCACCATGGGTCTGCAAGCTCTACGTCAACCGACTTCGTTAAGGCGGTTAAGCCGAAGATCTCGGTGATCAGCGTTGGGAAAAACAGCTACGGTCACCCAAGTAACGAGACTATTCTCGCTCTTGCGCGAACGGGAACCTCCATCTGGCGGACTGATATCCATGGCACTGTTGTTATAAGCGTAGGAGAAAGTGGAATTGTTGTAAAACCAGAGCGCGATATACCACTCCCCCCGGTTGGGTTGGTAGGTCAGTGCCTCTCTAATTTCGGTATCCTTCTGCAATGGTTTGATATTGCTGGCAACGAATTGGGTTACGACGTAAAGAGAGGTACTTCTTTGTCACCCTTAGAGACTATTGCTCGCCTTTCCCCAAATGTAACCCTTTTTATCGACTCGAAAGCACGGCCTGAAATTTCCTACACGTACCAAGTGATAGCACTAGGACGCGACGGTAACAATTCATCGCACACTGTTACACTCTCTCCCTGTGGTCAGATACGTTGTCAGATACAAAGGATAGAGTACACCAAAACAGTTCAGCGAGGAAGAAGCGCAAGCCTTACGCTTTGGACTACTCCAGGTTGTACTTGGTATCTGCAGTATATAACTCCAGCCGGTAATGTAAGTAAAGCGCAAGGCCTTGGTGCTAAAACCGCTAACCAAAAAGGCGAGATCACTTGGACATGGCTGATTAGCGGGAACACCACTCCTGGTATGGGCAAACTTCGCCTATACCCAGGAGATGCCCCAAATGGAGAACCCTATTGGGAAGGCACAATTTTCATCTCCAGCAAAGGTGGGTAGTGTGACCGTGAGAAAAAAGTATTCAGTGAACTCCTTGGCCCACACCGAATTAATCAGGCCTTTTCCAGTAATCTATCTGCTGGGCTTGCCATAGCATGGATTTCCCGGAGGCTTCCCGCCATATGGAGGTAGATTTCCGTAGTTCGGAGGCTTGAGTGGCCAAGGAGCTCTTGTAGCGCGGGCAGAGGTCCTCCGAAGGCTACGAAGAGCGTTGCGGAGGTATGACGCAAGCGGTGAGGGCTGACCTTTACCCCTTCCAGCCCGGCCTTCTTTGCCAACCTCTCCAAAATCCTTTGGACGTTCCTCCGGTCAAGCCTCCTGCCCTCCCTCGTGCAGAAAAAGGGCGCAAAGGGTGGAGCGTACACTCTCACCTTGATCCACCGCAAAAGGGCTTTCTCCGTGGCGCTCCCGAAGTAAACGATCCTTTCTTTCCCTCCCTTCCCTTCGCGGACGAGGATTTGGCGGGCAAGCAGGTTCACGTCGGCCACGTTGAGGGAGATGAGTTCCTTCAGTCTTAGGCCGCAATCAAGGAAGACAAGGATCATTGCCTTGTTTCGGATGCCGGAGAAAGTGCGGGTATCGCAAGCACGGAGGAGAGCGGCCACCTGGTCCGGTGTGAGGATACGGGGGAACTTCTTTGGGACCTTTGGCAGGGGTAAGCCGTGCATTGGATTTTCCTCGATCAGTCCTTCCCGGAGGAGAAAGTTCAGGAAGGACCGGATAGCACGGAGTTTGATACTCACCGTGGTAGGTTTCAGGTTCCGCTCGTAGAGGAGGTAAGCCGAGAAGCGCTGCAGGTCTGCACGTGAGGGCAGGGGCGCGTCTGGGCCTCCGAGAAACCGCTCCAGTTCAAGAATGGCTTCGCCGTAGATCTCCAAGGTGCGCTTGGCGAGGCCGCGGCTTTGACAAAATATGCGGAAGAGCTCTTTTGCCTCCGCAAGTGTCATTTTTCCCATGGCCGCACGCCTGCCCCAAAACGCGGGCGGAGAAAAGGTGACATTTGCCGGAGGTGAATAAAGCGGAGATGCTGATAAAAACGGAGAATTTAAAATTTCAACTTTTGGTCCGTAGCTCAGGTGGTTAGAGCGCACGCCTGATAAGCGTGAGGTCCCTGGTTCGACTCCAGGCGGGCCCATTTTTTTATGCAAAGCTCAACCCCCTCAGATCCGGTAAAACCGCGTCAGCCAGGGGGCGGAGTTCCTCGTGTTTGCCCAGTCCTGTAAGAACTCCTAACGTAGCCCGACAGCCGGCGGCGCGGCCGGCCTGAAGGTCCATAGCCGTGTCCCCCAATACGACCCCTCCCTTCGGGGAAACCCCAAGGAGCGCGCAGGCCTTCAAAATAGGATCCGGAGCGGGTTTCCTTAGGGAACATACGTCAAGGCCTACAACCGCGTCCACGAGTTCCTCCCACCCCAAAGCGCGGAAATGTTGACATGCCGCGGAAGCCAAATCGTGGGTCACCACCCCTACCCTCCCTCCCGCCTTTTTGATCGCTTTGAGCGTTTCTTCCGCGCCGGGCGTGGGTTTGATATAACGCACAAAAGGGAAGTCTTCATCGACCTCTGCAAAGACCTTCTTCACCAGAGCCAGAAGATTGTCCGGCGTTTCTCTCAGCATCTCCGCGAGGAAACGGGCTGTAGCTTCTTCCGCTTCCGGCCGGGGAAGGGGGATGATCCCCCAATTTCCGGGCTGGCCGCGATTCACCCCCATGAATTGAGCTAGCGAAGCGGCTTGCTTTTGCGATAGCCCTAAGGCGGAGCTTAGGCGACGCGCCCGCTCGGCCATCACGGAAAACCAGTGGTCAAAGGTAATCAGTGTTCCGTCCTTATCGAAAAGGAAAGCTTCGCCTTGGAAAGATCGTCCATTGGCCCAAAACCTCACCAACATAGACACAAATCTACGCTTTTTCTCTTCCAGCCGCAACGAAGTGGAGCACATTACGGACAAATGCGAGGGGCTGGAGGCGCGCAAGTTCTAAGGAAACCTGAGCCCCCTGGGTAAAGTGGGCGGCGATGAAAACTTCCCTTTTGGTTTTCCTTGGGCTCCTGGCGGTCTTCCTTTTGAGCTTGGCTTTCCTGGCGCAGGCCCCAAGTCCCCAGGAGATCCCCAATCCCAAAATAGTGACGCAGGGCGAGGATGTGGAGCCCCATCCTCCCAAGAGCTCATTTTACGGAAAAAGGGGTGTCTATCTTACAGCCTATGCCGCGGCGAATTCCGCGAAGCTCAACGAAATTCTTGCCCAAAGCGCCCGATTTGGCCTGAACGCCATAGTGATCGACGTCAAGAACAACGAAGGCGAGGTGTGCTACCCTTCCCAGGTTCCGAAGGCCCGGGCCATAGGAGCGGTGCGGCCGGTGCTCGATTTAGCGCGGCTAGTCCAGGAATTGCATCAGCGCGGATTCTATGTGATCGCAAGGCAGGTGATCTTTTACGATCCCATGTTAGCCAAGCACCTTGGAGTTCCCACCTCGCCCTGGGTTCTTCCCACCGAAGCGGAGGCGGTGAGCTACAACCTCGCCATCGCCAAGGAGGTATAAGGGCTGGGTGTGGATGAAATTCAGTTCGACTACATTCGCTTTCCCGATCACGGTCCTATTGGTCCAGATTATTCAGCCCGCTGCCGGGCGGTGGAGGCCTTTCTTTCTAAGGCCAAAAGCGTTCTTTTCGTGCCCATTTCCGTGGATGTGTACGGGAGGGTGATGTGGCCCTGGAATGCCCAGAAAATCGATCCGATAGGGCAGCATCTTGAGGGCATTGCGCGGATTGTGGATGTGGTCTCGCCCATGCTTTATCCCTCTCACTTTGTTGAACCGGAGCTCAAGGCCGATCCCTATGGCACGGTTTTACGCACGATGAGGCATGGGAAGGCTCGCGTTGAGGTGCCTTTGCGTCCTTATCTGCAGGCATTCTCCATGGCGATTCCTACGGAAATGAGCCTTCCCGAGTACATCCTAGCCCAGATTAAAGCCGCCGAAGAAAGCGGGGCCGACGGTTATCTTTTTTGGAACCCAAGAGCCGATTACTCTAGCCTTTGGGAAGCCTTAAATTTGGCCCAAAAGGAGCGCGGGCCGTAAAATGAAGCTAAAGGGGGCGGGATGCGCGGGATTCTCGTGATATTTCTTGCTCTTTTTGCGGGGTTAGGAAGTGCCCAGCTCTATCCGCAAAGTTTCACCTGTACCGGAGAAACGCGGGGGGACTTGTGTTGGCTTTCGGACGCCAGGATGTACGCCGTTGCCCGCTGGCATTTTACGAACGTGCGCTTTGGGGAATGGACATTGGTTCTTGAGGGCGAAGGACACGATCCGTGTGCCACCTGCAGCGTAGGCCGGGATATTACTGTGCAAGTTTTTTGGCGTGAGTCCCTTGATCAGCCGTGGAATTGGACCTTTGTTGTGCTTCAAAACGTGGTCCCGGAAACGGGGCCCTTGGGGTACAAAGTGCGGGCGGAGCTGCCCTTGAAACTTTATGGGCGGGAGCTTTGGGTTTTGGTCCGCCGGGCTGTCCTTTGCGATCCTTATCCCGGCTTTTCTTGGAATTCCGCGTATCTTTTGGCGCCCAAGCTCCCGGAGATTCCGCCCCCTCCTCCCTTTGTGCCGGAAGTTCCGCCTCCACCCCCTCCTCTGCCTCCTGTTACCAAATGCCAAATCGGGCCTTTGTTCGCCTGTGAGCCGAGTGGACTTCCCGTAGAATGCGTTCCGGAAAGTGTTAATTTGGCTACCGTAGCGCGAGGAAAGCTTTTGGATACCTATGGCCCGGGAGATGCGCAGGCACTAGAGATCGGGCACTACGAGGGCGAAATTTTCGAGGGAGATTATCAGGATTGGTACAAATTTGCTGTGCCCAAAGGGGAGGCGCGCCTCGTTCACTTTGGGGTGAGCCCAGGCTTAAACGTGGACCTCTACCTTATCCATGATCCCTGTGGCACGAACCTCGGTGTTTGTCTTAATGTAGAAAACGAGGCTGTCCTTTATGCGCCATGTCAAGCGGGCGTGGAATGCGTGACCCTCCCCGATGGGCCCACGGAATGTTTCCGGGGCCCCACGTGCGGATTTTTTATCCGCGTGGTTCACAAAAGCGGATCTGGCACCTATTTCCTTTCCCTTTTGCCAGCAGAAATAAAGCCTTAGGTGATTCTGATCGGGCTTGACCTAGCTTGGTCCTCCGCCAATCCTTCGGCGGCGGTGGCCTTGGCTTGGGATGGCCGCCAAGCTCGATCCTTCCTTTGGGCGGACCGCCTCTTTTCCAACGAGGAAATTTTGGGATTCATTGGGAAAGTGGCCCCAACGGGGCCAGCCCTTTTAGCGGTGGATGCGCCCCTTTTAGTTCCCAATGAAAGCGGGATGCGGCCCTGTGATCGGGAGCTTTCGCGGTTTTATCGGAGGGCCAAAGCCATGGCTTACCCAGCTAATCGCCATCGGGTTACCCGGGGTGAGGAATTGGTCTCGGCGCTAGCCCGCCTTGGTTTTTCCCACCACGCTGAGGTGGAGGCGCAAAAGCCCGTGCGCCAAGTGGTGGAGGTCTTTCCCCATCCCGCGATGGTGGAACTCTTTGGCCTTCCCGAAATCCTTCAGTACAAAGCCCGGCCGGGCCGCTCCCGCGAATTCCGCTGGCAGGAGCTTTCCCGCTACCAAGACCTTTTGCGTTCCCTGGAAAAGGCTGAACCGGCGATGGAAGCGGAAGAGATCCTGTCCCTCCAGCCTCAGGGGCTGCGGGGTAAAGGTCTAAAAGCGCGGGAAGATTTGCTTGATGCCCTTTTTTGCGCGTACATCGCTCTCCACGTTTGGTATTGGGGCCCGAGGGGCTATCGTCTCTTTGGCGACGAAAAAACCGGGTATATCCTTGTTCCCGTCCGGCCGAGTTGATCCCTATGCGCAAAATACCCAATGAAGAGAAAGTGCAGCGCTGGCGGGCCTTCCGGCCCCCTCAGCGCTTTCCCATCGTTGCCGTTTTGGACAATCTCCGCAGCGCCTATAACGTGGGATCCATCTTCCGCACCGCGGAATGCGCCTACATTTCCGAGGTGGTTCTTTGCGGGATCAGCGCTTGCCCTCCCCACAAAGAGGTGGAAAAAACCGCCCTGGGCGCGACGAAGATGATCCCCTGGCGGTACTTTCCCGACACCTTGGAAGCCATAAGGGTTTTAAAAGCGGAAGGCTGGCACGTTGCCTCTTTGGAGATCACCGATGCCAGTATTCCGATCCAGGCCGTGGATCCAAAGCTTTTTCCCTTAGCCTTGGTTGTGGGGAACGAGGTCACCGGCGTAGACGAACGAGTTTTGGCGGAATCCGAGGCTATCGTGGAGGTGCCCCAGTACGGAGAAAAGGAGTCGCTCAATGTGGCCGTAGCCTTCGGAGTGGCCGTGTTTTTCCTCGTGGAGAAGTGGCGGGCTATTCGAGGCCCAAATAGCTTTTCTGGGTCGGAGTGAGGGAGTCTATTTTTGCGCCCCTGCTCCTTAGGAAGAGCCTGGCCACCTCTTCGTCGATTTCCCGCGGCACGGGATAGACCCGCGGAGCGAGCTTTTTCCCTTCTTGGGCAAGCCAAATCAGGGAAAGGAGCTGCAGGGAGAAGGAAAGGTCCATGATTTCTGCGGGATG
>Ga0065719_102405_pt1 | contig 13718 bp, 16 predicted proteins | sample GBSCel85sediment_FD_59106 | JGI IMG/M metagenome (GOLD analysis project Ga0065719, IMG submission 59106) | Hot spring sediment microbial communities from Great Boiling Spring, Nevada - Cellulolytic enrichment CS 85C v3 (version 3) | ecosystem: Environmental > Aquatic > Thermal springs > Hot... | reverse complement strand
CATCGATTTTAACCTTTAAAGATCTCCTTATCCCTATTTTTTATCTTCCTGTTGCTTGCAAGACCCCTTCCGTGAGGATACGCAAGGAGTAGTTCACTTCGTAATTTCATTAAACNCGTTTTAGGTCCATAATGTTAACGGGCTTTGCGGTTGGNTAATTCCTCTTTTCTTTGCAATAATCATTTTTGTTCCCATCTCTTCATCCAAATGTATAACATTCTGAACTTTGAATCCTACTTCTTCTTCGAGTTTGTTTAAGTATTCTTTGAAGCTTAAATCGTTTTTAAAAGTGTAAACCTTANTACCTTTCTCGATTCCCTCAAAACTCCAGGAGGCCGATTTAAGCTTGTAGTAGATAACCTCCAGAGGGGAAAAGATAGCAAATGAGCCATGATGGTGAGAACGTGAAGAAGCTTGCGGAGGCATTAGAGGAAGAAAGTATTAAAAAAGAGACTCCAGGATTATACTCCCTGATCTAAAAAAAATATTTATATTTTAAAGCTCAAGAAAGTTTATGGAAAGCAAAATCGCGAAGGCATTAAGATTAAAGTATGAACCCGTTGCCATCATATGGAGCGACGAAAAACCCGAAGATGCCATCCAGTTCAAAGAGGGGATATGGGGTTGCGTAATGTGGATGCTTGCTTCAGCGGCGAAGGGAAAAACTGTAGCCTTTGATAGAAAAACATTCGGCTGTCCCGGCGGAGGAGTCGGACTGGGTTTTGGAAATCAGTATGAAAACTTCATTGGGGGATTGGAAGGTTTCTGTTATTTCCTTTCCACCGGATTTGAGAGCTGGGAAAAAGGAAAGGACTTACTAAGGGAGCTTAAAGACTTTTCAGAGGATAGATTCGAAAAGATATGGAAAGGTGAGAGATACATAAAATCTCCTGAGCTTGTCAGGAAATTTGTTGAAACTCTTCCGATCGTTGACGTGCCAACGAAATACGTAATATTCAAGCCGCTAAGTAAAGTCACCAATGAAGAGCCAGTGGTCGTCGTTTTCATTGCAAATCCCCATCAGATTTCAGCTTTGATAATCATGGCGAATTACGCCAGAGAGACAAACGATAACGTCGTTGTGAAAATGGGTGCCGGTTGCCACCAGATCGGTATTTTCGCCTATGCGGAGCAATCAAGAGCCGTCCTCGGACTGATAGATCTCGATGCGAGACTCAATGTTCGAAAACAGCTTGGAGACGATGTATTTACGTTTGCAGTTCCTTACAAGATGTTTAAAGAAATGGAAGAGAACGTAGAAGGAAGCTTCCTTGAGATCGGAACTTGGACTAAGCTTTCAAAATTTCTAGACTAAAAAGAAAGACCGCTCAACCTTTCGAGTTCCTCTTTTATTTTTTTCGCCCTCTCGATTGATCTCTCGACAAACCATTTCATATCGGGTTTTTCCCTTTTGATCTCTTCAAGTCTTTTGATGAAGTCTTCAAAACTTCTGGGTCGATCCTCGAAAACAAGGTTGTCCGCAAAGCTGACGATTTTCTCCTCTAAAGTTTCGGGCATGTAATTCTTCGGAGGCAATCCGAGTTTTCGGGCTTCTTCAGCTGTTAATCCGGCGCTAAAGTGTCTTTCGGCGATTCTTACGATTTTCTCATCTATGCCCTCTTTTCTGAGAATTTCAGCCGATTTTATGAAATGCTGGAATGGATCGTGGGTGACTGCTCTTCCGATATCGTGGAGCAGAGCACCTAACTTCACAGCTTCAACATCAATGTTTTTCCGCTCTTTTATCTTTGAAGCAATTTTGACAGCAAGCTCCGCCACAGCCCAGCAGTGTTTTCTAACATCCTCGGGTAGTCCGTATTTATCCCACAATTTGATGGCATCAATCACTCGGCTCACCTCTGCACATCATGTAGAGAGTATCTCCAAGCTCAATTTTCGTGTCAGCTTCCGGAAATATAACTTCACCGTTTCTCACAATCGCAACGACCATACATCCCATTTTCCTTCGTAAATCGAGTTCCTTCAAAGTCTTTCCGGCAAACTCTTCGTCAGCTATAATTTTTTCAAGCTTCAACGAAACGTTTCCACTAAAAATAGTCTCCACAAATTCTACACTTGGGCTTTCAGTTATTATTGCTGTAATTTTCCTTGCAGCATCCCTGTAAGGAGACAATAATATATCAACCTTTGCCATTTTCATCTTTTTTTCCGCTTCTGGGCTTCTAAGTATCGCTATCGTTTTTATATTCGGATTCAATTCCTTAGCTGCCAAGGATGCGAAGGCGTTGTTCGCATCACTCATACAGCAGATGAGCACAGCCGCCCTCTTTACCCCAGCTTTTTCAAGGGTTGCAGTGTCTGTCGCATCGCCGTGAATAGCGATGAATCCCATTTCTCTTGCAAAATTCACCTTACTCAAATTCGAATCGATTACAACCACTCTATCTTTCGGTAAATCTTTTAGAACTTCTCTGCCAACAACACCGAGACCACAAACTATTACATGATCCTTCATCTTTTTAGCCATTCTTTCCCACCTGTTACTCGACGTCTCAAAGACGGCTGTTATAAATACGTTTACAGTATATAAGAAAATGCCAACCCCGAANAGCATCAGTAACATCGAGACAATTCTTCCACCCATACGCATCTCGTTGATTTCACTATATCCTGTCGTAGTTATCGTTATCACAGTCATGTAGAGGCAATCGAACCAGTCCCATCCTTCAACAATTCTGTAAGATACAGTTCCTCCGATTATTGTCGCTATGAGCAGTAAGATAACGTTTACAAATCTTTTGAGCATGATCCATACNCGGTTTCCAATAGGCTATAAAACTCTAACGTCTGCAAGAAAATTATATATACCGACTAGCCCATTTACGTTAGTTAAAGATATTAGGAGGGTATAAAATGGAGCTAGAACTTACTCAGATACAAAAGGACATACTTTACGCGCTAATAACGTTATACAAGAATAAAAAAGGAGGTTCAGTAAAAGGAGAAGAAATTGCCGAGCTCATCAACAGAAATCCGGGAACAGTCAGAAACCAAATGCAGGCCTTAAGAGCTCTTGGACTTGTAGAGGGAGTTCCAGGACCAAAGGGAGGATACAGACCCACTTCAAAGGCCTACGAGATCTTATCAATAACAAAATACGAGGAAGCAACAAAAGTTCCCGTAATAGTAAACGACGAAATTCAAGAAGACCTATCTGCCGAAGAGATTGTANTACCTTCACTTTCCAATCCCAAAGTCTGTCAGGCAAGAATAAGAATAGTTGGGAATATCAAGAAAATAGAGCCGGAGGATAGAGTAATCGTAGGTCCGACACCAGTGAATGAGTTAATGATCTACGGGAAAGTCGTAGGGAGAGACGACACAGAAAACACCATCGTAATTGATATTGAGAAAATCTTTGCCCTGCCAAAGGACAAAGTTGGTGAACACATGTCATCCCCGATAATTACAATAAACGCTGAGGAGAGTGTGATAAAGGCATCCGAAGAACTATCAAAGAGGGGAATATACTGCATGCCAGTTGTAAAAGACAGTAACTTCATCGGAATCGTTACCTTAGACCATATAGCAAAAGCTGTAGCGGAGAATAAGCTTGACAAAAAGGTTAAGGACATAATGAGACCAAAAATCGTATCCGTAGAAAAAGACATCTCATTGGGAGAAGCCCTTAGAATAATGAACGATGAAGGCGTTAGACTGTTAATAGTCAGAGATTCTGGAAGACCTGTGGGCGTTATAACAGATCAAAAGATTCTGAAGATACTCGCTCCAGAACAGGTAAAAGTATATCACAAATAAAAAAATTGTTTCATTTTTGAAGCAAGCCTAAAAAGTCATTTAGGGATATTATCTCAGTATTAAATACGTTTTTCATGTGATGGAGTGCGTATTCGTAGTCGTAATCCGTAAGAGCGGCAGTGCAGTCCTTTATTACAGAAACTTTGTAACCTCTTAAAGCGGCGTCACCGGCGGTGTGAAGAACACAAATATTTGTTAAAACCCCTGTTAAGTACAGCTTTTCTATTCCAAGCTCCCTTAGGGTCAGATCAAAATCTGTTCCAAAGAAAGCGGAGTATCTTCTTTTCTTTACAAAGTAATCCTCGTCAGAAACATCGATCTCGTTTATTATCTCAGCTCCCTTTGTGCCCGCTATACAATGTGGGGGCCAAATTTTGAACTCCACATCGTCCTTACGGTGCCAGTCCTGTGTGAAGATAACGGGCATTTTCTTTCTTGCTTCTTGTACAGCCCTATTCACGGATTCAAAAATGTTTTTGATATGCTCGCCCCCAAAAAGGGAGCCGTCGGGATAACAGAAGTCTTTTTGCATGTCGATAACGATAAGAGCTGACTTCATGTTTCTTTATAAGAAATTCTGGACTTAAAAATCTTTGTGAAAAAAAGTATTTATGTTCTCTAAGATTCATGAAATTAATGGAATCGCTGATCTTGATAATTGCCTTCGTGACTTATTGGGCGATCGTAACAATCCTCGATCGCAAAGGAATCTTAAAAAAGAGAAACATTACAGCTTACGGTCCTCTTCTGATGATAAGAACAAAAAAAGGGATAGAATTCTTAAAAAAACTTGCTGAAAAAAGAAAAATCTGGATCACAATCGGAACTGCGGGAATTCCAGCGATTCTTGTTGGAATGGTTTTTATGTTCGTCTTAGTGTTGATAATGGATTATATATTGCTAACGACTCCACCAGAACCTTCCGAGATAACAAGTCCGAGAAATGTCTTTCTGATTCCTGGCATAAACAAGTTCATTCCGCTAATTTGGGGTCTGATCGGCTTAATTGTGACGCTGATTGTTCATGAATTCAGCCATGCGATTTCAGCTCTTGCTGAAAACGTAAAAGTAAAGTCTCTGGGAGTTCTGGTGGCATTTGTCCCCTTAGGTGGCTTCGCCGAAATCGATGAGGAGGCTCTGAAGCAATCCGAGTTTATGACGAGAGTTAGAGTATTCTCTTCAGGGGTGATAAGCAATTTCATAACCGCGTTAATATCTTTCTCTCTGTTCTTCTATCTACTTGGCTTTATTACTCCATCAATTGCCGTTCTCACTTCTGAGAATCCAGAATTAAAAACGGGAGACATAATCATCGAAATCAACGGTGTTCCTGTTAAGACACCCGAAGACGTTAGCAAAGCGATTAAAGGAGATGAAAACATCTTAAAGCTCAAAGATGGGAGGATTGTGGAGCTAAAAGGAGTAACGGGAGCCAAGATAATCGAGGTCATGGAGAACTATCCCGCATACGAAGCTGGGATTAAAGAAGGATGGATAATCACAGAAGTCGATGGAAAGAAGATCGTAACAATCTACGACTTTAAAGAGAGTTTGAAGAATAAAAAAGTGGGAGACACTGTCAGTTTAGTAATTTTTGATGGAAAGAGCTTCGAGGTGTTCAACTTAACGCTTGCAAATCTTAACGGAAAGGCGATTATGGGAGTTCACATTCAGGAGTATATTGCTGGAATCTCCCTAAGTTACTTCTACGCGGAAAACATTCTGAATACTCTTCGAAATATCCCGGCAATGCTTGGAAATCCAGTAGGCTGGCTTTTCATAATGTCCATGCCAATAACGTTTTTTAACAGTTTTTCTCCTCCGATAACGAATTTCTTCAGCTCATCAGTGGGTGATTGGATCTTTTACGCACTAAACACATTCTATTGGGTTGGATGGATTAACTTCTACGTTGGATTATTTAACTGTCTTCCAGCAATCCCCCTTGACGGGGGCAGGGTCTTCTACGATGTTACAAACAGGATCGGTGGAAAGAACTTTGCCGAAAGTTTTAGCAGATTTCTTTCGGCACTGATATTCTTTTCGATAATTCTTTCAATCGTGATCCCGAATATTCCGAGATGAAATGTGCAAGATGCAAAGAAAAAGCCTTCGAGAAATTCAGAGGCAGATACTACTGCACGAATTGTTTTATTAAAAAATACGAAGAAGCTGTAAAATCTACAATCAAGAGATACAAAATGATAAAAGAAGGCGAGAAGATACTGGCAGCTTTAAGCGGTGGGAAAGACAGCGTTGCAATGCTATCAGTTCTAAGCAGATTTGGCTTCGATCTTGAAGCACTCCACATCGATCTGGGGATTGGGGATTACAGCAGAAAATCTTTGGAAATTTCGAATAAGATAGCGGAAATCCTTAACGTCGAACTGAATGTTGTCTCTCTGAAATCCTACGGGTTCACAGTAGATGACGTGAAGAAAAAAGAGTGCAGTGTTTGTGGAAATGCCAAGAGATATCTTATGAACAGATTTGCGAGGGAAAATGGATTCGATGTGATTGCCACGGGACACTGTGCCGAGGATATTCTGTCTAACTTCTTTAAAAATCTTTATTCTGGTAATGTTGAATGGAGCGAGAAGCAAAAACCGAGAATTGAGGGTTTTGACAAAATCGTTACGAGAATTAGACCTCTATACGAGATGAGTGAAAGGGAGAATCTCCTCTACGTTATGGCGAGGGATTTACCCTTCCTCTACGAGGAGTGTCCAAAGGCTCCTTCAACAAGATGGAAGGAAATAATCTACGATATCGAGAGGAAAGTTCCAAACTTTAAGATAAACTGCTTAAGAACTTTAGCGAGAGAAAGGGAAAGAAAGTTGGAAGATTACAGATACTGTAAAGTATGTGGAGAGATCACAACAACCGAAATATGTCAGTTTTGTAGAAACGTCATGAAATTCAGAAATCCTCAACTTCGATAAATTTCAGCTCTCTCAAGTATCCAGTTTGTATTCCAAGTTTTTTCGCTTTTTTTCTGAGTTCTTTATCGTTTGAGATGATTACGGCATTCTCTTCCTTTGCCAACTTGATTATNGCGTCATCACTTCCCTCGGCTTCGATCTCCTTTACTTCGCATTCTTTGCAATTTTCTATAAGTTGCAAAGCGAACTTTGCTGCGACTTTTTCCCTCCCATTCAAACTCTTTTCAAGATTTCTTAACTCTGTAATAACTTGCTTTGGAAATAAGAATTTTTTAAATCCCAATTCCTTTAATTGAGAGAAAACGTCTGTTTTCTGAGTAAAAATGTAAATCAGAACGTTCGTATCTATTATCGCTTTCATTAGATTATCGTTCCGGCGCCTATCAACCTCCATCTCGCTCCTACACGCCTACTTATTGCGACTTTTGATCGTCTTTCGGCGCATACGGGGCGCCTCAGCTTTACCTCAACAACATCATCCCTCGCAGAGGTCACAATGCCCAACGTGATCGCTGTCCCAACGCTCAACATGAGGGGCTCGTTCATCTTTATTTTTTCAACTTTAAGCTCCTCTTCCGTTCCCACAACTCTTTCAAGCAATCTTACCTCCATCGTGAATTCGTAAAGAATGTCCGGAAGCTCGTTCGGATGACCTAAAACATTTCCGACAAGCCCGTCGCTTTTCGTTAGGAGGGGATCAAGCTTTGTTGCAACGCCGATTAATCCACCGGGTGTCGCCTCTTCGATATATCTTCCAGAAGCCATTATGCTGACGACTTCCGTAATAATGGGATTGTAGTTCCCTCTTTCATCCTTTATGCCGGGTCGGATCTCTATTTCATCCCCAACTCTTAGCCGACCTCTTGAAAGGCTTCCTCCGACAACACCACCAACCAGATCCTCGGGCTTCGTTCCCGGTTTGTTCACGTCAAAGCTTCTCGCGATATACATCAGAGGTGGTGATTCCAGATCCCTTTCAGGAGTGGGTATTGTTTCTTCGATTGCTTCTATTAAAGCATCGATATTTANTTTCTGNTGGGCCGAGATTGGTATTATCGGAGCGTTCTCAGCTATCGTTCCTTTAATGAATTCCTTTATTTCTCTGTAATTTTCGAGAACTCTTTCCTTTGGGACTATGTCTATCTTGTTCTGGGCGATTACTATTTTGTCAACTCCAATAATCTCAAGAGCCATTAGATGCTCCTTAGTCTGAGGTCTTGGACACTTTTCATTCGCTGCAATCACGAGAACGGCTCCATCCATGAGGGCGGCGCCACTAAGCATAGTAGCCATTAGCGTTTCGTGACCGGGGCTATCGACAAAGCTTACAGTTCTCAGAATTTCAGTCTCTATGCCGTGGCGGGGACAGATTTTCTCTACGGTATATGCTTCCACGCCTTCACACTTGGGACATTTCCTGAAGGTGGTATCAGCGTATCCAAGCTTTATGGAGATTCCTCTCTTTAGCTCTTCACTATGTCTGTCAGTCCATACACCGCTTAAAGCGGCAACCAAAGTGGTTTTACCGTGATCAACGTGACCAACCATTCCAATGTTTATTTCCGGAAGAGGAACGTCATCTCCCATAACCCAAGAAAGACGGCATGATATAAAATATTACCTCAAATTTTTTATTAAGCCAATCAAACTTGCAACCATGATAACTCCATGGGATGTCAGCGGAGAAGTTGATTACTCGAAACTCATAAAGGAATTCGGAATGGAGCCCTTCCATCCGCTATTAGAGAAGATTAAAGATCCAATGCCCCTAATGAAGAGAGGTGTCATTTTTGGTCACAGAGATTACGACAGGATTGTCGAGGCTATGAATAAGGGGGAGCCGTTTGCGGTTATGTCGGGCTTCATGCCCTCCGGTTTACCTCACTTCGGTCATAAAATGACAATGGATGAAATCGTATGGCACAATAACAGAGGAGGAGTTGCCTTCGTAGCTATAGCAGATATGGAAGCTCACGTCGTTAGGGGATTAAGCTGGGATAAGCTCAGAAAAATTGGAATGGAATATATAAAGGCGATAATAGCCTTAGGATTAACCGAGGATTCCGTCATCTACTTTCAAAGTGCAAACGAAAACGTTAAAGATTTGGCTTTTGAATTGGCAACTGAGGTGAACTGGAGCGAACTGAAAGCTATATACGGATTCGATAATGAAACAACTTTGGCAAAGATGTTCGTCACGGCTATACAGGCTGGAGACATTCTTCTACCTCAGTTAAGACTTTACGGAGGTCCTAAGCCAACAGTTGTTCCCGTCGGAGCAGATCAAGACCCTCACCTCAGACTAACGAGAGATCTCTCTTTAAGGGTATGCATATTTGCTTACGAACGTATAGATAACGGTGTCAGAGTTAGAAGCAGAAAGGGAGCGGAATATCTCGAAGCAGTCCGAGATCTCAATTTTGATAAAAAAGTATATCAGGAGCACATCGATCTGTTCGGAGATCCCGATGAAATTATAAAAGCGGTTAGAGAGATCGAAATCGAGATGGAAGGATACGCTTTCATTCCACCCTCTTCCACATATCACAAGTTCATAACTGGATTACAGGGAGGAAAGATGAGCTCATCGAAACCTGAGAGCTTTATATCTCTTCTAGATAAGCCGGAGGATGCCGCAAAGAAAGTGATGAGCGCGCTGACAGGTGGTAGGGCTACTGCAGAGGAACAGAGAAGATTAGGAGGTATCCCAGAGAAGTGTGTCATTTTTGAGTTGTATACGTATCACCTGCTGTCTGATAAGGAACTGGAAGAAATTGAAAGGGACTGCAGAAATGGAGAACTTCTATGCGGAAAGTGTAAAAAGTATGTATCTGAAAAAGTAAGTGAGGTGTTATCAGATTTGCAGGAGAAAATGAAGGAAGCCGAAGCAAGACTAGACTTGTACAATCTGATATTATAAAACCGATATTTTTATATTTCTCTAACAAGAAAAGGTACTACAGGTGTGAGCAAAAATGTCGTTCAAATTATTTTTCGGGGGTAAACTCGAAAAAGAGGTACTTGAACTTATCGAAGAGCACCTAGACGTTTTGTGCACAGCCTGTGAGGTTTTCGAAAGAGCCATCGAAAATAATGATGACGTTTCTTTAAGGAGAGTCTGCGAATTTGAAGAGGAAGGAGATAGAATCCGCAGAGACATAGCACTAAGAATTTACGAAGGAGCCTTCTTGCCATATCTAAGACCCAACATATATAAATTCGCTGAAATCGTTGATGAAGCCCTTGACGAGCTTGAAGATTGTGTTTATGAGTATCTCTATTTGGATAGACGAGATCTGATAGATTTTGTNAAAGAGGATATTCTGAAAATAGCAGAACTAAACAAAAAAGCAAGCAAAAGATTGCTTGAAGCTTACAAGTTGCTTGTCGAGGGAGAAGATCTAAGTGAAGCTACGATCAAAATAAGGATATATGAAAAAACAGTAGATGGTTTAAAACACGATATTCATAAGAAGATAAGACAGAAAGAGATTTCAGACTTCTGGGAAGGAATGACCTTCTACAATTTCCTTACTCATATTGTTTCTATCTCAGATTTGATTGAAGATGCGGCAGATCTGATCCAAATCATAAACGTGAGCCTAAAATGATAGAATTCGCCATAATACTTGCATGTGTCTTTATTGCATTTAGTATTGGCTCTAACGACACATCAAATGCCTTTGGAATAAGTATAGGATGTGGACTGCTGAAATTTAATACAGCTATTTTTTTATTGCTTATCTTTGTTTTTTTGGGTATTCTCCTTCAGGGAGACGCTGTCATGAGGACTGTTGGGAAAGAGCTCGTCGGTTTAAGCAAAAAATCCCTAAGCATCTCTCTGATTATGGCTTCAATCATAATCGTAGTGTCGAATTGGCGGCGATATCCTCTCTCAAGTCATCAGGTCATAATAGGTAGCCTAACGGGATCCTCATTAGCATTGGGATTAGATGTTAACGTGTCAACTTTAATAAAGATAATTCTCTCGTGGATAATTTCACCTATTTCAGCTCTTTTTTTATCAGTTGTAATCTACACAGCTTTCGAAAGGATTCTTAAAAGGACGTCACTCCTATTAACTCAAAAACTTTTCTCTATTCTTCTTCTTATCAGCGCTCTTTTAATCGCATACAACACGGGAGCGAATGAGCTTGCAACCGCCATCGGTTCCGTCGTTTACTACGGGATTTTAAGCCCCTTTCAAGCTTCGTTGATAGGATCTGTCTCTCTCTTCTTAGGAGCTTATGCTCTGAGTCATAGGGTTATAGAAACAATAGGGAAAAAGATTACACCTTTGGATATTTTCTCAGGTTTTTCAGCTCAGTTTGGAGCTGGATTGAGTGTTTTGCTTTTTACTATAATGGGAATGCCTGTCTCTACGACTTACTGCATTGTTGGAGCTGTACTTTGGCATAGGTGTCTTAAAGGGAGCTCAAACTGTAAGGTCAGACCTAATAAAGAGAATAGCTATCGGATGGGTAACGGCACCCACTTTATCGTTTATTGTCTGTTATGCTTTGGGAAAGATCGTATAGTTTTCCAGCTTTTTTTAATCTGTTCATTATAGCGAGCCCGATCCCCTTTTCCTCTATACCTTCCACGATTATTACGTTGCATTTTTTGTCGAGCTCTCTTAACGCTTTAAAAAGATTTTTTGCAAATTCCTCGTAGTTTCTCCCTAAATCAAACGTTATAAAATCTTTGAATTCTTTGGGATTCATTGCAGCAATTCCGACAATTTTCCCGTTTTTTGAGAGTTTTTTCGCCAATTCAAGTATTTTCTTGCGATCTTTTATCACTATAGTTTCGGCTTCGGGAGCGTAATGTCTGTATTTCATTCCAGGGCTTTTTGCAACGTCTGATTCTCCAGCAACCTTAACATCGAAGAACTCTTCGAGCATTTCCTTTGTTATCGCTCCTGGTCTCAAAATCTCGATAGGATATGTCGTGGTATCGACGACTGTAGATTCCAAACCGATATCCACTTCGCCTCCGTCAATTACGCACTCTATTTCATCTTTGAAGTCGTTCTATAACGTGTTCCGCTCTTGTTGGGCTCGGTTTTCCACTTTTGTTTGCTGAAGGGGCAGCTATCGGTGTCTCACTGAGCTCTATTAATTTTAATGCTACTTTGTGATCGGGCATTCTAACGGCTATTGTCTTGAGATTTGCTGTGGTTATATCGGGGACTATATCCTTTTTCTCCATTACAAGGGTAAGAGGGCCGGGGAAGAATTCTTCCATCAGCTTTTTTGCTATTTTGTTCGGCTTTGCTATCTTATAAACATCATCTACACTCGAGACGTGGACTATTAAGGGATTATCGGGAGGTCGTCCCTTTACCTCGAAAATTCTTTTAACAGCTCTTGCATTCAAAGCATCCGCACCGAGACCGTAGACAGTCTCAGTGGGGAATGCTACAAGTCCACCTTTTTTGATTATTTCTGCGGCTTTTTTAATCTTCTCAGTTTCTGGGTTATCTTTGTTAACTCTGATTATTAGCATGTTAGATGTGCTGCCAAGACTACATTCTTTCCTTGCTTTAACAAACTTTCAAAGAGCTTTATAGCCTCTTTAGTTTCCAACGCATAGACATCTATACCCTTTTTCTTGAGATACTCAATGACGTTATCTTCGACCTTTACCCTTCCGTAAGCACCAGTTCCGAATACAACAATCTCTGGGTTTAAATCTATGACTCTTTTAATATCATCCATGCAAACTTTGTGTCCTTCCTTCCTCCACCACCCCTCTTCAACACCGTTTTTGTGGACGATAACGTCACTTGTGTATACTTTCCCTTGGATAATGATTCTGCCGAATTCGTATTCCTCGATCACAGTAGGTAGTTTAATGGGGAAGATATTAAGTTTTTCTAAAGTTTTTTATAGTTTAAATTCCATGAAGCAATTCTTGTTTACAAGAGAACCACAATGATAACGAGTTGGAAAGATGGAAATTATCTACGTGTTTGCCTGATGGACGAATTATTAAAGCTAAGAGGAATTCTGGTGTTAGAATTAAAGCCTGAATGGAGTGATAACATGGATAAGACTTTTGGAAAATTGTTGAGAGACTAATTTGAAGGCCTGATAGAATGCACCCTTGGATGTTTATTGTCCCTCTCTGATACACTGATGATCTTAACGTCCTCGAAAAGTTTACTCAGAAAATTTCTGTCTTTCTGCATTTACTCCAAGTTTGCCTGAAATAAGCGTACACAAGATCTCCCTTTAACAGGCTTTCTAGCATATTATCTCATCTGTAACTCGGTTGTACAAACAAATCGTTCAATATGTCTGCTATATTTCGTTATAAGCGTGATTCCATCGAAATCCTTTGTAATCTTCATAACAGATCTTTCAACGAACGTAGGAGAGCTTATAACAGCGATTCAGAAGCTGAGGGATGCGAAGGCCTTGATAATATCACCAAATCCGATACTTTTCTCGGAGTTGAAGCCAGAAAGGGAGGAAATTCTGAAGCTATACAGGAAATACGTTGAAAGGGAAGAGATGATAAGGAAAATGAACAGAATAGTTCCAACCATAGACGTTGGCCCCAGAGATCTTCTCAGCGAAATGGGGGCTCTTCTATGATCTCTTCTGTTTCCTCAGTAATCATAGCAGTAGCCCTCGGCTTAAAGGCGCCCCTTCTCGCGCCCGTTGTTTTCCTGCTGAGGTTCATAAAAAGGGAGGTCGCTGCCTTCTCATTCCTGATCTACTGCGTTCTCCTGGGCTACGAATTCTCAATCTCGGAACTTGATGAACTGGGCACTGCTGCAGCGGCGCTGGCGATATCGACAGTTCTCTTGCTTGAGGAATCCATGTCGAGGAGAAAACTGGAACTGGATCAGTGCATCATAGCATTTGTAATGCCGATCTGCCTTCTGGAATTCGATCTGATCGTTCCACTGCTCATCCTGGCAGTTCTCATTCTCATCTGGAAAGATAGGGCAAAGGCTGGAATTCTTGCAGCTCTATTCGGAATCGC
>Ga0065719_100167_pt1 | contig 13718 bp, 14 predicted proteins | sample GBSCel85sediment_FD_59106 | JGI IMG/M metagenome (GOLD analysis project Ga0065719, IMG submission 59106) | Hot spring sediment microbial communities from Great Boiling Spring, Nevada - Cellulolytic enrichment CS 85C v3 (version 3) | ecosystem: Environmental > Aquatic > Thermal springs > Hot... | reverse complement strand
GAATAAGACCGCGTCGCCGTCGCAATCTATGTAGGCATCCACGACCTCCTGTATGTTCCCCGAGGTCTCACCCTTCATCCAGATCCTCCTCCTGCTTAGGCTCCAGTAGTGCATGAACCCGGTTGTGAGTGTCTTCACGAAAGCCTCCCGATTCATGTATGCAACCATGAGGACCTCGCGGGTCTCATGATCCTGAGCTACCGCGATCACGGTCTCATCCACATTCCTGTACAAGAGCCTGTCCGCGAGCTTCTCAGCCTCATCCCTACTTAGCTTCATCTCCCCTTCTCACCCTCCACGAGCTTGATGAAGTTCTCAATAATCTTGAGCCCCCATCTACCGCTCTTCTCCGGGTGGAACTGGGTCCCGAAGATCATGCCCCGCTGAGCCACCGCCGTAAACTTGACACCATACTCCGTCACGGCCACGGCATCATCGGAGAGGCCGGGCGCATAGGAGTTTGCGTAATAGACGTAGGCCCCATCTGGTACCCCGGAGAGGAGCGGGCACCCCCTCCTAATGATCCTGAGAGTATTCCAGCCCATCTGCGGTATCTTGACATTTGCCGGAAATCTCCTGACATCCCCACGGAATACCCCAAGCCCATGAAGATATTCGCCCGGAGGGCAGCCCTCCTCACTCCGCTCATAGAGTAACTGCATTCCAAGACATATCCCTAGGATCGGCTTCTCCTCGAGGAGTTTGGATATATGATCCCGATTCTCCTGAAGCTTTCTTATCACGGGTTTGAAGGCCCCGACGCCGGGAAAGACTATTGCATCATGCTCATAGGCCTCCCGAAAGATCCTCAACTATCCTCGGCGATGCCCCAGCCCTCTTGAATGCCGTGTAGATGCTTAGGAGGTTTCCAACACCATAGTTAATGATCGCGACGCTTACCCCTCCTTCGCTCAAGCTCCTCGAGCACCTCCTCCAACCCTATCCCCTCATGGACTAGCAGGACCATCATGTGATAGAGTAGGTCTGCTGCCTCATAGATCACCTGGCCCCTATCGCGGGACTTCCCAGCGATCACGAGCTCGACAGCCTCCTCCCCAACCTTCTTCAAGATCTCGTCAAGCCCCTCCGCGAAGAGCTTACACGTGTATGATCCCTCAACCGGGTTGCTTTTCCGATCCCTGACAATCTCATATAGCTCCCTCAAGATCTCAAGGCTCATCATGAATCACCCTAGTCGAGCCTTACCGGGACACCTCTCTCCCTCAAGTATTCCTTGACATCCTTGACCGTGTATATGCCGTAGTGGAATATTGAGGCTGCTAGAGCAGCATCCGCTTTGCCCACTGTTAGGGCTTGATATATGTGCTCCGGGTTTCCAGCGCCGCCGCTCGCGATGACCGGTATATTCACGGCCTCGGCTACAGTCCTAGTCAGCTCAAGGTCATAGCCCGTGTTCGTCCCATCCTTATCCATGCTTGTTAGGAGGATCTCGCCAGCTCCGAGGCTCTCAACCCTCCTAGCCCACTCAACCGCGTCGAGCCCCGTCGGCTCTCTACCACCATAGATATAGACCTCCCACCATCCATCCCTCCGCTTAGCATCTATCGCGACGATTATGCATTGGCTTCCAAAGATGTCTGCTGCCTCCCTGATCAGCTCCGGATTTTTCACGGCTGCGGTGTTTATCGAGATCTTGTCGGCGCCGCTGCATAAAACCTCCTCGATATCTTGTAGCGTCCTTATGCCGCCGCCCACCGAGAATGGTATCGAGATCTCCTCGGCGGTTCTCCTAACCACGTCCAGCAGTATCTTGCGGTTCTCGGCTGAGGCGCTTATATCGAGGAAGACTATCTCATCCGCGCCCTGATCCTCATATAGCCTCGCGAGCCTTGGAGGGTCCCCGGCGAGCCTGAGATTCCTGAACTGTATCCCCTTGACTACCCTCCCAGCATGGACGTCGAGGCATGGGATTATCCTCTTGACCAACGGCATCCCAGAACCTCCGCATCAGCGACACAGATTTATGGCTTCTCTTAGGCTTATCTCACCCCTATAAAGCGCCATGCCGATGACCGCTCCATAGACCCCGGCATCCCTGAGAGCGAGCAGGTCCTCGAGGCTTCTTATCCCGCCCGCATAGATCACGGGCGTCGCGACGTGCTTGACCAGCCTTCTCATGGTCTCGGAGTCCACGCCGCCAAGCGTGCCCTCAAGAGGCGTATATGTGCAGAGGAATGCGGCGAGCCCGAGGCGATCAAGCCTAGCAGCTTCATCGAGGAGCATCCTGCCGGTCTTGGCCTTCCAGCCCCTCACGACAATCCTCCCATGCTCATCATAGTCAAGGGCGGCGATCACCCTTCCCGCGCCAACGTGGCTCAGGATATCATCGAAGATCTCGGGCTCCTCGACGACAGCAGTTCCGATGATTATCCAGCGCGCTCCGGCATCGAGATAGGCGGAAGCCGCCTCAACATCCCTCACGCCACCGCCAACCTGAACAGGTATCGAGACCCTGCGAATAATCTCCCGGATCAGCTCGATGTTCACGGGCCTACCCTCCGCGGCTCCATCAAGATCGACGACATGGAGCCTCCTAGCGCCCTCGCCCTCCCATCTAAGCGCCCAGCTAACCGGGTCTCCGAGATCCAGCCCCGTCCCCTCGACCCCGCGAACCCTCTTAACACAGCTCCCACGAGATATGTCAACCGACGGGATTACCTCCAACTCTCCACGTGCCTCCCATGCTTCACGGTATTATCTTCTCGACATCCAGTATCACGATATCTCGAGCTCCCCTCTTCTTGGCCTCCACGACGACATCATAGACCTGGTCCTCGCTCATGACTGCATAGACCTCCCACATCGGCTCCTTCGCCTCAACCTTGGCTATCGTCGGCCCTCCCATGGAGGGTATGACCTCTAGCACGGCCCTCAAGCACCTATCCGGAACATTCATCATCACCATCTTCCTCTTCTCCGCGTTCAGGACTCCCTCGAGCATCAGCCTAAGCTTCTCGACGGCATCCCGCTTCTCCCCCGAGAGATCCCTGCATGCTATAAGCCTCGCAGACGTCCTCAGGATCACCTCGATCGCCTCGAGGCCATGGCTTCTCAGCGTCATCCCGGTGGACCTGACATCCACGATCGCGTCCGCGATGCCGAGCGCCGGCATTATCTCNGCNGCTCCACCAACCTCNATTATCCTGAAGCGCTTGCCTGGAGCCCTCTCACCAAGAAACTTTCTCGCGAGATTCACGTATCTGGTCGCTATCCTAGCGCCATCCGGGAGATCATTAACAGATTTTATCCCCGAGCGGCTGGAGACCGCGAGAACGACCTCGGCCGCGCCGACCCTCAGGTCTAGGAGCTCCTCTACATCCGCGCCCCTCTCCAGTATCATGTCCAGCCCCGTTATCCCTGCATCAGCCGCGCCGAGCTCAACCATCGTCGGGATATCCTCAGCCCTCAGGAAGAAGGCATGGATATCCGGCCTAGATGTCGGCGATGAGAGGATCTTCTCGTCCTTGACAAGCACCTTGACCCCAGCTCTCTCAAGTAGATCCATCACGGGCTCCCTAAGCCTGCCCTTATTCGGGATCGCGAGCCTGACAACACTGGAGCTCAAGCTATACTCGCTCATAGCCTCCTAACACCTCCCATAAAAGCTGCTTCACGAGATATGCTCCGTGATGGACGGCATATGTCAGGGTTGAGCCCATTCACCGGGCTCGGGAGATATGTTGGAATTCCATCACCAACCCCTCTCCCAGCGGCCTAACCCGTATCTCGGAGAGCTTTAAACATTCATGCGGCCGGGTTGGAAGGCAATTCTTATCTAGGTCATAGATGGATGCGGAGTCGGCCTTGATGTCTGGGGGAAGGGACGATCTTGGGGTAAAGGTTCTTCGGGTGGATGTAAATTGCGCCGAGGTTCTTAGGAGGACTAGGGAGACCGAGATCACTTGTAGGATTGAGGCTGGGCCAAGGAGGGAGTGGAGGATAAACACGGGCATGGACTTCCTCGACCACATGATCGAGATCCTAGCCTTTTACTCGGGGTTGAACATAGATCTTGAGGTGAGGTCTGGGCGAAGGCTCCAGCATACGGTGGCCGAAGATGCCGGGATAACGCTCGGCAGGGCGATGCGGGCCATGGCGCTCAAGAGGATCGAGGAGCATGGCATAATGGGATTCGGCTTCAGCCAAGGGATGCTGGATGAGGCTGCCTCAGAGGCCAGAATATCATTTGAGGGACGGGCCGGCTGTTACATTCACAAGAATCCGGAGATCGAGAGATTCGGCCTAGTCGAGGGTATTGAGGAGAGCTTTCTCGCAGCATTCTTCCAGGGCTTCTCACAGGGAATGGGCGCCACAATCCAGCTAGAGCTCAAGAGGGGCGAGGACCCACACCACCTCTGGGAATCCGCATTCAGGGCATTCGGAAATGCTCTAAGAATGCTCCTCAGCAGGGATGAGTGGAGGAGAGGGAGCATAGCCGGTGTGAAGGAGACGCCCGACTAACTACTCTTACTCTTAATCCTGACCTCCATGGATTTGGCGTGAGCGGGGAACCCCTCATACTCGGCGAGCGCCGTCACGGTCTCAAGCATTCTCTTGAAGCCCCTCCTCCCTCTAACCTCCTCGACTGTGGGCTTCTTCAGGAAGACGTCGACATTCAAGCCTGAGTATAGCCTCGCATACCCCCCGGTTGGCAGGGTTGCATTCGGCCCGACCCCATAGTTCCCGGCTGAGATCGGCGTGTTGAGGCAGAGCGTCCCAAAATTCCTCAGCTTATCTCTAATCCTTCTGAATATGCTCCGAGCGTTTCTGCTGTCTATGAGAAGGTGCTCTGGCGCATATCTATTCATGAAATCTACGGCCTCCTCCAAGCTCTCTACGACGATTATCGCGCTATACTTGCCGGCATTCTCTAAGACATAGCTCCTCCTAGGCTCCGGGAGCATCTCAACAGCCTTATCCAGCTCCTGTGAGACGCGCTCAGCATAATCCATCGAGGTTGTGAGGAGGATTGCGGCGGAGTCGGGCCCATGCTCAGCCTCGTTAAGAAAGTCCCATGCAACCCACTCAGGTGGAAGTGTTCCATCGGCGTAGACGAGGGCCTCACTAGGCCCAGCCGGCATGTCTATCCTAACGATATCCCGAACCATGAGCTTCGCCGCATACGTGTATGGACCTCCTGGCCCCGCGATGACCTCGACCGGTTTAACGAGCTTAGTCCCATATGCGAATGCTGCGATCGCGTGCGCCCCACCCATGATATAGAACTCATTCGCTCCGGATAGGTGGGCTGCGACAAGCGTTGCGGGATCCATCCTCATCTCATTCTGATATGGTGGCGAGGCCACGGCTATCCTCGGGACGCCGGCGACGCTTGCTGGAATAGTAACCATGACGGCCACCGATGGGTATGTCGCCTTGCCGGATGGGACGTAGAGGCCGGCCGACTCCAGCGGGATCACGAGCTGGCCCGCGTAAACACCCTCCTCAACCCTCATCACCCAGCTCCTTGGAAGCTGCTTTCGATGAAACCTCCTAACATTTCTAACCATATGCCTTATCGCTCTGAGAACCCTTTGATCCACCTCCTTATACGCCCGGCCAACATCCTCATCCCTTATAACGATCTCCTCCGGCCTAACAGTCCTACCAACCTGGCTCGAGAGAAACTCAGCTATCGCCTCATCACCACGCATCCTAACATCCTCGATTATCCGCCGAACATCAGCCTCAACCTTGCTAATATCTATCTTAGATCTCTCAAAAATACGCCTGAGATCATTTTCCGAGGTCTCACGAAGCTTGTAAATGGGGAAGATGGGCATAGATTAGCTGTGGAGGGCCGGCGAAATAAATCTTTGTAGAGGCCGTCATTTTTAGGAGCCTAGCTCGGCCTTAACTCTCCGGGCTATTATCATATCCCTGAAGAAGTCTAGTCTATGAAGGAGCGCAACTGCTAGGAGGGTTAGTCCTCCGGGCAGGATGTACTCGGAGAAGGGCCATGGAAGTCCAAGCATCTGAGATCCTTGGAGGACTATGGCGTAGAATATCACGCCTCCCACCACGTTTGAGATCCTGCCTCTGCCTCCCATGATATCGACACCGGCCACGGCTATTGCTATGAATGCCTTGAAGATGTCCCAGTCGGCGACATTCGGCTGGACGAATCCCCTCAACTGTCCCACATAGAATATCCCGGTTAGGGCTGCTAATACGGCGGCCACGGTGTGGACTAGTATCTTGATCTTTCCAGGGCTGACGCCGAGTCTGCTGGCGGTGCCCGGGGCAGCTCCGACGGCAGATATCCAAGTGCCCAGCTTAGTGAATCTAAGAAGGAACCAGATGAGGACTGCTAGAATGAGGAATATCGTTGTTGAGACGTGTATTGTGTTAGCGATCCTCGCATAGCCGAGGAAGATGTACTCGGGCTTGGTTACGCTGAAGTAGTGACCCCCACCAAAATATTGTTTCACGCTTCTCCAGATTATCCAGCCGGCGAGGGTTATGAGGAATGGGTTTAGCCCGAATCTCCCGATGAGCATGCCTTGGGAAAGCCCGATGAGTAGGGCGACGATGAAGGGTACTGTCAAGACGACATAGTATGGCAGATTCCACCCCGAGATCTCGACAAACCAGCACACTAGGACTGCTGCCAAGCCCGCTATCTGCTCCAGAGAAAGATCGAAGTCCCCTGCGAGGACGCAGAGGTATAAGCCGATGGCCAAGGGGCCGACGAAGGCGGCAATCTGAAGTATGGCAAAGATCACGGCTGGCGTGTAAAAGGCTGGGACGAAAGCCGCGAAAATAACAAAGGTAACTATAACTAGGAACCACACGAGATTATCTATACAGAATAATGCGATCCTATCTTTATCCATGCAACATTCCCCCAGCGGTCGCAGCTAAATAAAAATTGGGGGTGGAGGTGGATTGGAGGCTTTATCGCCGAGTTTTCTTACTTCCAGGCCTTTAGCCCCCAGATTGGCCAGTTCCAGTAGATGCAGAGTTCCTTGTAGTCCTCTCTAGTGATGATTCTATCGGGTATAACGACCCACGATGTCTCGGGCCCGCCACATGGCGCTGGTTTAACTGGACAGTAGCCATACTGCTTGTTTGTCGTCTTTGATCCAGCAATGCCCCAGACGGGGTCTTTCAGGAACTGAAGCGGCTTGAATCCATCAACTTCAGCATCCCACTGCATTTCAGGCAGGTATTTCTCAAACGTGAACGGTTCGCCTATTGGCGGTATGCAATCCGGGGCACCCTTCTTCCAGAACTCCCTAAGCTGCTCAAAGCACTCTGTCAGCATATCAGGACCAGTTGGCATCATGTGGCAATAATCCTGTGTACCCTCCTCATATCCGATAATATTCACTGGGAACAAGTCACAGTTCACGCAGATTAGATCCTGTATCTTCTTCTCCGGCCAGCCGAGTTCTCTCGCTCCCGTTACCACGCACTCATGGAATCCTCCCATCTCCTCGTAAGCTACTCGCAGATCCGGGTTGGCCGCCATGGCTGCCTTGATCTTCGGATACTCCGCCGTGGCAACCCAAGAGTTTGCAACCTCAATATTTTGAATATCTGGATACTGGCTTATCACGTCAATCCATCCTCCGCTTCGGAGGAAGTCGGACATAGATCCCCTATAGCCGTGAATATGTAATGCCTTGCCCTCTGCCTTGCCATACATTCTTACGAGTTCATCCACGGCAAAGAGTGCGCAGAATTTTCCACTATCATAATCGTCTCGCTGATACATCGCTAAAGGCCAGCTGTGATACATATCTATTCCGAATTCTACTAGCGGTATATCGGCATTCATTGCCATCTCTCCAATCTTTGCGTTTGCTAGGCTGTCAAGTGGGCAGGCGACTATTCCATCCACGCCTTTCTTAATCGCCATCTCAACACCATCATTTTCCCTCTTGACATCTGCCTCGGGCCAGACTATCTCTAAATTCCATCCAAGTACATCCTTACAATACCACTCTGCTCCAATTCTGTTTAATTCATCCCATGGGTTAGCTAGACCTATGAAAGCTGCGCATACATATGGGATATCTTTCTTCAAGTCGAGCTTAGGTGTCGGCCACTTCTTAACATAACCGGCTGGAGGGGCGGTCGCGGTCGGTGTAGGTGGTCTAGCAAGATAGTATGTTGCTCCAGCTGCAGCGGCTCCAGCAACAACAGCAGCTGCGGCGATATAACCTATGAAACGCCTCCTGCTTACTTTTTGCTCCGCAGTTTTCTGCTCCCCCGACATATTCTCAACGAATAGTTCATATATAGCCCGCATATAATGGTTGCTTATGCATATTAGCCGCAATTTTACACCCTCGACAAACTTTAAAATTAGGGACTTGAACAAGAATATCAAGCCCGGTAGTGCGGAGAAGCCTAGGAGGTTGAGGATGATATGAGATCCTCTATCTCACTTTTTCTCGTTGAAAGAACTGTATGGCTAATCGCGATAGCTGGTTTCATAATCTTTGCAGCTATTTTGCCGGGTGTTTTCCTAGACTTGGGCGCGATAGATTTCGTGATTAGAAGCGGAGTTTCTGTGGGGCTTGTTGCGCTCGGGATAGGGGTCTGCCTTATAGCAGGGTCGATTGATAACTCCATCCCAGCTATTGCGGGCTTCGCGGGAGTTTTCACCACACTTTTCGCGAGCAGATGGTTTCCTGGGACACCTTGGCCTATCATACTATTGCTCGCAATATTAATCGGAACTGGGCTCGGCGCTCTTAATGGATTTCTGATTAGGAAGATTAGGATCCATTCATTCCTGATCACACTTACGACTTACATAGTGTTCATCGGCGCGAGGAAGCTGCTTTACGAAGGAGCCGAGCGCATGCCGGATAAAATGATCAACATGATTGGTGGTGGACAGATAATCCCCGGGATAAGCTATTCTACGGTGATATTTATCTCGGTGGTAGCGGCGCTCTGGGTATTCATGAACATGACAGTAACAGGGATGAGGATCTATGCCGTGGGAGGCAATCCGAGAGCATCAGCACTAATGGGGGTAGATGTTGATGGCATAAGATTCCGGGCTCACGTTATTGCAGGAATTCTCGCAGGGCTAAGCGGCATACTATATGTTGGATACAATGGGGCGACGACACCTGCAATGCTTGATTTCAATCTCTTCGATGGGTTTGCTATGGCCATCTTTGCTGGAGTGGCGTTAACCGGCGGGAGGGGGAGAATTGAGGATATCTTCGCGTCGGTGTTTTTCTTGTCAACGTTAACCTTAGCCATGACTATAACCGGGATAAACGTCTACCTAAGGCAGACCGTTGTCGGGGTCTTCATACTTATAGGGATACTATTGAACATGTTAAGGGAAAAGATAAGGGATAGAATCCTTATGCGAATTGCTTAGAAAAACAAAAAAGGGTTAACTCAGGATAATGCGCCCCTAGAGTTAGAGTTTGGAACCTTCCCCGTCACCAGTATCTCCTCCAGCTCCTCGATTGATGTCTCCTCCTTCTTCATGTCCGCTATCTTAACTCCCCTGCTGAGGACAACGATCCTATCTGCCACTGGGTAAACATGGTGCAGGTTGTGTGAGATGATTATGCAGGCTATTCCAGAGTTTTTCAGTTGCTTGACGAAGTCGAGGACTTTTCTGGCGGCCGCTACGGAGAGGGCGGCAGTTGGCTCATCAAGTATGACGAGCTCCGCCTTGAAGTACATGGCCCTAGAGATCGCGACGCCCTGCCTCTCTCCTCCGGATAGGAATTTTACCTCTCTGTCTGGTGGAACCCTAAGCTCGAGGTTTCTCAAGGCCTTCTCGGCCTCGGCCCTCATTCTATTCATGTCTAAGAGTTTTATCAGCCCAGGTTTAACCAGCTCCCTNCCTAAGAAAATGTTTCGGGCCACGTCAAGTACGTCAACAACAGCGTGATCCTGATAAACCATNTCTATACCGTACCGTCTCGCGTCTTGGACGCCGTTTATNTCCACTTCCCTCCCTTTTATATAGATCTTGCCAGCCGTCTTCGGTATCGCGCCAGCTATTATCCCGGCGAGAGTTGATTTACCGGCTCCATTATCCCCGAGGAGGCCCACGACTTCTCCTCTCCATACCTCAAGCGTCACGCCCTTGAGAGCATGCACCGAGCCATAGAACTTGTGTATATTCTCTGCTCTTAGGAATGGGACTTCTCCTTTTTCGTAGAACTCACTGCGTGTGCTTAAAGCTTCCACCATGCCAATAAGCTAATCACACGTCTACTTTTAACCATTTCGAATGAATGTTGTAAAGCAATATAAGTCNGTGGTCACAATATTTAGCACTATGAGCGCTAGGGGGATAAAGGTAAAACCCTTGACGAGGGAGAATTTCGAGCCTTATGGAACTTTGATCGAGGCTCCTGAGGCTAAGCCAACGATCTCCGATGCTGTCCTAGATTACTGGGGTGGTATAGCCGACCTCGATATAGAGAGTCCACAAGTGAGCTTTCTTAAGGTAAAGAGGCGGGAGTTCTCATTAGATAGAATCGAGAGGCATATTAGAATAACCGAGGTATTTATCCCCCTCGAGGGCGTGAGCGTATTCCCCGTAGCACCTCCAAGGAATGTTGAGAACCCCAGGGCGGAGGTCCCGTTAAATGAGATCGAGGCATTCCTACTTGATGGAAGCAAGGGCATAGTATTCAAGAAGGGTGCATGGCATTGGCCGCCATTTCCATTGACTGAGACGGCCACCTTCGCCGTGATCCTGAGCGCGGAGACTATAGAAAAGGATCTCGATATCAGGGAGATTAAGCCGCCCATCAAGATAGTGCTCTAGTGATCGAGGTTAATCAGGGATTTTAATCTCGTACTTTTTCTCCCTTATTTCCCTCACGTGATCCTCTGCGTATCTTTTAGCGCTTCTCCGATCTATTATCTCATCTATTCTCAGGATCATCGCCGCAATCTCGTATGCGGTCTTTAGTATCTGTTCCTTCACTGGCAACGGGTCTATTATGCCTGCTTCATACATGTCTGCTACACGCCTCGAGTACATGTCTATACCATAGTGGTGGAGGGAGTTGGCGTGCTTTGATCTGAGCTCCGTCAACGCGTCTGCGGGATCCATCCCGGAGTTAATGGCGAGGGATATCGGGATCTGCTCGAGGGCGCTTGCAAAAGCGTATATCGCCATCTGCCTCCATCCTCCATGCTTCTCCGCTTCCTTGGTCAAGTAGAATGAGATCGCCTCCTCGGTCGCCCCGCCGCCTGGAACATATGCGGGAGTCTTCGCGAGCACTGAGAAGGTTGTCACAATATCCTTTAGCGCATGCTCCGCCTCATCTAGCAACCTCTCTGAGCTGCTTCTGAGAACTATTGTGGCGACTTGTGATCTCTCGCCACCCTCTACTACTATGACTTGGTAGTTTCCTATCCTCCGCTCCTCCACGAGCTCGGCCCAGCCGAGATCCTCCTCCCTTAGATCTGATAACTTTACTACCGGCCTAGCCCCGGTGGCCTTCGCAACCAGATCAACCCTCTTTCTGGACACTAGCCTCTCAACGGCGGGTATGCCAGCCTTAGCAAGCTCATATGCTGTTAGCTCATGTATGGGTCTTCTCGAGAATACTGCTCCGGCGCCGATCGAGATTAGCTTTCTCGCCATCTCGACTGCCATCTCATTATGCTCGTCAAGAATACTTCTCATATACTCGGGGCTATGGAATATTATCTCGCGCTTGTAGATTCTCATTCGCACGAACCTGTCAGTCGGCTTTATCGCGGTATCAATCAAGGCAACTCTGACATTCCTAACGCTCTTCGGCATGAGGAGATGCATTATCCCCCTATCACTACTTCTATCAATAACGGCGCCGAATATCAGCTCGCTATCATGAAGCGATCCAATATTCTGCTTCAATATCTGGACGTCATCTGGATTAATATGCACAGTGTTCTCGATGATTTTGCCGACCTTGAGAACCGCTCTCACGACTAGTTCTGCGAGATGATCTACGGCGATCTCAATCCCACGTGCTCTCAGGATATTCATTGCAATCTTTTTCATGATCTCATGGTGCCCGAAGTCGAATGGGCTGGCCAGTTCCCTAAGCCTCCTTAGAGCAAGCTCGTAGGCAAACCTACTCTCATGTATTAGCCTGCATATCTGTGTCTTCCTCTTGGGATTAATTAGGCTGCTTAGCCTTTTAGCGATCTCTCCAATTAATATGATTGCGGTCTTCGTTCCATCCCCAACCGATTTCTCGACACTACTGGCGGCATCTTGAAGAATCCAGGCCATTGGATGATTAAAGCTCATCGAGCTAAGCATTCTAGCGCCATCCCTCGTGACCACTATATCCTTCAGCTCGGTCATCAATAGCTTGCTAGCACCATTGGGACCTAGCGCGGATCTCATGAAGTTTGCAAGCCCCCTAGCAACCATTACGCCGCTAACAGGCCCTTCCTCACTCTTCCCCCTCACAGTACCTCTCCTCAAGATGAGATAAGGGCTGTCAGGCGGTGTTCGACGAAAACTCATACACCCGAGTCTGGAGTTTAAACAATCCGACCACCTTAAATCTTTAGAGTAGACATAAGACGTTAAGACGTAACTTATAATCTATGAAGCAGGTTTTAGGCTGGATAATAGTGTGGTTGATTTTATTGATGCGGGCCCAGTGGGATTTAAACCCACGATTTGCAGCTTAGGAGGCCCTAGAAAAACTGATCTGGAAATTGAGGCTCCACAAATTCCCAAAGGAGCTTTGCATACTCCTACCTTTAACTCGTTGTATTCTAGATCTATGATCTATCCTGCCATTCTTGAGCCATGCATAGAGATCATCGTGGGCTTTACCTGCTACGAACACCGCTCCGACAATCGTCAGATCCATCCCCAGAAAAAGATTCCGTAAAGGGTTTTCAGGGGGCCAGCTTCCGGAAAATAATCGCCGAACTCTGCCTAGAGGTGATTATCGGCGTGGGCGATGTAGCGAGCAGGATCTCCAGCGTCATGCCCGGGATAAAGGCGCTGAATCTAGCGTATTGAACTTGAGTGAGCTGGCTCAAGTATTTTAGGGGAGAAGCTTTATAAATCTCGAAAGTCTCACGCGTGAGACTCCTTCTCTAAGGGCTTCATCTACACACTCATTGTTGAGTAGCCGGAAATCAGCTCTTTATGCCCTATGCGGAGAGCCATCATAGGCGTCGAGAGCTGAGGGTTAAACATATAGATATGAGTCCAATGCATTAGACTCACACAGTTTATAAATTTTTAAGGATGACGGGCCCGCTGGGATCTGTTCCGGCCCCTCGGCCGATTGAACCCAGGACCGCCGGCTTAGGAGGATCACCTAAGCCGCCTGAAGGCGGCTTATCCGGCGCCCTATCCATGCTAGGCTACGGGCCCATTACACCATTTCTTGGATTTTTATATAAGCTTAACTCAAACTCTGGTTAAAGCTACCAATAGATTCCGTTCTTAAGTAGCCCATCTTTTTGAATTTTAGTTCTCCATATNAATGATGCAGAGCTTTCATTCATTATTATTCTCTGCGGATAGAGCTAATGAGTTATTGAAAGTCTCATCAGCATCTTTGAAACATCATCGAGTAAATTGCTTCTCATATCATTGATGAGNCTTGAAGTCTCAATCCTACCTACTAATTCAGCAAGCTCCTCGGCTTTTCCTTAACCAGTTTCTCAGCTATCTTTATGTATCTCTCTTTACGAAGCGCCTCTCTTTTCCTAACAGCCATGATACTTCT
>Ga0065719_106793_pt1 | contig 13728 bp, 12 predicted proteins | sample GBSCel85sediment_FD_59106 | JGI IMG/M metagenome (GOLD analysis project Ga0065719, IMG submission 59106) | Hot spring sediment microbial communities from Great Boiling Spring, Nevada - Cellulolytic enrichment CS 85C v3 (version 3) | ecosystem: Environmental > Aquatic > Thermal springs > Hot... | reverse complement strand
ATATAAAACTAATAAACCCTGAAACCTTAATGATTTAATGAGCCGCCGTAGCTCAGCTGGGAGAGCGCCCGGCTGAAGACCGGGATGCCCGGGGTTCAAGTCCCCGCGGCGGCACTAAATCTGTTTTATTAAACCCTCCCTGTTTTCTTTAAATTAGGCTGAACGGTGTTCCCTGATGGAGCTACTGCTCGTTTCCATGACCAGCCACGGTGTTTCAGAGTACATGGATGAGTTAGCGGCAAAGATTTCCAGCATCCTATCCGATGCCGGCGTAACCCTTGAAATCAACGTATGGCCCGGAGTGTTCAAACCATCTCTTAAATGCTTCGACTGGGAGAGAGCCCAGTATGTGGCTCAATGCCTGGTGGATCAGATTGACAAGCACTTCACAGTCTTCAAAGCCGGCAGGAAGCTCCTCGTGGTCGGCATCGGGTATTTAGACGGGTACGAGTACGGGTTGAACTTCGTGTTCGGCGAGGCAGTCCCCTCTAAAGGAGTTGCTGTCGTGTTCTCTAAAAGGCTGAAGCCAGATTTCTACGGGGACACGCCCGATCCCGGAAAGTATTTAGAGAGGCTTGTGAAAGAGGTTGTGCACGAGCTGGGGCACTTGCTGGGGCTTAAACACTGCGGGAGTAAAACCTAGCGTAATGAGGTTCAGCAATAGCGTTAGAGAGGTTGACGAGAAGACTGCGTTATTCTGCCCCCAGTGCAAGACAATGCTTAAAACCTATATGTCGAGCACGAAGTAAGCTGTCCATTCGTCAACGTCTTTGAGAATCCTCATTAAACTGTAAGTAGGTGATTTAATCTCAACCCTTGCCTCGTGAATGGATGGGTTGAAGACGTCGCCTCTACACACGCCTCTGAGAACGTACTCCTCGCCTTCCTCCTTCTTCCCGATTCTAAACTCTCGCACGTCTACCTCACTGCACATTATCTTCTCAGCATAGTAAAGTATTAGAAGGTTCTCAAGCCACTTGTAAAGGAGGCTCTCCAGGTCAAACCCTTCCGCCTCAACAAACCTTTCAATCCTCTTACTGACGGTTGAGGTATCCGTCATTGCTTCAAACAACGCCAGCCCCGAGTTCTCGAACAACTCTATGATGCTCCTACCGCGAGCTTTAACGTAAACGTCGCTCATATGCTCTAGGAATTCAAACCTATCCGGCACTCCCCCGACCACTTTCTCAGTCATTTAAAACACCCTGGTTCGAACCTGGCAATGTTTATAATCTGTTTTGAACAATATATTTCCAAACCTTTGAGGAGTCTTCCATGCCTGAGAAATTCGATTTTGAAACATACCATGAGTATATTAACAAATCGTTTAAACCAGACCCTGACGCTCACGTCATCGCTGTCTTCAGGATTAAGCCGGCACAGGGCTTCACAATAGATGATGCTGCTGGAGGAGTAGCTGCTGAAAGCAGCACGGGCACGTGGACCACTATCTACAACTGGTATGATGTTGAAAGGGTTAGAAAACTCAGCGGGAGGGCTTACGAGTTCCTGGACCTGGGAGACGGCTCCTGGATTGTTAAGATAGCATATCCCGCTGAGCTTTTCGAGGAGGGGAACCTTCCCGGCTTGCTCGCGAGCATTGCTGGTAATGTTTTCGGAATGAGGCGCGTGGAAGGGTTGAGGCTGGAGGACATATACTTGCCTCGGAAGTTTCTCAAGGATTTCAAAGGACCCTCTAAAGGTGTTGAAGGCGTTAGGGAAATATTCAAGGTAAGCGATAGACCGATCGTGGGGACTGTTCCAAAACCTAAGGTAGGGTATTCTCCTGAAGAGGTTGAAAAACTTGCCACTGAGCTGTTAATGGGAGGTTTAGACTACATTAAGGACGATGAAAACTTGACTAGCCCGAAGTACTGTAGCTTCGAGGCAAGGGCTAAGGCTATTATGAAGGTTATCGACAAGGTTGAGAAGGAAACCGGTGAGAGAAAGGCTTGGTTCGCAAACATAACAGCTGATGTAAGGGAGATGGAGAAAAGGCTTAGGCTAGTGGCTGACTACGGCAACCCATATATCATGGTTGACGTAGTAGTCTCCGGATGGGGGGTTTTAAACTACATCAGGGATCTCGCAGAGGAGTACGGTCTCGCTGTTCACGCCCACAGAGCAATGCATGCAACCTTCACGAGAAACCCGTACCATGGAATATCAATGTTCGTGCTGGCAAAGCTCTACAGGGTCATCGGGGTTGACCAGCTCCATGTTGGAACAGCGGGCGCTGGAAAACTGGAGGGTGGAAAACTCGACGTTGTAAGGTGTGCGAGAATACTGAGGGAGCAGAAGTTCACGCCAGATCCGGAAGACATCTTCCACCTAACTCAAGACATGCATCACATAAAGCCAGCGATGCCCGTCTCATCGGGCGGGCTACACCCGGGCAACCTCCCCCCTGTGATCGAGGCGCTGGGAACTAACATAGTGCTCCAAGTAGGAGGCGGAGTGGTTGGACACCCTGACGGGCCTAGGGCTGGGGCGATGGCTGTTAGACAAGCGCTCGAAGCCATTGTTAAAGGGATTCCTCTAGACAAGTACGCTGAGACACACAAGGAGCTTGCCCGGGCCCTGGAGAAGTGGGGTTTTGTTAAACCAATATAGCCTTTTTAACCCTCCTGGTAAACATAAGCGATGTCTCCTATCATCAAGTAGTATTTTCTATCAAGCTCTGAGTAGATGATGGGGGCGTCAACCCTTCTAGCCAAAGCGTCGAAATCCTCTGCTTTCTCCACAACTACTGTTTTAAACCGATACTCGTCTACATGTGCTTTAACGATCCTTCTCCTGAACTTCCTATTCGAGGTTTTGAACACCCCGTAAGACCTCAGAGCCGTGTAACCCATTACAGCTGCCAGCAGACCTGTGGTTAGCGTTGAAATAGTTGTTATGCTTCTAATAGTGGATACTTTAACGCTAAATCCTAGTGGGAGGGTCATCGTGTTTTCCACGGTTTTCTGAACTTCATCACTGTAAGATGAGGTTAAACCACCTGTTGATATCGCTAGGAGGTTGTATATCCTGTTGAAACTTAGCACCATGTACGGTTTCAACTCGTATGAAGCGTTAATCCCTGTAGAGTATTTAACATTAATCCGGAGGCTCAAGGTAGTGTTCACGTCAAACCTCCATGAGCTTACACGAACCTCCCTGTCTACAGCGTCCACTAAGCCCTCCAGCTCGCTAATGTTGAAAGAACCTTTAACCATAACCCCGTCGCTTGTTTCAAGAATCTCTGGGGTTATTGCAAAACTCTTACTCCACGTTGAAGTAGTTATTAAGAGGGCGGGTTCAACGCTGTATTCGATGCTTGAAACCAAGCCTTTCACAGTATTATTGTACACTACCCATGATATGTTGAAAACGTAATCTACTTTTTCCGCTAGAGAAAGGTAGATTGTTGGATATGTTACAATAGTCTCGTAATCATATATTAACGACGGCTTGACCAACACGCTGTAATAGGGTTGGGAACGTATCTCCGCTAATTTGTACGAGTTCTTGTAGATGCTGTAGGGTTGAAGCCTATAGCTCTCGGCAAGGTAGAAAGCGCTGACGGCGAAGACCGTGAAGGATATGATAGTAAGCAACACCAGGAGGCTTTTAACAGCTTTCCCGGAGAATAAGCGGTTTATAGATAGAATTTTACTCAAAACATTACAACTCCTTTCACAACATAATAAACGTAAACAAGGGATAATAAAGCAAGCACCAGGGATACTAGCGAGGAGAAGCTTTGTAGAAAACCTAGTAGAATAGTTGTCGGCAACCCTATCAGCGGGATCACGGCTACGACTTTTCCAACAATGCTACTGCCACATGCCCATAAGGGGTCAGGGGAGTCATTAGCGTCTCCTTTAGTTACGAAGCAGTTGTTGCCCGATGGCTCAACAATCCTGTGAACAATTAGGCTCGAGCCGCCGCTGAAAACAATGACATCCCCAGTTTTCAGCTCACTAGGTGAAACAGGTATTGAGACAACGACGTCACCAACATTGATAGAGGGGGTCATGCTACCACTACTCACTGCTAAAAATCTCACCCCGAGCAGGAAGGAGCCCAATAGCACAATTGACAACGCAACAAGCAGGATTGAAAAAACTTTCGAAGAAGGCTTACGGGCACGGTTCCGCGGCGAGAGCGAGAAAGGCTTAGCCAAAACGTACAAGATCCCGGAGAGCAGGATAGTCTGCAATGCTAGGGAGAGAGTGCTTGCAAGAAGGGATGTGGAAGCCGGCATGATAGGGGATAGTTGAAATAGCATGGCATAGGTCAGTGCGTTCAACAATAGTGTTTTGAACCCGTACCTCCACGCTATGATAGATAAAACCGTGCTGTATGATGATAAGGCAAGGTATCGTATAAACCAGTTTAAACTGGAAGGCGTTCCCTCGAAAACGTATGCGTATACAACTGCGAGGGTAAAAGCAGAGGCAGCCGTGGCTAGAGCAGGATGAGAGTGGAAACGGGTTTTCACCATGAGGATTATCCTGGAAGACTCTGTGAAAAACACTGTTAGTTAAAACCAGCATGGTTCTAAAGGCCAGAGTAAGAGGAGTTAAAAGTAGGGCGTTTAATCCAAACCCCCATATTAAGCCTGCTATCAGGAAAGATGCCAGGTATATAGTCAAGGATAAAGCATTAAAAAGCGTGTGATAAATCCTCGCCCAACCCTTTCAGGTAGGAATAGTTTACTGCAAAACCCGTGAGAAAAATCAGTGAAAGAACTATGTAGTAGGCGTTACTGTAAAGTATTCTGCCCGTGAGAAGGAGGAGCATGGATGAAAAAACTAGGAAGAAAGAAAAGAAGTTTATGTTTTCGGTAAAAAAAGATTTGTTCATTTAAACGCGCCCCGTAGGGTTACTCTTTACCTGGGATTGGGGTTACCGTGGAAGGAGTGTAATACTCGTTCCAAGCTATTGCGTCAAAGTATATTGTGAATGAGAGTGATGCTCCCTGTGGAGCAGTCTGCAGTATTGTTAAATCGAAACTTATGTCTGCTGACTCACAAGGGTGGAGCTGTTTCCCGAAGTTGTCTCCCCACCATACTAGTATGTCGGGGAGGCCGTCACCGTCCAGGTCGACTTCAACACCTTGTTGCAGCTCGCCCTCGTTTATCTCGTAATACTCGTGCCCGTCAAAGACAACTCTCCATATTTTCAAAGGTATTGTTCCATCATTATGTACCTTGAAAGCTATGTGGGTATAGTACCATGGGTAAACGTTAACTAAAGTAACGTTCATAGTGTCATAGTCTCCATCGCCGTCAGAATCTATCAGGGTGACATCAGTACACCCTACGTCCTTGTCGAGCTGGATAGCGCCTGGCATTGGGAGAAGGGATGCGTTCCAGTCATTCCCTTTGAACATCCCATATCCCGGCTCGAGGCCGCAGGCGTCCAGCCAAATGGTTGGTCCAGAAACTATTTCCCAGTCAAGCTCTCCTGTTGACACATAACTGTTTGCTCTCAAGCTATCAGTCCACATGGCTAGTCCTACGAGGACTGAAACCCCTACGAGCGCCATGCTTAACATATATATCATGCTTTTATTCATTTGAATACACCATATTATGCTACGGACCAATGCTCGCTATGCGCGAGCATCTTACTTTAAAAAACTATGGAACCTCGTTCCACTGTGCGAACGTGAATTCTAGTTCGAACGAGTATGTTGTCAGCTCTTCGGCTTCTTGGTTTATGACTATCTGTATCTCTATAGGCAGGGAGTCTCCTGGATGTATCTGAGTGTCTTCTGGAATGTCTAGCATAACCGTCAAGGCTTCCTCGTCATATTCTGAAATATCGTATTCCAGTAGTTTGACAGGTATCGTTCCAATATTGCCAGCGTACAGTGTTATAACCGGTGCATAACCGGGGTATGCGTTAACCAGGGTTATGTTGACCTTGATAACGTTTTCTTCTTCATCATATATTTCCGGTGTTACAATGCATTGAGCAACATCCTTGCCTTCCTCGTTATGGAATGGCTCGCCGGCCTGAGGGTCTGGGCCCTCGTCTGAGCACATCCAGTCGGTCCAAGCTACCTTTACCTCTCCAGTCTCAACGTAAGTGTTTATCCTCAATGTCTCCATCCACATTGCTGTTGCCACGCCTAGAGCTAGGAGCATTAACCCTATGAAGGTTAAGCCCATTATAGTTGATATAGATTTCATATATTACACCTTTCGGTTAGGTGTATTGTAAGTATCTTTTAAAATACTAGTGCAGAAGTTATATGTATTAACCATATGTATGGTTAATACGTATTAAACCACTATTGTCTTAACCCTTCTACCTGATGTATTGAGAGAGCTTAGTTTTGCAACTACATCCTGTACTATCTTGTTCCTCAGGATAATCAATAAGGGCATGCCCGTGTCGTCTGAGACAAGTAACGAGTATGCAAGGTTTCTAATCAAGTATTGGGAGACAGCCGCATCGTTTAAAGAAAGTAAAAGGTTTTCAACATCCCCGTATCTCACTATAAGATGAATGTAAGTCAGCCCTGTTCTACCTATTACCGATTTATAGGAAACTGTAAATTCCTGAGAACCCATTGTCTTCTTGAAAACATCCCTGTAAAAGACAAGCTCATCGCTCAGCAAATCCCTCTTACTGTTTAACACCCCGTTAAGGTTTTTCAACTTGTCAAGGATTTCCATCCCTTTTGGCGTTATCGTGTATGCTATGTTCCTGTTATTCTCATATTTCTCGACGAGACCGAGCTTCACCATCCAGTCCAGGTACTTGTTGAGATTGCTGCTGTTCAGGTTTGAAGCGTAGAGGATATGGGTTTTGAGAGCCTTCTCCTCTCTTGCTATATAATCCAGGATTTTCTCCACTATATTGATTCGTGTTCTATTGCTCAAGCATAAAACCTTCACTTTTTAATAATTACGCTATATGAACAATTAAATAAAATGTTATTATCTACCTATAAAGGTTCCGTACATTTTATACATTTTTAGAAAAAGATCAGTTATTTCAATTAAGAAATTGTTTAATTAACCATTACAATGTATTTTAGTAACCTGAAACTATCTCCACAGTGATCTCAGCGTTGCTAACCCCTAACTCTACGTAGAGCCATGCAACCATTTTATAACCCGGGTTAATAAGCACAGGATATCCTGCCAAGTAACCGCTCACTGGTAGATCAGGGCACGTTACCCCTCCCCAGTAGGGCATGTAGCCTATGCCTGTTTTAACCGGCTCATACAGGTATGATATCGGGGTTAAATCATACTCTCCCGACGTGTCGTTGATCCTAACCTTTATATCCTCCAAGTAGAGGTTTACTTCTCCGTTGTTCTCCACCACCAGGCCTATCCACATATATTCCACGACAGTGTCTCCGAAGAGTATGTGTAACGTATCGTTGCTCGGTGACAAGTATGTTAAATCATAACCTAGGCATCCGTCACACCCGTAGCCTGTGAAAACTTTCCATGAACCTATTTCCAAATCCCCGGGGAGCATGTAAATGTATACATTAGCTTTCAAAGTATCGCTCCACAAGCCATACCCAACACCTACTAGCAGGATTGAAAGCAGGAAGGTCATAACAATGAATACGTTTGTCAAAATACAAACACCTTGGTTTGAAAATACTCTACAACTATTAATAAAGCAAGCGTATCTTTCATACATATAGAGAATACTCTTCCACTTTTAAACAGCTTCAGCTGGTAACTCTAGGACGCTACAACAGGCTTACCCATATATTAGTATTTGAAGCGTTTCCCCGCTAACGGTACTTGATGATATCCGTAAATACTTGTAATTCCGTTAGCGGGGTGGGGTCTGGTGTGGGCTCACTAGCTTCACCCACACCTCATGGGTGGCTGTCGAGTCTAACGGCATGGGGCTCCCATCTACAGAGCACCCACCCCAGGCTTAGAGCATGGCTCCCATTGCCTAGGCAAGCTTAGGAAAATAAGTGAGATAAGAGATTGCAAACCTAACTCCTAAACATCAACTACAAAACAGCCCCGTCTTAAGGACAAGGCTTTTTAAAATTATAGCAGTTTAGCTGTGCTTTACCATGTGTCTATTAATTCTCTAAAAGCATGTATAGTATAGGGTATAGGGTATCCGATAGGTAACAATTATGAATAGTGTTTCTCATTCCTATGGCAAGTAAACCCAACAGGTAAACGCAGAAACTTCGTAATAAGGTTTAACATTGAACGCAAAAACATCTCTTAGACATGCAGCTTAAAGATAACCTAAAACCTCTCAGTCAATGCAATTCTATATTCCATATCTGCTTAGAATTCTAGTTAAGTCCATAGACATTCACTGAACCCTCGATCACGTTTATAATCAATTGTAATATATTCTGCGAGTGCACATATGCATAGTTGTTTTAAGTATTCGAAGTTCGCTACGAGGTCGCTTGTCTCAAGCAGTATTAATTTTTCACCTTTCTCCCTATAAACATCTATGACTTTTTTCGCGCAGTTTTCAATCCACTGATTAAAGCGGACTATGTACCTGTCTAATGGTAAATTGATGTTGTATATATTATTGATGAACTGATTAAATATATTGGATGTTAGCAGTTCCTCATATATCTTCCTGACATGTGTTCGACCAAATTGGGATGCTATTTTGAGCTCATTTATAGTTATAGTGTAGAACAACCATATGTCATCAGCTATTATATCTCTATGTTTTGCAAGAAGATTATTTAAAGAGGAGCCTACATACTCTTCGAAAAACTCGTCTCCAAACAATATTTTTAACCAGATCCTAAGGCTAGACGATCTATCTTGAATGCATACCCTTCTAAGATCTGGGTTTAACAGACTGTTTTGTATGTTCTCTTTGTCTATAGCTGAGCTATCACAAAGCTTATATCCATGGTCCCCTGAGAGCTTTTTGAGTATACCCCATACATGTCTTTCATCCATAGTATAGTTTACCAGCGACGTCAATCTACCTTTATTGAAGTTGTTCTTGGTTAAGAGCTCGTGGTTTTCGCTGAAAAGTATAGCAATCGAGAGATCTACTTCTCGCACACCTTTACGTATAAGCTTTTCTCTTAGCAAAGTTTTTTGCTCTTCTAAAGACCTTAAAACACTATCTATTTTATCTAGAAGCGACTGTTGAGCAGTGCGTCCTCCAGTGTGTTCGCTCATTCGGAGCTCTACTAGCGCTATGCGCTCACTGCTAGTACTCCTAAACACAAAATCAACTTTGCTCGTACTCCTAATTCCACCAATGCCTAGCTGATTAAAGGCACTTTCAAGAGTAATATTTCGCCCAATAACATTGTAGAGGCCTCCGCTCACAACCCAATATGCAATTAACTCTTCTGCAAAATTACCTACACGAGGTCCTACGGATTGGTGAAATACCCGCGTCAAGTAATACCATAGAGAGGCCACTTTATCAAGAATATTCTCCCCTAAGTTCCCTCTTAACTTAATAATTCCTGTGAAAACCTTATCCAGCTCATGTAGTTTCACCTCAACGCTACCTGTGTAAAGGCTTTTTAGAAAGCAGGGTATTAATGTCCTAATATTGTCCCACTGTAGTTTCAACATTCTGTTTGATTGTATGAGTCTCTCAGGCATCAAGTACGATATCAAATAATAATAACGACTAGGTTCATATATGGATCCACATGTGTATTGCTCAGAACTCATGCTATGCGCCTCATGATTAATAAATGTTCTGTAGGAGTTCTTTCATCTTCGAGGCCTGTAGCAGGATTTATTTCTGATTTAAACAGCCTTCTTGAGACAATAGTATCTACTAGTGTTATCTCGTGTTTCCATCCTAAGTATTCTAAGTGCTCTTTTATAATAGTATCTATGGGTACTCTAGTATTTCTGATCTTAACAGGGCCCACGAAGAACGCTATAGTGTTTTTGACTTTATCATGGTTATTATTGAGAAATAACGCGATGGAGTTAAAGTAAGATATGTAGATTTCGAGGAGTTTTTTATGGTTTAATCTCGCGATCTCTCTCTTCAATTCTTCATATGTCCTACTCGAAATATGGCTTTCTCCAATTTCATTATATGGTATTTCATGTTTCGAAAGAGTAGTAATGAAGCCTCCAGAGAAACCAAGCCACGCTAGCTCTAGCTTGAAGCTTCTAATATATTCTTGGGCTTGGAGGTATGGAGGTGATGTAATTAGAACACTCACATCCCTATCTAGCCTCTCCCTAGCAGAGTCTACTATTAAGTATTTATTCGTGAATACTTTTTCATCACTAGCCCTGACGATCACTTCTATTTGTCGCGGGCTATATTTTTGATATTCATTTACTTTTTCGACAACTTCTTTAGCGTAATCCGAGTACATTTTCTCCATTTTATCTCTCCAATTCGTGTTTAACAGTTTCTGCACTTTCTCCTCGGCATACTTAGACTTGTACAGCTTAGCAATTTTTTCATCTGAATAACTAAAATACCTCGTTATTTTTAGTAAAGGAATGGCTATTAGCGGTTTTAACTTCTTATCAACACCCCTATGCCAATACCCCCAAGCACGTGATAAAACTATGTAGAACTCCTGGGGATGCCAATACGTAATATTAGCCCACCTTGGGTAAAAGGGATCAGGGTAATCAAAATCCACGTAAAGATCTCTCAGAGATAGCGGCTCATTGTAAAGTGACGCGGTAACAAGTAAGTAGAGTATTGGATTTAAATCCCACAATACACAGTTCCTACCCGTCATAGAAGCCTCTATTGCGACAGTCCCATAACCCGCAAATGGATCAAATAACCAATCGCCAGAGGCGGTGTACTTGTTAATAACATATCTAACGACCTGCGGAATGAACTTAGCTGGATACATGTAAAGACCATGAGTAGCGTAAGTAGTTGAGGGGATTTCATTTACAAGCCTCCTAAAAAGTACGTTCTGCNCATTCATAAATAATGCACCTAGCTCGGTAGCAACTCCTCTAATGNTTTTACATAATCANGTCCTAATAACATCTNAGGCAAATTAAATAAATCCTTATTTAACCTACTCCCCCGCTTCTCGAGATAGAGCATTTAACCTTACCTACATTTAGGTAGTTTCTTTGCCTTCTCTTCTTTCTTAGCCTCTTTTTTCTCCTTCTTTTCACTCATCCACATCACCCATATTTCTCTCAAACTCATTAAGTTAGACTGAGTAGTAAAGCAAATAAAGTATTATTGGGCTGTCATGTTGACATTTAATAGAAATAATTTAAAATGAAATGTTTTACATAGATTGTAAGACCTGGGTTAGAATAAGGAAAGGTAGAAGTGGCGCTATTTATATGTACAGAGCATGGAAAATATTGATTTAGGAAGGAAACGCTAGAGAAGCTTTGGGCTATAGATAAAAAGCTTGTCGTGTAGGGTTGTGGAACTGTTCTAGCTTGTAGGTTTTTCAAGGTTTTTGTAGGTCTTTCTTGCTTTTAGGGCTATGAGGTACGCTGAAGCTTATCATCGTCATTGCCGCTAGCCAACCAGTTGCCCAGTTAACATTGTAAGCTACAATCTTACCAGATCTTAATCCACTTAATCACTATGACTCTCGAAACTCCCATGATCTTTGCAAACTCACTAGTACTGAGGTAGCGCTCATCCATTGCATGATTCGTATTTACAAGTATTCACAGGTATCTAAACCTAACGTCAAGTCCACAACAGCCTATTGATTTTTTGAACAACTATTGGAAGAAGCCTTAGAGCTAAGGAAACTTGATTAGTAAGAGAGTGTTTGAAACACTCACCTAAACTCGAACTGGCTCAACGGTTTTTCAACCTTTCTCCTAAGACGTCTGATCAACCACACAGCTACGGCAATAAGTACTATGGCGATCCCCGCGATCACTATGTAGGGTCGCCATCCGTAGAGCTTGATTAGAAATATGCTGGTATCTACCAGCTCTATTTTAACACGGGTCACAATAATATCGCTTGATTCCTGCTCAAGCATTGTTAAAACACCTCTAGTGTAAGAGATTAATGCTCCATCACTCGTCGTATACATACCCGTGTATGAAGGATTTATCAAAACCTCCTTGGACTCGGGGGTTAGGGTTGAAACATCCTTCTCAATATTTGTTGAAAACGTAAGACCGAGGAGTATAAGCGTTGAAATTAATTGACACTTCTGCTCATCACCTTTCTCGAGCTGTTCAAGCGCCAGAGAATACTTTACAATAGTCCCGTTAACGTCCTTAACCGTTAGCCTAATCCTGTAAACGCACTCAACCCCTCCAATATTTAATGAAGCCCTGTAAGAAGCCCAGTCCCCCGGCTGGTAAACCACGCTTTCAGCGTTCGCTGAAACCGTCGTGGAAATTGTCAATAGAATTAACAGCAAAGTATTTGCAAGCCTGAACCATGTATGCCTCACTATTAAACACCAAGTATTCACTAACATACTACATGTATAAAAAATTCTACAAGCTGAACGCTATCCTAAAGCGTCATCAAACCATTGTGAAAAGGCGTGAGCTAGTTGCTTTCAATAATGATGAAGCCGTATCCTGGTAGCGTTCTCAAGCCTGTGTAATCCCGGCGGGAGGGCTCCTCGAACAGTTTTTCAAAACAGCCTGAAACATCGGCTTCCCACTCAGTTAAGTTGAACAACCCTATTACTCTATCTTCTCGCAACCAACGTTCTACAACTAATACTCCCTCTCCGCAAAGCCATGTTCTCGTGAAACCAAACCTCACTGCAGGATGTTTCCTACGTAGTGCGATAGCTTCAAGGTAGGTGTTTAAAACCTCTGCATCCCATTCACCCTGATTCCACTTCATAGGCCTCCTGTTATCCGGGTCGTACCCTCCTTCAAGTCCTACTTCATCCCCGTAGTATATCGCCAGGGACCCTGGGAGAAGATTTAACAAGTTGACTATCAGCTTTAGCAACGTCTTATCCTTGTTCACCACTTCAATAATTCTTGGAGTATCATGCGACCCGAGGAGATTGTAGAGCATGGTGGCTTGGTAAACAGGGTGAGAGGCCAGGATTTCCCCAATCTTCCAAACCATTTCCCGTGGGCTTAGAAAACCTTTAACGAGAGCTCCAAGGAGGATGTATCTGAGCCAGTAGTTCATATATGAATCCATGAACTCTCTATAAAGAAACGGGTAATCACATACCTCGCCTATTATGGCAATATCCTTTGAATTCTTCTTAACAGACTTGTAGAAAGTGTGCAACCAAGTATCCATCACACCATGGGCAACATCTATTCTGAATCCTCCGACGCCTTTCCCTATCCACGTCTCTGCTACATGAATGAAATACTTAAGCGTCTCAGGGTTTTCATGATTAATCCTTGGCATTGCCCAGACAGTATAAAAGGCTTCGTAGAAAGGCCTCCTATATCCTGCTTTAGAAACCAGGGTTGTAAGCCCCTGATAGTTGCATTCTTCGAGGAGTTTAGCAGCCTCGTTTACGAAGTCTTCACCCGGTTTTTCAATAAAGACGAACCAATCCCAGTATTTCGAATCCTCACGCCTAATTAGAGCGTCTCTGAAAAACTCGTGGCAAACCCCCATATGATGAAGCGTGATGTCGAGAACTATTTTCACTCCCTTCTCTCCAGCTTTCTTAACAAGCTCCTCGAAATCCCGTGTAGAGCCGAGATAAGGGTCAACTCCCAGGTAGTTCCTGACATCATACCTGTGATAGGTGCCCGCTGGAAATATAGGGGTTAGGTAAATCGCTTCAGCACCAAGGCTAACAATATGGTCTAGTTT
>Ga0065719_116313_pt1 | contig 13739 bp, 10 predicted proteins | sample GBSCel85sediment_FD_59106 | JGI IMG/M metagenome (GOLD analysis project Ga0065719, IMG submission 59106) | Hot spring sediment microbial communities from Great Boiling Spring, Nevada - Cellulolytic enrichment CS 85C v3 (version 3) | ecosystem: Environmental > Aquatic > Thermal springs > Hot... | reverse complement strand
ACCTTCATCGGGCTTCGGTGGGCCTGGGGAGCTGGACCTCGAGCATCGAGAACTTGAGGAGCGGTCGAGGTTTATGAGCTTCAGGGCGACCTCATGATCGTTGATCACTGTGTGATGCGCTTTCGCTGAGCGTTGAGAGACTCGCTCAGAGTCGGGAGCTGAGATGATACGCGTCCCTAGAGTGAATTGAGATCTGGAGCATGAAAGAGTTAGAGCTGCTCGGAGCGGTCCTCTCGACATCGTAGTGAGGCTAGCGTAAATGGAGGTGTTAAGAGCCTATATGACGCTTATTCTCACGCATCAAAGCCCTCTTATCTACTCAAGGGACTCTTAACACCTCCATCCTTCCGCGCACTCTACCTTGACCCCCAGCCCTCTGAAAGTCTCTAAGAGCGATCCTAAATCTTCCTTGAAGACGTAGAATTCCATTACCCAGCTCTTCGTGTGCAGATCTACTGCTACCACCGGCGCGTCCCCCCTAGCGAATGAATGGAGCTTATGCTTCCAATGACGCATCTTGAACTTCAGCTCTACTTTAATGAGATCGCTCAGCGGTATGAAGGTCTCTCTCTTACTCTTGAGCCCCTGAACTAAGTAGATACCGCCCGGCCCCAGTTCCACGCGGAGAGGCGTGAAGACCTGGTCCTTGTAGTAACCTATGAGGAGCGAAGCTCCGAGAGACCAGAAGAACACCATAAGTAAGATTACCCAGTACGGTATATCGACTCTCTCACCTCCATACTCTGCGTAACAGGCCCAGGGGCTCTTCTCACACACAGCGCCCTCTACATCGCAGAGAGCGTGGCACCTCAAGACGTCGAAGATCGCCCAACATAAGGTTACTGAGAAGATCGAGAGACATAAGAGGGAGACGACCAAGAAGAACCTCGAGTTAGAACGTAAGAATGGAGTGTAATCTGCGGACCAGTGCACGAGGCTCAACACTGGCTTCACTTCGCCCGCTTTCCCCCTCAACATAGGTATGACTTGGAATAGGGCCATAGTGAGACCGAAGAGGAGGCCCGTTATCACACTGATCTCGATCGGTCGCGGCTCCATGTAGCCCAAGAGAGCTGGGAGCACTGTGGAGGTGAGGACCCACATGAGAGCACACACTAAGATGATGCTGAGGATCCTCGGTAGATAGGATGCCTCGGGTCTCTCGCTCACCCCGACCCCCACGCCCGCTCTACCTCTCCGATCACCCGCTTTATACCTTATCGTCACTCTCACTTCGAGAGCCTCCTATTATAGCATCGAAAGAAGGTACTCAATCATATTAGATATAACTCAAGGAATAACAAAAGCCTACTGGTGCATGAGATATTCCGAGCTAGTTAGGGGATTGATGGCGCTCGAGGCTAGATGACCGTGGAGCCCACCTTTATGAGAGTTAGAGAGCTCATTGAGAGATCGCTGATAAGGATCGCCATGAGAGTAGAGACGAGAGTGCATTGGCTGAAGGGAGATCTCTTAGGGAGATCTCGGAGATAGGAGGGAAGCTGTAGTACGTACAGGGAGAATTTAAAGGGAAGGACCTTCAGATGCAATACTTGGAGAATTGAGAGATTGTAAGCCCCCGATCTTCAGTTTAGTGACGTCCTCACGTCTTCACTTTCTCCTCTTACTCTGTGTATTTTGACCTTTTTATTGAAAGAAATGTCTAGAGATTTTGAAACATTTATTTTGACAGAAAACTTTTTATTTCTCTTTAATGCCTATTATACTCTTAGTCTACGTACGAGGGGGTTATTAATGAACGCTCAAGCATATTGTAGTAAGGCAGTCCCATACCTCCTTTTCGCCGTGACTCCAATTCACGCGGGAATAGGGAGAGAGGAGGGGGAATATGTGGATCTCCCTATCCAGAGGGACTTCTTAGGCCTTCCAGTGATATGGGGAAGCAGTATAAAGGGAGCCCTCAGGACTACCTATAGGATCAAGAAGACTAAGGCGGGGAGCTCAGGGGAGCCCACTGAAACCCTTGGAGAGGATGAAGAAAGCATTATATTTGGACCTGAAAGAGAAAGAGCTCATGAGCATGCTGGTTCTCTCTTAATAATTGATGCGAAATCCTTCATAGTTCCCGTACCATCGTTGAAAGGTGTAGTCTCATTCGCGACGTGTCCTCTCATGTTGGAGAACGCTAAGAAGGTATTTGAGCTCTGCGATCGCTCAGATTTAGCGACTAAAGTTCATGAGATAATAAAGCTTTCGAAGTGTGAGGAGAAGGCTATCGTGAGTAGTAATAAGATCGTAATAGATGAAAAGGTCTTACTGAGGGACACGGTCTTCAATGTCACAGTAGAGGACGAACTCAGGCAGAAGATCAACAACTTATTCTCTAACTTGAATATCCCGATATCGAAGGATTTTATCTCAGAGAGAATCGCATTACTGCCTGATGACGAAGGAGTCCCCTTCCTCTCTAGATCGACGATGTCGATTACGAGGATAGCGCTCGATTATAGGACCAAGACCGTGAAAGGAGGGGCCCTCTGGACGGAAGAGTACGTCCCAGAATATACGATGTTCGTGACAGCCCTTATCGCGTTACCTCCTAGGAAACCGGACGTATCTGCGGGACCTAGTGCGATAATAGAAGCATTGAGGAGAGTGATAGCTGATGGCCAGAAGGACTTCTACATAATCTTAGGAGGGCACGAGACAATAGGGAAAGGTATAATGAAATTCTGCGGGTGGTGAAAATGGGAACTGAGATCGTAATGGATGATAGGAGGATAGGGAGAATAGCTTTTGAGCTACTCTCTAAAGTCAAGAGGGGTATAGAAGGCAGGAAGGATCTGATGGGAGGAGTGCGTACGCGTTGCAGAAGTATGTATAGTTTCTTTTATTATTCTGGGTCTCTCCCAACGCTCGCGTTCATCTACTCTAAAGCGGGGGAGGACCTCATAATGAAGACTTTAGAGAGGATGAAAGAGGATACATTCGTGCCCCCTCCTGAGAAGGACGAGGTTATGAGTTACGCTATATACGGATCCCTCATATGCTGTTTCCTGAATGAGATGGGAATGAATGTAGATGGATCTCTCTCATCGATAATTAAAGCTCTCGAAAACAAGGATAAAAGAGAGAAATCATATATAATAGATCATCAGATCCTTAGATTTGCTAGATGGTTGAGAAGATTCGGAGAATCCCTATTCACAGGGGGATAAGATTGCTCAAGCCTCTTTTGAGGATAGAGTTTCAGAACTCCTCCCCGCTCCTCTTAGGCGGTTACAATACTGAATCGAAGCACGATTTCCATGGGGAGGAGTTGAGACCGACTAGCCTAAAAGGAGTTTGGAGATGGTGGTTTAGAGCTGTTTTAGGGGCAGAATTGTGGAGAGATGGAATTAATGACGAGGATTTCATTGAGAACCTCAGGATAAAGGAGGGAGCTATCTTAGGGACAGCTGAAGGAAGAGCTCTCTCCTCTAGAATAATTGTAAGATCTTTTACAGATAAAATATCTTATGGTAAAGTATTTAAAGGTCCCTCTGGAGATATAATATTTGTACCACATGACTCTAGAGTGAAAATACAAAATCTACCGAAGATAGAGCACCTCATGATAGGGAAGAGAAGAGATGAGATCTCGTTCATAAGTGATATAAAGGGGAGAATAGAACTCAAAGTCTTCAGTCATGGAGATGAAGAGCCCAACTATGAGGATTTGAAAAAGGTTTCTGGCAGTTTCATACTCTCTCTTCTCCTCTCGGGTTTAGGAAAGGGGTCCCGGAGGGGTCTCGGTTCTCTAGATTTTGAAGTCCTAGAGGATACGACTGGAACGTTCTTGAATATGAAGAGCGAGAGTATTAACGCAGAGACCTTGAAAAGAGTAATAAGAAGACTTATTCCAGCTTCAAGAAGTCAAAAGCTCCCGCCGATTCCTATCTTATCTCCAGATCATTTCGAGTTACTCTACTTAAAGCATAACGATGTCATGAAGGTATTACAAGACATCCAGAACTTCACCTTGAGGACCGGTAGGAATCGAGTCCTCGGCCGAGATCCTCTGAGGAAAGAACACATCGGATGGATCTTAGGACTTCCGAGGAGTGTGATGGTAAAGGGTCACCCAGTGCCTAAATCTAGATACTACTTAAGAGAAACAAGTGTTAGGAGGGCCTCTCCCCTCATAGTCAGCGTGCATAAGACATATGCATCTATATGCCTCTTCAGATCTAGAGACTGGCCTCTCCCTCTATTATGGAAATCTCATCGTATGAAGGAAGGAATTAAAGCATCTGACGATCTCATTAGAGCTTACGACGTGTTGAGCGAATCTATTAAAGAATACTTGGAGAAATGCGGGTATGAATTTGAGGAGGTGAAAGTATGACCGATGAAATGAAGAATATTCAAATCTACGGTATTGATCTGATGAAAATACTGAATTCTTGTGAGAATCCCGCTCTATTATGTAGGATAGGCCTCCTAAATCTCGCTCACCAAAGAAGGGAAGATGCAAAGAAGGATCTTCTGGAACGCTTAATTAAGTGTGTTAACAATCAGTTCATCGAGATCAAACCCTTGATAAGAAATATCCTATCTTCTTGGGCAGAGGCCCTAGAGCAAGAATACAATATCGTGATCGATGTAACCGCTTCAACGAAATCCAGGCTCTTAGTTCACGCGAAGAACGACACTACCTCTCTTCTCTTCGAGATAGGGACTATAATTCATCCGATCCTCGGATTCCCTTTCATACCTGGATCTAGTATGAAAGGAGCGTTGAGGAGTTACTTGACGAGTATTAAGTACAAGGATATAGAGGAGTTACTAGGAGATCCATCTAAATCCTCTAAAATCGTGATAACAGACGCATATCCAGTTGATACTGAAAAGAAAGGCATCATGGAACCCGATGTCATAACCCCCATATACAGGGATCCTAGGGAGCATAGAGCATCTCCAGTGCCTATAATATACCCAGTTGTAGCTAAAGGTGTGAAGTTCAGGTTCTTCATCGCCCTCAAGGAGCCGAGGAAGAATCTGGAAGAGGAAGTCAGGAAGTGGGTATCTGAAGTGATAGATGAGGGGATAGGAGGGAAGACGACAGTGGGGTACGGGATACTCGGAATAGAATCAATAGGAGGTGTTACTTAATGGACCAAGAGTTGATGGCAACTAAAATAGCTGCTATCCTCTATAGCTCACCCTTCAGATACCTCGTATCTTCCCTCTCCCTGTTGGATGAGCCCTCTGTCAAGGAGTTCGTGAAGCTCATCGATGATTCCATAATCAGGGAGACGATTGGGAGCGATACCCTCGGCTCGGATATAAAGCCTCAGGATAAGGTATCCCTCTACATATTGGCTAAATTCCTCAGAGGTCTCCCAGATGAAGGACTATCAGAGAAGATCAAGAGAGTTTTTAGGGAGAAGTTATTGGGGAGAGAGGACCTTCTGAAGCTTATATCCGGCCCAGTTGACATAACAGGGTTTATCGTCGAGAGTCCCGTCAGTAAGATAATCTTCAGACACCCTGTAGATCTCACTGAGGTAGATCTGACGGAGGGGATGAGAGAACTCATTCGTGAGAGCGATAAGCTCAAGGAGTCCATCGATTATTTCTGTGATAGCTTAGTTAACGCGGTATCCGAGGCGAGAGATAAGAGATATCAAGTCTTATGGAGGATAATTCCATCGGCATTCATCTCTTCCATTAGGAGGGCTTACAGAAGTCTCTCAAACGAGTTCGCATCTAAACTCACTCTAATTCCTGCTGACCCCAGGAGCCCCCATGTCACAGCTCTGGACCATATGTATTCGATCCTACCGTTCGTGATAGATGATGGGCAACTCGGAATAATAAACTGGGAGGTCTCGAATAAGCAAAATTTCATAAGTACATCCAAAATACCTAGGGATTTCTGGGCAGGGAGTTATTTGATCTCCCTCCTCACATTTTATGTCCTTAAGTCATTAGCGGATGAGATCGGCCCGGATTCCGTGATAAAACCATTTCTATACTCATCTCCACTTTACGACGCTTACTTAAAATCTATTCTGAGAGGAGATGGGGTATCTCTGAATGAAGATGAGATATCGGAGATCCTGACACCATCGATACCAGGCGCCGGGATCGTCTTAGTCCCGGGATCTAAGGTCGATTGTTATGTGGAGAGAATAAAGTATCTCTATAAGGAGGCTTGGAATATATTAGCTGATCACTTCGAGAAGACATTAGAGGGGGATCTCAAGGGAGTCAAAGAAGATGGTATCATCCTGCTGAAATTAAATCTGATGGGAGAACAGAAGGTTGAGATGCCTTTTGATGTCGCGATAGCCCACTTGAAGATCCCTATAGCTGATGAGAGAAGAGAGGTTCTCTTGAGAGAACTTACCGAGAGTGGGGCTCTATCCGAGAGGGAAATTGAAGAGCTTAATAGGATTAGAAAATTGGTAAAAGACGCTAAGGGGGTGCATTCCCTTTTCATATACTTGAGCGTATTTCTCAAGGCGTTATCATCCATTCACTACTCTTTCACGAGGACGAGAATTGATGGAAGAGTCCTAGAAGATCCAATCAGAGTGGAGAGGAGGGAGGATCTCTGTAATGTATGCTGGAAGAGGGAAGCTATCATAGGGACGAAGAGATTGGAGGATCTGGATAGAGAGGGTAGGGAGAAGCTCAGGAATTATTTAATTGATTTACGTAACGCAGGGATTATCATTAGGGATGGAGAGAGGCTCTGCTTCCATTGTCTCTTGAGGAGATGTTTAAGAAAAGTGATCAGTGACATATTGAAGGAATATATAAGTGTCGAAATCAAGTATAAGAAAATAGCGACTTATCCATCGACAGAAACTATAGCGGGAGCTCCTTTCGCGTACACCCTCCTGTCTATACTGGCATCACCCGAGAGACTGGATAAGAATGAGCTGGATGTTTGGATAAATCATCTAGATGAGCTAAAGAAGATATTCTCAGATATTTACGGGACTTCGGGGGCGAGACTCGTGGAATCTTCCTCCTACAAGCTTCTTCGCGATAGAGCTATGGATTTGAGTAGAGCAGTTGAAGTGTTAGAGGGATACCTCACTGCTCTCTACAAGGAGCATTACTTCAGGGCTGAGAAATTCGAAGAGTTGAAGGAGAACGTGGAAAAAGCTTTGGATCTACTGGATCAAGTCATGGGAAGAGCTTCGGGGATCTGCTATCCTCTCTCTATCCTCAGAGGTCTGGAGAACAATCCCTTAGCTTGGTTGAGTGTGAAGAAGATCCTACCCGAGGGGATGAATGGCACAAATATCTGCATCGTTAGATCTCTCTCCGATTATTTCGCGATAGTGAAATCGGATGGTGACTCTATGAGAGATCTCTTCGAGGCATCTGGCATACATCAGAAGAGGATGATTGATATGATCCCTCTACAGATCCTCGAGGGGAGCTACCGTTCTATTGAGAGCGAGATTCTATTGAGCAGATGGTTGCCTAGTATGAGCTACAGTTTGATGATGAGCAGAACTCTCACGATACTATCGATTGAGATAGCGAGATTGATAGAGGAGAGAGGGGGACTCACAGTGTACTCTGGGGGAGATGATGTCCTCGCGATGATCCCAGCTGAGATATCAGTACAGACCGTACTATCCGCTAGGGAGAGGTTCTCAAGGAGCTTAATAGAGGTGAGAGATCCCCTAGCTGAGAAGGTCTTGAGAGAGAGTATCACCTACAGATTCCCAGGATTGGGGAGGAGGGCCACTCAGAGTTCGTCGATTTTACTCGTAGATGCATTCTTCCCACTCAGAAAGGCTGTCGAAATAGCATCTAACTTCGTAGAGGAGAGGGCTAAGGCCGTGAGATATCCTTCCGGGGAGAAGGACTGCCTCCACATAGTGTACAGAGGTAGGGAGGGATTCATCCCGATTAGCTTAATAGGAGTGGGAGAATTGAGAGAACTTCTACTTGAACTAGCATTAGGTTCATCTATCAAGAGTGGGAGTTGGGGATTCTTAACGCTAAATGGGCACGTCAAACCCGTGAGAGGTTTCTCAAAGGACGTTGTGGAGGTAAAGATGGACTTGAGCAGTGAGGAATATTACAATCTCTATGAATTCTCCGCTATGAGAGCGGGTGTCGATACCGAGCTCTTGAGGAAGCTTGCTCCTCTGAGGGAGATAAGCGTGATGACCCCGAAGGGGAGATCCTGCTTACTATCTGAGGTCCTCAAGGGAGCTTCCGCTCTTCTCGGGGCATTCAGGGAGTCGAGACCATTGGTCCTGGGTGAGGAAGTATGAAAGGGAGCATGTCCCTGAGATTCGAGCAGATTTCTCCCCTCTTCTTTGGGAGGATGGAGGAGCTCTCCCCCACGGAGTTCGTGAGGAGCTACCCTATACCGAGCGCTTATACCGTTGGAGGAGCTGTTATAACTTTGTTGAGTGAAGTAGCGAATATTAAACCTGAGGAGATCGAAAGTAAGGTGAGAGATAGGGATATCATCATAAGAGCTACTTACTTAACTGCTAAATTCGGTAATGATTGGAAGTACTTCATTCCAGCCCCTCTCTCAACCTCTCAGGGGAAGGTGCACAGAGTAATCGCAGCTGGAGGGAATTACAGCGGATTCTCCAATATGAGCGGAGTACCCTCAGCTGGGATCCCGGCTAAATCGGGCTTCAAGCATGATGGAAAGATCTGGTTAATTGAGATACCATTCGACGATGAGAAGAAGAGATGGTACGTCAATACAGAATCCTTAGCTGAATTGATCCCCAAATTCTCAAATAGAACTAGTTTCGAGATTAGAAGAGTTGAGAGGACTGTGAAAGTCCCATCCCTCTACTTCAGGGAGTTAGTGGAGGGTTATGAGGTTCGAAGCTTAGGTTACGGAAGAGCTGAGGATATTAGAATAGCTTGCGATATCCTCCTCCCGTTAGATCTGAAGGAGAGAGTTAGAAGAGCGGAATCTAGTCTCATCAGATTCGGAGGGGAATCTGGGTTAGCGAGAGTGCATATAAGTGATGAGACCCCGCTGAACTCCTTATGTAAGGAAGATGTGGGAGAGGATAGGACGTATCTAGCGATCTCTCACATCCCAATAGTGAAGAGAGGTAATAAATTCTCAGTATTGGGATTTGGGGAGGTTAGTTGGATCTTCGGGAAGGTGGAACTCGTGGGAGGGTGGTCCATGAGAGAGAGGAGACCGAAGGATATAATATCTGCCTTGTCACCAGGATCCCTCTTCAAGATAGCCCGCGTTGATAAGAGTTACGATGAGCAATGGTACTTCAGGCTCCTATCGACAGCCGTCCCATTAAGAGGTATCGATTGAGGGTGTTATGATGAGAGCTGGGGGTCTCATCATAGAAGAGCTAGAGAGATGAGAATGAATACTGGATCCCTCGGTAAGTTACTACCAGAGCTCCATTTTTCTCTAAAAATCGGGATGAATTGTTTATTTTACTTTCAGTTATAACTCTATGCGACTATCTTACTACTCTTCTAAGTAAGGCGACTATAAGGTATAAAAACAGAACGACAAAATTTTAGATATAGTCTGAGAATATGATATCACGAGCTTTGAGAAAAGTTTTTATAAATTAAGGTCTCTTTACTATTATGCCTTGCGATGAACTCCTAAAAGGAGCTCATATAGAACCCTCCTTCCACTTGTATCACCCCGATATGGTCTATTCTAATCCCAGAATTGCTGAGATAGATATTCTCCTCTTACTCAATGGGGGTTATGTCTGTATCGAGTTGAAGGAAGAACCGCAGAGTTCCCCTATAGATTCTTTGAAGTTTTTCCAGAATGGGCTCGGGTCTCAAGCCGTGCTCTACATGAGTAAGAAATCCCTAGGGCATGGAGAGGCATCTAATGTAGCAGTCCTCAACCCCCTCATCATAACTCGCGAGGATTTCATCTCTGAGAAATTGAAGGAATGGGTAGATAATCTGCCAAAATTTCGCAAAAAGAGAAGAGAATTTTTCTCCATTGACAACTTCTTGTGCGCTCTCCTCCTCTATGGATCACCGGGTATATGCAACTTGCTCTTACCGAGTAAGAGAGAGAGTTATAAAGGTCCAGATCTCGTAGTGCCCTTCGATAGATCTGAGGATCTGGATGATTTCATCAAGTACAGGATCTCTCTGATAAAGTTGGTGAAGGGGTTAACTAGAGATACTCATGAGGGTCGCTTCAATGAAACTGCAGAAGGAGAGGTAGGAGACCTTAAAAGTAAGAAGCTCGTGATCCTCATCCCGACATTGAGCCCCTCTTTCCTCAAAGAAGTAGTGAGATCTATAGAACTTATAATAGAAGAAATGAGATCTAAGACAGAGTTGGAGGGGCTCCCTGAAGTAGTACTCCTCTGCACGGAAAGGAGCTCCGATTACTGTAAAAAGTTACAATGCAAGTTGGGAGAAGGTCTCTCAAAAATAAAGAGCGAGGTCGCGAGACTCGAGGAATGGAGCTCTAAAGCAGTAGAGGAAGCATCTGGAGGGGGCACTATCCTACTAATTGGGGAAGTCCCGAAGAGAATCCTGATAGAGTTAGTGGATAAGATCTACGAGAAGAGAGATGAGAGTATAAAGCTCGCCTCTCTGTTATGGAGACCATCCCATCCAGAAAATGAAAATGACCTTAAGGAGTTCATCAAGGGCAATAAATATGATTTCAAGTCGAGGGAGGAGATAGAACTTGTGCTTGTCGAACTCTGATCTTGAAGTTAGTGTATGCCTTCGTATGAGGGACTTCGAGTCGAGCGATGGGAGAGGGATACTGACTGTTTTCCACCGTCCATTGAGTACTTGGTTCTTCCTTACGACTCACGGGATGTGGTACCAAGATATAAAACCTGAAAGAGCCGATATCTCTATAGATCTACGGACAGGAGGGACTACTCTCGTGATATCGCATGAACAGAACTTCTACCGATTGATAAAAGCGATTAAATCGATACCCCTCTTCCACTTATCTGTAGACGCTTTAGTCGTTGTGAGAGAAGGAAGGGATTCCACCCCCTGGGGAGTCCACTCTAAGATCAAAGATGGAGAGATAAGACGCGTGAATTGTAGAGAAACCTTGAAAGTGACTCCTCTCACTTTTCACGCGGCTTCAAGCGGCATTCATAGGATCGGATTCTATCATAGGATAATGGCATTTCAGCAATCCTTGAGTAAGCGTATAGCTCGAGCTCTATCCTTAGGCGGCAATATACCCACTCCATACGAGATATTCTCCGTGGAGGAGAAACAGGAGATCAGGGGCTCGCTCGCCGCGCTACTATCCGGTATCATTAAGTGGGGGAGAATCGATATCGATGTACTCAAGGAGGAACTCACGACATCCGTGATAGAGCCGCCGAAAGAAGAGCTGAGAGGTGTAATGTACCTTCTCAGGAACTTGGATGCAGATATTACCCCTGAGATAACTTGGGATCGTGGAAAAGGCCTTACTTTGAGCTTCAAAGCTTTCTCAGGGGTGAGAGATAAGTACGTCGAGAGCTCATTGAATTACATCAATAGAGTGTGCTTAGGTAGGTTAAGATGCTACGATGGGCTCCTCGAGGAATTCGAGAGAGAGGAAAAATCCTTAGGGAAGTTCGATCTCGTTTTAGATTTCTCAGAGCAGATGGGCCCCTTGGATATATATCTCATCCTCATGATGCTCAAATCTGCTGGGATCCTCGAGAAATGCGAGAATTTATGGCTCATAGGGACCCCTCTCACTTACCCGACAGCTACTTACTCTCTCTTATACATCAGGAAATGCCTCCCGAGTGAAGGGATATCCTCGAGGCTTGTCATCTCGAGCGAAGATCCTGCTTTCTCTAGAGTGATTGCTAAACGCGTGAGTGGGGACAGAAATAAGAAGATTATCTATTTAGCAGCTGGGCCGACTTCACACGTCATATCCTTCTATAAGACCCTCCTAGAGGAGAAAGGAAGGGAGAACGTGAGGGCTATCCCATTGAGCCCCCATAAATGATTTTTAAGTAGAGGCTCGAGTAGCCCTCATGCCCATTGAGTTCAAGTTAAGCGGGGATAGAGTCCAGCTCCTCGAGTTCACGATAAAGAAGGAGGTCCTCGAGCCCAGCGATCTCCTCCTCATGAGACCTCCTAGCGTGGATCCCTCTAAACCCCTCATAATGAGCGGGAGAGGGCCCCATTGGCTCTACCAATTCCTCGTGCATAATTATCATTTCTGCAGGATACTAGCTACATTCGAGCCTAGGATAGGGAGGGGGGTCATAGTAGAATCTCCTTCCCCTAGGGAGATAGGGATGAGTATCGATACTGAGGGGAAGATAGAGGAACAGAGAGTAGGGGCTGAAGGCGATCTCTATCTAGACATATTGAAGTTCAGCGACTTTCAATTAGCTTACGTTAAGTTAGAGGGTTCATTCGCTGAGCCGTTGAAGATGAGGGAAGTGGGGTGGGAGAAGCTCAGAGATAGTGTCGATCAGGAGAAGCCCATCATATTCCATGGGATGGCTCCTATATGGCTCGGAGCTAGGATAGCTGCTGTCCTCAGCAATATCTCGTGCTGGTATGCTGTTTACGATCCTAGAATTGGCGGTGCTGTCGTGACAGCGAGGCATTCCCCTGAAGCACCTAATATAGGATCTGTCGTGAGATTAGAGCTGAAAATCGTATAGAACTGAGTCGATTAGCAGCTTTATAACTCTTAAACTTCCTTTTTCGCATGATGTAAGTCCTGAGGCACCCTTTGATCTACTTTCAATCCTCTTCATGATCCTTTTTGCTCGAGAGGCATCGGCAAGACTCCTGTCTCAACCCCACACGATTACCCTTTACCTCCTCTCTTACGTGGACCTAGCACGATCGTGAGATCCGCGTCCCTTCAACTCACCGGAATTAGTTAACGTAGTGAGCTATTATGGTCTTCTAAATCGCTCGATCTCATGTAATACTGAGAGTGGAGAAAGCCCTGACTTTCCTCTGAGGCTCCTCTGAGACGTACTCAACGAACCTCCACTCCCTGGGGCCCCCAAGTGGCGATGCAGACGGTTCCCTCGTCCATACGCGATGCCCGAGCACATTAATAATGAAAACATTTTGAGCGGTATTCCGTGAAATTAACATCTGCGTATCCGGATTTCCGCAACTCATCATGGTACGAGTGACCCATCTCTCAGTCTGAGGGCGATCGCCGAGCAATAATCTCAGAAAGATTATGTCTCAACTGAGCGTAAATCTGATGCAAGCAGTTATAGTCGCGACTATGGGCCTCTCCCCTCCTGTCGTCACGGAGTTCCTTCAATATCTCTTATCAGAAGGGGAGGACGTGAGGAGGATAATGCTGCTCTCAACTGAAGAGAGAGATGTTCTAACCGCATCTAAGTTAGTTGAAGTAGCCGTGAAGTCGAGATACCCCATAATAAGGGTGGATTTGGAGGTCTTCCCGTATCAAGACGTGGATAATGAGGAGAGGGCTTTCGATTTCCTCATCAGGGTCGCTAAGCTGATCCCGGACCTGAGGGGCTACCGCTCTTACTTCTTGATATCTGGAGGCAGAAAGGTGATGAGCTTAGAGTTAGCGATGATGAGCTTCTTCTTCCCATTGAGCGGCGTCTATCATGTCGTAGCTAGAGATGTGAGAGTAGCCAATGTCCTACTTGAGAACTTGAGGGAGAAGATAAAGGAGTTATATGAAGCGAGCGACCCTCTATCATTCTACAGATCTGTTGAGGAGTTTGAAGAGTTGATGTGGCCTCCTAGGACTGAGTATAGTGTTATAAGGATCCCATCTATCCCATACC
>Ga0065719_101550_pt1 | contig 13765 bp, 13 predicted proteins | sample GBSCel85sediment_FD_59106 | JGI IMG/M metagenome (GOLD analysis project Ga0065719, IMG submission 59106) | Hot spring sediment microbial communities from Great Boiling Spring, Nevada - Cellulolytic enrichment CS 85C v3 (version 3) | ecosystem: Environmental > Aquatic > Thermal springs > Hot... | reverse complement strand
TGATCAACGGGCATCCTGTCGCGATCTTCGCGGAGCAGGGTCTGCTCCTGCCTGTTGATGATATCATCGAGAAGCTGAACAAGAGCGATATCTACGAGATTAAGCTGCAGATATGCAAGTTCGGTGACCACTACTACTGCCTGCCCACGATGTTCGAGGCGACATGGCTCCACGTGCGCTGGGACATCGTGCAGAAGGCTGGAGCAGAGCACATGTTCCCGCTGAAGAGCCTGGACGACTTCTACACCGTGGCGAAAATGCTCAACAACGTTGAGCCCGGAGTGTACGGGATAGGGCTGCCGCTTGGGCTGAACGGCTACGACACGTGGTGGACCTTCCTGCACTTCTGGGGTGGCTACGGCGGGGGAATGCTCACCGAGAGATCCTCCGCGGGCGTAATCATGGACAAGGAGCCCTACAGGAGCGCGCTCAAAAAGGCTTTTGAGATAGAGAGGAGGATATGGCTAGATAAGCTCACACCGCCTGACAGCGACCAGTGGGTGGANGCCTCCAANAACAACGCGTACCTGCAGGGTAAGATCGCNATGACGATGAACCCTGCCAGCATATGGTACGCGGTCATGACGCAGAACCCNGAGCTAGCCGCTAAGACGAAGCTCTTCCTCGCTCCCGTGTCTGTCGACTGCGGTGACGAGAGCGTGTTCATTTTCAAGACCACCAAGTACCCCGAGCTCGCGAAAGACCTCTTCTACTACCTCTTCGCAGACAAGGAGGACTACAGGAAGGGCTTCTGCGAGGCCTCAGGCCTCTATGCTCTCCCCATATTCAAGAGCCAGATGCAAGTCATATCCAAGGACTGGAAGGCGGGCAAGTACCCGGCCTTCGGCGAGGACCCGGCAGCCGCTCTTGAGAAGATAAAGTTCATGGAGACAGCCGCCTTCCCGCTCGGAGAGAGGACAACCCTCAGCGAGACCTTCAGAGAGGGCTTCATCTGGAACGAGATGATACAGAGAGTGGTCATCAAGGGCGAGGACCCGGACAAGGTGATCGACGAGTACGCGGCTAAGCTCAGGGAGGAGGCGAAGAGAGTCTACGGCAAGTAGGGGGTTGATGCCCGAACAGGTTAGGCAACTAACAGATTTTTTCTTTCGTTTTCGTAATCAAGAGGGTGGCAGCCATGGGTAAAGTGCTAAGGGAGAGCCTGGCGAGGTGGCTCTACGTCCTGCCGACAGTTGTGCTGATAGTTATGGTGTTCGTATTCCCGATTTTCTACAACGTGTGGCTAAGCTTCCACGAGAAGACCGTGGGCGGCGAGCCTGTGTTCGCGGGGCTTAAGAACTACGAGCGCCTGGTGAGCTCGCCCACCTTCTACAAGACGATAGTCAACACGGCCGTCTATACCTTCTTCTCGGTGTTCACCAAGGCGCTGATAGGGCTGGGCGCCGCCCTGCTGCTTAACAAGCAGTTCTGGGGCAGGGGCTTCCTGAGGGGCTTCTCGATACTGCCTTGGGCCTTCCCATCCTTCGTCTGCGCGGTCCTATTCTGGTTCAACTACGACTACCGCGGGACCTTTAACCAGCTCCTCAAGCTGCTCGGACTCCAGCCCGTCCACTGGATGAGCTACGAGAACGCGATGTTCTCGGTGATACTTCTCAACATCTGGCACGGCTGGCCCTTCTTCTTCATGGGGTACCTGGCGGGCCTGCAGGCAATTCCCGTCGAGCTCTACGAGGCCGCCGAGATAGACGGTGCCTCGCCCTCGCAGAAGTTCAGGCACATCACGCTGCCCATGCTGAAGCCCGTGATCCTCACGGTTATGCTGCTCTCCACCATGTGGACGATGGGNGAGTTCACGCAGATCTACATGACAACAGGCGGCGGCCCCATCGACGCCACGCTCACAATACCGATCGCAACCTACAGGATCGCGTTCCAGACGGAGATCAACATGCCGCTGGCAGCCGCGTACAGCATCCTCGTGCTACCCATCTACCTCGCGCTGATCTACTTCACTTTGAAGATTATGGGTGAGTAGGCGTGGCGGACCGGAGAGGCCTAAAGGAGAAGGTGGTCATAGTCCTCGGCTCCGCGCTACTGCTGCTGTGGATAATCATCCCGTCCTTCTGGGCCCTTCAAGACCAGCATCTCCCCCCACGGAGGAGGCCTGGAAGCCCATCCCTTCCAGGATCACCCTGGACCACTACCTGAGCCTCTTCAACCCCTCGCTCGAAGCAGTCCTTCGGGGGATGGGCGTCCGCGCCGCCCTCCCTGATCCGATGATCGTCTACATCAGGAACAGCCTGATCGTCTCGATCACAGCCTCGGTGATAGGCGTTATCCTGGGCTCGCTGGCGGGCTACAACCTTGCAAGGTTCAACTACCGGGGCAGGAGAGCGGTCATCTGGCTGGTGCTCTTCGCCTACGTTTTCCCAGTTTTCATCCTCATGGTCCCCATACTCATCATCATGAGGACTATCGGGCTCTACAACACGCTGATAGGCGTGGCCCTAGCACACCTAGCCTACACCCTGCCGTACTCGACACTGATGATGAGGAGCTACTTCATGGGCATACCCGCCAGCCTGGAGGAAGCGGCCCTAGTCGACGGCTGCACCAGGCTGCAGGCCCTCTGGAGAGTCGTAATCCCCGTCGCAATCCCGGGCTTCGTGACCGCGTTCATCTTCTCCTTCACACTCTCCTGGAACGACCTGCTCTTCGCGCTGATCCTCCTGGGCTCGAGCAAGTACTACACACTGCCCATAGCGACGACGTTCTTCCTCTGGGGAGGGGAGATCGTGGATCCCGGGGGCCTCGCGGCCACAGCGATCTTCGCCGGAGTCCTGCCCGCAGCCCTCTACATGTTCGTCCAGAAGTACGTGGTGGTGGGGCTGGTCAGGGGTGCGGTGAAAGCATAGTGCGCGAAGCCCTCCTGGCCGTCGACATAGGCACGACCAACGTGAAGGGCTCTCTCTTCCTCTCCGGGGTACCCGTAGCCCACTCCTCCAGGCGCATCAGCCTCGCGATGAACCTCGATCTCGGCAGCGCGGAGCAAGACCCCGATGAGGTAGTGCAGGCGGTCTTCAGCGTCGTCAGGGAGCTAGCCCCCAGAGCAGGTGGCAAGCCCCTCTCCATAGCCCTCTCCTCCCAGATGCACGCACTGGGCGTGATAGGCGGGGACGGCAAGCCCAAGAGCAAGCTCCTGACATACTTCGACACAAGGGCAGCGCTTATCCTCGGGGAGGTCGAGAGGGTCGGGTACGACCTATACCTCGAGACNGGCTGCCCGCCCCTGCACGTGTACCCCCTCGCGAAGATCCTCCTGCTCAAGTCGAGGGGCGCCGTGGGGCGCGGCGACCGCTTCCTCATCTCGGCGAAGGACTACGTGCTCCTGAAGCTGACCGGGGAGCACGTCCTAGACCTCCCGACAGCCTCCGGCTCGCAGCTCCTCGACGTCACCAAGCTGCGCTGGAGCAGCCTAGCCCTCTCCCTGGCTGGTATCGACGAGGAAAGCCTACCCCGCCTGCTGGAGGGNTCGGAGGCGCTGCGCCCAAGCNCCGAGGCCGCGGAGGCGCTCGGCCTGCCCGAGGACACCGTAGTCTACCCAGGGCTGTCGGACGCCGCTGCGAACCAGATCGGCGTGGGGGCTTTGGAGGATGAGGAGCTAGCGGCGAACCTGGGCACGAGCGCGGCTGTGAGGGTGCTGACCAGGAAGCCCTTCTTCGACGACGAGAGGATGAGGTTCTTCGTCTACTATGCCGGCGGGGAGAGGTGGCTGGTCGGAGGCGCGGTGAACAACGGCGGGATCGTCCTGGACTGGTGCCTGCGCACGCTCGCCGAGGCGGAGCTCGAGTACAGCAAGCTCGCCGGTGAGCACCCCCTCAGCGTCCTCGACAAGCTGCTGCAGCGCTCACCCCCGGGCGCCAGAGGTCTCGTAGCCCTCCCCTTCCATAGCTGGGGGCGAGAGGTTCCCGATCAGGAGCCCGGCCGCGCGGGGGGTTATCTACGGGCTGACTTACGCTCACACACGCGCAGACATAGTCAGAGCCCTCGTCGAAGGGGTGACGTTCAACCTGAAGTGGATCTACGCAGCCATGCTTGAGCGCGGCGCGAAGCAGGCGTCAATGGTCAAGGTGGGTGGTGGTGCCGCGTCCCTAGCCTCCTGGCGCCAGATACTGGCCGACATACTCGGCACGCCGGTCTGCTACACGCCGGGGGAGGACGCAGCGCTCAGGGGGCTGCAATCCTACATCTCCGGATCCCCGTGCCACCGCGAGTGCAGCGAGCTACACCAGCCCTCGGAGGCGGCCTCGCGCGCCTACGAGCGCGTGTTCGAGGAGTACCTGAGGCTCTGCAGCACCCTACNCGGCACCATGTGGCGCTAGCTCTTCCCACCGCCGTGCAGGATGCTGAGCACCCGCAGCTCGAACTCCGCTATAGCTTTCCTCACCTCCTCCCTCTGCCCCTCAGTAAGGCGGGGTAGGCTCTCCATAACCTCCCTGACAACCCTGAACAGCCTCTCCCCGCCAAGCTCCCTGAAGCTGCGCCAGCAGGAGGCAGCCCTGAGCGCCTCCTCCAGCTCCTCCCTGCGCTCCTCCAGGTACCTCGCCCCCTCCTCCGTCAGCCCGAAGACCCTGGACCGGCGCCCACCCTGCTCAACCTCCTGGGCCTTGACAAACCCGGCCCTCTCCAGGGCCTTCAGCGCCGGGTAGATGGCGCCGGGGCTCGGCTTCAGCCCGGTGATCTTCTCCAAGGACTTGATCAGCCCGTACACGTGCAGCGGCCTATCCCTGAGCAGGTGCAGGATAAGCAGCTTGAAGCCACGCCTCATCCTGCCCCGAGGACCCAGCATCTCTACTCAACACTCTTCAGATATATCGACTCCGATTTAAACCTTGCGTGCGCGCTACAGCCTAAGTGGGACCTGAGCCCGCGGGGTGAAACAGCGCGCTAGTAGCTCTTGGCCACGAAGACTATCTGCCTGGCCTTGCCGCCGCACCAGGCGCAGGTGCCGTAGTCGCCCTCGACGAAGTCGATCTCGGTCCCCCTCACCTTGCCGCCGTTCGTAGCCTCCTTGAGGTCCATCGCGCACTCCTCCCTCCCGCAGAAGGGCATCTTCACGATCTTCCCGCTCTCCAGCGCGCGGGCCACCTCCTCCCTGCTCCTCGCCTCCACTATGCTCTCCTCGAAGAACTTCCTCGCCCTAGCCTTCAGGTTCTCAAGGATTGCCTCCTCCAGCTCCCTGACCTTCTCCACGAGCTCCTCATCCCTCACGGCAATCCTCTCCCCGGTGTCCCTCCGGCACAGCGTCACAACGCCCCTCTCCACCTCCCTCACGCCGACCTCGGCCCTCAGCGGCACGCCCCTCAGCTCCCAGTCGTTGAACTTCCACCCCGGCGTGTAGCCCTCCCTGTCGTCCACCCGGGCGCGGTAGCCAGCGCTCCTCAGCACCTCCTCCACCCTCCTGGCCTTGCCCAGGACCCTCTCCTTGTCCACGTCCTTATAGTATATCGGTACTATCACGACCTGGATCGGCGCCACCGAGAAGGGGAGCACCAGCCCCTTGTCATCCCCGTGTACCGCGATCAGCGCGGCGGCAATCCTCCAGATGCCAGGACCGTAGCAAGTCTGCCACACGTACTTCCTCTGCCCGTCCCTGTCCAAGAACATCACATTGAACGCCTTCGCGAACCGCTGCCCCAGGTCGTGCGTCGAGGAGATCTGCAGCACCCTGCCGTCCGGCATCAGGGTGTCCGCGGCGTAGGTGTCCTCAGCGCCTGCGAACTTGTCCCACGGCGGCCTCCTCAGGAAGAGGAAGGGGATGCCCAGCCTCTCCCAGATCACCTTCCTCGAGTTCTCCATGTCCTCCCTGACCTGCCTGAGCGCCTCCTCATGCGTCGCGAAGGCGCAGTGCGTCTCAATCCAGAGGAACTCCCTGCCCCGGATCAGCGGCCTCGTGTTGCTCTCGTTCCTGTACACGCTCACGCTCTGGTACAGCTTCAGCGGCAGATCCCTCCAGCTCTGGATCCAGAAGCTGTACATGTAGTAGAACGCTGTCTCCGAGGTAGGCCTCAGCGCGAGCCTGCGCTCCAGCTTCTCGTCCCCGGCCTCCGTGACCCAGAACACCTCCGGCTTGAAGCCCTCCACGTGCTCCTTCTCCCGCTCGAAGTTCTCCTCTGGGATCACCAGCGGGAACAGCACGGGCTCGTGCCCAGTCTTCTCCAGCTCCTCCTCGAAGAACCTGTAGATCGCCCTGATGATCCTCATCAGCCACGGCCTGTGCACTATGAAACCCTGCACGTTGTACCTCAAGTCCACGAGCTCCGCCTTCGTCAAAACTTGAGTGTACCACTCCGAGAAGTTCTCAGACTTCTTCACGGTGACGCCCAGCTCCGCCATACCCCCTAACCCCCTCGCCTACGAGTTTTAAGCCTAGCGCGAAAACAGCGCAAGGTTTTTCTCCCCAGCTTCCACCACCCGGAGGGGACCTGCTGTGACGACAGCCCAGCTCAGGCACCAGCAGAAGCTCCTCTCGAGGAGGCACGGCGTTGTAGGCAGGGTGGCGGCCCTCTACGTGGGCGCAGGCCTCCACGTCACCCTCAACCACCCCACCAGGCACGGCCCCGTCCACGTGGTCGCCACCGGGAACCATCAGAGGCTAGCGATCGACATCTACGCCTCGCCTAAGCCCGCCGGCACAGCGGCTGTGGAGGCTATCGCCCGCAAAGCCTCCCTCCTGAGGGCCAAGCCCGTCCTAGCCCTCTACGGCGCCGACATCGCCCCGGAAGCCCTGGAGCTTGCCGGGAAGCTCGGAGTCAAGGTGAAGCGCGTCAGGCTGTAACCTAGCTACCTCCCTGCGCAGCACCCTCACAAAACTTTTTAACCCCTCCGCGCCTTTCTTCTCGAACCCCTCCAAGCACCCCCGGTAGCTCAGCGGTAGAGCATCCGGCTGTAGCCCCGTGGCCCGCGGCGACAGGCGCGAGGCGCCCCGGATGAAGCCGCGGCAGCCGGACACCGGAGGGCCCCGGGTTCAAGTCCCGGCCGGGGGACCACCCTCCAGGAGCTTCTCGCGCGCTCAAGCCGGCAGTGCAGGATGCAGAGCTCTCAGCGCTAGCGCTGAGAGCATGCTGAGAGGCGGGGTTTTAGCAGCTCCCCGAGCTTGTAGCAGTGATGGGGGAGGTTGGCGCGAAGCTGAGGTGGTGGATCGAGTACTTCGGGAGACAGGAGACTCCAGGGCCGCAGCCGAGAGCGTGGACGAGCTCGCCGACCTAGCCAGGTACAAGGCTGGGGTGCCGCTCGTGCACTGGCACGCCTCGAGCTCAGGGGGGCGGGGGCATGTAGGTTCGGAGGAGTATCCCTATCATGCCGGTGAGTGCCGGCAGGTCAAAGACGATGGATATCTTCACCGGGAGGGAGGGCTGACCCTCTATCCTCGCCGCTCTCTTCTCCAGGGAGGAAACACGCTCCTCCCTTGTTCACCCTCTCAAGACTCTCCGCATCCCCCCTCATCGCCCTCCTGACTCTACATCCCCCTTCACCGCAATCTCCCTCGACAGAGCCACCAGCATCACCCTCCTGAGCTCCCCGTGCCTAAGCGCCTCAGGCAGGAGCTCCTCCGCCAGCATCCTCCTAAGCTCCTCATCCCGGCGAAGCCCCTCGAGAAGCTGCCTGCCAACAGACACTCCGTCTTACACGAAGGGGCGGCGAGGGGCCTGGGAGTCTTCACGAAAAGTTGCACTACCGGTGAGAGGTTTTGAGGAGGATAGGTAGGCTGTACAAGCTGAAGGAGCTTCAGCCGCTGAAGAAGAGGATCGGGCGCCTGTACTCGCTGAGAACGGTGAAGCAAGAGTGCCAGTCCGCGTCAAGTTGAAGATCAGAAGCCTGCTGAGCGCCTCAAAGGAGGTGGCAACAGTAGCCCTTGTTAACAGCGGTTTCGAAGCCGACACACCCCAGCGATCCCACTAAAGCTCGCACAGGAGCTCGGCCTCCCTCTCCTCTCAACCTGCGGTATGTCTCATAGCCTACTAAGTATGCCGTTCTCACTCTATCGCCGACTACCACCACGTTCACGTAAAGTTCGCCAATTCAAAAAGTACTTCGCACTGAGCAGATCCGCGTACACCTCATCGGGAGCTTCGACAACCCAGTGTATAACCTCTCCAAGCTCTTCGATGCTTTCAACACCCATAAACTCACCGGCACCATAGAGCTTCCGCAAAAATGCTCTCGAAACGCTTTCAGAAACTATAACCACATCCCTCGGAAAGGTTTACATACGGCAAGCACAGCCACTGCGCCACCCATGTCAACCAGCAGCTGCGCCATAACAAGTAAACACGTATAGGAAAAGCGTTTAATACAACCAATCGAAGTGGAGAAAAAGGATGGGAGAATGAAAAATAAGCTACCGATACTGATTTGGCTATTTGTCGTAATAGCTTTAGCAGTTGTCTACCTAACGCTAACCCCAATAGTAGCATCATTAAGTACTCTTAACGCTCCACCGTGCACACATGGTTCTGCGACCGGGGGCAGCGCTGTCGAAACTAAACGAACTGGTGTTAACGAATCGAAAACTATGCATCTTGCAATTGTGCAGTTTAGGGAGTATAAGCCGTCATTCCTCAGTTCCGCGTCAGCATTCCTAGAAGAAAGCGAGAACGTGGAGCCGCTGCCGCGCACGCCGACGATCCCGCCNNNCNNCTNCANNAGNNAAGGGCGAGGTNTGGATCGGCATGTACCTAGACGGCACGTACCCGTTCGGCACTTTGCCGACGATCCTGACGGTCTACCTTTACACNCTCGACGAAGGTCTCGTGCGCTTCTCCGTCAACTACACGATATCGGTCGAGCAGGGGAGCGCTTGGGTACAGGTCGAGAGCGGCACCATCATGAGCGGCACGGTGAGCATGCCGGGCAAATACTCGAAGATCTACAACGCGAGGATAGCCCACCTGGTGGAGAAGGCGGCCCTCCTAGCCGCTCAATCGGGGATGCCCGCCGTGGTGGCTTTCTACGGGCGCGCCGTCAGGCTGGACACGAACAAGACCTGCAGCGCCTACTTGGCAGTCCCGGTGCTGCCGGGTCACCTGCCCGCACAGCCCTCGGCGAACGTGACGGTGCACGTCTACGACGCGGTCACGCTCAGCCCGATCGGGGNCGCCTCGGTCAACCTCACAGGCCCCGCGGCGCTGTGGGCTTCGACGAACTCCAGCGGCTACGCCCACTTCGAGAACGTGCCGAACGGAACCTACACGCTCTCGGTGAGAGCGAGCGGCTACAGGAGCTTCTCCACGGTCGTGACGGTGGCNAGGAACTTGATCCTCCACGTGCCGCTGGTGCCCGAGACGGCCGCGAGCGCGAGCGCCCTCTTGGTGAAGGTGAGGACGAGCGACGGCTTCCCGCTCGAGGGCGCCCAGGTCTACGTGAACGGCAGCCTAGTAGGCTACACCGACAGCTACGGGGAGTGGGGCGCCCTCTACCCGTGGGGCTCTAAGCTGAACGTCACCGTCAGCCACGGCGACTGGAGCTCGCAGCGGCAAGCGGTGATGCAGTGGCCTAGGGTTCTCGTGGTCTTCGAGTACCCAAACAGGAGCCAGCACTTCCAGCCGCAGGTCTCCGCGATCTTCGTGCGCGTCCCCCAGTCGAGGATCGAGANNGGCGGGGGTGCAGCCTTCCTAGTGGCGGTGATGGTGAACTCGAACAACACCTACACCGCCGAGGTCGGCCTCAAGAAGAACGGCACGGTGGTCTCGAAGACCGTTGTCACGAGGAGCCCGAGCAGGTCGATGCTGGACATCTTCACCGTCTCGGTGGAGAACGTGACGGAGGCTGGGGTGCTGGTGCCCTACCTGAACGTGACTTGGGCTGCCGCGGACAGCGACCCGAGGGACAACTACGTGGAGGGCGAGCCCATCAAGGCGGTGACCTACGTCTACGTGGCGCTGAGCATCAGCTACGACGTGGAGAAGTGGGCGTTCGGCGTGCCGGNCCTCATCCTCCCAGGCGAGACCGTGTTCAGGGTGAACGTGACCCTCTGGGTCAAGGGGCCGAGGGTGAAGATGGTCAAGCCGATGAAGCTGAGGGCGTTCTTCAACCACAGGCTGACCACGGCGTACAGCCAGCCGCTCGGCGACGTCCTCGTGGAGGAGCTGGGGAACGCCACCGCCTTCTCCACGCTCGTCACCTGCCCCTACGCTAGGTACGTGATGACGGTGCTCGAAGTGGTGGATGAGGGCGACGCNGGCGACGACTACGAGGTCATCATGACGAAGCCCGAGCCGCGCGAGGTCGAGCTCCCACCCCACGTGATCGTAAATGAGAGAGCCGAAGTGCTGACGCCAGCCGTCAAGGTGGGCGACAAGGTGAAGGTTCGGGTGAGGGTGTGGACGAACCTGGTGAAGCCGGGCGAGGGGAAGGGCGCGAAGCTGTACTTCCACCTCGGCAAGATGGTGAACGAGAGCTTCAAGTTCACATCCTGGAGCGACGTGTTCGACCTGAAGCCCGGCGAGCAGGTGATCGAAGTCGAGGTGCCATTCCCGAGTGACTATAAGCTTGGGCTCTTCGAAGCGTACAAGGAAGAGGACGCGTTTTTCTTCCTCGGCTCGGTCGAGGACAGCTGGGGTGCGGACAACTGGGCTTGGGGCAGGGTCGTGGTGCTCAACGTGCGCGAAAACCGCGAGCAGGATGCATGGCGGGTTATTGCGCTAGCTCTTATCGCAGCGGTAGTAGCTTACGCCGTTTTGTACGGCTACGCAACCTACAGGCGTCGTCGCATCCTCAGGCTCTTCTAGCCTGCGAAAGTACGCGTGGTCTCAGTCTAAACGCGGTGAAAACCTGTATCTTTTTAAGCTCGCAGTATTCTACGCGGAGTGCAGCTAAGAGTAAGGGGTTTCGACGCGCTCCAATTTCGATAACGTTTTGACTTTGAGGTAGTACATGCTAAAATCGGCATTTTGCGAGCAGGCTCTTTAAACAAGAAGTCAAAGTCTATCCCAGTATGAGGTACACGTGCACAGCAATAAGCTTACAACGCCCCCGAAGGAAACAAAGATGACCACGCTCGCTATGTGCCGTCTTTAGGAGCCGCCCAGTCCGTGGAAAATCTCAAGCTTGGCTCGCCGGCTTCAGTACTTTGCGTGTCGACGCCGCTGAAGGTTACAAGGTCTCCTGCGCACAACGGCACTTTAGGGAAAATGGGCCAACACCTGCGTTGTGGGCGAAATAAGCAACTGCCAAAACTATCAAAATCAGAAAGTTCGAGTTTCATCTTCCACATCCTTCCTTCTTGTGATTGAGCGCATAACCTTTAAAATCTCTTTATGTAATGACTGCGAAGTGCCTACCGCGCAAGAAGCACGGCCGCCATGTGCAGTAGTGATCCCGGGCCCCTCTCGGCGTAACTGTTCTTCATTAGAGCTGCCTCACCTCTCCCCNCATCGCCTCTCGTCATGGCTTTGAGCAGCTCTCTATCGAGACCTCATGCCCTCTACAGCGTCTCACTCTATACACATCCCGGTTTTTACACTAGGAGGGACACGCACCGATTTTAACCCTCCACTTTCAATCTAGGTGGATATCTGTCTTCCATAGTCCACTTCTTTTGCGAGTAAAGGAAGTCGACTTCGATGAAATAGCCTCTAAAGAGGAGCCCGGATTTCTCGGAAGCGACGAATGTTATGGTGAGCTCTGCGTGCTGACCGCTCGCAAGCTTCACCCTGAACGTGCCCACCGCGTAATCCTCGTCAGGTCTGAGCGCTAGGTCCTTGCGCACCTTAATTCTAACGAGCTCTTCCACATCACCTCCGATAGCTCTCACACGAACGTGAGCAGTCACCGTTTGCCCGAGCCACGCAGTGGTCACAACCCTCCCGCCGACAGTCCACCAGGCGGACTCCACTACGAGCGCGCCCTGTGGGGGCGGCGCGGCTGTGACCCGCAGCCGCGGCGGGTAGGAGTTAGCCATGGTCCACGAGACGATGCCCTCCAGCTCGATGAAGTACCCTCTCATTAAATCCCCGCTAGGCTCGTCGGGCTGGAACGTCACCGAAAGCTCCACGCTTTCGCCTTTCCCAAGGTTGATATGGTAGCTCTCCACCTTAACGTCCCTATCCGGCAGGAGGGCGTAATCTTTGCGCACCCTTACGGTTACCGTCCCCTGTGCCGGCCCCCCTTCGGCCCTTAAGACAACGCGAGCGTCTACCGTGTCGCCCACTTTGCAGCTCGATACCGGCTGACCGCTCACAATCCAGTACGCGTTGACCACCCTCAGGACGCCCTTAGGCACGACAACCTTCAGCCGCGGCGGGTACTGGGAAGGCTGCTCCCCGATCGCGACACCATTCCAGTAGATCTTGAGGAAGAAGCCCCTCGTGCCGCTGCTCCCGTACGTCTTGAAAGTGCCCGTGATGATCCTCCTCTCCCCCGGGGCCAGCGAGAGCTGATACGCGTGTCTCTCGGCCTCCCTATCAGGGGCGTATGCGCGGTCTTCGCGCACGCTAACCTCGAGAAGACCGTCGAGACGCTGCGCCCTGAAAGCGTTAACAATGACGACTTCGAACTTTGCGACCTCGCCGGCTTCGCACACATCACGATCCCACGACATCTGCTCGACCCGCGGCACCGCAGGACCCAGCAAAACGTACGAGCTATACCGCGTAGGGATCGATAGGACGAAGAACAGCGCTGCAACCTCCGCGTGACCATCGAGCGATACCATGACCTCGCCGTTGCGATCCCAGATAGTTTGCGCGATTCTTGTCAAATCTTGTGCTGAAACCGACGATAGATCGAGGGTGAGGGATGCGCGCAAGGTGCGCGACTCGCCGGGCTTTATTTCGACCAGCTCGCTGCTGGTAAGTGTGCCCACATAAACGCCCTCGAGGTATATGCCGAAGGAGAAGGAGCGTAGGGTCACAGGCAGGGGTCCTTTACCCTTAACCCTGAGCTGCACGTCGAGGTTTAGACGGCGCGTGACAACGAGGTTTAGCGGGTCGGCGAGACCGGGGAGGCGCACGCCCTCCACGCTCACCTCCACGTTGATGGCCGAGTAGTAGAGGAGAAGCAGGTACCCAAGGAAGCCTACGAAGAGCAAGAGGAGCAGAGCCCCCGCCTTACCCAAACCAGCCTTTCCTCTAGAAGGGAGCTTTGAGGGCCCCTCGACTCTCACATGGAGTGCGGCTTTAGCACATTAAAAAAGTTAACCAGGCAGCGCGTAGTTCCGCTTTCTGGTTCACGTACAGATCGCTTTAGCTATCGAAACGATCTTCTTAGCGTAGCTCTCAGCGTAAAGCTCGATGACGTCTTTTTCGGTGAGCTCAAAGGAGTGCAGCGCGCCGAACCCCTCACCAGCTTTCGCCAGTACCTTCTTGGGAAGGCGCACCACGCACCTTCTGCCGGAAATGCGGATCTCCATCCCGTACACGCGAACCTCACCAACTGCGCCGCTCACGCGCGAGCCAGCCTCAATCTCCAAGACGTAGTCGCCGCCCTCCTCCCTCAACTCGCACCGCAACCGGGCCCTCCTCTCGATCATCTCCCTCATCGCCCGCGCGACTTCACTAGCCACCTTTTCGTCCATGCTCTCGCCAACCTCGGCTTTCGTCAAACTAGCTCGCGCTGAAGCCTTAGACCTTTCAACGCTAACCGTCGGAGCAGCGGGCGAAACCTCCGCAGCTCTCTGGGGCTCCTCTAACTCGTGCTTGGCGGACCGGTAGCTGAAATCTTGCGCTACGGCTTTTGCGCCAGCTTCGAAGGCGCTTCTCACGTGCGGCTTGTACAGGTACCAGACGCGCGCGCTCATTCAGCT
>Ga0065719_100179_pt1 | contig 13771 bp, 12 predicted proteins | sample GBSCel85sediment_FD_59106 | JGI IMG/M metagenome (GOLD analysis project Ga0065719, IMG submission 59106) | Hot spring sediment microbial communities from Great Boiling Spring, Nevada - Cellulolytic enrichment CS 85C v3 (version 3) | ecosystem: Environmental > Aquatic > Thermal springs > Hot... | reverse complement strand
GCCGGTAAACCGCGGTGTACTTTTCCTCGATGTAGCGGAGGAAGGGCTCGGGCGAAAGCGGCTTTCCCGTGACCTTTGTGCAGAGCTCCTCGGGGAAGTACATCCTTCCAAAGCGGTGAATTCTCTCCCGAAGCCACGAAAGAATATCCCCAAAATTTCCGTCTCGCACGTTTTCCCAAAGATGGGGGATTTCGCCGGCCATGGTTTCCATGAACTGCGCGGCATAGAGGTTCCCCAGGGCGTAGGAAGGGAAATACCCGAAGGAGCCGCCCGACCAGTGCACGTCCTGGAGAACGCCTTTCGCGTCATCCGGCGGGACCACGCCCAAATACTCCTTCATCGCCGCGTTCCACCGCTCCGGAAGCTCCTCCACTTTAAGCTTCCCTTCGATAAGCCCGAGCTCGAGCTCAAACCGAAGACATATGTGGAGGTTGTAGGTGACCTCGTCCGCCTCCACCCGGATGAGGGAGGGCTCAACTTTATTCACCATGCGGAAAATTTCCTCGGGTGTTTTTCGGGCGAAAACGCGGAAGCGCCGGGAAAGTTTGGGCTTGAAGAATTCCCAGAACGCCAGGCTCCTTCCGATCTGGTTTTCCCAAAAGCGCGACTGGGACTCGTGGATTCCGTAGGAGGCGCCACCGGAAAGGCCCATCCAGAAAAGCTCCGCGGGAATTCCCTGGTCATAGAGGGCATGCCCCCCTTCGTGGAGGGCCCCATAAAGGGCGGAGAAGGGTTCTTCTTCGTTGTAGCGGTTTGTGACCCGGGTGTCCCCTGGACCAAGGCCGATGGTGAAGGGATGAGCGGAATCGTCGAGCCTTCCCGCGGAAAAATCGTAGCCGATAGCTTGGAGGGCCTCCCGGCAGAGGGCCTTTTGACTTGGGATGCGGTACTTTCCCGCGGGAATGGGCGGGGGCGGGGTTCCCTTCTCCATGAGCTTTTTCACAAAGGGAACGAGTTTTTCCCGAAGATTTCCGAGGATCTCCGCCACCTGAGCGGTGGTCATCCCCGGCTCGTACTCCTCAAGGAGGGCGTCGTAAGGATGTTCCTTGTACCCGATCATGCGGGCCATCTCCCGTACCATGTCCACTATTTCCGCAAGATACGGTCGGAAAAGCTCGAAATTCGCCTGGGCCTTGGCCTTTTCCCAAACGGACTCCGCTCGGGTGCAGAGTTCCACAAATTTNTGGTAGAAGTCCGGGGGAATGGCTTTTGCCCGCTCATAGTCACGCTTCCCCATGCGGACCATGGCCCGCTCCGCTTCGCTTGCGCCCTCAAGCTCCTTTTCCGCTTGGGCCAAAAGCTCCCCGAACTTCGGGGAAACTAACCGCTCGAAGGCCAGGCGCGAAAGCTTCCCGGTAACCCGGGCGCGGGTCTCTACACCCCGTTCGGGCATGTAGGTGCGGGCATCCCAGTGGGCGATGGCTGCAGCCGCCCCGAGTTCCACCATCTCCGCCACGTAATTCTTGAGCTCCGCGAGGGCTGACATCTTAAATCCTTTCCGTTCGCCCGGTGAAGGCGAACTTTTCGATCCGGAGTTTGGGAACCAAGGTGGCGCCGAAGGCCTCGCCGCCGGTGATGAGGCTCAGCTCCTTTCCTACCGCCTGAACCAGGGAAAGGGCGCGGAGGCCGGATTCCGTGACGCGCAGATCCTCCACCGCGGCCACGATTTTTCCCTCCTCCACGAGGAAAGTTCCGTCGCGGGTCATCATCGTCATGATCCCCCTCATGGGGTCCACCGTGCGGGCGTAGTGGAAGCGGGTCACAAGAAGCCCCCGGGAAAGCCCGGAAAGGAGCTCCTCCTCCGAGGCCTCACCCGGCTCCATCACCAAATGGGTGGGCATGGGCGACCAGCCCGCGGCCGAAGGCGGCAGGGCATGGCCCGTGGATTTCGTGCCCATGAGCTTGGCCGTGCGGGAGTCGTGCACCACGCCCTCCGCTACACCGTTTCGGAAGAAGTACACCCTCGTCTTGGGAACGCCCTCGAAATCGAAGGGCATGGGAATCGTTTGGGGATGGAGGGCGTCGTCGTAAATGGTCACCAATTCGGACACCATTTTTTGGCCAAAGCGGTTGCAGAAAAAGCTCCGGTTTTCCAAAACGGCGCGGGCGGAAAAGCCCATGGAGGAAAGCATTCCGATGAGGGTGGCCACCGCCGGCTCCTCGAGGACTACCGGATATTCACCGGGCGGAAGCGCGATCCTTTTCTCCGAGCGGGCAACCTTGTCCAGGGCCCTTCCCGCCACCTCTTCGGGATGGAATTCCCGGATTTTCGTGCTCGTGAACTCCGCATAGCCCGAGCCGGCTTCTTTCCCGAGGATCACCGTCACAAACCGTACGGAGGAGGCGCGGAAGTGCGCATTTACTCCGCGGGTGGTAACGATCCAAATTTCCTCTCCGCCAGTGGCCAAGGAACCGGAGGCGTTGAACCCGAGTTTATTGGCCTCGGCTACAGCCCTCCTCACGAGCTCCGCCCGGAGGGCGGGAGTCGCATTCCATGTCTCCTCATCGAAGGCCTGGATCTCGGGGTAGGGAGAGGGCCCGGGCGGCTCGTAGCCCGCGGGCTTGGTTTGGGCTTTCGCGAGCTTGGCCGCCTCCTCCGCAGCCCGTCTTATTCCCTCCGGGGAAAGCTCGTTCGTTTGCGCGACCCCTGTCTTCCCTTCCACCCAGGCCCGCACGAAAAGCACGGAATCCTCCGCGGCGACGTTCTGGTGGATGTGACCAAAGGTGAAGCGGGTGAGCTCCTCCCGCTCGCGGATGAGGATGAGCTCCAGATCATCCGCGACCCTCAATTTCTTCGCCTCTTCCAGGGCTTTTTCGGCCAGCAAAATCCCCTCCTTTCACGGCCAGCCCAATTTTTCCCGAAGGCGGGCAAAAAGTTTTGGCGTTTGCGGCACACGCAAAAGCACCGTTTCCTTTGGCGCCCGGCGGATGAGAATTTTTCCGCCAGGAGGAAGAACGCCTACGGGGTCCCCATCGGCCAAAACGAGGGTCTGCCGCCCCGCCTCCACCTCCACCTCCCAGCTTTCCGGAAGGACCACGGGCCTCAGGCCCAACCGATGCGGGCAAAGGGGAACAAGGAGGATTGCGGGAAGCTCAGGAGCGAGGATGGGGCCTCCGGCGGCCAGGGCGTAGGCGGTGCTTCCTGTGGGCGTGGCGATCACCACCCCGTCCCCGCCGAAGCTTCCCAGCTCTTCCTCGCCCACCCGCACCGTGAGCTCCACGAAGCGCGACTGCGCGGTGCCCACGAGGGCGAACTCGTTGAGGGCGGTGGCGGAAAGGCCGGGCCCTTGTCCCAAAAGCCGCATGCGCCGGTCCAAAAGCCCCCGGCCCTGCGTAACCTGATGGAGGGCATCCTCCAATTCCTCCGCCCGACAGGAGCTCAAAAACCCTACCGCGCCCAAAAGAACGGGAAGGATGGGAATTTCCTGGGGATAGAGGGCGCGGGCCGCCCGAAGAAGTGTGCCATCCCCGCCGATGGTGATCACGAGGTCCGGCGGGCTTTGGGGAGTCGGGATTTCCCCGACAATTTCCGCGGCCACGCCCTCGCGGCTCAAAAACCGTAACCCCCGCTCGGCCACGGACAGGGCCTCCTTACGGCGGGAACTGGGGAAAAGCCAAACTTTTTTAACTTCCAGCACCTTTCACCCCCACGTACTTCCACGGGCAGAGCTTGCGTTCCAGAACCTCAAGGAGCACATAGAAAAGAAGGCCCAGGATGGCCAAGGCCACCACGCCCGCGAGGGCAATATCCGCGCGGAACGTGTAGTACTCGATGAACCTTCCCAGGCCTTGGCCTGGGGGAAGAAGGATCCCAAGTTTCGTTTCGGCGATGTAGAGCATGGTGATCCCCAGACCCACGGAGACGCGGGCGGCGGTGAGGACGTTGGGAAGGGTGGCGGGAATCACCACATGCCAGTAGACCTGCCAGCGGGAGGCGCCGGCGGAGCGCACGGCGATCACGTGGATGGGGGAGATGAACTTCGCCGCGCCCTGGGCGGCCACCACAACCTGGAAAAAGAGGGCCATTACCACCACGACAAGCCGCACCACCTCGCCAAGCCCAAAAGCGAGGTACAAAAAAAGGAGGAGGGCCACAGGCGGCATGGGGTAAAGGAGGTAAATGAGAGGGGAAAGGAACTGGTCGAGTTTGGGCTCAAACCCCACGGCCAATCCCACGGGAAGCCCCAGGAAGAAGGAGATGGCCAAGGCCACGAGGAAGCGAAGGGCAGAAAAGCCGAAAGCGGAAAGGAGGGTCCAAATGTTTTCGCCCGCAGCGGAAGCGGCCTGCCAGGGATAGGGGAGGACAGGCCGACCTTTGAGTTCAGCTAGGGCATAGGAAATCATGGCCCAGGCGCCGAACACCAAAATCACGCCCAAAAGATAGGCAATGGCTTGTCTCATCCGTTCATCTCCAAAATCCGGCGCAGGTTCTTGGCCTGCTCCAAGAATTCCGGGCTTCCCCGGTACTCGTGCTCGCCCATCCCCGGGTTTTCCAGGACCGCGCGGATCCGCGCTGGCCGCGGGGAGAGGATAAGGATCTTCTGCCCCAAGAACACGGCCTCCTCGATATCGTGGGTGACCAGGACCCCGGTGAACCGCATCTCCCACCAAAGGTCGAGGATGAGGTTCTGGATGCGCTCGCGGGTGAGGGAGTCGAGGTTGGCCATGGGCTCGTCCATGAGGAGGACGCGGGGGCGGAGGGCCAAGGCCCGGGCGATGCCCACCCTCCTCCGCATCCCCTCGGAGAGCTCTGCGGGAAAGCGTTGCTCAAAGCCGTTTAGGCCCAAAGCGGAAAGGATTCCGTCCACGCTTTCCCGCCTCTTTTGGAGCCGAAGCCCTAGCTCCGCGTTCTCCCGCACCGTCTTCCAGGGGAGGAGGCCGGCATCTTGGAGGATGAGGGCCACATCCCGGCGCACGCCCCGGACTTCTTCGCCATCGATGAGGACCTGGCCGGAGGTGGGGCGAAGGAGGCCGTCCAAAATGAGAAGAAGGCTGGTTTTTCCGCATCCCGAGGGCCCCACCACTGCCACCATTTCTCCTTCCCCTACGGTGAAGGAGATGTTATCCAGGGCGGGAACGGATTCCGATCCGCTCCCGTAAACCAGAGTTACGTTTTTGACCTCGATCATTGACCTAGGACTGCGTCGCCATAAGAGATGGCCCTCGGCAAGTAGCCTTTCTTTTTAGCCCAGGAGGCCACAAGCTCGAAGATTTCGGGATCCAAAGGAGAAGGCTCGGTGAATTGGGGCATGCGCAGGGCATCCACCGCGGCCTCCACCCTTGCCCGATCCTCGGGCGTGGCTGTCTCCAGGTTCACCCCGGGGAAGAAAAGGTCGATGGCCAGAGGCATGGCGAGCTCCACGAGCTCCTCCCGGCTCATACCGCGGATGCGGGCCACGGCTTCGGCCACGGCAGAAAGAAACCGCGCCCGCGCCTCCGGGGAAAGGGAGCGCCGCACCACGAGAACATCGGGAGGGATCGGAAGGCCCGCGAAATCGGAAAGGACCAAAAGGGTCGGTTTTCCCTCGAACTCGTAGTGAAGGATGTAGTCCACGTAGGGCTGGGGCAGCACAGCCGCGGCGGTCATGCCAAACAGGGTCCAGGTGGCATTGATGAGGAGGTTATCCTGCCCCACGTAAAGTTCCGGGGGATACGAAACGCCATGCTGGGCGAAAAGTTGATCCAGCATGAATTCCAAATCCGATTGCCGCGGGATTGCAATTTGCACGCGGCGCTTCTTCGCTTCCTCCACAAGTTCCGTCAAGGAATAAATGCGGGAGTAATTGGCGGGGGTGATGAGGGCGAGGTGCGATCCGTCTTGGGGTGGAACAAACAGGGCCGCAACAATAGCCGCCTCTTCGGGGTTCGTCGCCACAAGGAGGATGGCGGAGGTGAGGTCCGTCACCAGGGCGTCAATTTGTCCCGCCTGGAAGGCGAGGATCCGGTCGCGCTGGCTGGGAAGGGGCACGAGCTCGATCTCTAGCCCCTCCTCGGAAAAAAGGCCCAGCTTCTGGGCCATGGCTACGGGCAATGCCCCAAGCAAAGGAGGAAGGGAAACGCGGATGGGCGTGGCCAAAGCCAAGACTCCAAAAAACAACGGAAGAAAGTAACGTAGCCTCATGGTTCTGGATTATAGCCGAGGGGAGAGAGGAGGCCTTAAGGCCCTTCGGTTATGGCTCCGCCTTCTTTGAGCCCGGCAATGAACGCCTCCGCCGCCGGCCCCATGATCTCCGGCACATACCCCCCTTCCAAAACGCAGAATGTCGGGAGTTTCAGAGCCCCCAAAACGTAGCCGATATCGTAATAGTCGGAGACCTCCAGGCCCAGGCTGGCCAAAGGATCTTCTTTGTAAGTGTCAAATCCCACGGAAATTGCAAGCTCTTCATAGTCCCGGCCCGCCTGCTCCAATGCTCCCTCAAGAGCCTCCACATACCTTTCCCTTCCGCAGCGGGGCGGGAGGGGGATATTGATAGCGTTGGCGTAGGAGCGCTGCCCGGTTCCCGGGTAGTTGTACATCCGGTGGAGGGAGACATAGGTGACCTTAGGGTCCCCAAGGAAAATGGCCTCTGTGCCGTTTCCGTGGTGGCCGTCGATGTCCACAATGAGGGTCTTTTTCCCCGAGAGCTTCACGGCCACAGCGATGTTGTTGAAGTAACAGAAGCCTCCGAGGAAATTGGGGCCAGCGTGGTGGCCCGGAGGCCGCAGGATGGAAAAGCCGCGCACCCTCTGGGCCAAAACGGCGCCGCCTACGGAAAGCTTGGCGTAGAACTCCAAATTGGGGTAAACCGGGCAGTCGGGATCGTAAAAATCCCCGGTCTTCACGCGGCGAAGAAGATCAGGCGTATGAACGGAAAGGATCTCCTCATCCGTGGCAGGCGCGGGTTCTCGAAAGGAAAAGCCCAAGCGCTCAAGATAATCCTTCATGAGGCGGACCCGCGCTGGCCCCTCAGGGTGGCCGATGGCGTTATACTCCAAGCACCGTGGGCTGAAAATGATCTCCATGGCCAAGGATTATACGCCCGCCCTCGTTTTGGCTTCTTCCTCTCCCCGCCGTCGGGAACTCCTCCGCCTCCTTTCCCCAGACTTTCTCGTCGTCCCTTCGGAGGTAGAGGAAGCCCAGGCCCAAACGCCCCAGGATCTTTTGGAAATCGCCGAGGCTAAAGCTGCGGTTGTAGCCGAAAAATTCCCGGAAAGCATCGTGATCGCCGCCGACACCGGGGTTTTTCGGGATGGGAAAAGCTTTGGCAAGCCCAAGGATCTAGACGAGGCCAAAAGTTTCCTCTCCGCCCTTTCCGGAGGCTGGCACTCCGTTTTCACTGCCCTTGTGGTGCGAAAAAGGGAAAGTATCCGCAAAGCTTTGGTGGAAACCCGGGTCCTTTTTCGCCAGCTTTCCGAGGAAGAGATCGACTGGTATGTGCAAGCGGAGGAGGTTTTGGATAAAGCTGGCGCCTATGCCATTCAGGGCCGGGCCGGTGTGTTTGTGGAGCGCATTGACGGGGATTTCTACAACGTCATGGGCCTTCCCCTTTGCGCCCTCTGGAAGATCCTTTGGGAGATGGGATGGCGACCGAAAAAGGCTTGAAGTACCCGGCGTATTTAGGGCTCTCCTCAGCGGAGTTCGCAAAGCGCGTGCAAGCGCTCTATGAGCTTTCCTCGCCGTGCCGGCTTTGTCCAAGGGAATGCGGAGCGCGCCGCGACCAAGGCGAAAAGGGCTTTTGCCGCACAGGCCTAAAGCCTTGGGTGGCAAGCTTCGGCCCGCATTTTGGCGAGGAGCGGGAACTCGTGGGACGCTTCGGCTCCGGCACGATCTTTTTCAGTGGCTGTAACCTCGGCTGTGTGTTTTGCCAGAATTTCACGATTTCCCAGCTTGGGGAAGGGGAAGAAATCAGCGTGGAGGACTTGGCAAAAATCATGCTTCGGCTTCAGGATTTGGGATGCCACAACATCAATTTCGTCACGCCCACCCACCAGGCGCCCATGATCGTGGAGGCCGTAGGGCTGGCCCGGGAGAACGGTTTGGAGATCCCCCTTGTTTGGAACTGCGGCGGGTACGAGTCCGTGGAGGCCTTGAAAGTGCTCGAGGGCATTGTGGATATCTACATGCCCGATTTCAAGTACGGGGACAACACTGTGGCCGCAAAATTTTCCGGGGCTCCGGATTATTTTGAGCGAGCCTGCGCGGCCCTACGGGAGATGCACCGCCAGGTAGGCGATCTTCAGGTGCGAAACGGGATTGCCGTGCGCGGGCTTATCGTGCGGCACCTCGTTTTGCCCTCCGGCCTTGCCGGAACGGAGCGGGTCCTCCGCTTCATCCGCGACAAGATCTCCTCGGATACCTATGTAAACATCATGGCCCAGTATTACCCCACCCACCGGGCTTGGGAGTTTCCCGAGCTTTCCCGGCGCATTACTTCCGCGGAATACCGCGAGGCCTTGGCGTTAGCGCAGAGCCTGGGCCTTCGTCGCGCCGGTCCTCACTGATCCTCCTTGACGGTCAGACAACTTCGGCGAAGATTCAACGCGCACGGAGATGCGGAAGGAGGAGGAATGCGNAAATCCCATGTGAAGCTTTTCGTTCCCGGGCCGATTGAGGTTCGACCGGAGGTTCTTCAGGCCATGGCCACCCCCCAGATCTACCACCGCACCCCGGAGTTCCGCGAGCTTTACGCCGAGCTTCAAACGAAACTCAAAAAGTTCCTNTACACCGAGCAGACGGTTTTCATCTTCACCTCGTCCTCCACGGGNGTGATGGAAGCCGCGGTGCGGAACTGCGTGAAAAAGAAGGTCCTNAACCTCGTAAACGGCGCCTTTGCCAAGCGCTGGCANGAGATCACCCAAGCCTGCGGCATCCCCTGCGAGGCCCTGGAGGTGCCCTGGGACAAGGCCATCCGGCCCGAACAGGTGGAGGAAAAACTCAAAACCGGGGAATTTGACGCGGTGACTTTGGTCTTCAACGAGACCTCTACCGGCCTCATGAACCCGCTTGCGGAAATCGCTGAAGTGGTGCGGAAATTCCCCGACGTTTTGCTCCTCGTCGATGCCGTCACCGCCATGGGCGGAGTGAAGATTGAATTTGACAAACTTGGCCTGGATGTGTGTTTAGCGGGGGTGCAGAAGTGTTTTGGCCTTCCGCCGGGCCTCGCCGTGTGCGCCGTCTCCGAGCGGGCCCTCAGGCGCGCGGAAGAAGTCAAGCCCAAGACTTACTACTTCAACTTCCTCGTCATGCTCAAATCCCACCAGAAGAACGAGACCCCGGCCACGCCTTCCATCCCCCACATGTTCGCCCTGAACCTCCAGCTCGATTACTTCTTCGAGGAGGGTCTGGAGCGACGCTTCGCCCGCCACGAAGAGATGGCCAAAATCGTGCAAGCCTGGGCCAAAAAGTACTTCGATATCTATCCAGAGGAGGGGTACTGGTCGAAGACCGTGACGTGCATCAAAAACACCCGGGGGATCTCCGTGGACGAGCTCAACAAAACCCTCATTCGCGAGTACGGGATGCGCATCTCCAACGGGTATGGAGATCTTCGGGAGAAAACCTTCCGCATCGCCCACATGGGCGACCTCACCCCCGCCGACATCTACGGAGTTCTTCGGGCGATAGAAGAAATCCTGAATCTGAGATGAGGAGGGGAGGATGAAGGTCCTCATTTGTGATCCCATTGATGAGAAGGCCATAGCCAAGCTCCGGGAGGCCGGCCTTTCCGTCACGGTCAAGACGGGGATGAGCGAGGCCGAGCTTGCGGAGGAGCTGGGGAAAGGTTACGACGCCATCGTGGTGCGCTCGGCCACGAAGGTTCGGAAGGCTGCCATCGATGCGGCGAAAGGTCTTCGCCTCATCATCCGCGCCGGGGTGGGTCTGGACAATATCGATGCCGATTACGCCAAAGAAAAGGGGATCGAGGTTCTGAATACGCCCAAGGCCAGCACGGATTCCGTGGCGGAGCTTGCCTTGGCCCACATGTTCGCCCTCGCCCGCTCCTTGGTGCGCGCCACGGAAACGATGCGCGAAGGAAAATGGGAGAAAAAGGCCTTCCATGGGATCGAGCTTCAGGGGAAAACCTTGGGCGTGATCGGGATCGGCCGGATTGGCCAGGCCGTGGCCCGAAGGGCCCTGTGCTTGGGGATGAAGGTGATCGCCTACGACAAATTCGTGAAGGAATCGCCCATCCCTGGGGTAAGGATGGTCTCCCTTGAGGAGCTTCTGCGGGAAAGCGACTTCGTAACCCTTCATATTCCGCCGGATCCGGCCGGGCCCGTGATCGGCGCCAAAGAGATCGCCATGATGAAGGACGGCGCCTTCCTCATCAACTGCGCCCGCGGCGGAGTGGTGGACGAAAAAGCCCTTCTTGAGGCCCTGAACTCCGGAAAGCTCGGCGGGGCTGGCCTTGATGTGTTCGAGGAGGAGCCGCCCAAGAACATGGAGCTCCTTCGGCACCCCAAAGTAACCCTCACCCCGCACATCGGCGCCCAAACCCACGAGGCCCAGGCCCGCATCGGCGACGAGGTTGTGGAAATCCTTCTCTCCTGGGGGAAATGACCTTGGTTTCCCGTCCCCTCACCCCCTCCCTCTCCCCCAAGGGAGAGGGAAAAGGAGTTTTCCTCTTCTCTCGGGGAAACTGGCCGGGATGGAGGGATTTCCATCTCAAGGAAGAGGGCCGGCGAATGCTCTCCTCAGCGAAGCGGGCTGGGCGCATGTTCCCTTTCCTCAAAGAAGCAGGCCGGGGGTGCGAAATTTTTCCCTCTCCCCCAAGGGGAGAGGGTCAGGGTGAGGGGGCAAAAGGAGTGAACCATGGCGAAAGTCTTGGCATTTAGGGCGGTACGCTACAACCCCAAAGTGGTGGGTGACCTNTCTGCGGTCGTAACCCAACCTTACGATCGCATTGGGNCCCAAGAGGANGCCGAATACCTTCGCCGCTCTCCTTACAACTTNGTGCGCCTCATTGGCACAAAAATCCCGCCCAAGGACGACTCCGAGTACGAAAAGAGAGCGGAGCTTTTCCGAGCTTGGCTTTCCCAAGGTGTTCTCATCCGCGACGAGAAGCCCGGGTTTTATCTCTACCGCGTGCGCTTCACCCACGATGGGAAACAGTATGAGCGTTTGGGTTTTGTGGCTCTCCTTGATCTTCGGGAAAGCGAGGTGAAAAAACATGAGCGGACTCTGCGCGGCCCCAAAGAGGACCGGCTGAAACTTTTCCGCGCCACCGAAGCCCATTTGGAGCACATCTTCCTTCTTTATCGGGATCCGGAGCGTCGGGCCACGGAGGCCCTCCTTTCCGCGGCTAAAGGTCGCGAGCCGGATATGTGGGCCCGCGACGATTTCGGAAACATCCACGAGATGTGGCATATCTCCGAGCCGGAGGTTATCGCGGCCGTGCAGGAGGCCCTCGCCCCCATTCCCGTGTACATCGCGGATGGACACCACCGTTTTGAAACTGCGGGAGTTTTCATGGAGGAGTGCTTCCAAAAGGGGTGGAAGCCTCTTGGACCGGAGAGTTTCACTTCCATTCCCGTGACGCTGGTGAATGTGGCCGAAGAGGGCTGTGTCATTCGGCCCACTCCCCGGGTGGTCCACGGGCTTCCGGATTTTTCCCTTTCCCGCTTCCTTTCCGCGGTGCGTGAGGATTTCGCTTTGGAGGAGCTCCCGAACTTTTCTGCGGCCAAGGAATTCCTTTCCGCAGGGCTTGCCCGTCGAGAAAAGGTTTTCGTGGCCTACGCGGAGGGTAAGTTCTACGGTCTTAGGCTTCTCAAAGACCCGGAGAAAGTGGTGCCGGGAGAGCATGCGCCGGCTTGGAAGCGCCTGGATGTAGCTATCCTTCACAAGGCTATCTTGGAGAAGCTTTTGGGGATCGATGAGGAGACCCTGGCCCGGGGAACGAACGTGGAGTACACCCATACCGCCGAGGAAGCGGTGAAGCTCATGGACGAAGGAAAGGGGCAGATCGCGTTCTTGCTTAATCCCACGCAGGTGGAGGATGTTTTGGCCGTGGCCGATGCTGGCGAGCCCATGCCCCAAAAGTCCACGGATTTTTATCCCAAGCTCCTCTCCGGCCTTGTGGCGATGAAGATGGAGATTGCCAAACCGTAAGCACCTCCTCTCCCCCTGGGGGAGAGGGTCGGCGTGAGGGGCCTCCACCCCCTCTAACCCTTCCCCTCAAAAAGGGGAGGGAAGAGGTTGTGAGAAAAGCCCGAACTCCTAACTCTTTTGTCCTCTCTCCGTAGGGGTTGGGGAAGGGCGCGGAATGTACTAACCTTTCTACGCGATGGAGGAGCTTTCCCTTTACCGGCGGTGGCGGCCCAAACGCTTTTCCGAGGTGGTGGGCCAGGAACTCGTTGTGGCCACGCTTAAGCGCGCGGTGGCCCTGGGAAAGCTTCATCACGCTTACCTTTTTGCGGGACAGCGCGGCGTAGGAAAAACCACGCTCGCCCGCATCCTCGCCCGCGCCGCCAATTGCCTCGCCCCCGAGGAGGGCGAGCCCTGTAACCGTTGCCCCAACTGCCTCCGCATCCTCGAGGGTAAATCCCTAGATGTTGTAGAAATCGACGGCGCCTCCCACCGCGGAATTGACCAGGTGCGCCAGCTTCGGGAGGAGGTGACCTTCCTTCCTGCCGGCGCCCGCTACAAGGTCTACATCATCGACGAAGTGCATATGCTCACCCAGGAGGCCTTCAACGCCCTCCTCAAAACCCTGGAGGAGCCGCCGCCGCACGTGATCTTCATGTTCGCCACCACCGAGCCTCATAAAGTGCCTCCCACCGTCCTTTCCCGTTGCCAAGCGTTTTGGCTCCAGCCCATCCCCGAGGAGCTCATCGCGCAAAAGGTGCGGGAAATTGCGGAGAAGGAGGGTTTTGAGCTTAAGGAGGGCGCGGCGGAATTCTTGGCGCAAAGGGCCGGCGGATCCTTGCGCGATGCATTGGTGCTTTTGGAGCAGCTCGGCCGGGCCGGCCCAATCACCCCGCAAAGGATCGAGGCGTATCTTGGGCTTCCGCCGCGAGCTCAAATCGACGCGTTTTTGGATGCTCTTTTGGCCAAAAATGCTGACGAGGCATTGGAAATCGTGGCGGATTTATCCAGCCGCGGCCGGGATTTGGCCCTTTTTGCCGAGGAGGTCCTCGCCCGGGCCCGCGACCGCATCGTTTCCGGAGAGGACGGGTTCCTCCCCCTAATTCCCGCGCTCATCGGACTTCGCTCCCAGCTTCCGCGGGCCTTTTCCCGAAGACTCCATCTGGAACTGTTCATTCTGGAACATTGCGGCCCCCCGAAACGGGCACAGGTTACCCAAGTTACGGTGCCAAAGAGCCCAGAAATCGCAGTCCCCCCCAAGGATCCGGGTTTCCCTAAGACCGAAGAAGCTCCCGCTCCCCAGCCCTTCTCCGAAAAAGAGCCGGAAACTTTTTCCCAAAAAGAAGAAGCGAAGAGTCCAGAGGATCCATGGGAGAGGCTTTTGTGGGCGGCGTGGGAAAGGAGGGCGGATTTGGGTGTTTTCCTTTCCCCTGCCCGCGCCTCTTATTCCGATGGAATTCTGCGCGTCGTTCTTCCCGAAGGTTACCGCTTTCACTACGAACTCCTCCACGAAAAGGACCTGAAAGGCGTCTTGGAGGAAGTGGCGCGGAAGTTTTACGAGCCCCTCCTTGCCGTGGAGATTGAATATGCGGGAAACGATGGGCCGCGCGTCCTCACCTTGGAGGAAGCGGCACGGCTCTTGGCAGAACACTTGGAAGGGAAGATCATTAGCTCATGATTCCCGCGCTGGAGGAGCTTTTGTCTGCC
>Ga0065719_100159_pt1 | contig 13809 bp, 12 predicted proteins | sample GBSCel85sediment_FD_59106 | JGI IMG/M metagenome (GOLD analysis project Ga0065719, IMG submission 59106) | Hot spring sediment microbial communities from Great Boiling Spring, Nevada - Cellulolytic enrichment CS 85C v3 (version 3) | ecosystem: Environmental > Aquatic > Thermal springs > Hot... | reverse complement strand
GGTGGATCCTGTGGGGGGTTGTTTTGGGAACGGGCATTTTGGGGCTAGCCCTTCTGCGCACCTTTCCGCCGCCTACGGCGTTTCGGGCCTCCGCCTTCCAGTTCGTCTCCGCCCTTACCTGCACAGGATTCCAAACCACGGATCCCGGAAAGTTTTCCGAAGGGGGGAAATTGCTGCTTACCCTGGCGATGGTGGTGGGAGGGGCAGCGGGCTCCACCGCCGGCGGGCTCAAAATGCTGCGGCTCGCGGTGCTCGTGCGCGGGGTGGTCTGGCAGATCCGGAGACTTGTTTCCCCGCCCGATGCGGTTTTGCCCTGCCGGTTTGGCTCGGAAACGCTGCCCGCGGAAAAGGCCTATCGGAAGATCGGGGAAGCCGCGACCCTCTTGTTCCTCTGGCTTGCCTTCCTTTTCCTCGGCGCCTTCCTCCTTTCCCAGTTCTATTCGGGCGAAAAATTCACCTTGGCCGACTTTCTCTTTGAGGTAGCATCCGCCCAGGGGAACGTGGGGCTCTCCACGGGGATCACCCACCCCCAAATGCCCACCCTTGCGAAACTCCTCCTTTCCTTCCACATGTGGCTGGGAAGGCTTGAGATCATCCCTGTGCTGATCTTCCTGCGAAGCCTTTTGCGGCGCCGCTAGTTGGGGTAGTAGAAGCCTCCGTCCAAAAAGCGCAGGACTTTCTTTTCCCGCGCGAGCTGGTCCGCCTCTTCGGTGAGGGTACGGCCGGCCACCACCGGGATAGCGGTGACACCAAGCCGCCCAAGGAGATCCGCCCGGCGCCTGGCCCGCTCCACATCGCCGCAGTCCACCACCCACGAGACCTCGCCCACGAGGTAAACCTCCGCGCCGTCGCTCTTCCTGCGGCCCCAGAGGATGAGATCGGCAAGGAGGAGGTCCTCCCGCTCCTCCTCGGAAAGGGCCTCCCTCGCTTTTTCGGAATCCAAAAGCTCCATGAGCTCGGAGTCGGAAAGAAGGCGGGCCCGGCGGAGAATCTTGGCAAAATACGCGGGCGCGCGGTCCCGGTAGCGCAATTCCAGGGTCATGCCCTTGAGGTCGGCCACATCGGCCTCGGTGCGGCGCTGGGCCTCCACTAAAGTGGTCATGCGCCCGGCCAGCTCCGCCAAAACCTTCTCCGTGCGGGCCTGAGCTTCCGCAAGCTCGGCCACTCGCTCCTCCAGGCGAGAAAGCCTCTCTTCTGCTCGGATTTGGGCCTCTACCAGTTCTGCTACACGCTCCTCTAAGCGGGCCAAACGCTCTTCGGTGCGGATCTGGGCTTCCGCAAGCTCCGCCACCCGCTCCTCTAGGCGGGAAAGTCGCTCCTCTGCCCGGATCTGGGCTTCCGCAAGCTCCGCGACCTTTTCCTCGAGGCGGGAAAAACGCTCCTCCAGGCGAGAGAGGCGCTCCTCGGCGCGGAGGTGGGCCGCGGCCAAGCGGTCCACCTTCTCCCCGAGCTCCCGCAAAAGCTGGGGCATGGAGAGGATCTCCGGGGTCAAAAGGAGGGCGCGGAGCTCCTCCCGCCATTCGGGATGCTCGGAAAGAAGCCTCACCAAATCATGAAAATCCCGCACGGTGAAGGCCATGGCTCCAAAATTTTACCGAATTTTGACGGCCTAATTTCCGGGTAAAGGCTCGCGCAAAACGGGCTCCCGCACGGCCCGGGCCTCATCGAGCCTCCGTACCGGAGCGTTGTGCGGCGCCCCCTTCAAGAGGGCCGGGTTCGTCCGCGCCTCCTCGGCAATCTTGAGCATCGCCTCCACGAAGGCATCGAGGACCTCCTTTGGCTCCGTTTCCGTGGGCTCGATCATGAGGGCCTCCCGCACGATGAGGGGGAAATAGATCGTGGGCGGGTGGAACCCGTAATCGATGAGGCGCTTGGCAATATCTAGCGTGCGGATTCCCTCCGCCAGGCCCTCGCCGGAAAGGACAAACTCGTGCTTGCAGAGGCGATCGTAGGGAAGTTTATAGGCGCTTTTGAGGCGCACGCGGAGGTAGTTAGCGGCCAAAACGGCAGCCGCAGAGACCTCCCTCATCCCCTCGTCGCCCAGGGTGAGGATGTAGGCCAGAGCTTTCACCATGACGAGGAAATTCCCAAAGTANGGGTGGACGCGGCCGATGCTNTTGGGCTTTTCGAAATTGAGCCGGAATTTTTCGCCCTCCTTCACGATTTCGGGCACGGGAAGGTAGGGCAGAAGGGGCTCGGAGACNGCCAAGGGGCCGGCACCGGGTCCGCCGCCGCCATGAGGGGTGGAAAAGGTCTTGTGCAGGTTGAAGTGGAAGATATCCGCGCCCATGTCGCCGGGCCGGGCCCGCCCCAAAAAGGCGTTGAGGTTCGCCCCATCGAAGTAGCAAAGCCCGCCTGCGGAGTGGACAAGCTCGGTGATCGTGATGATGTCCTCCTCGAAGATCCCCAGAGTATTGGGAACGGTGAGCATGATCCCAGCTACAGTTTCGTCGAGGTTTCTTTTCAGGGCCTCCAGATCCACCATGCCCCGCCGGTCCGAGGGGATGGAGACCACTTGGAACCCAGCCATGGCCGCGGAGGCGGGGTTTGTGCCGTGGGCGGAGTCGGGAAGGAGGATTTTTCGGCGCGTTTCGAGCTCTCCCCGGTCCTCGAAATAGCGCTTGATGAGGAACATGCCGGTTAGCTCGCCGTGGGCGCCGGCCGCGGGCTGCAGCGTCACCCCCGGCATCCCCGCAATTCCCTTGAGGTACTCGGAAAGCTCCCAAAGGAGAGCTAACGCGCCCTGGACTTCCTCCTCGGGAAGAAGGGGATGGAGCCCGGTGAAACCGGAAAGCCGGGCAAGATCCTCGTGGAGTTTGGGGTTGTACTTCATCGTGCAGCTTCCCAGTGGATAGAAACCGGTGTCCACGCCGTAGTTGAGGCGGGAAAGGGCGGTGTAGTGGCGGATAAGTTCGGGCTGGGAAACCTCGGGAAGCCGGGGCGGCTCCTTTCGGCGCATCCCTTCTGGGATTTTCCCAAGGAGTTCCTCCTCCGAATGGGAAAGCTCCGGCAACGCTAGAGCCTTTCGGCCTTTTTGTCCGCGCGCATAAATCGTGGGCATCAGAAGCTCCTTTCCCCCTCACCCCAACCCTCTCCCCCGTGGGGGAGAGGGGAGCTAGGAGAAGGCTCCCCAAGAGGGGGAGAGGAATCAGGGAAAGGATCTCCATCGCGGGGATGGGAAAAGCCTTCCCGCAAGCGGAATGGAGAAAAGATTGCCCCTGTATCCGGTGCGTTCTCGGTTCCTTCGCCCCCCGAAGGGGGGAGAAGGTGAGGATGAGGGGGGTCTGAAGCGCAGGAAGACAAGGCCCGCACGAAAAGATCGAGTTCTTCAGGGGTGCGTTTCTCCGTGACCGCCACAAGGAAAGCCTCTTTAACCCCGCATTTTTCAAGGAGCGAAGGGGCGGCCACGGCGATCCCCACCTCGCGAAGTTTTTTCACTGCGGCCTCGGCGCGAGAGGAACGCACCACAAACTCGTAGAGAAAAGGCCCGGAAAAGGCCGGCCTAAACCCGGGAAGGGAAAAGATCCGCTCCGCCAATTCATGGGCGCGCTCCATGGAGAGAAGGGCGACCCTCCGTAAACCTTCCGGCCCCAGGGCCGCCAAGTAAACCGTGGCCGCCAACGCGCAGAGGGCGGAATTCGTACAGATGTTGGAGGTGGCCTGTTCCCTGCGGATGTGCTGCTCGCGGGTTTGGAAGGCCATGACGTAGCCCTCTTTTCCCTCGGCGTCCACGGTTCTTCCAGAAAGCCTTCCCGGCATACGTCGGAGGTACTCCATTTTGGTGGCAAAGATTCCCAAAAGGGGCCCGCCGAAGGAGAGGGGGAGGCCCAAAACTTGTCCTTCTCCCACCACCACGTCCGCCCCGAATTTCCCCGGCGGCTCCAAAACCCCCAGCGCGATGGGGTTCACGTACACGATGAGAAAAGCCTTCCCGATCCGTTCCTTGAGCCCGGAGAGATCCTCAACTACCCCAAAAAAGTTCGGCTCTTGAACGATGAGAGCACAGGTGTCCTCGGGAATTTCCCGAAGAAAGAGCTGCCCGGCTTCGTTATAGGGAACATCCACGATTTTGAGGCCTGCGGCCCAAGCGTAGGTGGAAAGGACCTCCCGCACCTGGGGATTCAAGGACTTTGGTACGAGGACGGTTTTTCCGCCCGTTACCCGCACGGCCATGTAGACCGCTTCGGCCAAGGCCGTGGCGCCATCGTACATGGAAGCATTGGCCACCTCCATCCCCGTGAGCTCGCAGACCATCGTTTGGTACTCGAACATCCAGGTGAGGGTCCCCTGGGAAATCTCCGCTTGGTAGGGCGTATAGGCCGTATAGAACTCCGAGCGGGAAATGACATGGTTTACCACGGGCGGGACGTAGTGGTCGTAAAGCCCCGCTCCCAAAAAGGGGATAAGGGTGCGCCCTGTGGAGCGCTCGGCGAGAGCGGTGATGTAGCGGCTCACCCAAATTTCGTCGCGGGGAGGGAGGCCCAAGGGGCGGAAGCGGCGGCGGATCTCCTCCGGGATATCGGAAAAAAGGGCCTCCACATCCGGGAGGCCCACGGCTGCAAGCATTTCCTCGATGTCCTTTTTCGTGTGGGGTATGTACGGGGTCATCCCCCTCCTTTCAAAAGCTCCTCATAAGCCTCGGGCGTAAGGAGGCTTCCGATTTCCGCGCGGTCGGAAATCTCAAGGACAAAGAGCCAACCTTGACCGTAGGGGTCTTTATTGATGAGGTCCGGGCTTTGGGTGACGGTCGTATTCACCTCCACCACTTTGCCCGAAAGGGGAGCGAAAACCTCGCCCACGGCCTTCACCGATTCCACCGTAGCTGTTCTCTCCCCCTTTTTCACCTCTTTGCCCACAGGGGGAAGCTCGACGTAGACGATGTCTCCTAGGGATTTTTGGGCGTGATCGGTGATCCCTACCCGGGCCCTTCCATCCTCCAGCCGCACCCACTCGTGGTCCTTCGTGTACAAAAGCTCCTTGGGAACCAATAGACCTCCTTTCTAAAACGGCACTTCCTCCGCCTCTTTTGTGGGCGAATAGAAGCTCGCGTAGCTCCGGTGGAAAAGGAGACGGAAGCTTCCCGTAGGGCCGTTGCGCTGTTTGGCGATGATGATCTCCGTCTCCACCACGGGAGCATCGCTTCCCTTTTTCCCCTCTGGCCGGTGGATGAACACCACCAAATCCGCGTCCTGTTCAATAGATCCGGATTCACGGAGGTCGGAGAGCTTGGGACGGGCGTCCTCGCCCCGCCGCTCCACCTGCCGGTTGAGCTGGGAACAGGCGATCACGGGGATTCCCAGTTCCCGGGCCATCCCTTTGAGTGTGCGGGAAACGTAGGCGATTTGCTGCTCGCGCACGTCCGCCTTGATCCCCGCCTCCACAAGCTGGAGGTAGTCCACGATCACCAAATCAAGCCCGTGCTCGCGCATCATCTGCCGGGCTTTCGCTTTGATGGAAAGGACGGTGGCGTTGGGCGTGTCGTCGATGAGGATCACCGCGTCGTTGAGGCGGCCGGCGGCGGCGGCAATGAGCCCCCACTTGGCCGGAGGGAGGTATCCGGAGCGGAGCCGGTGCAAATCCACCTGGGCTTCCGCGCACAAAAGCCGCTCCAAAACCTGCTCTTTGGACATCTCCAGGGAGAAAATCCCCACCTTTTTCCCCTGGCGGAGGGCAGCGTCACGGGCAATGCCCAGGGCCAGCGCGGTTTTCCCTGTGCCCGGTCGGCCCGCAATAACGATGAAATCTGCGGGATGCAACCCAGACGTGAGGGCGTCGAACTCCTGGAATCCCGTGGAGATGGCGGTGACCGGCCGCCTTTTCGGGTCCTTGTGGAGCTCCTCCAAAACCTCAAGATGCGCGGGAAGGAAATCCCGAAGGAGAAAGTACCCGGGCATGGAGCGGCGCTCGGCGATGGAAAAAATGGCTTCCTCGGCGCGATCCAGCGCCTCCTCGAGGGGCACCCCTTCGTCGTAGCCGATTTCCGCGATCCGCGCGGCGGCCTCAATAAGCCAGCGCCGCAGGGCCTTCTGTTCCACGATATCCGCGTAATGCTCCACCGCCGCGGTAGCGGGCACCCGCAAAAGAAGCTCCTGCAAATAGGAGCGGCCGCCCACGCCCTCCAGCTTCCCCCGCTCCTCCAGGCGGTTGGCCACCGTGACCACATCGGGAAGCTGGCCGTGCTCGAAAAGCTCGATGATGGTGCGGAAGATCTCCTGGTGGGCCCTGAAGTAGAAGTGCTCGGGCCTAAGGCGCGCGAGGAGCTTGGGCACCACCTCCTCGGGAGCGAGCATGGCCGCGCCCAGGACCACCTGCTCCGCCTCGGGATTGCGGGGAATATGGCGGACCTCGCCCTCTAGCACACTTGATCATAGCCCAAAGGCCGGCAGCGCCCAGGGCAAAGGCCCAACATTGTAGGGGACAAAAGTCCCGGATATACTCGGCCACACGAAACTAGGAAAGGAGGAGGTTTGCCGTTGCTGACCATGAAAGAACTCCTTGAGGCCGGGGTCCACTTCGGGCACCGCACCCGCAAGTGGAACCCCAAAATGGCCCCGTACATCTACATGGAGCGCAAAGGGATCCACATCATTGACCTCACCAAGACCCTGGAGATGTTCGAGCGCGCCTACCTCTTTGTGCGGGAGCAGGCCGCACAAGGGAAGGACGTGCTCTTTGTGGGAACAAAACGGCAGGTCCAGACCATTGTGGAGGAGGAGGCGAAGCGCTGCGGCGCCCACTACGTGAACCGGCGCTGGATCGGCGGGACCCTCACGAACTTTGAGGTCATCCGCCGCCGCATCCTCCACATGCTCGAGCTTGAGCGGAACTTCGCCGAGGGGAAATACGAGCGCCTCCCCATAAAAGAGCGGCTGAAACTTGAAAAAGAGCTTTCCCATCTTCGCCGCAATTTCGATGGGCTAAGGAACATGGACCGCCTTCCCGGCGTGGTGTTCGTGATCGACCCCACGGTGGAAGTCCACGCTGTGCGGGAAGCGAACATTATGAAAATCCCCATCGTGGCCATTTGCGATACTGATGCGGATCCGGACCTCATCGACTACCCCATTCCCGGAAACGATGATGCCATCAAATCCACGCGGCTCATCACCGCGCGCATTGCCGACGCTATCTTAGAGGGCCGGGAGGGCTTGGAGCTTCCCGTGCGGCCGCCGGAAGAGGTGGAGATGCCGCGGCCGGAGATGATCGCCGTGGACGAGGAACAGCTCATGGAAATGATGGAAAAGCTCGAGGAGAAGGAGTAGGCGATGGAAATCACTGCGGAGCTTGTGAAAAAACTGCGGGACGAGACCGGGCTTGGGATCATGGATTGCAAACAGGCCCTGATCAAGGCCGGCGGGGATATCGAAAAGGCCAAGAAAATCCTGCGCGAGGAAGGAAAAGAGTTTTTGGCTTCCCAATCTCGCCAGGTCAAAGAGGGAAGGGTGGAGGCGTACATCCACCACTCCGGGAAAATCGGGGTTTTGGTGGAAGTCCTCACCGCCACCGATTTCGCCGCGAACTCCGAGGCTTTTCGGGAGTTTTTGAAGAACCTGTGCATGCAGATCGCTGCAGCCCGTCCCCGCTGGGTCGCGCCCGAGGACGTCCCCCAGGAGGTGATCGAGCAGGAAAAGGAAATCCTTCGGAAGCAGGCGGAGAAGGAGGGGAAGCCGCCCCACATTGTGGAGAAAATCGTGGAAGGGCGCCTCCAGAAATTCTTCGAGGAGAATTGCCTTCTTAAACAGCCGTACGTGCGCGACCCCAACCTCCGGGTAGAGGATTTGGTTGGGGAGCTCGCGGCTAAGCTCGGAGAGCCTGTGGTGATCCGGAGGTTCGTGCGCTTCCAGGTTGGGGAAGGATGAGCCTTCGCTTTCGGCGGGCCCTCCTGAAGCTTTCGGGAGAGGTCCTGGGTGGAAAAGAAGGCCCCTTGGATAGCGGGGCCTTTTCTTTTTATGCCGGAGAGATCAGGAGAGCCTGCGCGAAAGGAGCGGAACTCGCGGTGGTCGTGGGTGGAGGGAATGTGGCCCGGGGCGCCGCCCTCACCTTCATCCCCCCTACCGCAGGCCATACCGCGGGGATGCTGGGAACCCTCATCAACGCCATCGTCCTACGGGAATTCCTCCAAAAGGAGGGCGTTCGGACGCTCCTCATGTCCGCTTTGCCGGTGGAAGGCGTGGCGGAGGCGGTGGATCCGTGGCGAGCTAAAGAGGCCCTGGCGCAGGGCGCGGTGGTCCTTTTCGCCGCAGGCACAGGAAATCCCTTCGTCACCACGGACACAGCCGCCGTCATCCGGGCCCTTTCCGTGGAAGCCGAGGCCGTTCTCAAGGCCTCCAAAGTTCCGGGGATCTTCGAGGACGACCCCCTGAAAAATCCCAACGCCAAACTCATTCCCAGGCTCAGCCACGGGGAATATCTGGCTCGGGGCCTCCGGGTGATGGACGCCGCGGCCGTGGCCATTGCTCAAGAGAATAGGCTTCCCATCGTGGTCTTTCAAGCGGACCGCGAAGGGGCAATCCTCGAAGCTCTCGAGGGAAAAAGGGGATCGGTCATTGGGGGTGAGGGATGACGGAAAAGGAGGTTTTGGATTTCATCACGCGGCGCCGCTCGGTGCGCAAATTCACGGGCGATCCTGTTCCCAAAGAGAAAATCGAGATTTTGCTCAAAGCCGCTATGGCTGCCCCTTCCGCCCGCAACCGGCAGCCCTGGGAGTTCCTGGTGATCACCGACCGGGAGAAGATCCGCGAGGTGTGCACGGCCCATCCTTACGCAAAATTTGGAATCGATGCGGGCGCGGTGATCATTCCTTTGGGGAAGCCCGCGGGGAATTTTTATTTCTTTCAGGACATGGCGGCCGCGGTGGAGAACCTCCTTTTGGCCGCAGCCAATTTGGGGCTTGGTGCCACTTGGTGCGGCATGGACGAAAAGCGCCAGGAGCTCCTGCGGCCCCTTTTGGGAGTCCCTGAGGACTACTGGATTTTCGCGGTGATCCCGGTAGGGGTTCCCGCGGAAAATCCCCCTCCCCGCACCCAATACGATCCGGCCAAAGTCCACTGGGAACCCTTCTGACAGAGGAAATTAAAACCCCTCTCCCACCGGGGAGAGGGGAAAGGGCTTTGGCCCCGAGGGGATTTGAACCCCTGTCTTCGGGTTGAGAACCCGAAATCCTTGGCCGCTAGACGACGGGGCCTTTCCCTCGATTATGACCCACAAAAGGGGCCTTTCAACCTCCTTGCCTAAAACTTGAGCTCCACCGCCTCCGGATCCAAGAAAAACGGAACAGTGTTTCCCGCAGGGTCCCTGGCCTCTAGCACCTCGATCCGCAGGGGAACCACCACCTCTTCCTTAACCTTCTTTGCGAACACAAGCTGGGCCAAGGTTCCAGATTGCGGCTCCTTTTCGGGAAGAAGCGATATGGAAAGGAGGATGCGGCCGGGCTCAGGCTCTTCTTCCGCTACCACTTCTGCCGCGTAGGGCTCGAGGCCCTGGATCTCGGAAAGCTCCACGGGAAGCNCGGGATCGAAGTACAGGTAGGCTTTGAGAGCNGAAAGGGGCGTATCCGCGTGGATCATCGCGGCATCCTTGCGCTCCGGCGCGGGAATGATCCAAAGCTGCGGGACAACGAAAGAGAAAACCGCCTGGCTTGGACCAAGGCTGAAGGGAAGGGAAATCCCTGCCCAGTCCACTACTTTCTCCACGTTAAGGTTCAGGGTAATCACCATTTCCTTTTGCGGAACGCGCACGGGTTTCAGGCTGGGTACAAAGGCCGCCAAATCCCCGGCCTTGGCCGCGGCTCTCCCCGCCTCCAAGGTGAGGAGAAGTCCTTCCTCAAAGGGCTTGGTGGTCAACCGATAACCGGCAAGGCTGCGGGCGGAGAGCTCCACGAACTCCCAAGGTTTCACGGAAAGCTTTCCGGAAATAAGCCCGATCGTCTCGCCATCGGTGCTGAGGATGGCCTGATCCTCAACTTTCGTGAGTTTCACCGTGGGTTTCCCGAAGAACACCGCGGCCTGAGGAGCAAGGCTTTGGGTGCCCCGGAAGTTCGTGAGGGCACCAGAGCGGAAAAGCCAGTCCCAAGGAAGTTTTTCCTCCACATCCAGATCGTGGGCCAAAAGGAGGCTCCCGCCCAAAGGAAGCTTTCCGGGGAACGCAAGGGTCACCTGAAGTGTGACCTTCCCTTCGTCCAAAACGAGCAGAGGTTTTCCGTCCGGGCTGAGGAGGGGGATCGCGTCTTTGATGCCTTTCCCAAAGCCCACAAACCTTCCGCCCCCGTCCACCACTTCCACCGTGGCGATTTCCGAAACCGTCCCCAAGGCCCGGAGCCGCAGGCTATGGAGGGTAAGCGGGGTGGCGTTGCGATCGCGATCAGCCAAATTGAGGGTGGCGTAAGCGAGGGTTCGGGTAGACGGATCCAGAACTTTCCCAGCCTGGGCCACGCTTATGGACATCTCCTCGAACCCTGCGGCCACTACCCGATCCGCCACGGGGTCGGAGAGCTTGAACGTCTGCTCGTGGAAAGCCTCGGCCAAAACGAGGGTGATGGTGGGAGCCACCGTGACCGGCTCCCTCGGGTAAAAGCTCTCCGGGACGCGCACGTGGATGGTGAGGATATTTTTCCCTTCGTCCAAAGCAGCGAAGAGCCTCTCCGGAAGGGTGTAGTCACGGCCAGCGGGGATCTCCACCTTTTGAGCCTTGTTATCAAGAATCCACACGAGGTCTTTGGGGCCGTCGATCCTAATTCTCACCAAATCCAGGCCCCAGGGGTTCACGTCTGCGGTGTCCCAAACCTCGATTTCCGCGATGGGGAATTGATCGCCGGGGTTGAGGTTTCCGCCTTCGGGCCCCGGAAGAATCTTCGCGGAGAAGCTCCCCGCAACCAAGAACTTCTCGGGAGCGCCGTCCGTAAGGACGATTTCCCCGCCCTTTTCGCCCTCGGCCCAGCCCAAGGTGAGCTTTGGCTGAACCGTATGGCCTTCCACAATGTTGTTTGTGACCTTGATCCAAACGGTAATGGTAGCTTCGCCATCATCGAGGATCATCCGCTCCTCTGCGGGCCGACCAAGCAGCACCTCAAAGAGGGGGAAACCTGAGCCCCGGGCCAAAACCACAGTCTGACCGCAGGAGTTTTCCATGCGCACTTCCACCCACTCGATTTCCGCTGGACCAGCATTTCCCAGGTTTTCCAGACTCAGGCGGGTAAAGTAAATGGGATCGGTATTACCCGCGTCGTTATCGCGGATCACCGCTCTCATAACCATGCCCACATCCCCGGGGTTGAAGGGCTTTCCCTGGTACGCGTAATCCTGGAAAAATTCCGGCTGTCCCCAAGCCCAAAAGNATAGGGCCCCAAAAACGAAAGCTGCCAATATCCGGACCATTCTCGCCTCCTTCTTAAANATACCGCTTCTCTCAGTCTCCGGTTTCAGAGAGNTCNGCNAGGGAGAGGTACAAGCGTTTCGCNGCGGCCTGTTCCGCCTCCTTTTTGGATCTTCCCCGGCCGAGGGCNCTCATCCCGCCGGCGCGGGCCTCCACGGTAAAAACCTTTTTGTGTTCCGGCCCCTCCTCCGCCACCACCCGGTACTCCGGAAGCCCGCCGAATTGGGCCTGNACCCATTCCTGAAGAAGGGACTTGTAGTCCGGAGTTTTTTGGGCGTAGCGCTCAATTTCCTCCAGGAAAAGTTTTTCCACGAGGTCGCGCACGGCGGGGTAGCCGTGGGCCAGGAAGGCTGCACCCAAAAGGGCCTCCAAAGCCGCGGCCAAAACGGAGGGGCGTTCCCGGGCGCCCGCCTCCTCCGCGCCCCGTCCCAAGAGGATGTGCTTCCCCAGCCCGATTTTTCTCGCCACTTCCGCCAAAACCGGCCGGGAAACCACGACGGCCCGGATCTTCGTGAGCTCGCCTTCCGCCCGCTCGGGAAAGCGGTGGAAGAGGATGTCCGTCACGGCCAAAGAAAGAACAGCGTCACCCAAGAACTCCAGGCGTTCGTTACTTTCCTCCCCTGTTTCGTTGGCGTAGGAAGCGTGGGTTAAGGCGCGTTGGAGAAGTTCTTGGGGGATCTCTAGGCCGAAGGAGGAAAGGGGGTTCGAGGACATAATTGGCTAGGGCGGGAGGATTCGAACCTCCGATCGCGGGTCCAAAGCCCGCTGCCTTACCGCTTGGCTACGCCCTAGCCCTGGTGGAGGTGGGGGGAGTTGAACCCCCGTCCGAAAACATCTTGGCCTCGGCCTCTACAAGCTTAGCCCGTGTTTTTTCTCTCGGCCCTCGCGCTCCCACGGGCAGGATCGCTTGGGCCCAAGCCCCTTAAGTTCTCGCCCCCGGCTCCGGGGCCAGAGCCCTAGGAGCTAGCCCGCTTCGGTCACGCCCAACGATCCCCCGCAGGCGAGGGGACCGCGGACGGCTTACGCCACTAGTTCAGGGCGTAAGCGGGAACGTAAGCGTAGTCGGCACTTATTTTGCCGTTCCCGTGGTTTTAGGAGCGAACGGGAGCTCCGCTTGCCACCTCGGCCTCGATGTTCCCGTCGAGTCCGGTCACCCCCACGTCCCCAAATTATACTCCTCTGACCTCCCTTGTCCCGAAGCCCTCCGTTGGCCCACCCCTTCCCTCCCTCCCTATCATTGGGCATGGAAGAGCTGCGGAGAGAACTGCAAGCGTGGGTGAAAGAAAAGGGCCAAGTTCTCACGGAGGAATTCCTGCGGGTGGATAGCTTCCTCAACCACCGCATTGACCCGCGGTTTGTGGCCCTCGCCGCCTCCGGAATTTGCCAAGCTTTTCAGGACCAAGAGATCACCTGCGTCCTCACCGCTGAAGCCGCGGGAAACGTCATCGGCTATGAGGTGGCCCGCCAACTGGGGGCCTATGCCCTCTACGCCAAAAAGGGCCGGGCCGCCACGATGAAGGGCGTCCTCCACCGCACCCTCCGCTCGCCCACGAAAGGCACGGTGTTCGATCTTTGCCTGGCCCGGGAATATCTGGGCCCCTCCGAGCGCGTCCTCATCGTGGACGATTTTTTGTACCAAGGCGTGACCAGCGCAGCGCTGGCGGAGATGGTTTTGGAAGCAGGAGCCACCCTCGTGGGCTTCGCCTTCGTCATCGAAAAGGGGTTTGGCGGGGGGCGAAAGGTCCTGGCCCGCTTCGGCGCTCCCGTGGTGAGCCTGGTCACGGTAGCCCGGATGGACCCCCAAACCGGCCGCATCGAGTTTGATGAGGGGTGAGCCATGCGTGCGCCCGCGGAATTCGTGGAAAAAGCAATTAAAACCATGCGAGAGGCCCTGCCCAGGGGCCGAGCGGTGGTGGCCTGCTCGGGCGGGGTGGACTCCACGGTGTGTGCGGTGCTTGCGCATCGGGCTTTCGGCGCTCGCGCCAACGCCGTCTTCTTGGACACCGGGTTCATGCGCGCCGATGAAGCCCCCTCGGTGGAGAAAGCCTTGGGCGCTTTGGGTATCACCCTGGAGGTTTTTCCCGTGGCCCCCCGCTTTTTCCAGGCCCTGGCAGGGGTCACCGACCCCGAGGAAAAACGCCGCCGCTTTCGGGAAACGTTCTATGCGGTGCTTGCGGAAATTCTCGCCGAAAAAGGTGCCCAGGCCCTCGTCCAAGGAACGATTGCCGCCGATGTGGCCGAAACCCAAGCCGCGGTGAAAACCCACCACAACGTGTTGGATTTAGGGCCAGAGGTTTGGCCCAAAGAACTGGTGGTCCTCGAGCCCTTGCGGGAGCTTCTCAAGCCGGAGGTGCGGGAGCTGGCCCGGTATTTAGGCCTTCCCCAGGAGTTCCTTCGGCGCCGGCCGTTTCCCGGTCCAGGTTTGGCCGTGCGCGTGGT
>Ga0065719_106886_pt1 | contig 13818 bp, 10 predicted proteins | sample GBSCel85sediment_FD_59106 | JGI IMG/M metagenome (GOLD analysis project Ga0065719, IMG submission 59106) | Hot spring sediment microbial communities from Great Boiling Spring, Nevada - Cellulolytic enrichment CS 85C v3 (version 3) | ecosystem: Environmental > Aquatic > Thermal springs > Hot... | reverse complement strand
GCTCCCACGCCGGGGGAGAATATCCTAACGTTTGGGAGCCTCCTCCTAGCTTCTCTTATCATCTCCGGCCTGGTAGCGCCTACTACTATCCCATCAACGCCTAAGAGCTCAGCTTCATCTAGCAACTTCTCGAAATTTCCCCTGAAGAACTTCGCCTCTGGGTGGCTCATAGCTGCGACCCCTATCAATTCCATCCTCACATCGTACCTCCTATGGCCCGTGAAGAGGTGTATTATTGAGGCATCGAAGCCCTCTTGCTCCAATCCCTTGAGGACGTAATGGACGACTTCAGGTATGTCAGCGAGCTTGTAATCAGCGATCCAGTAGTAATCCGGGAAATCCCTTATTAGCTCTCTTATGCCATCGAACCCCAGAGAGAGAGTTATCGGGAAGCCGACCTTCACTCCAACTGCTAAGTCGCGGAGCTCACTCAGTATTCCCCTGACATCCCTAGGTGGGAAGTCCAGAGCTAGGATGAGCCTAGAATCGAGGGAAGAACATCTATAGGAGAGCTTGCTACCTATCGGAACCCTTCCATAAGGTCCGCTATCCTCTATATAACCTTTGATCCCCCATGGTGAAGTCCAGCTATCGGTTGTAACAGCTCCTTCAATGCGGGGCTCACTATAGTCATCTCCCTATCAGGCCCTAAACCTATCATCACGACCTTAACATTCAATTCCCTCTCAATAAGTTCTATGTAAGCTTTCATTTCCTCAGGAATTCCCTCCCATCCTTCTCTAACTACAGACCTCCAATCGAGTTCCTTCCATCCCTCCACTTCCTCATAGACAGGCTTCGCCTTCTGGAGCTCATCCACATAGGGGGGAGCTATCTTGAACTCCTTCCCATCTATCTCATATGCTACAGCTATCTTCAGCTTCCCTAGACCTGAGAGGACATCTAGCTTCCTCAGAGCGACGTATCCAATTCCATTTATCAGAGTTGAGTATTTGAGCATGGGGATGTCCAACCATCCGACTCTCCTAGGTCTCCCAGTCGTAGTCCCATATTCACCACCTCTCTCCCTTATTATATCGGCCTCAGGTCCGAAGAGTTCCGTTGGGAAGGGCCCAGCCCCTACTCTAGATGTGTAAGCCTTTGAGACCCCTAATACCGCGTCTATTGAGAGGGGGCTCACTCCAACGCCAGTGCAAGCTCCTCCAGCTATCGTGCTAGATGAAGTGACGTAAGGGTAGGTACCGTGATCTACATCGAGCATAGTCCCCTGGGCCCCCTCGAATATCACGATCTTCCCCATCGCTATAGCTTCGTTGACCTCTATGTGATCCTCCCCAACGAAGGGACTGAGGAATTCCCTCCAGATCTCAGCTCTCCTCAAGATCTCGCTCAAGTACTCATCTAGATCACCCCTCAATACGCCCGAGTTCCTCAACTCAGCTTCCTTCACTTTCATAACTCTCCTCAACTTCTCAGGGAAATCCTCGGAGAGGAGATCCCTCACTTTAAGTCCCGATATCCTTGCCATCTTATCCTGATATGCTGGCCCTATCCCCCTCTTCGTAGTCCCGAGGGATTCACCAGCTGTAACTGCATCCAGCTCCTTGTGGTAGGGTAAGAGGAGAGTCGCCTTCATGGATACGATCAGATCAACATCCCTAACCTCTTTCCTCAATTCATTCATTTCCTCCATGAATACTTCAGGATCGAAAGCTACTCCAGCGCCTATGACGCACTTCTTCCCTCTCAGGGCGCCTGAAGGGATCAGATGAAACTTGTACTTCTTCCCTCCAACCACTACAGTATGGCCAGCATTACTCCCACCGTTATATCTCACTACTAGATCCGCCCATTCCGCTAGAAAGTCCACAACAGCGCCTTTGCTCTCATCCCCGAATTGCATCCCGACGACGACTATTGCGGGCATCGCAATTACCCGAGCTAGGGGTTAGATAAAGATATAAGCGTGACTGAGGATCTCGAAGGAGCGATAGAAGATCTGTGAGAATCTCTAGGATATGAGAAGTCTGAAATCCGGAAGAGATCATTCACTTTGAAAGAAGTGAGCTATCACTCTCAGCAGTTTCCGATGAGCGTGAGGCATCTGTTCAATAGAATTAAAAGATTGATGAAAATCATGACTTATCTCGGGAGCTTTCTGAGATGAGTTCTGAGATCTCCAATACTCTCATATCCTCGATCCCCATGCCCTTCATAGCATCGTTCAGCATCGCATAGCAGAAGGGACATGCTACAACTAAGTTCTTAGCCACTTCCCTCGCTTCTTTAACTCTCTCCTTAGCCATCAGGCTCTCGCCAGTTTGATACCAATAGTTAGCTCCTCCAGCCCCGCAACAGAATGTCTCCTTACCTCTCCTCCTCATCTCCTTGAATCCACCTGCCATCCTCAGAATGGACCTTGGCTCCTCTATCATCCCATTGAACCTAGCTAAGTTGCACGGATCGTGGAAAGTGAGTTCATCGAATTTTTCGACTTTAAGCTTGCCCTTATTAACGAGATCTGAGAGAAGCTCCACGTGTGAGATTACCTCAACATTCCAGTCCTTTATTATCCTAGGNTATTCTTTTTTGAAGACNGNGAGGCCATGAGGACATAAGACGAGCAGTTTCTTAACACCCAGNTCCTTGANGATCTCTGAATTCGATAAGGCGAATTCCTGGAACATCCCCTCCTCACCTAGCCTCCTCACAGGCTCACCGCAGCACGTCTCCAGTTCCCCTAGATTAGCTATCCTCAAGCCAGCGCCCCTCAGGAGATCTACGAGCTTGCTCACTATCTTCTTCCCCACGGGATCGAAGGAATATTGACAGCCCACCCATATGTAGTAATCGGGATCCTCATCACTGCTCAACCAACTCAATCTCCCCCTCTGAGGGACGGATAGCGAGTTCTTATACCTCCTGAGACTGTTAATTAACTCCCCCATTTTCTTATCTATCTTCCCATCTAAAACGAGCTTACGCCTTCTCTCCATCAGGAAACTGAAGGGACTCACGTAGTTGGGGCATGAAGATACGCATGCACCACAAGCGACGCAGGACCAGACAGCATCATCTCCGAGCTCATATTCAGCCCCTAGTATAGATGCCCTCAATCCTATCACGACGTCCTTCGGGGAGAGCGGTCTCCCTATGTTGTTAGATGGGCATGAGTCAGTGCATCTCCCACATTTCACGCATGCAGAGAGCCTGTACTTCTCATACCAAGGCAGTTCCTTCGGATCCTCGAATCCGATCTTCACACTCTCCAGATCCTCGATCTCCTGGAGGAGGAACGGCTCCTTGGGGAACTCCGGTTCATCCCCCTCTAGAGAGGACGTCACTATAGCTGTGAGTGAGTGAAGGAGGTTGCTGTATGGTAGATAAGCTATCATGAGGAATGCTACGAGGGCATGGCTCCACCATAGGACTTGATAGATCTCTGTAAGTGATCCAGTATAACTCGATAATAAATTCCCGATGAAGGAATAGGTAGATGCTTCATTAGGCATTTTATGGATCCTTATAGCCTCTATTAAGAACCCAGTGAGCCCTATATATAGTAGACCTAAGAGGAGGAGCTTCCCCTCCCTCTCCCTCGTCGGGAATAGTAAAATTATTCCAAGAATGAGGATCAATCCAGATAAATCCATGATGAACTCGAAGGTAAAGTATGTTACGTCCTTGAGTATGAACACACCGAAGTGCCTCAGTATATCAGTCTCTAAGAATACCGTCACAGTCCCCAAGAATAGTAGAAGGGTTCCAAGGAAGAGGAAGAGGTGAGGAAATCCCTTAGTCCTTTCAATAACTCTCCTCTGGCTTATTACCCTTTTAACTCCCCTCGATAGAGAGCTGAGATCCAGGGATCTCAGGGCCTCCATGAGCTCGAACCTTGAGATCACTCTGTAAATTCCATATAGAAATACTATAGTTATAGGAATTAAGATAGCGTACATTAAGAGTGGGACGTAGGGTGGAAGCAGGGGGAAACTCTCCCTTATGACCAACTCCAACACCTCCGCTCCTATCCAATAAAATTTTTAATATTTATGGTCGTGAAATTCCGGTGATATTTTGGAGGCGGATCTCTTAGTAGTTGGGGCGGGAATCTTCGGTCTAGCGACTGCTTATCATTACCTGAGGGAGAATCCAGGGAAGAGCGTTCTCATAGTTGATAGGATGGGAGACGTCGGTCAGGGAGCTACGGCTAAGAGCGCAGCTGCTTTTAGGGCTAACTTATTCACATCTCAGACGAATAGATTGCTCGCGGGAACTTCAGTAGATTTCTTCCTCCATGTACAGGAGAAGGAGGGTTATGACCTAGGAATAATGAAAGTAGGCTACCTAGTGCTCAGGAGCAAGGAGCAGTTCGAGAGAGTATCTGAGGTAGCTGAGATACTGGAGAAAACGGGGGCCGTCAGGATATACAGGAGAGAGGAGCTTATGGAGAGGCTTGAGATGAATTATGACTTCTCAGGGGATGAGGAGGCTGAGTTACTCAATATAATGGATGTGGATTATGGGATCTTCGGTTTCAAGTGCGGTTACATGGATGCCGATAAGCTCGCTTACTACTACAGGGATAGGATAAGGGAGATGGGAGGAGATTTCCAGTTCAATACGAAGGTCGAGAGAGTGATAGTCGAGCCTGAGGTGAAACTTGGAATACCTAGGGAGCCTAGAGCTTGGCAGAAAGTTAAGTTCTCTGGTGTTGAGACGAATAAAGGGATTTTGAAGGCGAAAAACTTAGTTCTAGCTGCTGGTGGATGGTCTCACCTTTTACTAGATCCTCTGGGGATAGATTGTATATCGAAGCCTAAGAAGAGGCAGATATTCACATTGAGGCCCAGGACTGAGGAGCAGAGGGCTCTCTTATACAACCCCAACTTCAATGAGGAGGGAGTCCTCCCCTTCACGATACTCCCGACTGAGCATTATATAAGGGCCGATAAGAGAGATGGGACCCTTTGGCTCGCTTTCTCTGATGAAATGAGGCCTTATTCGACGGATGATGAACCAGAGGAGTCCTTCTACTACGATAATATCTATCCTATCGTTGTGAAGTACTTCCCGCAACTGGAGGGAGCGAGAGTAGATAACATGTGGGCGGGCCTCTACATGATAAACTCCGTAGATCACAATCCCGTCGTCTTCAAGAGGTCCAATATGGTAGTAGCTACAGGCGATAGTGGTAGCGGCATAATGAAAGGGGATGCGATAGGGAGGATAGCATCAGCACTAGTTCAAGGTAAAAGGGAAGCTGAGCTATTCGGAGGGGAAAGGATACCGACAGATAGGTTAGAAGTGGTCGGTAGATCCCTGGAACCTGAGAATTTCGTTTTCTAAATCCCAATTTTTTAACAACAGGGTCCTCATAGAACCTTCAGGAACGTTTATTAAGGTTGAGCGGTCCCCAAGAGGATGCGGTATGAGAAGAGTTGGAGTAGTGATAATTGCCCTGTTAGTAGTAGCGATAATAGCGATCATATTAATNAGTGGATTGGGAAAAGGCACTACTGGNAGTAGGAGCTTCCAGGAAGCTTATTCCTCTGCTAAGAAGCTCACTTTCTCCTTGGGGAACGGATCGGTTCTGAACTTAGAGGAGAGCGTCACTCTGACTTACGGGAACGTTACCTCGCCGATAAACAAGACAGTGCAATCCTTCATAATAAGGGATTTTTCTTGGCCNGATTATGAGATATGTATATTAAATTACACATCTGAAGCAGATTGTGGGAAAATTTTCTTCCATATGGTAGCATTTCCTAAGGAGCTCGTCGGTGTCTCATCTATAAACCTTCCATCCCTCCTCTACGAGAACTTAACGGTCCTAATGGTGAATGAGGGGCTAGTTCAGTTGGAGATGCCCTGGGGGACGAGAACTGCTTATAATTACACGAACGTTACGATGAATTATCCACTGCAGAACGTCTCCACGATAACGAAGCTTTACGTAGATCCGGAGGAAGGTTACATATTGAGGGGAGATGTCTCCATGGCTAAAGGCGATATATCGATGACTTATACATATAGGTTGGCTTCGAAACCGGAGCCTAAAGGCGGATTCCAGATAAATAAGCCCGAGAGATGGGATTGGGAGCGAGGCTCGCCTTGAAGATTACGTAAATCGTCCCATTTCCTGTTGAAAATTTTGTAGTAGAGGTTTATATTCGCAACATTTATGAGTAATTCTCGGGATTATGGAGGGGGTGAAAATTGCTACCCGAAGTGATAGATCTACTCTGCATACCTGTATTGATGAATGAAGTCCCATTAAAGGGAGTTAGTGATGATGAGGCAGCAAAAATAGCTTCTAGGGTAAGAAGGGCAATTCCAGTGCTATCTGGAGTTAAGGTAGTGATAATACCGGCCCTCTATTACTTGACGGACATCCTGAGCAGGATGACTCTAGATGAGATAACAGTGAACTCAGCTTCGATGATAGAGCTCATGGAGAGGAGGGGTTTGAGCTCCGAAATATACGTTTTCAATCCCTACTCCTCTAACGGGATAATACCGATTCCGAGTAAATTTGGAGGTAGTGCTGGGGGAATCAACTGGGCAGTGATACCTATCATAGTGCTCGGAAATAACTACATAGATCCAGCTGCATACGAACTAGAGGATGAGGATCTAGATATAGCTTTGGACGATCTAGAGAATGTGCTCTCAGAGATCTATGGAGCATCGATGTTGAAAGTCTTCCCTCCGACTTTAATAGAGGATTTGATAGATCTAATAGACTCAGTGGAGGTTTATCAAGGAAAAGACTTGGAGACATCAGCCGGTTGAATTAATTCATTTAAAAGAGTCATCCAGAGAGTTCCTTTCCCATGTAAAAGGATCCCCTCACTTTCTTATACCCCAACCTCCTGAAGTACTCCCTAGCCCCTATCCCAGAGATAACTAATATCTTTTTCATCCCGAGCTCCGATGATATCCTCTCAGCTTCCCTCACTAAGCTCGCTCCGTACCCTCTATGCTGAGCATCCTCTCCAGAGCTCATGCCTAGGGGCACCATCCTCCCGTAGACATGCAGCTCCCTTATCAAGCTCGTCCTCTCATCCACTTCCCACCTATGGGCTAGGGGGGAGGGGATCCTCAACCTGAGTATCCCGATGAGCACATCATTCCTATCGACAACTGAAAGGAAGAACTCAGTCCCTCCGCTCGCTTCATATTCTATGAACTCGATCCTCGTTGATGAATAATCAGGAGAGAGCCCTTTATGAGCTACCCTACCCGCTTCCCTGAACCTTATTTCCTCCACTTTGATACCACTTTTCAAAAGCTTCTCCTCCACGATCTGCCTCAAATTCCTCCTCTTAGGACCCGCAGCTATAAAATCTCCAGGTATATCCCTCTGGACATGTTGAAGTCTGATCCATCTCGGCATCATGGGGAGGGCCTTGCTCAGGAACTCCTCGAACTCCTCGTCCGTGAGCCCTTCATATTCTCCCCTCTTCCACATATCATATAGCGGAGTCCCGGGGATCACGAGAGTAGGATATATCTTCAGCATATCCGGCCTGAAAGATGGATCGCTTAAGACAGTCCTTAGGGCCTCCAAATCCCTATCCAAATCGCTTCCAGGTAATCCAGGCATTAGATGGTAACCTAACTTGTAAGCGGAATCCTTAAGGATCCTCGTGGCTACTATCGTATCTAGAGTGGAGTGACCCCTCCTCACCCTCTCTAGGACATCCTCGTAAATGGATTGGACTCCTAACTCCACTCTAGTGAACCCTAGATAGAGCATCTTATCTACGTGATCCTCCATCGCCCAATCGGGCCTGGTCTCCAGAGTCATAGCGACGCATCTAACGGATGAAGTCTCATTCAACTCTTGAGCTTCTATCAAGTTCCTAGATCTCACTTCCGGCCCCATGTAGGAGTTCATAGCATCTAAGGCCCTTTTCACGAACCACTCTTGGTAATCGAAGGGCTGGGCATTGAAAGTACCTCCCATTACGATGAGCTCCACTTTAGAGGGATGTACCCCTATGCTCGAGAAATCCATCAACCTCTGGGTCACTTGAAGGTAGGGATCGTAATTCAACTTAGAGCCCCTGATCACGATAGGGCTCCTCTCGACATAGCTCTGCGGTGTCTCCCCGCCGCCTGGGCAGTATATACACCTCCCATGAGGGCAAGGGAATGGTCTAGCTGCTATCGATACTACAGCAACACCAGAAGCTATCCTGGATTTACTGGCTCCCCTCAGCATCCTCTACTTCAATGAGCAGTTAATGATAAATATTCAGAGGATCATTGAGAGGGCTTTCCAGCCAATTTTCTCGCGAGATCTATCAATCTCTTCTCACTTTCCATCTTCTCCGCTTCATATTCCACTAACCTCGATATATCATCTCTCAGCAACCTCTTCCTCGCCTCTAGCTCCCCCTTCAAGCTCTCAGGATCGGGGCCACCCCTGACCTTGACTTCATAAGAACTGGGAAGCTCCATCCCCAGGGAATGGGCAGCCCTCCTCAGATCCCATCCGGATTCCCTCAAAGCAGACGCTAGGATAGAATGAGCCTCCCTATAGCTTATCCCTCTCCTCCTAACGAGCTCCTCCGCGACGAACTGAGCTAGAGTTATCTCGATCTCACTTTCCTTGAATCTCGCTCTCTTGATGAGGTCTGAGAGGACCTTCAAAGACTCCTTCGTGGTATTAATTGCCCTCAGGAATGGTTCATTCGTCTCCTGAATGTCCAGATTGTACCCACTGGGGAGCCCCTTCATCACGGAAAGTATTGTGAAGTGGCACCCGATCACCTCTCCAGCTTTAGCCCTGATCACCTCCAATGTCACGGGGTTCCTCTTCTGCGGCATTATGCTGCTAGTTGAGACGTGCTCATCGGGGAGTTCAACTAAGCTGAAGTTCGGAGTCGACCATATTATCAAGTCCTCACAGACCCTACTCAAAACGACCATGAGGGAGGATATTATCCCGAGTAATATCGTCTCAAAGGACCTGCTTCCCGTCGCTAAAAGAGTATTGCTCTCCACACCTGAGAATCCCAGGAGATCAGCTAACCTCCCCCTATCTATGGGAACTGAGCTCCCGGCAGCTGGCCCCGAGCCCAAGGGACATAAGTCAACTACCTCCCTCATGGCTTGCCAAATCGATCTATAATGATGGGAGAGTTCGTACTCTATCGAAAGTAAGTAATGGGATACTGTAGATGGTTGAGCGGGTTGCGAGTGAGTGAAAGCAGGCATCTTCTTCTCGAGATTCACGAACGCTGAGTTTATCAGAGAATCCCTCAACCTATTGATCTCCCAGAGCAGGGAGATGAGCTCCCTTATCGTCACGTAGCGAAGAGCTGTAGCGACTTGATCGTTCCTACTCTTCCCATAAGCGAGCCATCCACCTAGATTTCCAGCTCTCTCAATTATCCAACTCTCCAGAGCTTCGTGAACGTCCTCGAAGCCTCTCGAGAGTATCTCATCCTCTCTATTGAGGGCTTCTAGGAGGAGCGAGATAGTCAATGCAGCCTCCTTCGGGATCAAACCGGATTCAAAAAGATGTATTTGATGGGCCAGAGCCGTGAGTACAGTGGCCCTGAATATCCTCCTATCGGAATCTATCGATGATATGAACTTAGTGAGCCAATCGCTCTGATCTCCCAACCCTGGCTTCCTGTACATTCCTCCTCACTGCCCTCGCTGTCACTGAATATAAACCCCATGCGTTGATGAAGCCCCTAGCTTCTTCATCCGTGGGGTACCATCCCTCATCGTAACCAGCTATCTTCAAGTCATATAACATATAATCCGATCTCCTCCCGATGACAGACAGNGTCCCTTTGAATAATTTCAGCTTCACCTNACCGCACACATACTTATTCATGCCTTTTATCAGTTCCTGGAGGCTCTCCCTCAGCGGCTCGCCCCAGAGCCCCTCATAAACTAAATTCGTCCATTCCCTATCAGCTATCTCCTTAAATGAGAGCTCTCTCCTGGTTAAAATAGCTTTCTCAAGGTCCTTGTGAGCTTTTATCAGTGTGATAGCAGCGGGGGCTTCATAAACCTCCCTGCTCTTGAACCCGATGACCCTGCTCTCCATATGGTCTATCCTCCCGACGCCGTGCTTCCCAACTATATAGTTCAACTCGATCACGAGATCGCTTAGCTTCATCCTCTCACCATTCAAAGCCACTGGAATACCCTCATCGAATTCTATCTCTATGTACTCCGGTTCATCAGGAGCTCTCTCGGGTNGGGAGGTCCACTCGAACGCATCCTCAGGTGGTTCGTTCCAGGGCTCCTCTATGGCTCCGCCCTCTATACTCCTCCCCCAGATGTTGGAATCTATAGAGTACTTCTTATGACTCTCTGGAATCCTCAAACCCCTGGATGCAGCGTAATCCAATTCCTGCTTCCTAGTCCACCTCCATATCCTAGTGGGAGCTATTACCTTGAGCTCGGGATTGAGGGATCTGACTGTGACATCGAACCTGATTTGATCGTTCCCCTTAGATGTGCAACCATGAGCTACAGCATCAGCTCTCTCCCTCTCAGCTATCTCAACTAGCTTAGAAGCTATCAAGGGCCTCGATAGGGAGCTGGAAATAGGGTACTCGCCCTCATACAATGCATTAGCCATTATAGCTGGGGCTACGTAACCCTCAGCGAACTCATCTATGAGATTGAGGCTGTAATGCTTCGAGGATCCCGCTTCGTAAGCTCTCCTCTCTATCTCATCCAGCTCAGCTCCTTGCCCTAGCTCAGCTGTGAAAGTGATCACCTCGACTCCCTGTTCCTCGAACCACTTTATGGCTACAGTAGTATCTAGGCCTCCTGAATATGCTAGAACTACCTTGGAGACGTCATAACTTAAACGAGGAATCTCCGGTAACTCACAATACTCACCTGAGGCCCCGGCCTCCATCTAGTATAAAAAGTTAACTTGCAGTTATCAATGCATTTGCNTAGGGGCTCACGCTCGTCTATTACGCGAAGACGGAGGCTCAAGCTCATATTCAGCTTCTCTCAGTCTATCACATTGTATGATCTCCCAATTCTCTGGGACGGTCCTTGGGGCGTAGATATACCTTATCCCGAATAGATCCGCTAGCTCCTTACTTAAAGAACATACATCTTCCTTACAAATCTTATTCACATTATACTTACCCAGAGCAGATGCTAGGATCTTTATCTCAACTTCAACGCTCTCCAAGTAGTTCATCACGCCCCTCTTGCATCCCTCCCCCTTGATCGCTACCTTGAGCAGATTTCCACTCAGCCCTCTGAGGGTCTCCCTGAGGGACTTCCTCCTCAAGAATCCGCTGAACTTCGACCCACTTAAGCAAGCGTAGGTAATAGGCCCCCCGAGGGAGACAGCATCAGCCCCTAAAGCGATCGATTTCAAGATATGGGAACCATCATAAAGAGCCCCTGCTATTATCATGCTGGTCTCGATCCCCCTCTCCCTAGCTCTAGATATTGAGGCCAGACAAACTACAGTTGTGATCCTCGTGCTAGTGATAGAGCTCATTCCAGCTCCCTCTCCTATCGTTATCGCATCAACCCCTTCCCTGCTAGCGATCTCTATCACTCTATCGAGGTCGCGGTAAGGCCCGGTCCTCAGGAATACCTTGACCCTGGGGAAGTTGTTCCTCAAGAGCCTTATTCTGCTCACTAATATATCCTCAGTGAAAGTCCTGGTGGCAGAATATCTCCCCCTCGGGGCTCTCTTCAGATCATCCATGAATTTATTTGAGTTTGAGGGATCTTTCCTCGAGAGGTAACTCCTTAAATCTGGTATTTCTCCCTGATCAGCTTTTATCTCGAAAGCTAAGAGCCCCTCCTCTATATAAGGATCGAAATCTGGATCGCTGTAGATCCTCTCCCAGAGCTTCAGGTCCTCATCTTCAACGCCCTGCTGTATTATCAGCCCACCATATTCATCTCTGAGGTTCTCTAGGTAGGAGAGAGCCCTCTCCTTGAAAGACAGTTGATCAGTCGATCTGACATCATATCCCCGCTTGGAAGCGATATCCTCACCTAAGGAATAAGCGATGCCCACCTCAGCGCAGGCCTCAGCTATCCTCGGTCCTGAGAGATCCGCTATCTCTCCTCCCGTAGGAGCGTATATCACAGGAATCCTCAACTTGAAGCCGCCTACTTCCACCTCCGTATTGACATCGATGTATAGAGGCTCTCTCAGAAGCTCAATCCCTTTCTCCAACTTCTGAGGAGTGAATAGAGGGGGTAGAAGGAGTATATCATCGAGAAAGGATTCCATCAGCTCATGAACATCGATCCCTAAGGTGAACTCATCCTCCAAGGGGCGGAGGGAAGCACTCCCGAGCTTCGCTCTCCTGAATATCTCCTCTATAGGGTAGCTCATGGTGAGTGCACCCCCGGTACTTTAGGAGCTGGTCTAGCTAAGTGAACGGATGGTAGATCGCAGATGTACTTGACTAATCTCTCCATACCTATCCCAAATCCAGCTGTCGGTCTTCCATGGTCCCTGAGGAACTCGAGGTACCACTTATACAATTCTGGGTTCTCACCAGTCTCCCTCATCCTCGCGAAGACTCTGGATGCATCATATTCTCTCGCAGCCCCAGATGATAGCTCCCCATGCCCTTCAGCAGCTAGTAGATCGAAGTCCATCAGGACCCCAGGTCTGTCCGGATATTCGCGATCGTAGAAACCCCTAGCTCCCTTGGGATAATCTTGGATGAAGAAAGGCTGCTCATTTATCTTAGAGAGGTACCATTCCCACTCCCAAGGTATCTCAGCCTTGTAACTCAATCTTCTCTCCGGTTTCTTGACGTTAAATCTCTTCTCAAGCTCCTCTATTACTTCCTTGCGTCTCGCGTGCTCCATCAATATATTTATAGCTTCCTCATGAGTCATCCTCCTGAGAGGAAGGCTTATTTCCGGTAGAGAGACCCTCTTAGATCCGAAAAATTCCCATATCCTCTTGAGACGATCCTCATAATCCCTCAAATGATCTATGACGTGCTTGATCAGTCTCTCAGCTATCTTCATGACCTCCAGGTGATCGGCGTCTCTCACCTCTAAATCGACTTGAACGAACTCGACTAAATGTCTCCCCGTCCTCCCAGCATCTAGAGGCTCGTGCCTTAAGTTAGGGTAGAAGAAGTATACCTTCCCCTCCTCCATAGCTGCAGCTAGTAGTTGCTTGTAGAGTATCCCGCTCCTCATTATCCTGTATTCCTTACCATAATAAGGGATCCTGAATTCGTAAGCCCCCCTAGTCCCAGGATCCGTCACCGGACCTATCATTATCGGATCGAACTCAACGAAGCCTTCCTTATCTAGGAAATCCCTTATAGCCCTAGCTATAATGTGTCTGAACCTGTAGACTTCCTGCATTATGGGGTGACTCACTATCCTGAATATGCCCTCTGAGAAAGCTTCGGGCTCTATCGGAATATCCTCTCTCGTTATCATAATGAGCACATCTACGCTCTCAAATATAAGGCTTATCATCAAAATTACTTATATTCCATTATATTATAGTTATATTGACATAATAATCAAGGGTAGAATGAAAATATCGACTAAGAAATGCGGTGAAAAATGTCAATATGACTTTATATATGAAGTCGCTCCGCATGAAAGGAGGTACTAAAGCTTTCAATCAATCGAGATCCTTCAAAATATCATCCAGATCCTCATCATAGCCATATTTGTTCTCTTCTACTCTTAAGANGCCTCTTATCGCNCTTATAATGCTAGGAAGAGCTCTCCTTATTAGAGAACCNTTAGGATTCAAGATGTCCTTGAGGAAGTAACTGGGCCTGAGGTAAAATTTGAGGTATGCTTTCAGGAGCATCCTCTGGATTTGGCTCATCTTGAGGTGAAAACTCC
>Ga0065719_106740_pt1 | contig 13898 bp, 12 predicted proteins | sample GBSCel85sediment_FD_59106 | JGI IMG/M metagenome (GOLD analysis project Ga0065719, IMG submission 59106) | Hot spring sediment microbial communities from Great Boiling Spring, Nevada - Cellulolytic enrichment CS 85C v3 (version 3) | ecosystem: Environmental > Aquatic > Thermal springs > Hot... | reverse complement strand
TATAGTAAGACTTTTCTTTCTACTTTTAGCTCTTGTGTTATAACTATTATCGTTTTTCCTTACTGGCCCGTTTTTTTATTGTAAAAAAGAGCCTTATGAAGTTTTCTAGCATTAATAAACAACAGGATCCCAAATACGGCAAAACCACCAACAAATATAAAGAAGAAAGCAAATCTAATAATTAACGCTATTTTGTTGCTATGTACAAGTTCTGGATTTTCCATCGCGGCGGAAATTACCACAAGTGTCCCTACAACTGCAGATATAATAAGAATTACCGAAAATATATAACTTAAGACCAACTGGCTGATCAATCTAACTTTGAGATTAAAATTAACAAAGTCCTTTGCACCTTCTCTGTTAATATTGATACCATACCTAGAAAGCTCTTCTGAAATAAGAGCCAAAGTTAAAGGATCTTTTTTGAGTTCTTCTTCTAATGTTTTTTTCAACATAGTACCCTTCTCCTCTTGCATCTTTTGACCTCCTTCTAGGGCTTTCATTAATTATAATAACTTTAAGAAAACAAGAAGTCAACCTGTTTTTTTCTTCCTATTATCTTTAAAACTTTTGGATTTTTGTACTAATTAATAGGCCTACTCCACTTTAGAGGAAAACGTTTGTGCAAGATTCTTTGGTAGTGGGGAAGAAGGTCTATGTTTTAACCACTCACCCTCTGGTTGAGGGTTTCTTACAGGGCTTGTAGGTATAAGGACAGTTCCTTTGGGTGGTTCTTTAGCTCCAGGAGAGAGCAAATTAGGAGGAGCTCCGGGTTGGTCTGTTATAATCCCCAAAAGCTTTCCCCCTGCAACAATCCCACCAACAAGAGGTAAACCAAGCCATGTTCTACTGTCTTCAAGCCTCTCTTTATTTAAACTTATGTAGTCACCTACCTCTTCAATTTTTTTCTGAATCTCATTAGCAGGGGGTTGAGATAGGTTAGGTTGGTTCACATGTTTCTTTACAGAATGTCCTACAGGTATTGCAGGATTTTCTGCACCACTCTTTTTCAAACCTCCATAAACCTTCTTTTTTATATCTTCAAACTTACCCTGAATTTCTTCACCTTTTTCATGGATTTGGGCCCTCCAATTTCCCAAAAACTTCTCATTTAAAAACTGAAGAGATTCATCTTGGACCTTCCGTGGGTCTACCGTCATTTCTTTTAGTATTGCAAGATAAGCTTCTTCTGGTGTCATACCATCCCTTTCTGCACGCCAAAGAGTATATTCAACCGCCAGGCTTCTGTCAACTGAGGCCTTATCTAAATGGAGATATTTTATAGTTTTTACGTAAGAAGCTAAGTGTTTTGCCCCTGTTTTTTCCAGATAAGATACAACCTCACTAAGGGTTTGTGCATCGATATTTTCACTACCAACAACTTTCTTGATGGCTTCCAAGGTAGCTTTTTTGAATAGATTTGAGACCTTTTGGCGTAGAGATTCAGTAGTTTGTAAAGACCTCTCACTCCCTACTGAGGCAGAGTAGTTATACCCAGCCTTAAACACTTTACCATTAAAACCCACACCGACATTGAATTCATTCTGAAGCCTTTTCGTCTCTTTTAAAAACTGGGCCAATTCTTTATCCGTTGATGCCTCTTGTGTGAGTAGTGTTTCAAGAATATTGTCCCTAACTTTAAAAATAGAAGACACAACCTTCTTTGTATTAGCATTTTCAATTTGTTTTTCATCCATTTTTTCCAGCTCTGTTACAATGTTTGTACTATAAGATGTTTCAAGAGTTTTTCTTAGTTCCTCCACACTTCCTAAATTAATAGCAAACCTTTGTGGGTATACCACATCAACAATACCAACGAGCTGACCTGTTTCTCTATCATAAAGCCCAGCATACATAGAACTTCCAACTTTGAAAGAAATATAATAATCACCACTTTCTGTTGTAGTCACCTCAAGTGCTCCTGTATCTAAATATCTCTCCGTTAATGCTACCTGACTTGCAAAGTCACCTGTTTCAAACACCTGCCTTTCAAAAGGACTAACAAGACTTTTACCACGATCTTTAAGAAAATGCATTCCTACAAGTATTTGATATGCCTTACCTACATTCCCTCCTGTTTTGTTCCATAAAAGGTTCATGTCTTCATACGATAAACTCCTTCCAAATGGAGGAGCAGTGAGACCTTCTGTGAACTTCTCATAACTTGCTACTCCACCACCAACATCAAAAGCTTCCTTACGTATAAAGGATTCCTCTGGATACAACCTAAGAGCCGTGTAAATACCCGATCCTCTCATTACATTCATCCTTCCATGTGCTATCTTTGCTTGAGTAAGAGTGTTCACTGAATACATATTTCCTACAGCTGACGTTGCCATCACGTCTGAAGTACTCATTCTAATCATTCCACTTGATAATGACCCAATTCCTCCTCTCGCTAAAGCAGCATTAGCAAATGAAACTTTTGGTATTACCTCACCTTGAAACAACGTCTCAGGAGACCTCATAATTGTTTGACCATAAGACTGACCAGCAGCCATTGGTAAACCTGCTATTTGACCACTTACGAGAGCAAGCATTGTACCACCAAACCTTACAAGCATGGACGTTACAACTGTTGAAAGCATAAGCCCCGCCCACCTTAACGCTCCAAATATAGCTATTATTTTAGTGGTATAGCCAGGCATGGTGAAAGCTACGGCCGTTCCCCATCCATAGTGTATACCTTTACCTAAGGCAGGGGCGTATTCTAGTGCAAGAGCTCTTCCAAAAGTAAATATCACCGCATCTATAACTCCCCAACAAGTTATCCAAACAAAAAGGCCAAGAACAGTTAAAAGAGCTCTCCCTGCAACCGGGGTCACAGCAAAAAGAAGAATAAATGGAGATATTGCTATTGCAAATGCCCTTAAAGCTTCTTTTAAAACGACGATCCATGAGTTTGCATGTTCTCCAAGACCCCACAGTGAAGACATAGTTTGTGACGTAGCAAGTATTCTTAACGCTTCGTCCGGAGACCCTTTTAAAGCAACCTCATATAAAACGTGAGAAAGCAAAGAGGTATGTAAAACATAACCTATATCCGGAGGAGAAGAGGGAAGACCTAAAGAAAAGGAGGTGTCTCGAATAATACTCATCACTAAATCACTGCACCTGCTAAGAGAACCTATGTCTTCTGCATAACCCGCCATACTACATACAGCACGAATGATAGTATTAGCAAAAGATCCAGGTATATTAGGATTAAGCTCACTTGACAAGTAAGTTTGTAATTGAGTACCTGCATATTCACATGAAACTCCCTCATTCGCTATACCCTGAGTATCCCATATGGTTGTGTATATAGAAGGATGTTTAGCTAGCTCTATCATCTGACTTGGTGACATTTGACCACTCATTATCTTTTGTATGTTAATAAGAAAACCCCCACTGCTTTCTACTGTAGGAAGAACACAATCAAGTACGTACTGAACGTAAGTATCAAGCAGATATTTTTTGTTAGCAGATAACGCCTCCCCTTTCCAATATGAGTGAAGGTACTTTACTACGCTATAACCTATCCCCCCTGCGTTGTTTAAGTATCTCTCCGATGGATCTATAGCAGTAGTGTCTACTATGTCAATAAAAGCCCTCTCAATCTTATTTGTTATGCCTGCTGTTAACGCAAGTATCTTCGGAATATTGTCTACAGTATACGGNCCTCTCTGTAAGACCTCATCATATATAACCAAACGATCCTTAGGAAATATAAAAACACTNCCTATAACCATTCCTATTCCCACAGGAACCATCCAGTTTCTTAAAATGTCTGTTCTCACCCCAACTGCCGATCTCAAGACTGTCGCATAAATCATAATAAGAGCACCTAGAATAACCGCCGAAGCCATTAAAGTCTTGAAAGCACTATGACTAAAAATTAAAGCAACTCTTTTCCACGCTTCAACTGCAGCATTGTAGCCACCATAGGTGTAGTAGTCCCATGTAGCATAGGCTTCACTTGTTATACTGAAAAAGATTAACACAAAAACCGCAACTACGAGAACAACATTAACTTCCTTTTCAAATCTCCCCTTTCTCATCCTTAGCTTCCAAACAAGTAAGAACTGACCGCACTACCCAACCTCTCTGCAACTAACTTTCTTAAATATGATCGATACTCAAATACTTGTAACGCTACATCAAGAGATTTCTCAACTTCATCTAATCTCTGTGCATAAATACTATTTAACATCGTGTAATAATCAAGTAGTTTTCCTATCTATCTCTTTCATCCCTTCTCTAAGTGTTGCTACCATAGATGAACAGTTTGGATCATTTGGTATGTCAGAAATTCTTGATAAAACAAGTTGCCCTTGTGATAAAATGGAGTACATGAATTCTTTGTAAATTCCAAGTGCTATTGCAGGGAGCATTCCTGCATAGAAATCACTTCTCCTCGTCTGGTATGCTATATCAAGTACAATCTCAATAGGTATGGGACTCACCTTGGCATACTTAACATACTCGTTAGAGACAGGTTGTTTGTTTATTTTCGCGTTATACGCTGAATTAAGAACAGAACTTAGTCTGTTCAAAAAGTTTATATCTTGTGCCATTCTTCGTCCGTACTTATCCATACGAACTAGTTGATACCTCTCAATATGACCTTTTAGATCAGATGCCGTAACAATAGGCCTTATGTAAACAAACGTTGTTGTATCAGGTTGAGTTGATACAACAACATCCCCCGTAAATGCCCTTATTGACTCAATTACGTATAAAGGAACTCCAAGCCTATTTCCAAGCCATTCAAGAAGACTTCCTACTGAATAAATCTCACGCACTATGTTAGGACAATCTTCTACTATCTCATCTTTCTTTGCTCTGTCAAAACTTGCTGTTTCAATCTTCTTTTTGGCCTCATCATAAAGCCCTTCATATCCTTCTATTATACGTTTCTTGACATATTGCAATCTTTCCGTGATNGTTGACCCTTTTACCTCTTCTATCATTAATGGTTGTAAGAACTTACACTCGTCAAATTGAAGTTGATTCAGTANNTTAATCACGTTCTCAACCCACTTAACTTCATCAGAAAGGCTTGCTGANAAGACCTTTAATGCAAGATTAAAAGCAACTACAGGAGCTGCCTGAATAAGATTCTGNAACTTTTGAACAAGATACTCAGGATTCACAAAAGAAAAGCCTCCCATGAAAAGGTCAATTCCTCCACAACCTCCACGTATCCTTGGAAATTCAAAAGTAAAAAGGGGAAGACTCTCACCTAAGCCTGTCCTTGCTGAGAAAGCACCAAAAGTAATAAAACCTCTTTTTTGTGTCTCGTAGTAATTTGGAGAGGATGCAGAATATTGCTCAAACCAGTCATCAAGCCAATCCGCCCATGCCACACGTGTCTGTAAGAAACAAATTACTAATGTAAAAATCAATAACAGCCTTTTTATCACAAACTTCATGATTTTACCCTCCTCGTGTAGCAAAAAACATTTTATAAACATTTTTTATATTTCTTTTAGCAAGAAGCAAAGAAAAGGACTTTTTTTTCTCTTTTGAAAAAAACTCGAATAAACTCTTTACTCTTCGGGAGCAATCTCTGAAGTCAAAATGTTATGTAACACCCATTTTGGATCTTCCACTATCACATAAACGTAACGTGCCGAGTATAGATTTTTCCCTTCCTGGTTTTGATAAGGCAGAATTAAAACCCTTACGATCTTTGGAGGCATAATTACTGGAGCTTGTGGGTCTTTGAGAAGTTTCGTTAAAACGTCATAAAGACTTTCAATGTATTGTCTCTCAGCAGGGGAAAGAAGAAGTGAATCACGTGAGTACGAGACTTGCTTGCCTTTTCCTTCAGAAACATCTGAAGAAAAAGCTTCTTTAGCAAGGTTATACTCTTTAATTCCCTTCTCTTGATCTAGGCTCTCTTTATAAGCTTCAGGAATTCCTACACATTTTCCCTGTTCCATCTGAGGACATAAAAACTCTGACTCATACGGGTTAAGCACACGCCCACATCCACTTAAAAGAAAACACAATAAAATCACTAGCAAGCACACGTACCAATTCATCCCTTTCTCCTCCTTTTTCTTTCTACTTGTACGTTTCATATTCTTTCAACTCAAGCCAAGTTCCCTCACTCACTACCAACGTAACGTTTCTCAATGCAAGAATCTCCACAACAGGAACTGTTTGCCGAGCTAAGTCAAGATAAAACTGTTGTATTTGCTGGGCAGCCTGTTGAACACCACTACCAATTGCTGCTCGAAGGGCTTCATCACTCTTTGGAAGTATAAGAGCACCCTCAGGAGAATAAGTGTAAGTGTAAGCTTGATATCCAAAAACATTCCCAAGACCTGTTGCTAAGCCCGCAATAAGTGCCCTTGCAATTGTTGAACCCATCTTACTAACTACTCTACCCCTAAGTCCTATCTTTCCGTCATTATCAACAACAAAGCCCTTTACCTTTTGATCAATGACTGCCTTACCTTTCCTGTCTATACATGAAAGACTAACAAGCCTTATGTCAGCTCTTTCTGATGCAAGGTTTCCTAAAGCTTCCCCTATAACGAAACATCCTTTAAGGTTTGCCTTTACCTTGTTAGGTAAAACCGCAGGTGCCTTAATCCTGAATAAACAAGGAACAGGATGCCCTTCCCCTTTTTGTATCGCTGGGGCATCTAATCCGGAAAGAAGGGTCGCCTCCATAAAAGAAGGTGGAAGGTAGTATTTTTTTTTACTAACTTGCTCCTCCTTTGGAGTTTCTGTAGTTTTATCAGGGGCTTTCTCCTGTAGGGTAGGCTGAACAACGGATATGTCACCAATTACTTGCAAAGTAGGCACAGGGGGAACTTCCTTTGTAGTTTCCCTCTTTTCCTCAATCTCATGTGAAACAGGTTCTGAAGGCTTTGAAACTGGAGGTGGTGGAGGTGGAATACTTTCAGATAGTGTTAAAGAAGAAGCAACTTCTTCCATCTTTTCCCTTTCTTCCTTTTTTTGCTCCTCTAAAACTTTCTTTAATGCCTCAATTTCTTCTTCTAACTTTTTATACTGAGACATTGATTCTGCATAGTAACTTCTCTCAAGTAAGTCGGTATCTACAGCAACTTCTTTCGTTACAGGCCCTCCCTTTCTACCTACTTCTGCATGACGCTCACCACCACGAGTTACAACATAACCTAAGTAAGCAATAAGAATAAGCCCCGTTATGATGATAATTAACGTGATTTTCCTCCTTTCTTCTGGAGATAACTGTTCCCACNTCTGTCTTATCTTCTCTTTTATCTCTGCTAACCCCATCACTGCCTCCCCTTTCCTTCCTTAAGCTAAACAACTCCCAAGAAAACTTAGCTAACGTCTTTGTGCCTCTTTTCTATTATAAGTAAAATCGCTTTCTCTCCTTTCTTCAATTTTAACTTATCAAGACTCACTGCAAGAGGACGAGCAGTTAACTCCTGCTTTAAAAACATTCTCTCATTCAGGTCAATAAAGGGCTCATCACCGTTGTAACTAATCTCAAAATAGGAAACTTGAATACCTTCTCCCTCAATTACGTAAAGACCTTTTTTTCGAATCGTTAAGTCTTTATAGAGACTGAACTGCTTTTCGTCCTCTACAAACTCACTACCTAAAGGTGGCTGCCCAGAAAAAATTTGCTTAACTAGAAGAGCAAGTCTCTCCTCATAACTTAAACCTTCTACCTCCTGTAAGTGAGATTTTATTTCTGCCTCCTTGTCCCTAAGATAAACAAGAGCAGCAGGTACTGGTTTCGGGTTAGCTATTATAGAGAAGACTTTATTATTGCACACAACGTGGATATCAACAGGAAGTGTAGAATACACAACCTTTTCTTCAGTTCCCTCTACTATCTTTTTTGCTTGAAACTTAACAAAAACATTACGTCCTATTACCTTAACTACAACTCCTTTTTCACTTGAATAAACAACGTCCTGAACACTTACAGGACAAACAATTCTATTAATATCAATGTTTGACATATCAACCATTGTGGTCTTCTCAGGAGTTACTGAGTAGTATACCCCAGGAATAACTCTTCCCTCAATCAACTCACCCTCAAGTGGAATAAGGTATGGCTTTTCATCTTCTTTGCCTTCACCAGAAGATACTCCACCTGATGGTGCAGGTAAACTAGCTTCCTTTCCTATCGTAGAAGAAGAGACAAAAGGACATTTTTCACTTTCTAGTGTAGGACATTGACCAACAAAAGCCTTTTCTTCAGTGTTATTTGTTTTGTCACTAACTTGCTCCTTACTCACTACCAATCCTTGACCAAATAAAGAAGCACTATGTGAGGACTTAACAAGGGAGGATTTTGGTATAGGTTTTGGGTATTGGTCTAATACAGGCGTAGTGACAACAGGAGCACTTGCTTTATCCTGAGTATATCCCAATCCAGCCATAAACAGCATAAGTAACAAGAACAAAAGATTTTTCATTTTCTTTCCTCCTTTCTCCATCATAATTACTCTAACCTACAGTTTTGAGTACATTCTTCAAAACCCTCAAGCATGAACTTACCATAACGGATGTCGTAGTCTAGAAAGTAATACTTGTACTCATCTGTCACAAACTTTTTGTCTTGAAGCCATTGATAGAGGTAACCACTAACAAGAATCTTTTTTCTTGTAAGGTCGTATTCTATACTTGTGATGTAAAAGGATGACGTAACTCCTGCTTCTTTAACGTCTTTAGCAAGCCTCATAAAGGTGCTTTCATACTTAGAATAAACCTCTGGGGCAAACAAATCGAGTAGTTTTCTAAATTGCCATTCCACATTTTGTGGAGTGTAACTCAAAGCATGATACATCACTAACTTAGCCATCTCCTCAATGTAAGCTTGATCAGCCCTCTCTGAGCTAACAGCAACCTGTCTTGATAACCCAACAGGGACAAGTATAACCTTTTGTGATTTTGAGACGTGAAAGACTACGTACGAGTTGATAATAAACGAAACACATAGCAAAAAGACAAAAAAGCGCAGAAACCTATTTTGCTGCTTCAAAAACACTTTCTCTTCAAGGTAGTCTTTTAACATTTCTCCCCTCTCTCCTTTGGTTTAACACCTCAAACTAGTCTTTTATTATTCAATAAATCTGTCCTCAAAGAAATTAGGATACCCTTTCAGCGTAACCAATCCTATCACATAAAGAACGTGTTTTAAGTGGCCTCTAGGAAGCCTTTTCTTAATTGAGACATAACCAAATATGCAGGGAATAATCAATACCCAAAAGATCCCTCCAAAGACAAATGCAAGTAAAAAAAGTACGACAAATAGCACTAACTCGTCTTCTTCAAAAAACAGAACTTGATATGGCTTATGTAAATATTGAAACACCTTAGCACGATATTCAGACATCACTTTACTCCGTTCCTTTTATCTTAATAACTACTTTTCTGTTTAAGCAAAAAACATTGTCTTTGTCATTTACCTCCCCTAGTCCACTTACCTTAATTGGCATCACTTCCTCTTGTTTTAAAACCTTAGCCACTTCCTGTGCTCTAAGAGTTGAAAGTTTCTTATTGTATTTCTCAGACCCTATAGGACAAGCATAACCATATACCTCTGCAGTTAATGTGTTGTCAACTCCACATTCATTTTTTAACTTTCTTATCTCCTCTACAAGTGTTTGATATTGCTTCTTAGATAGTTTACTCTTGTTAAAGTCGAAATAGACGACAATTTCTTTAGCACATGGTCTCTTTTCCTCTTCTTTAACTGGTTCAGGTATTTCCTCCTCAACAGGCTTTTGTACAGGTTCATAACTCATCTTTATTGAGAGAGAAAAAGGTTGCTTCCTTTGAACCTCTTTAACTTCAGGTAATACCACTTCAGGTAAAACCTTTTTCGCATCTTTGTCAATAATTAACATTGAAACGTAAGCCCACCTAACCACTTTATCTTCATATACACGTTCTAAATCGTAATCCCTTTCGATAATAGACGTCTCACAAAGCCCAGATTGAGAGAAGAAGAGTGCATAAAAAAGTAGCCCTAAAAACCACCTAACCAAAACATTCCCTCCTCATTTTTCTTGTTTTCTTTTTAAGAATATTTAAAATTTTTGAGTAAGTTTTCAATTTGTGGAATAAACTAAAAACTTCTCAGCAAAACGTGTGAGTCTCTCATTATTGGAACTTTTACCTATGACAAAAAGATGGTAAAAGAGGCTCACATCCCCATAAGAGACAAAAGCCTCCCCTATCTCTGTTTCAGGAAGTCCCTCGGAATAACCAGCTATTGGCACCACATTTCTTACGTACACAACTGCAGGTACTCTTTCAACATTAAACCTCCTAAACAAAAAAGGATCAATCTGGAACCGAACAGGATAGACCTCACACCTAGTTTCAATACAGTTGTCTTTCTTTATCACACTATAAATCCATTCAACTGTAGGGCGCATAAATTTCAATCCATTCACTCCTCCTCTCAAGACAAAAATAACCTGCCTTGAATTCAACAAGGAAGCATCTCTAACGTAAGCCTTTACTACATCTGAAGGAACACTTGAAGAAACAAAGATGTAAAGTCTTTCGTTGTCAGCTAATATCTGGCCAGACTTAATGTCCGACTTCTTTTTACTCTCACCATCTTCTTCCGTACCATTAGACAAAGAGTAAACACCTTTACTTAGATCATCTTTGTATCTTTCAACCTCCCCTTGTAAAGTGCCACTTGCTATATAACTCTCAACTTGCTGTAAACTTTGTTCCACCTTCTTCATATCTTCTTTCTTCACATTTTTAAGAACACCCTGTTTTTCTAAATCTCTGTAAAAACCTTCATACGCAAGAATATTCACACTTTCAACCATGGTTTGCAAAGACTTGTCTTTAGCTGTGGGAATGGACTTCCACAACCTTCCTTTATAATAAATTTCTACACTTCCCTTTTTCTCCAACACGTCAGTATCAATATTTACCTGTGCAATTGGGACTTTGTAAGTGTCAGAACAATCACTTAAATCATCTACGTAAACTCTGTTTTCCTCAATGGAAGTGATTGTCACACANTTATTAGGTAAAGGAATAAAAATGGAAGAAAATTTGTTTCCTGCAAGGACTGGAAAAGAGAAAANAAGACAAAACATAAGTATAGCAAGCCTACTTCTTAATAACATACCGCCTTCTTCTTTCTATGCTTATAACTACTGAGATGAAGGAACAATCTTCATACCTAAACAGCATTTCACTCTTCTAAATACCATCCAGCTGAAATTATCTGGGGAATTCTTTGAAGTTCCAAAAGGTGGGTTTTTATTACTCTCCCATAAAAGCTCGGATCTTCCAAGTATGATAAATGGACCTTTCTTTGGTTTAATAAGATGCATTTTGTAATGAGACTTAATCCAAACAGGAGTTAATTGGGCGTAACATTCATCTACACCAGGATCCCATAGTAACCCCATTCTTGCCTGCCGATATATAGCCCTTGCTGCAATCTGAGCACTACCTCTTAATATGTTTGGGGAACTTGAGGCGCCAGCCAGGGGATACGAGCTGCCCCAGGAACCAATGCACCAGAACAAAGAATCTAGGGGGTAACTTGATAAGGATGAGACACTATCCGCTGCACAAGCAAGCTGTGCAACTGGATTACCAAAAAGAATTGCCTCAGGATTTAGAATGAAAGAAAGCACATCATTATTCCACGTTGGATCTATCTCACTTACATAAGCTATGTCAAAACCCTCATGCAAACTACATGGCATGTCCACAAAAAGATCTAGAATATCAAGTGCATTAAAAAAATAGTAGTGAACATTAAAGCTCGTGTAGGAACTATAGCCCTTACTATACTGAGAACTTGATGCATTTTTAAGGTGTTTTCCACTTTTTCCAAGAGAGGACATCTCAATGCCTAAAGTTGGGAAACACCANGGTATCTTTGTAGTTTCNACTATACGGGCTGGCTCCCAATAGGAGACCGAAAGACCAAACCTTAAGTTGTTGCCTTCTTTGCAAAAACATACGATAGAACCTAATTTGTCTGGATTTGTTTGCAACCCCTCACTTGCAGGATCATCATAGAAGTCACCTATACCTTCTATCTCAACTCCTGCAATTTCAATCGGGAATATCCCCTCCCACCGTATGTCAGTAACCGGATTTATAAAAGAAGAACGACAAAACTTTTCTCCTGCAAATACGTTACTATTTAGAGAGTAAACGACAACAATCAATAAAAAAAATCCAGTCAGAATGAGTTTGCGAGCTGTTCCCTTCATCACTATCTTCCTTTGTAATGAGAGTTCTTTTTCTCCTTATTAGAAGAAGTTGAAGACAAAGGACTATTTTTATAAACTCCTACTTCCTTCAACACCAATTTCTCCCCTTCTTGATAAACAATTGAAGGGGTTTTTGATATGGAAAAGTACTTAAGAATTGTCTCATCAGCAAGATAAACTGTCCTGCCAAGCATGTCACTTGTATCTGTCACACTTCCCCTTGTTATTATTAGAATTGTGTCATATCTTTTAAGTATCCCTGATTCCCTAAGCCATTTGATCTCTTTTTCAGAAGTAGCGTCAAAAAAAACAAGTGTAAAAGGAAGTCTCACATACTTAAGTGGGTTAAAAGTGTAGCCTTTAGGATATATAATTTTTCCTTTGTGATCTTTTATGTCAAAAGGAAGCTGAAAACTAAGACTTAACTTATAGGTTCTGTCCTCATTAGCACGCCCTAAATTGTTTGCAACAACCGTATGGGAAATCACTTTTGACTTTAAGGAAAGGTAATGACTATCAAGCCCTTTTTCCTTAACCTTTTCCACTATCTCGTCGTAAGCATCCTTCTCTAAAATTGTATAAGTCTCTCCAAATTTACCTACTACTTTAATCTTTGAATTAGAAAAAGTGTCTTCACACATACTCTTCCTTAGGGAAGGCAAAAGAAGAGAAGAAGTACAAAGAACAATGACAGTAAAATATATTACTGAATGTACTCCTCTTTTCCACATAGTTGTTTTATTCTTTTTTACTGAATGTTTTCCATAGACTTTTGGAAAATGTCCATTATCTGTGGTTCCAAATTTTGTCTGACTCTCCTTTGGATATCACCCACATATTCGGAGAAGTCTATTTTTCCAAAATCAATTGACTGGAATTCTTCCGGTGTAAAACCTCTACAATTTGGTCTTTTTGCACTTCCCCAACCACCTGAAGGACCAAACGTAGTGAGTTGTGGTCTTCCCTGTTCGTGTATTATTCTTGCAAGTTTGCTGTTAAAACAGCAGTAAACTTTTGCCTTTTGTACGCATCCTACTAAAGGTAGTTTTTTAACACACCTAGAACCTACGTAGTGACAATATCCTGACTCTTTATATGTTGAGGTTATTANATCCTGTTCGTCACAACTTCCCATAAAAAGAGACATGACTAGGTTNAGAGCTGAAAGTGCAACTGTCCAGGGAGACACCCACCCAAGACTAGCAAATATAGCCTGTGCTACGAGATCAACTGCTGCAGACAACACTGGATCATCTATAGCTCTCGTTAGGGCCATAGTTACTATTTGTGCTGCAAGTGTAGGAGCCATTGTTTCTAAGTAAGAGTTGATGTAGTCTGCGTAATTAGACTGAAAGTCAAACTGAAAAACTGTTCTAGGTTGTGCTCCTATGTCAGGAAGTTTTCCTGATTTTGCTAAAGCATCCCAGACTTTGACCTCAGCACCAGTTACAGTACCTATTGTCTGTCCATAAGCATCAAGAAGTTTTACCTGGTTACCTACAAGTTCAAATGCTTTCACTTGTGAAAGAAATCTCGCTTTCTTAATGAGATCAAGACACAAATAAACAGCTTTTATGGCATCGCCAAGCATCATACCTGTTGAACCAGTTGAATCATAAAGTTTTCCTTGTGCTTCGTCACAACAATTGTGAAATCCTGTCTGGAGTCCTGCAGGACGACATCTCATCTTTT
>Ga0065719_106731_pt1 | contig 13920 bp, 16 predicted proteins | sample GBSCel85sediment_FD_59106 | JGI IMG/M metagenome (GOLD analysis project Ga0065719, IMG submission 59106) | Hot spring sediment microbial communities from Great Boiling Spring, Nevada - Cellulolytic enrichment CS 85C v3 (version 3) | ecosystem: Environmental > Aquatic > Thermal springs > Hot... | reverse complement strand
CTCTGGGAAACGCCAAGGTCTTTGTTAAGCTCGAATTCGTTAACCCTACGGGTAGTCACAAGGACAGGATTGCTCTGTACATGATTAAAGACGCTATTCAGAGGTATGGGCTGAAGCCTGGCGATGTTATAGTTGAGGCTTCTAGTGGTAACACAGCTATTTCAGTTGCTTTTGTTGCTCAGCAGCTTAGTCTAAAGCCCATGAGTGAAGTGTGAAGCAGTTTCGTTTGCTGGGTAAGTTCTTTATTTAAAGTATTATCATGGTGTTTTACCAAGTTTCATGATTGCGCGTACCTAAATGAAACGTATGACGAACATCGATCGACAGACCTGGAGAGCCGGTGGGGTATTGTCCCCGCGCGGGTTCGAATCCCGCCCCCGGCGCCACCCCATATGTGATATCTTATGGTGTGCTGGATAGGATTGTTAAAAGCATTTGCCATCATATTGCAAGTTCTTTGTGTTTATGTGTAAGAATCGCCATATAGTCTATTTTGCTGAATATTCAAAGTATTTTGTGAATAGTTTGGCTGTTTCTTCTGGTGGTACTTCTATCAAATATGTGTCAGAGCTCTTTTCTAGGCCACCCCATGTAAGAAGCGCGGGTGCAACTTCAACGTGCCAGTGGAAATCAATAGTGTTTTTGGGTGCCATGTGAAACCAGATGTTGTAGCTGTCTATATTCAGCACCTCAACGTAAATCCTGGTAACAGTTTGTAGTATTTTGGCGAGCTCTAGTAGTTCGGGGTCTTTGATGTTTAGTGCTGTTTCTTCGTGTTTGAGGGGTATAACCCAGATTTCGTGGTTTACTCGGGGGGCTGTTATAGCTAGTACGGCGAAATACTGTCCTATGTATATAACTCTTTTCTTTTTCTTTATTTCCTCCTCTAGGTGTCTGCAAAGGGGTTTGGACTTGGTGCTAAACATGTTCACCTCGATCTCTAGGCGTGGCGGGATAAAGGGAAGCGCAAACATTTGGAAATGAGTATGTTCTATACTCGCGTTTGCGTGAATACCCCTATTTTTGACAAGGATACAGGATTTTATCTCGGGATCTTCGAATAGTTTTCGGATTCTGTGAAGTCCCAGCCAAATACCGTCGGCAAGCTCTTCGGTTGGTATTAGGTGTATGTCAGGCACATGTTTTGGGGTTTCAACCAGCACCTCATGATAGCCGTAGGCTTTGGAAAAACCGGGTTCAGATGTTTCGGGTGGGTTTGGTGTTACAGCTGGGTATTTGTTCGGAAAGATCCTGGCTAGCCATCCGTACGTGTATTCGCGTAGCACCACACGTTGACCATCTTTCTTAGTTAGAACAGCTGTGGGGGGAGGGTTTTGCTGTTCGTTACCAGGGCAGAAAGGACATAGACTCCTGTCAGTTTTCAGAGACTTTGGTCTATACCTCCTAGCTGTAGCTACAATAGATATAGAGCCTGAAATAGGGTTTTTTCTTACTTCGTTAATAATATCCGTTGCAAACTCACCAATAGATCTACTATACACACCAAATTAATACCTATACCTGTGTCTCGTCATAACATACATTTGCTCAAAGTTGTCGAAAGCCTTTATTGGTTCTTAGCATGTACACCTATATCCGTAAACCAATGTTATTATAAGTTATAAGCCGGGATCTTCACAGTTCTTTGGGGATGACAGGCTTGGGTTTTAGCATAAGTGCCTGGTGGAAAGAGGTCTGGAGCTGGGATAGGGTCAAGGATGTCATCAGGACTCTGCCAGGTAGGCTGGGTTTCGAGAAAGACTACAAAGAGCTAAAGTTCTTCAGGCTTAGGCTAGACCTCGACACTGGTGAGGTTTTTGATGAGATCTTGGGAGAGTTTCCAAGCGAACGGCAAAGATATGGGCTATACTATATACTGTACCAGTACTCTAGAGCTAGCGAAGAACAAGAAGAGCTAGGAGAGCTAGTAACAATCTCAAACATATGCCCTGCCATCCACTGCCCCATGTTTAAAGAAAATACTAGGGCGTTTGAGAAAGTATTCGGGTACGATCCAGAACTCCTATATACTGCTGCAAAGCCGTTTAACTATGAAAAAGTCGATGTTGCGGATGCAGGCATAAAGCTTTACGTTCTTCCTAGAGTCCCCATAGTATTAGGTGTATGGCTGGGAGAGGAGGGGCTACCACCATCGACAACAATTCTATTCGATAAAAGCATAACACACTATCTGGATTGCGAAGCAGCATCAATTCTAGCTGGAGTGGCCGTAGCGAGACTGATAATATCATTGGCGAAGCACCAAAATGTTGATGTAAAAGATGTTAAATATAGCTATAGGTATCAATGTACTGAGTAGACCTACCAAATCAACAGTTTAAAGAAGATACAGCACAAGCACATCTCAAGCTGTTCCCTACCTTATATAGCATAACCATCATACAATCTTAGACAGCAACCCCAACACTATACTATCTCTTCAAGTCTTTTGGCCAAGGTGATTGGAATCAGAACCCGAGATCTACCATCCCCATATTTGACCATCACGCAGTCTTTGTTGTTCCGTGTTCCATATAGACAACAAATCCTGTGCTTGCGAACCTTTAGGTACATCAATCAATTACTTATAGTTTAGCAGTACGTTGCATATAGTAGCTTAGGTAGTTCGACTCTATGATTTTAGGAATTTACAACCGTACTAATATACCGGGGATACACATAAGAGTACTGTCTACTATTATATTAAATGTTGTGGGCGGCTAGGCCATGATTATAGCGGTTGACGTTGGCACCTCTAGTATAAAGGCTGGTTTAGTTAACGAAAACGGTGTAGTGGTTAGGGACGCGGTTCTCGATATACCTATGATAATGTCTTCGTCTTCTTCTGCCGAACACGATCTTAGAAGTATATGGGATATGGTTCTTCAAAGTATTAAAACTGTTTCTCGTGGGTTTGAGAACAAAGTCGAGGCAATAGCGCTTAGCGTCTATCTTCACGGGTTGGCTGTTCTAGATGGACGCTTTAACATTTTGACTAACGTGATGACGCACCTCGATAGGAGGTGTGCACCTAAGCAGATATTCCTAGAGAAATGGGGTCGTGATCTCTACGAAAGAACGGGCTGTCCACCCACATTTGTTCTGCCGCTCTGTAAAATCATATGGTTGAAAGAGGCGGGGACCATCAGACCTTCGGTGAAGCTTAGTTTTGTCAAAGACTACATAATATACAGGTTGTCCAAAATTCACGCCGTAGACCCTGGAATAGCATCGGGTACAGGGCTACTCAATATACATACCCTAAAATGGGACTCTTTCGCCCTACAGCTTGCAGAAATAGACGATAGTTACCTGCCGGAGCTCGTCGAGGATTCGAAAGTTCTCGAGTACGTATCGCTGCCAGAAATAGGGCTTACAAAAGTTGCATTAGTACCAGGGGGTTTCGATGGTGCATTGCAGAATGTAGGTTATGGAGTGTTCGAGAGACAAGCGATTCTAAGCCTAGGATCGACGGCTGTGGTCAGGGCGATTACACGTGATGTTGTATTGGATAGAAGTGATGAGATGAGGTTCTTCTCCTATTATGCTGCAGAAGGCTATAGAGTTGTTGGTGGAGCGTCAAACAACGGTATGGTTGTCATTGACTGGCTCAAGAAGATACTAGGTACGTTGAAGATAGATGTTGGCGGAAACCCTGCCTGTAGCGAAGGTGTATACGCACTACCGTTTATTGGTGGCGAGAGGTATCCTTTTAGAGATCCAAATCTATCGCTAACAATAACTGGTCTCCGTCTCGAGCATACGGTATCGCATATAGTTAAGGGTATTGTAGAGGGTATAGGGTTTGTTCTCAGCTATATAGTTCGGGCCATAGAAGAAAACGGTAAAACTATAGACGCTATGCACTGTGCTGGCGGTGGCTGCTTGCAGCCCGATATGGTTAGGCTTATTTCAAATGTTATAGGCAAGCCCATAGCAATCCACAAAAATCCTAGGAACGCTGTAGTGCTGGGAGCCTCTGTTCTAGCACTAAAAGCCCTGGGATATATCAAGTCTATAGCGCATGCCTATACAGAGTCTAGTGCTGTGGAACAGATGGTGTTACCCGAAGAAGATCTTTCGCAGAAGTATGCTGAATGCCTTAGAGAATTCATTGAGCTAGTTGTTACCATGCGTAGGCTAGGCAGAAGAGACTCCTTAAGATAGTGATAGATTTTGGGCTGTGCACCGAAGATTTGAATAGGTCTGGCACAAATAGACTGGAGCAAAACATTGGTAAAATATATAATGTTGGCGACCTCAGGTTATAGATTCTCTATTTCCGGCAAAAACTGTTCTACGATATTCTTTAGCTCTTCAAGTTGTTGCTGTGTAAAACTATGGGTAAGCTGGAGCGGCGGATAGCCAGCATTTATACCTCTTAGTCTGAGAATAGCCCTTTGGATTTCTGAGCTCTCTACACCATATTTTTTAGACATTTTTCGAAGCTGTGAAACCTTGTACTGGAGCTTTATAGCTTTAGCAAAGTCTCGGTTTAGTACGGCTTTGTGTATGCTAACAGCAAGCTCTGGAAATGCATTTGATATACCGCAGATATGTGCATGGGACCCTATCGTAAACGCATACAATACAAAGTTGTCGCCGCCGCACGCTATGAAGTACTTGTTTCCAAACCTTATAACGTACTCTAGTACTTGATCAGGCTCGTAACTAGTATCTTTTACTCCTATAATTTGTGGCACCTCTTTGGTTAAAAGCTCGAAATCGTCAGGAGATATATTGTATCCCTGTCTATTCTTGTTGTTGTAGATGACTATAGGTACATCAGCTTTGGCAGCAATATAGCTATAGAACTTTATCAATCCCTGTTTTGTTGGGGGATGGAATATGGGTCCAACGATACTAACAGCCTGGTAACCCAAATCCTTTGCAAGTTTTGCGAGATTTAATACAATTTCAGGATCTGAGCTACCTATGTGAGGTAGCACTACGGAGCTGGAAGGGGCATACTCTATTGCTTTCTTCAGAAGTTTTTCTCTGGTACTATAAGGTGTTATAACTCCTTCTCCGTAAGTCCCAGATATAAAGAGACCATTTACTCCCTTTTCAAACTGGAACCTCATTAACTCTTCAAGGCACTCTTCACACAGGTCGCCATCACTAGTGAAGGGTGTTATTAGAGCGGTCACCACTCCTTTTACCATGAACATGCTTGGTCTCCCGCATCATACACAATAGGGTCTAGGTTAAATATCGATATCAAAGCTTTTGCGTATAGCTGGACAAGTTCTTGAGGGTGCTGAAAAATCCTATAAGTCTACTTAACATAAGCTTATAGATATGTGAAGAGGTGTAAAGCTGTTCTGTACTTTGATGGTGAGGCACATGAAGGTGATGGTCTTAGGGCATAGAAACCCAGACACCGATGCTATTGTATCTGCTATTTCGTTTAGCTATATTCTGCGAAGCCTAGGCTACGAAGCTGTTGCTGGTCGTGTAGGGGATATTCAGCCTGAAACCAGGATTGTGCTTGAGAAGACGGGTCTTGATGTACCCGAGCTCGTAGAAGATGTAAAGCCGAGAGTACGCGACGTAATGACGCCGAACCCTATTTCGGTACGTCTAGGCGAGCCTGTAAAGAAGGCAATAGACATACTAGTATCTAAGGCGATAAGGTCTGTCCCCATAGTTGACGGCGATAATAAGGTATACGGGCTTTTTAGCACTGAGTCTTTTGCAAGGTACTTTCTCAACGAATTGATATCGCTAAGACTCACGCTACGCGAGGTCCCAGTGCGTAACTTTCTCGAAATATCTAATAGCAGACTTGTTGTAGGGTCGAGCAACTCTGTACTCAGCGGCAGGGTCTACGTGGCGGCATGGAGTCTACAGGCTATCGAGAAGAGGCTAACAGAAGATATTAGAGGTCAAATACTTGTTGTAGGCGACAGGGAAGACGTACAGATTAAAGCCATAGAAAGCGGTATATCGGCACTCATAGTTACTGGCGGATTCGAGGTTTCGCCATCGGTAGTCGAAAAAGCTATGAAAAACAACGTTAAACTCATAATCTCTCCATACGACACCTATACAACCCTCAGGCTCTTAGACCTCAGCCAGCCTGTTGAATACTTTGCTGAAAAACCTAGAACGGTTACAGAGGATTCGCTTGTAAAGGACGTTGCTAGAGTAATGGTTAACGAGGGTGTTAGAACAGTACTCGTAGTCGACAGCATTGGAAGATTAAGGGGTATAGTTACTCGAAGGGACCTTGTCAGAGATTACAGGAAGAGGGTTGCCCTTGTAGATCATAACGAGTTTAGCCAGTCAGTCGAAGGGATAGAAGAAAGCGCGGTCATAGCGGTCGTAGACCATCATCGCGTTAGTGGCGATGTCAAGACTCTGGATCCAATAATATTCAGAGTTGAGCCGCTCGGGTCGACCAACACCATAATATGGGCAATGTCTCGAGAGCTTGGCCTATCGATACCTAAGAACGTAGCCGAGGCAATGCTCTATGCTATTCTATCAGATACTCTCCTCCTTAAAAGCCCCACGACAACAGCCATAGATAGAGCGGTTGCCAACGAAATAGCTGAATACGTAGGCCTGACCCTAGATCAGGCAATAGAGTTCATGAGAATAGCCATGGCGGCTAACGAGCCAAGTGATCCGCGCGTTATAGTTGCAAGAGACCTTAAAATATTCGATGTAGGCGGGATCTCCTTTGGCATAGCCCAGACCTTTACAACAAGGGTAGGCAACTACATCTCTATGGTAGACAGAATAAAGCATGCAATGGATGAAGTATTGAGAGAAAAAGGACTAAGGTTCCTAGTGCTAATGATAACCGACTATATAGAGGGAAACAGCCTGATAATAGCATCAGGAGACATAAAAACTGTTGAAAAAGCCCTCGAAACCGATCTATCTAAAGGATACGCGCTAATGCAAGGAGTAACCTCAAGAAAAAGCCAGGTCTTGCCAAAAATCCTTAGGTATATAGAGAGCATGAGGATCTGAACCACGATACAGCATTTTACTTTAGGCTAGATAATGTTGCATTGAGATTGTATAGCACGTTACTGGATCTCTGTGTATATCCACGGTTTGGCCTTGAACACGTCAAGCCCTCCCCATAGAACCTTTAAATACGCTAAATAGTGTTGACCCTTTGCGGACTGTGCCTGAGTGTTGTTGCATTTAGGATCCGATGTTCTACTATATTATATTTCGATCATGGACGCTAGCTACAAAACATAAAACCTCCTATAGTACGTGTCTTGCTGATAATCATAGTCTGTCCAGTTTATGTTAAAGGTTTTTATATGGGATCCAAGCATAGCGTATGCTTCATTTCGCTAAACAGTTGCTGGTAAGTTGTTTGGTAGAATACGCTGTTTAGGTAGTGTCACTAGGTTTTGATGACTGTATGGTATGGCTAATCGATAGGGCGCAGGCCAAATCTATGCCTTTGTATTTGTTAGAGCTCTTTATATCGCATGCCGGGATTTTGCTGGAGTTTCGCTCTCATTCAGTATCTGAGCCTGGTATTAAGGTTCGGATCCCCGAGAACGCTGTTGTTGAGACGGCGTTTTTCTCCAAAAGGCCTTCCCTTGGCGAGCTCGTGCTGGCTGAGGATCTCATCGTACAGGAGCCTGATGGCGCTTATGAATAGAGTTAATGCGATGATCTAGTTGCTTAGTTCTTCCTCTCTAGTGATAGTAGGATTGGGATTGCTGCTAGGAATAGTGCTAGGCTTGTTAGGTATGGTAGTGTTGGGTGTAGTGATGCTAGTAGCCCAGCTATGAATGGTGCTACAAGACCTACGAGTCTCTCAAAACTTGAGATTCCTGCTAAGATACTACTTGCCTTATCGCTCGGTACCTTACTGAAGAGCCATGACCTGTAGAAGGGTAGTGATAGGGTGTTACCGAACTCAGCCATGATATTAGCTGCTAGTATAGCGTAGAAGTTAGGGACTAGAAACATTATTAGAGCCCATAACGTCCTCAATACAAAGTATAGGGATATAACCTTGAACCTATGCCTAGGGTGTAACGCTCAGATAAGTGAGTTGCTGGTAGCGATGCAAGAGTTGATAGTGCTACCACTAGCATTACCTGGAAGAAGGACATCTTGAGAGCAATCATCATGTAGTTTATCAAGACTATCTCAGGTGCTAGACATAGCGCAAGAATTTCCAGAGCCTCTATGGTGAGTATAGCCTTGAACTCTCTATCGAACTTGAAGGTGAATACTTCGCCTACTCTCTCCCTAACATCAAGCCTAGGCAAGTACTTAACTAGGTAAGCCACCGTAAACACAGAGGAGGCCCCTATGGCTATGAAGCCTATTGCGTAGTGTACTGGCTTGGGGGAACAGTACGCCGAAAACGTAGCCTAGCACGATAAACCCTATAGCCTCGCTCAGCAGAGGCAACCTCATGTGCCACGCATACACTTCTTCAAGCTTATCCTTAGGGTAGAGTAGCTTCTCAGCAGCTTGATATAACGGGTAGAAGATCCTAGAGATCTTACCCACGAGTAGACCTAGAGAAATCATTAGTGGTCCTAGAAAGCTATACGATAACCCGTAGAGAACGTTTTCCACACCATCCAACGCATCTATCAGAATGAGGCCATGCCTAATCGCCACTCTGTCAAACAGCTTACCAATAAGGTAGGTTAATGGAACTGATAGAATGTTTATGACCGTGAAGAGTAGCCCTATCTCAAGTATAGAGTAGCCAGTCATGAGCATATACGCTGGCAACATATACCATGTTATGAGGAGAGGTGATATGATCGTGTGATACAGTATGTATCTACGAGCTCCTACAGGTATATCCCTCCACCTCAAAGTTCATCACCATGACTGTTCGAAATTAAGGGCTGTCTCTATATGCCTTATTATGTAGTTGCCATTTCTATCTTATATTTACATGCTATTGTTCAGTCAAGCATGTTCTGGACTCGATAATACTAGTTTCCTTTCTCTAACTTATCTAAGTAAGGGCAGGAGAAGCCCATATATAGCGCTGATTATGGCTCTTATAGAGCCTAGGATCATCAAGACCTCGTACATAGATAAACATCTAGTTAATGCTGAAACTAACCTAGGATTTCCTATCTGCTTAAAAACCATGTACCAGCTAGAATCACTACGGTGAACCTCTACCCAGCTGAATCATAACTGATTTCTTCTCTAACTCTTACAGAGAATATGTCAATCGTTAGAAACAACCTGATGATTTGTATAAGAGGTTATTATTCAATGTTCTCTCCACTCGGCATATCTGAGCGTTAATGTTAGTAGCACCGTCAAGTAGACGATGATCACTATAAGGTCGTAGTATAGGTTAAGTGGGGGCTCTATGGATATACTTATGCGTGCTAGATCACTTAGTGTTGCTGTCGGTATTAGGAGTGCTATGTACATACCTATGCCTGGTATGATTGATGCAGGGTAGTACACTGGTGGAAGGATCGTTAAGAGGTAGTATAGGAGGTTTGCAAGTGCATAGAACCTAGCTGGTGATCTAGCTCTATAAGCCATGAAGAACCCTGTTATCGAGCCAAGGATCCACGATAGTAAGAATACAGGGATCAGTATGACTACATCTACTCCTTTGTAAATGATTACAAGAGCGAATATGGGGAGTGCTGGTAGTAATGCATTGAGTAGAGCTCCTAGCGCTGTACCCGCTATGAAAATCGTTGGGGTTACTGGGCTAGCTATGAACATGTCTAGGAGTCTATAGTAGGATCTATAGCTGAATATCTGCTGAGAAAGAGCATTGCTACCTGCATTCCATGCTAGCGCAATTAGACCCCCTATGAGCGCGTTGATTTCGAAACCTCTACCTATCACAAGGAGAAACACTATATACATCGATATGGGTATTATCAGCTGGTTAACAATCCACAACCTACTCTTCATAAACCAAGCAGAGTATATCTTAGCAATAGCCAGTATCGAGTTAATGCGACTCAAGTTTCACACCTCTCTTAACAAGTTCTCGAAAAGCATCATCTAGACCAACTCTATGAACAGAAAACTCAACACCATATCTGGCTAGAAGTGTAATGACCTTGCTCATCGGATCCTTGTCAGCGTACACGGTAACGCTACTACCTTCACTATGAAGCTCTACGCCTATAGCTTTCAATTCTTCTACAAGCTTATCCTTAGGACTATGTATGACTATGCGGTGGCTATATCTAAGGATACGTGATTTAACCTCATCAGGTCTTCCTAAGGCTACAAGAGTACCACTATTTATCATGACCACGAGGTCTGCTGTATCTTCAGCTTCGTTTAGCAGATGAGTTGTCATTACAACTGTATGCCTGGCTTTGACAAGGTTTCGAAGAGCTTCATGAACACTAGCCCTACCCAATGGATCTAAACCCGCTGTAGGCTCGTCGAGAAACATTATCTCGGCATTTGTTGCCAGGGTTGCTGCTACAAGAACACGTTTCTTTTCTCCACCGCTAAGCTCTAAACATATCCTATCCCTAACATGTTCTAGACCCATAATCTCGAGAGCTCTCCTAGCCTCCTTAACAGCATCGCTATGAGAGAATCCTCTTGCAATTAGGTAGAGTTCAACGAACTCTCTAGGAGTTAGATAAGGTTCTGGAACAGCATCTTGTGGAACTACAGCTATGTATTTACGTAGTTTAGTAGCTTCTTTAACAACATCATAGCCAAGGACATAGGCAGCTCCCGATGTGGGTAAGAGAGCTGTATAGAGAATCCTAAGAAGCGTTGTCTTACCAGCACCATTAGGACCTGCAACAACATAGAGACCTCTACCAGGCAACTCAAAGGTGATACCCCTCAATGCAGTAACCCTAGGAGGATACACCTTGGTAAGTTTACGTACATCAACAATGCTGGTCAATTGTAATCCCATATAAGTAATATTAAACCTTAGGAGAAAATCTTTTTGTGGAGATACCTAGACATATTCTTCTCTTCCTCTAGTTTGTGTATACATGATACAATATGTGTTCGGTCTTATGAACCTGGATCCCATAGTCTCATTATATGTTTCTGCAACATTTGCAAGGATAATTGTTATGCATAGCATTAAGTTCTTCTAATATTCGTATACGGAATTTTTGAATTCAGATGACCGCCATATCTTTATCAGATTTTCTTTGAATAAGTTACCTAAAACGTATTCACGTAAAGGTTTAAGCATATAAGTACAAGGACCTACGGTTCCATCAAAATTAACGCCTACATATGTCAATATATTACACGATGATGTCGTTTTGAAGTTGAGGATATCATACTTCATCTCATCAGGTATCAATAACAATGGAAGTGCTATACAGCACTTACGTTGTTTAACTACAATACTCTAAGTAACTTAGTTATGAGTAAAATTAGAGTAGCTAAACCTATGACCATGAACATTCTTCCAATATATCTCAAGCTCTTTGAGCTCTTCTTAGTACCTAACATCTCGAAATACGCACCACTTGAACCTAGTACAGAGATTATTGGAGCTAAGATATAGGGCTTAGTCAACGTCTCCAAACCTAAAACGATTACTGCCGTAATAATGAATATTGCAACTGCAGTGATGAATCCAGCAAAAGACAACTTAATTAACGTTTCATTATGCATCTCCGTGGCACCCAGTCTGTATTATTGATACAGATATTTTAAGTTGTTCTTAAGGAGCGGGTATGTCTGGTAAGTATCCGCAGTCACATCTCTTCTCCCATTGGAGTATCAAGACAGACATTACTTCAATACCGCAAAGTCTATTCACGGTTTTGTTCCCCCCGTGGATCATAGCCTGCTCTCATTGGCTGAAGGTATGCGTTATGATTAGGTTGAGGGAACAGAGAATTTTTGTTATGTTAGGCGCCAGAGAAGACCTATAACACCTCTGTTAAGATCTCAAGATCTCTCCATACCTCTACCTTCATACTACTCGTGTTTAATATTGCGTAGCATTTGTGTTTCTGTGATGTGTCTATGCGTATGTATGTTGTCCCAAAATTGAATCTGTGGATTGTGTTATGGTGATAGGTGAAGGTGTCCACAGAATACTAGCTTGGGTCTAGCTTCGTAGATAGCTATCGCCACTGCTGCCGTTCTCTCGTCGCGTACTATCTTACCAGCGTACTCCTCTAGCCAAGGTGAGTCGTGTAGCAATAGAATATCTACTTTGTCACTCAACCTCTTACCATACTCGATGAATTCTTCTGGTCTTTTACGTGGTATACCCTTCTTCTCCCATACGTAGTCAAAGATACGGTAACGGATATCATCCGGTATGCTGGATAAGTCTATGAACCTCGTATCAACCATCAGCAATCACCTCTGATAATCGTTAAAGAATATAGCCCTGTCATATGCCAGTCTGATATGCCAAGTAGTGCTCATGGTTGATATGCCAAATCAGCTGGCACCAATTAGAAGTTTAGAAGTATTGAGAACCAAGTATATTAGTTTATTTGGTGGGGCCGCGGGGATTTGAACCCCGGACCACGGGGGCCCCAAACATATGCCAGGGATTACTTAGCAGGCATGTGGCTGATATGCCAAGTAGGTATAATCGGTATTCAGGTGATATTATCGAACTGGCTATTAACTGAAGTACGATATTTCACGGCAAAGTCTTCTGCCCAGTTACTGCTTACTAAGATATGCGAGGAGATTATTTTTCTGTGCAAAGAGTTGAGTTGTTTATGTATTAGGCTAATTTAATTCATCGATTTTTAACTTGAGTTCCTCGACATTAACTTTCCTTATGAGGATGGTGTCTATGCCCAGGTGTTTAGCGCGCATAGCCATAGGTTCGTCATCTGTTATTAGCGTAGCATTATACTTCTTAGCCACAGCTATGAAGTAGGTATCGAAACCACTCGAACCCACTTGGAGGGCCTCCTCGATAGCTAGATCCCTGACCTCCTCCTCGTAGACTATGCGATAGTTTTCTGAGGTCTTCAGAGATTCAACCACTTCTCTAGCCAAAGAACTTGAGGCTAGCCTAGTTAGCACACCAGCTACCTCTACAAGAGCGACGAAGGTATGAGCACCTCGATACGTTTCTCTCTCAGTAAACGTATCAGCAACCTCGATTTTCTATGAGTTTCAATCTCACGCTCATAGACATCCTTAGGTAGCCATCTACCAGGTTTTAGAACTGCTTTTACAATTACGCTTGTGTCGAGTACCACTCTACCCAACGCTCTCTGCCTTCTCTAAGAACTTTATCTATGTCTTCCTTAGCCTCAACCTCAACCTCCTCAATAAGCTCAGAGAAATCCTTTGGAAGAACAATTATCCTGACCTCCTCACCCTCCCTAAGGTCTAGCTTTTCCAAAGGCCTCAACACACCCTTCTCATGCCTAGCACGAACAACCCTAGCCATACACACTAACCCGACGAACACTACTGTAGCCAACATTAATAAACTCTAGACTTGGTTAAATAATACTTGTTCAAGTCATCAAAACGCGGTATTAGCTATTAACTTAAGCTTTTTCCTAATTCATAACTATACAGCCCGCCAAATTGAGTTAACCGAAAGCCTTGCCTTTTAGAGCGGGGAGGAGGTCAGAACACTACTACCCGGCCATAACTATGGTGTGGGGGGAGCTTAGAACCACATATAGTAGGACGTGTAGAGGAAGTGTGAGACGGATTAACTAGGACGTAGGGAATACCATGTTCTGCTAACTTCTCGGTTACAATCTTATGTACTCCCCATATGCTAGACTGCTTTAATCTGTGAATGTCAACACCGTTTAATATCCCATCCTTCTCAATAACTCTATCCTGAAACCGCTTAGGTAGCTTTTCAAGAACCGCGAGCTGCACTTTATGAGCTCAGCATTAATAACCACTACGACAATTCTTACTTAAGATCGCATCCATTCAACTGCTTTATTTGTTTAGTCTCTCTTTAGCCAGAGTTTGGTCTTCAAA
>Ga0065719_106673_pt1 | contig 13931 bp, 16 predicted proteins | sample GBSCel85sediment_FD_59106 | JGI IMG/M metagenome (GOLD analysis project Ga0065719, IMG submission 59106) | Hot spring sediment microbial communities from Great Boiling Spring, Nevada - Cellulolytic enrichment CS 85C v3 (version 3) | ecosystem: Environmental > Aquatic > Thermal springs > Hot... | reverse complement strand
AGGGGATTTATCCTAGAAAATAAAATAAAAAAAGAGGGGGCTTTAAGCCCCCTCTTTTTTTATTCTAAATTTTACGGTCCAAGTGGATCAGGAATAATCTGAACATAAGGATAAGTTTCTAAAGTCCACTCTTTAGTTTCAGGATTATAGGAGGAAAGAGTAAAGCATCTCCAATTTGCATCATCAAGATTGGGGAAGTCAGTTCTGTAATAGTATCCGGGATAACGGGTTTCTTCACGGAAGAGAATATGTATAAGGTGCGCTTCTGCAGTCCATACACGATGTCTGTTTTCATAAGCTCTCATAAGTTCATGAAGGTCTCTTGCAGCTGCAAGCTCCATATCTTCCTTAAGCATCTTAATAAGCTCAAGACCCCTTTCAAGCATAATTTTATTAGTTTTATAGAAGGTGGAGCATCCAGCAACGTATTCATCCATAAGTTTCATAAGTCTATCCTGAATATGACGAGGTATCAAATAGTTTGGATTAACCTCATAAGCAGTAGTTGCGGTCTTAAATTGTTCAAATCTATACCAGGGACCATAAATTTCTTTCTTTAATTCTTCAGGATTTTCTTTTGGAGTAGGTTTGTAATCTTTATGATCTAAGCAGAATTTTACCATAGCTTTAGCTGCAATTCTACCTTCTACATGAGAACCAGAGGAGAATTTATGTCCAGATGCTCCTACAGTATCTCCTGCACAGAAAAGTCCCTTTACTGTAGTCATTCTGTTATAAAGCCCAATTTCTCTCCAAGGAGCTTTATATTCTTCAGGAACCCAATCTTCATCAGGACCACATACCCAAGCACCAGCACATCCAGCATGAGATCCTAAAAGATATGGTTCTGTAGGCATAATTTCAGAGGGGAGTTTTTCAGGTTCAATATTTAAACAAGCCCAAAGTCCAGCCTGAGTTACACACATGTCAAGGAAGTCTTCCCAAGCTTCGGCAACGAGATGTTTAAATTCTTTCTTATCCATTTTTTCAGCAGCTTCCTGAAGTGCCCATTCAGTATGCATATAGATAGGTCCACGTCCAGCTTCCATTTCAATGAGCATAGCATGGTTTCTCAAGCAAGTTCCAATATGAGTTGCCTCACCATAAGGAGCAAATTTCTTTAACTCATCTTTATGCTTTGCTACATAATCTTCTCCAAATGCATTAGTTGCTCTTGCTTTAAAGAGTAAGAACCATGCTCCAACCGGACCATAACCATCTTTAAAACGCGCAGGGATAAATCTATTTTCCATAAGTACAAGCTTAGCACCAATTTGGGCACACATTGCATATCCTGTTCCAGGATTCCATACTGGATACCAAGCACGTCCTTTTCCTTCACCAATTGATCTTGGACGAAATACATTAACAGCTCCACCAGTAGCAAGTAATGTAGCATTTGCTTTAATAATATAAATTTTGTTTTCTCTTACAGAAAATCCAACTGCTCCAGCACAACGATTAGGTTCATTAGCATCAAGAAGGGGTCTTACAATAAAGCATCTCTCGATAATTTCTGCCTTATCATAACCAGTAAGAGCATTTTTGGCTGCTTCAGCAACAATTACTTTATAAGATTCACCATTAATCATTATCTGCCAGCGACCAGAACGAACAGGTTGAGCACCAGCTTTAAGAGTAAGCCCTTTAGCCTTTGCTTCCAGCACCATCTAAGGTTTTTCCAGTCTGGGGATCCTTTTTCCAGATAGGAAGACCCCATTCTTCAAAACAATGAACTGTATCATCAACATGACGTCCTACATCAAAAACAAGATCTTCACGAACAATACCCATTAAGTCACAACGGACCATTCTAACATAGTCATCAGGTTTATTTTCTCCTATATAGGTATTTATAGCAGAAAGACCCATAGCTACTGCACCAGATCTTTCCATAGCAGCTTTATCACAAAGAATAATTCTTAATCCATGAGGTTTAGCCCACTGAACTGCTTCCACCGCAGCACCACAGGCTGCCATTCCACCACCAACTATCAAAATATCTGTTTCCTTTTCTACAATTTCAGGTTCTGCACATTCTAAACCAGGGTTATAATGCCAAATCTTAGGCATAGTGCCACCTCCTTTCAAATTTTTTTAAATTTTCTAAGCTGTTTTAATTTTCATGGTTTTACCAAGTGCACCAACTTCATATTTTTTGTTTAATACTGCTTCAGGTTTAGCAGGCTCTTTTCCATCAGCAGCTTCAGTAAATAACTGATTAGTATTAATTAATGCAGGATCAGGTGTTGGTTTCCCTACTGTAGGATCAGCAGAACCTTCAGGGGTAGTTCTTGTAGGATACTTAAATCTTAAAACCACACCATTTCTAAATTTAATTGTCCACATAATGTCAGTAGTTCCACGCATAGGTTGACAGGTTCCATCGAAGAGGAGCGAAATCTGCATAGTGTCTTACAGAAATTGCTCCTTGAGGACAGCTTTTTTACACAGCTATAACATTCCCAGCACTGATCAGGTTCCTGATTGTAAGCTTTCATTGCTTCAGGATCAAGAATCATAAGGTCATTAGGACAAATGTACATGCATACTGTTTTGTCTCCACCTTTACATCCATCACATTTTTCAGGATTTACATAACTTGGCATATTAACACCCCCTTTATAGTTTTTTTATTGAACTGGTTTTTGTACTGGATTTTCCTGTAATTTCAAAACATCACTTATATCAATATCTGGAACAGGAAGCTCTCTGTCTTCTTTTTCAATCTCTTCCTTAATAGAAGGAAGTTCCTCAAGGGCTTTCTCGATAACCTCTGGACCTAAGGATTTTAATTCTAAAACCTTTTTAAATACGAGTCTTTTAAATGCAGCTGGAGTTTCTTCAATAAAACCTCTTGCGTCAAATCTTGCTCTTGAGAATTGATCAATAGTTTTTTGAGCAAGATCATCAGGAACCTCAATTACCAATCTTTTCAGAGCTCCTCCAAAAATAGGTTCAATTTTCTCTTCAAGAGATGTTCCTTTTATAGCTGCAAGTCTTTTTTCATCCAATATGATTGCAAAATATTTAGCCATAATCACCTCCTTTACTTTTTAAGAAATTTTTTTCTTTAAATGTTCTGGTATATCCATATGAGGAAGATCTACTTCTAATCTTTCTTCTCTTTCTTTCAAATATTTTTCATTATTGAAAGGATAACCAAATTTTTGCCACCATTTTACAACCACCTTATAAACCTCTGGTCTATAAATTTCTGGTGGTGGTGTTAGACCTTCATTTATAAGTCCTCTAATAAAGCTACCAGAATATCTTGAATAAATTCCTTTATGATTACAATTTTCAGAATAGGCAAATTCTTTACATTTTGGACAATACCAAAATTCAGCAATATTCTGAGGTCTTATATAGAATCCACCAGGCACAGCAAAAGGAGGAGCATCAAATCCAAAACTTGGAATTCCTTTAGACCATAAAATTTGTGTTGCATAAATATCATAATATTCACCAAGTGCTGCATGGTCTCTTCCAAACATATGGAAAGAAACTCCCATGTTCTGTCTAATTACAGCATGAAGTAAAGATTCAATTGGATTCCCATATCTCATATCCCAAAGGGTTATAGTAACCATGTGCCTTTCTGGTTTAATATAACCAGCAAGATGAAGCATTTCATGAGCTTCTACAATTGCTTCATCTGGGAAGTCACCTATTCTTTTTGCTCCAATAATAGCATTAACTATTATCCCATCACAAGGTTTAATATCACCAATATAAGCTGCCATCTTCATTAATGCTTCATGTCCAGTATGGGGAACATTTCTTGTTTGATGAGCAATAACTGTTGTCCATCCTCTTCTCTTAAATTCTTCTCTTGCTTTCTTAGGTGGATACCAAAATCTATCAAAAGGTGGTCTAAGTTTTGGTTCATTAATAATAGTATATTTCCCAGCAAGAATAATAGGATTTAAAGATTTATAGATAACATAACCTGTATGTTTATCATCAAAAGGAACTTTTACAACTTCAGGATTTTTCTCAGGTGTTCCAAAAGTTCTTGTTGCTACATCAAGTGGATCTATTTCATAAATCTCTTCAATCTCTAAAATAGCAAAGGGTTCACCTTTTAATCTTAAAAGAAGCCAATCCCCTGGTCCAATTTCACCAAATTTTTCACGAAGTTGTTTAAAATCATCTTCAGAAATATCAAAAAGGATTGGATAAGGAAATACCCATCCACTCAAAAGTCTTCTTCTATCAAGAACACTTTCAAGCTCAGCTTTTGTCATTGAACCTTCAACAGGGCTAAAAAATCCATAACAAACTGACATAATCTCTCTATAAACATTTCTAACAGGATTACCTTTAAAAAGGGTTGGTTTAATGTCATAAACTGCTGAGCATTTTTCCATAAGCTTCCATGCTGCACGAGGATCTCTTACTACTCTTTCAACAAGTTTTCCACCATGAGGCGGCGGTAAATCCTTAATCCTTATATCCTGCATATCCACCTCCTATGAATTTAGAATTTTGTTTTGTTAAACCTAAAATTAAAAAAATAATTTCAAAAGTCAAACCTAATTTTAAGCTTTTATAAATAATTTTTTAAATTTATTTAGAATCTCAATTGGATTTAAAAATTGATTTTTATTTTTTTGAAAATTTTTTTGTTTTTTNATCTTCTTTTTAATCTTTTAAAAANTNTTTTTTAGTACTATAATTACTAAAAAGTTTAAGGACTTCANAGTGTCNGAAGNAGAAATTTTAGAAAAAATAAAATCTGAATTAAATATNATAGAAGAAATCCNTCAAAACCTATTTAGATTCTCAACATCCCTTTATAAANCAAGTAAGTGAATATATCATTTTCTCTGGTGGAAAAAGAATTAGACCTTTATTAACAGTTCTTTGTGCTAAACTTTTTCTAAACGAAAATTTAAATAATTTAAATAACAAATATTTAGAAACTATTTATAGAACCTCAATACTTTTTGAATATTTACACGCAGCAACCCTTCTTCATGATGATGTAGTTGATTCTGCAGAGTTTAGAAGAGGTAGAAAAGCTGCCAGAAATCTTTGGGGAAATCAAGCAACTATTCTTGTAGGAGATTACTTATATGCTAAGGCTTTAAGACTTGCAAGCCTATTAGAAAATCCAAGGGTAATGGACGTAATTACACAGACCACACTTCTTATGAGTGAAGGAGAAATTTTGCAACTTCTTAATCTTGATAATACCAATCTTACAGAAGCTGAGTATGAAGAGGTTATTTACAGAAAAACCGCTGTTTTAATTTCAGCTTGTTGCGAAGTGGGAGCTATTTTGGGAGAAGCTAAACCAAATGAATGCTTGTTACTTAAAAATTTTGGTAAATACTTAGGACTTGCTTTTCAAATAATTGATGATCTTCTTGATTATTTAAGTGAAGAAACAGGAAAAGATTTAGGAAAGGATTTTAAAGAAGGAAAAATAACTTTGCCTGTTATTTATGCCTTACAGTTAGCAGATACTGAAGAAAAAAATACACTTCTTTATTTACTTAAAACTCATGAGGTTGAAAAAAAGGATTTTGAAACTGCTAAAAAAATCATTGAAAAAAATCAAGGATTTATAAAAAGTAAAGAAAAGGCTGAGCAATATATAAATTTGGCTAAGAATTGTTTAAAAGATTTGCCTAACAATTTTTATAAAGATTTACTTCTTTTTATCAGTGATTATCTTTTAAAAAGAAAAAAATGAATTACCTTAAGCTTCTTGTTTTTGATTGCGATGGTGTTCTTTTTGATTCAAAATTAGCAAATATTAATTTTTATAATTATATCTTAAAAAAATTAGGTAGATCTCTTCTAACTCCTGAAGAAATAGAATTTATTCATATGCATTCNGTAGATGAGTGCCTTCAGTATCTTTTAAGAAATCATCCTGAAAAATTAGAATTAGCAAAAAAAATCCAAAAGGAGACTCCCTATCAACTTTTTTTTAAATATATGACTTTAGAAGATGGACTTATAGATTTTTTAAATTGGGCAAGAAAATATTTTTATTTAGCAATATGTACTAATAGAACTACCTCAACTTTTCCTCTTTTAGAACATTTTAATTTGAAAAACTACTTTGATTTTGTTATGACTGCTTCTGTTGTTCCTAAAAATAATCCTTTAGCCCTTCTTACTATTTTAAAACATTTTAAAGTGGAAAAGGAAGCCACCCTTTATATAGGTGATTCAAAGGTAGATAAAGATTTATGCGAAAAATGCAAAGTCAAAATGGTTTCCTTTAAAAATCCCAATTTATTAGCAGATTTTTATATCAAAGATTATAAAGAACTAAAAAAGCTTATAGAGGAAAATTTTCAGTTTCATCCCTTAAAAAAGAATAAATCTTATTAAAAACTCTTGTGACTTCAAATTTTGAAAAATCTTTCGTTTCTTCTATTTCGGGAATTAAAATAAAAAGAGTTTTGATAGCTCTTGTAAATCCTACATATAGCAAATTAAACAATTCCATTTTAGTTTTAGCTTTTTCTAAATACCACCCTATTTTCCCTTCATCAGGAAGCTCATTTTTTCTTCCTTTATAGATATTTCCATTATAAAATACTAAACCAAGATCTGAACTATATGTTTTTTCTTCCCAGAAAAGAGGTAATATTACATGATTAAATTCAAGCCCCTTTGCTAAATGAAAAGTAAGAACTTTGATAGCTGATTTATCTTTAGGCATCTCTAATTCATCTTCTGAATATTTCTCCCAATATTCTAAAAATTCTTCTAAATCCCCACCTTTAAAAGAAAATTCTAATACTATACTTAAAAATTTATAGAGATAGGCTAACTCTTTGTTCTTTTTTTCTTCTAATTTAAATTTTTTTACTATATATTGACAAAGCTCATAAAGAGAGAGATATTTTCTAACTGAAAGAATATCTTCTATATAATTTTCCCAAAGGGAAGGGTATTCCTTTTTTAAAAATTCAACTAAACTTAGATTGCTACCTATGAGTTTGGACTCACAATATTTTGATAAAATATTTAATGAGTTTTCAAAAAAATCACCACTTAAAAATCCAGCTAAGGCTATTTCATCTTCTGAATAATTTAAAAACTTAAGAAAGGAAAAGAAAGCATTTATAAGAGGAGACTCTTTTATTTTTAAAAAATGAACTTCCTATTACTTTAAATCCCTCAGAAATAAGAAAAGAAGATAGCTCANTAATATCCTCATTTTTTCTTACTAAAATAGCAACATCATCTAAATCTTTTTTTTGTTCAAGATCCCTTAAAATATTTAAAATTTCTTTCTTTATTAATTCTTTTACCTTTTCCTTAGATGACTTTCCTTCTATATTTTCTTTCATTTTCAAAAACTTACATTTTACCTCACCTTTAAAATCATTTACAGCTTCTTGAATTACATTTTCAAAACTCCAGTCAAAATCTTTTAAAACTATAAGTTAATTATTTCTTTCTTTTCGTCTCCATTTCTTCTCTAACCAAAAATAAGCTCTTCTAACAGTTCTTTTTTTAATTTTAAATTTTTATTTATATAAGAAAAAAAGAGATTATTAAATTTAACGATCTCAAATGCACTTCTATAGTTTTTTCCTAAAACCTCAACTTTTATAGGATAGGAAGAAAATTTTTGCATAAACTCTGCCAAAATAAAAGGATCTCCTCCCTTCCATTGAAAAATTGACTGTTTTGGATCACAGGCACAAATGAAAAATTTATTTCTACTAAGTACATCTTCAACTATAGGTAAAATCGCTTCCCATTGAACACGATCGGTATCTTGAAATTCATCTATTATAATTCCTTCTAATTTGCCCAGTTTTACATAAATCCAGGGGATAAATTCTGGAAAAAAAGTAAGATACTGGGATAATATTTCTTTCCAAATCCCGATAAATAATGTCTTTTCTCTACTAAAAACTTCCTCTAATTTTTTCTTCAAAAGTGTATATAAAATTAAGTAATAATCTTTTGGGTCTTTAAAAATCTCTTTTTCATTAAAATCTAAAAAAATTTTTTCTATTTTATTCTCTTGATAAGTGCCTAAGGTATCCAGAAGTTCTTTTTTATAGGTAATTTTCTGAAAAATTTTTTCTGAATCCTTTATTAATTTATTTTTTATGTCAATTCTTAATTTTTCTTCGTTGGTAAGAAGATGATCTACAAAATTTTCTAAAAATTTTAAAAGTCCTTCTGTTGTTTTTGCAGACTCAAAAATTTCATTAAGTGCCTTTTCTATAAGACTTTTTTCTATATAAGTTTTTATCTGAAAATCTGTAGGCATATCTAATTCATAAGAAAGAGCTTTATAAAGATTTAAAAGAAAACTATCAATAGTTTTTATCTGAAGAGAATCATAATTTAAAAATATCTCTTCTAAAAATATCTCAGCTCTTTCTGGAGAAATTCCTGTTTCGTAAGTTTTAATTTTCCCTTTCTCAGTTTGTTGATAAATCTCTTTTAAAAAAGATATAATTCTTTCTTTCATCTCAAAAGAAGCTTTATTTGTAAAAGTAATTGCAAGTAGACTTTTAAGATTAAATTCTCCCTCTTCATAAATTTTGTTTAAGATTTTTAAATAATTGAGAGCTAATTGATAGGTTTTACCACTTCCAGCACTGGCATTATAAATTATTATATTGTCAGACATTTGAATAAATTGTATTATAATCCTATGGATATTCAAGGTGGCAATAGATTTTTCTTTACCTTTGAGAAAGAAGGTTTTCTTTCTGAAGAGGAATCTCATCATTTAATAAGAGTTTTAAGAAAAAAAGAAGGTGAAAAAATAAAGCTTATTGATGGGAAAGGAAATGAATATGAAGGAGAAATTGTAGAAATAATAAAAAAAGGAAAAAAGATAAACGCAAAAGTAAGATTACTTGAACTTTTAAGAAAAGAAAAACCTTCATCGGTAAAAATTATAGCTCTTATTCCTCTTTTAAAAGGGGACAAAACTGAATTTTTAATAGAAAAAGGAGTAGAACTTGGAATCAATGAATTTATTCCCTTTCAAAGTGATCATTCTGTAGCTAAGATTTCTTCTAAATTAGATGAACGTTTAAAGATAAAAGCTATAAATGCTTTAAAGCAATCAGGAAGACTTTATCTTCCAGAAATTAAGCCACCAATAATTTTAAGAAATTTTTTATCTGAAAACCCCTTCCCTTCATCTCTTAAAATAGTTGCTTTACCGGAAAAAGGTATTTTTTTAGAAAAACTTATAGAACAACTAATTAATTCTAAGGAGATTGTTTTGATTTCAGGTCCTGAAGGAGGATTTAGCAAAGAAGAAGAAAAATTATTAAAAGAAAAAAACTTTATCCCTCTTTTTCTTTCCCCTTATATTTTAAGAGCTGAAACTGCTTCTTTATCTTTAATGAGTTTTGTCTCCATTTTTGTAAATTTCTATTTTAGATAAAAAGATTGAAAAAAGTTAAATATGTGGTTTTATTAAATTTAAGAAAAAATAAGAGAGGTGTTTTTAAGATGGGAGGACGTTCTCGTAAATCTATTTTAAAACAAAAAATGGCAAAATATTATAGAGAAAGAGAAAATCCTCTTGCTTTACTTGCTTTACAAGATGAGATTATACGTTTAAACAAAGACAAACTGGATCTATTTCAAGAAAATTTAGAATATTTAAGAACTCTTGACTTATCTACCAATCATGAAAGACCTGCTTCTAAATTAAGTATAAGGCGTTTTCCTAATGAACCAGATAAAAAATTTACTACCAGAGCTTTTTATGAAACTTTATATCCTATTACTTTAGAATATAGATTTATGCCTCTTCAGGCGATCTTTGTGTGGTATCTAAGAGCTTTAGAAATGATTTATGGAGAAAAAATTCCTAAGATTCATTTAAATAGACTTCAAAAATGGATAAAATATTGGCTTTCAAGTCTTACTCCTGAACAGGAATTAAAACTTAAAAGTGCAGTAATATCTTGGATTTTAAATAGATTTACATAAAATGATTTTTATTCTTATTTTCATCTTTATAAACCTTCTTATCTCTCCTTCCTTAGCCTATAAACTCTTTATAATTTCTTTTCCTGATAATTATGGAAAAATAAAAAAAGAAAAAATATTTTATGTTGGAGCAGCAGAACCTGCTTTTGGTGCTATATACGATCTAAAACCACCTAAAAGGTTCTTCCTTCTTACTCCAGATAAAAAAACCATAAAAGTTACTCTTTTCAGAACAAAATATGAAGACAAAGCATTAAATTTGGAAAGAATTGGATATAAAATACAATTATCCTTAGAAACTAAAGGAGATCACTATATATGCATAGAAAGTGATTATTATTTTACAAGAGATTTAAAATTAACAAAATCCTTTGCTAAGGTTCCTCTTCATGTAGAAATAGAAAAGGGTTGGGATAATTTTTGTGGATTTGATTTAGAAATAAAGCCTTATACTAGACCCTATGGATTTAGTGATAGAGGTATTTTCTGGGGACAGGTTTTATATAATAATAAACCTCTTTCAAATGTTATTGTAGAGTTTGAAAGATTTAGTCCGGTTTTTTTAAATTTAGAAGATTTACCAAAGGATTCTTATGGAGAAATAAATTATCCCTATTTAAAGAAAACTGTAAAAACTAATAAAGATGGGTTTTTTGTAGTATCTCTTGAAAAACCGGGATGGTGGGTTCTTACAGTTAAAAGGGGAGCAGGTATTAAAACCTTTGGGAATACTTCCTACCCAGTTGAAATAGCAAGCCATTTTTGGATATATGTTTTTCCCTCTAAAGAGGAAAATTTAAAATATAACTTTTTAGAAAAAACACCTTGACTTTAATTTATATTTTTTTTATAAAGAATTTTTGATAAATTAAAAAAATGTAAAGTGGAGGTTTCTTATGTATAGAAAAATTTTAGTTGGACTTGATGGTTCAGAAAGAAGTAAGTATGCCTTAGAAGAAGCTTTAAACTTTGCCAAAAATAATAAAGCTGAAGTTATAGCTATAAGTGTTATTCCTCCCCAAAGAGAATTAGTAAGCTCTTTTTCTTTATTTACTCATATAAAAGATCTTATCAGAAAAAATTATGAAAAAGCTCTTGAAGAAGCAAAAGATTTAGCTGAAGAAAAAGGTTTACCTATCAAAACTATCCTTGAAGAGGGAAATCCTTATGAAAAAATTATTGAAGTTTCTCAAAAAGAGGGATGTGATCTTATCGTTACAGGAAGAAGGGGTCTTACCGCTTTTGAAAAAATTTTATTAGGAAGTACTGCACATAGAGTTATAAATAATAGTCCAGTTGATGTACTTATTGTCCCTATAAACACCAAAATAAGTTTTAAAAAGATTTTAGCAGCAACAGATACATCTGAATATGGAAATAAAGCAGTTAAAAAAGCAGGAATGTTAGCTAAAAGTTATAATGGAGACTTAGGTATTTTATCTGTAATTAAAATTCCTATAGAGCCCATAATTGATCTTCAAGAAATTTTAGAAACCCTTAAAAAAGAGTTAGAGTCTCATTTGGTTTCTCTTTCAGAAGATATAAGTAAAGAAGGGGTTAGGGTGGAGATTTTTGTAAAATATGGAGAACCTCATAAAGCAGTAATTGAAACAGCAAAAGAAATAGATGCAACAGCTATCGTTATAGGTGCTTATAGTTCTGCAAGTAAGAAATCCTTAGGAAGTGTAGGAGAAAAAATAATTGCTAATTCTTTCTGCCCTGTATTGATAGTGAAAAATTAGAGAGGCAAAGAAGTATCTAAGTTTCCAAAAGAAGTATATTGAGGAAAATAATGTAGTTTAACCATTCCTATAGGACCATTTCTTTGCTTTCCAATTATTATCTCTGCAATACCTTTTTCTGGAGTTTCCTTATTATAAAATTCGTCTCTATAAATAAATAAAATTACATCTGCATCTTGTTCTAAAGCTCCCGATTCTCTGAGATCTGAAAGTTGAGGCCTTTTATCAGGTCTTTCTTCGACTTTTCTATTTAACTGGGATAAAGCTATAATGGGGATATTAAGCTCCTTAGCTAAGGATTTTAAACCTGCAGAAATTTCTGAAATTTCTTGCTCTCTTCTTTCTTTTCTTTCAAGTCCTTTCATAAGTTGAAGATAATCAATCACTAAAAGTCCTAAAGGTATTTCTTTTAAAAGTTTTCTTGCTTTAGCTTTTAACTCTAAAATATTAATTCCTGGGGTTTCATCAATATAAATATGGAGTTGACTTAAGGTTGATGCTGCTTGAGTTATCTTTTGCCATTCTTGAGAATCAAGCTGTCCTGTTCTAAATTTTTGGAAACTTACTTTAGCTTCAGCACAAAGCATTCTTGCACAAAGTTGTTGCTTACCCATTTCCAAGGAAAAAATTGCTGCCCCAATATTAGTTTGTTTACAAGCATTTCTTACAATATCAAGTGCAAAAGCAGTTTTCCCCATTCCAGGACGCCCAGCAAGAATAATCAAATCTCCCTTTTGAAGTCCTGCTGTTAATCTATCAAGATCATAAAATCCAGTAGGAATCCCTGTTATAGATGTCCCTTTTTTATAAATATTTTCTAAATGTTTTATAGTATCTTTTACTACTTCTTTTAAAGGAGAAAAACTTTCTCTTCTTCCATAATAGGAAAGATCAAAAAATGCCTTTTCTGCATAATTAAGTAATTCTTGAGAGTCTTCTACTGAATAATAAGCTCTATATATTAAATCTTGACTTATCTTTATAATTTCTCTTAAAATGCTTTTTTCTTTAACAATTTTAGCATAATGAAAAATATGAGCTGAAGTTGGAAGAAGACCAACAATTTCTGAAAGATAAACTGCTCCACCAGCTCTCTCTAATTCTCCCATTTTATCAAGCTCATTATGAACTGTAACAATATCAATAGGTTCATCTTTTTCAAAGAGAGAAAGACAAGCTGAGTAAATCACTCTATGAGCTGGAGAATAAAAGTCTTCTGGTTTTAAATAATCAATAATTTTAACTAATGAAGAGGGATCTACAAAAATGCTTGCTAAAAGATACTTTTCTGCTTGTAAGTCTTGAGGAGGTAAAAATTCTGGAGAAAAGGTAACTTCAGATTGTATTTTTATTTCTTTTTTTGAACGTTTATTAGAAGGCATTTATTTTTCTTCTAATACTTCAACTTTTATATTAATTATTTTATCACTACTTAATTTTATAGGAACCTCAAAAGTACCTAACTTTTTAATAGGTTCCTCTAAAAGAACCTGACTTTTTTCTATTTCTATTCCCTTTTCTTTTAGCATATTTACAATATCAATCAAAGATACAGAACCAAAAATTCTATCTCCTTCTACAGTTTTTCTATAAACTGTTAAACTTATTCCTTCAAGTTTTTCTGCAAGACTTTCAAGTTTTTTTCTTTCTCTCTCAGCTTTAGCTAATATAATTTTTCTTTGATTTTCTAAAGCTTTAATAGTTTTCTGATTAGCTAAAATGGCTAATCCCTTAGGAATAAGATAGTTTCTTGCATATCCATCTTTAACTTTTACCACATCTCCAGCTTTACCAAGTTTAGGGACATCCTTAATTAAAATCACTTCCATATATTCCTCCCCAATGTTATTATTCCATTTCTATATCAGCAACAAAGGGCAAAAGAGCCATTATTCTTGCTCTTTTTATTGCAGTAGTTAATCTTCTTTGATGATAAGCACAAGTACCGGTTTGTTTTCTATGTATAATCATACCCTTTTCATTTAAAAAGGGTTTTAAAATTTCTGGATTCTTATAGTCAATCTTTAAATTAGGATCTACACAAAACTTACAAACCTTTTTTCTAGTTAAAAATCTTCTTTTTATACTTAAAGTATCATTCATTTTTAACCTCCTGCAATTTTTATGTTAAGGTTTGTTTAACACATTTTGTTTTGTATAATAAAACAAAAGCTTATAAGTTAGAGAGGGACAGGGACTCCATTTCTTGTAGGCCTTTGAGCCTCCAAAGGAGTATGT
>Ga0065719_100367_pt1 | contig 13939 bp, 13 predicted proteins | sample GBSCel85sediment_FD_59106 | JGI IMG/M metagenome (GOLD analysis project Ga0065719, IMG submission 59106) | Hot spring sediment microbial communities from Great Boiling Spring, Nevada - Cellulolytic enrichment CS 85C v3 (version 3) | ecosystem: Environmental > Aquatic > Thermal springs > Hot... | reverse complement strand
ATTCTAGCTTTTGATTTGCCAAGACGAATTNCATTCAGAAAGGAAAAGAATAAATTTGGAATTGAAAAGAATAAATGCGAAAATGATTCAATTTTCTATTTGGGAAAGCGAAAAATTGGAAGAATTGATGAGGATTGCATTAATGATTAAAGAATTTGGAGGAAGCTCAAAAATTCTGGAAGAGAAATTTTTGTTCTAATTTAAAATGGCTTTGTGAGAAGGATATTTCTAACCAATAGNGCAGGAGCTCTTACTGGCAAAAAGCTTTCCCACCACTTCACTTCTGCTTGCTCTTTTCCTATTGCCTCCACACTCTTAAAGAAATCTAAAAAATTCGAGTTGATCCTCAAATTTTTCACAAAACCTTCTATTCTTCCATTTCTGACATAAAACGTTGCGTCTCTCGGCAAACTAGAGAAAGAACCTTCTGCAAAGCTTGTATATCTAGTNTACCATGTGTTTGTCACAATCAACCCTTCTTTTAATTCTTTCACCATTTCATCAAAGCTATAATTTCCCCTTTCAACTTCAATNTTCCAAGCTGTAGGATAGATTATTCCTGCATTTCCTGTCGGTTTTTGGTTTAACTTTTTGCTTGTTGATGTATTATGCAAATAAGATTTCAAAACTCCATTTTCTATTAACACATTTCTTTTTGTCGGCCTTCCCTCTTCATCGAATTTTCTAAAAGTACCATCATCTATCAATGTTAAATCTTCGCTACCAATTTTTTGATTGATCTTTCCAGCTAGGAACGAATTTTCGGCTAAAACTTCAAAAGCAGAAAATCCCATGCTTGCATAAGATAAAATTCCTGACAGAGCTAAAGGCATGAAAATGACTGGATATTTTCCTTCTCTTATTTTAACTTGCCTATCAGTCGAATTCGAAAATTCTTTTGCAGTTTCTGCAATTTTTTCAATTTGCATATCTTTTCCAAAAGAAGAGTATTGTGCCAAATGAAAGCTTGTCTTTCCAAANGTCCTTATCGAAAAGTTGAAGTAAGTGTTAACATCTTTTTGTCTTATTCCTTTCGANGTNAANATTTCCCTTTCAACTTTACCTTCCCAAAAAACTCCAGCGCTTCTTTGTTTTAAATCGTCTAAAGTTTTACTTATTCTTTCATTCCAATCATACGAAAAAACTTTCTTGTCATACTTTTCTTTCCTGTATCTAAACTTTCCTTCAGCTATTCCTTCATAATTTACATTTTCTTCAGCTTCATCAACCTTTTTCAANCATTCTTTTACAAANCTNTTAGCATCTTTTAAAGAGGAAATAGTTGCTGCTGATAGCAAAGTTTTCTTTCCCTTTGCTAAGAATATCATCAAGCTATCAAGATTCCATGTTTGAGTTATAACAATCTTACTATTAGCAATCTTTATTTGTTTCGTCTTTTCTCTCTCCACTTCAATTATCCATTCATCCACTTTTCCTTTAATAATTTTTTCTGTTTCTTCTATCATTCACTTCACCTTCAGGTTTCTAACTCTAATATAAGGACCTCCCATCCAAACAGGAACTCCTTGCATAGGCTCTCCTTTACCGCAAGTTCCAGCAACAAAATGTAAATCTTTAGAGCAAGCATCTATTTTTGAATAAAGTTCTTCTGTTGTTGTTTCGATTACAGGTCTTTTAACAAAATCTTTTATTTCTCCATTAACTATCTCATAAGCTTCAAAACCAACATACTTTTCATTCCACCTTATGTCATCAATATTCCATTCTGTAAATGATTTAATCAAAATTCCCCTCTTTATATCTTCAATCATTTCATCTAACTCGAAATCTCCAGGTAGCATGAAAGTGTTTGACATCCTTATTATTGGTTCTCTTGCAAAATTCATTGCTCTTGCCGAACCATTACTTTTTGTGTTCAATAATAAAGCGGTTTCTCTATTTAACAAAAATTCGTTTATTATTCCATCTTTAATCAAAAATTTTCTTCTAGCTTTTACTCCCTCATCATCAAAGAGNTAGAATCCNTAACTTTTTTTAACTGTAGGATCGTCAACAATAGTGACTTTTTCACTGCCAATTTTTCTACCAATTGAATCTATTTTTGCATACGATTCTCCAGCTTGTGCAGCTTCCCTTCCCAAAATTCTATCAGCTTCTAAAGGATGACCGCAAGACTCGTGAACAATTATTCCAACCAGCTCTGGAGCTAGAATGACATCATACTTTCCTTTCTTGTTTTTCTTTGCATGAATAATTTTTATCATCTTCCTAGCCTCACTTTCTACAGTTTCCTCAGCTTTTAACTTCAAAAAATCTTTCCATCCTCCAGAATTTCCGAAAAAGAAGTTTCTTTGCTCAATTTTGCTACCGTCTTTTCCTATCAAGTTGTATTCTAAGTGAAACCTTTGAATTTCAGAGTAAATTTTGGCACCTTCGTTATTAACAAAATATTTTTTAGTAAGCGTTGTGGTCAAGAAGAAAATCCTTGATTTTATCCACGGCAAAGTAACTTTTTTATCCAAGTCCAATAAAAATTCCTTAATTTCTTCCTCTCCTGGAAAATCACCAACAAGCTTGTAGCTTGCTTTGTAAGCTTTTTCATCAGAAAGAGCAATTGAGGAGGATAACTTCGCTTCTCTTATTGCCTCTCTTAATCCTTCTCTGATTTTTTTCTTAGATAAGTTTGTCAACGAGAAAAATGCTGCTCCATTCTCTATAACTCTTACTCCCATTCCTTTTGATTTTTCTTGTATAGAGGATTCAAACTTTCCATTCTTCAAAATGAAAACTTTTTTCACTTCTTCTTCAATTCTTGCCTCGCAATATTCAGTCNNGCTAATTTTTACGGNATATTCCGCTAAATCCTTCTCAAAATCCATTTAGATTTTTATAGCTTTACCTAATTAAATAATTAATGAAACTCGTGCTACCAACACATTTAGGAATAATTATTGATGGAAACAGAAGGTGGGCCAAAGCAAGAGGGCTACCTCCTTGGGAAGGTCATAGGGCTGGAGCTAAAAAGTTGGAAGAGTTTTTGAATTGGTGTTTGGAAGTTGGAATACCTCAAGTTTCAATCTACACTCTTTCAACAGAAAATCTTAACAGACCAAAAGAAGAATTAAAACATCTTTTTAAAATTTTGGAAGAATATGTTGATGGTTTGCTGAACGATAAAAAGAAATTTTCTCTTTTTGAAAAATATGAAGTTAGAGTTAGGTTTGTGGGCGAGCTAAATAGATTGCCAAAAAAATTGATAAAACTTATGGGAAAGCTTATGGAAAAAACTGCGAAATATCAGAAAAGAGTATTGAATTTTTTGGTTGCCTATGGTGGAAGATCAGAAATTATTAATGCAGTAAAGAAGATTGCAGAAGAAGTTGTAAAGCATGGNAGAATTGAAATAANTGAGAAAGATGTTGAGAAGTACTTATATGTTCAGCAGCCTCTAGACCTAGTTATTAGAACAGGAGGCCATCAAAGACTATCAAACTTCTTGCTTTGGCAAGCAAGCTATGCTGAAATTTACATAACAAAAACTCTTTGGCCAGACTTTTCTAAAAAAGAATTCATGAAAGCTTTGAGATGGTACTCTAAGCAAGAGAGAAAATTTGGTAGATAGAATGTATGATGTAGCAATAATAGGAGCTGGCGTTGCTGGTAATAGAATTGCAGAAATTGTTGCGAAAAAGGGTTATAAAGTTTTGTTGGTTGAAGAACACAAAAAAATTGGTTTTCCTTCTAAGTGCACAGGTTTAGTTAGTTATAGAATAAAGGAGCTTTTGCCGGAAATTGATGAAAAAATAATCCAGAACGAAATTAATAGGGCAGAATTTATTTTTAAGGACAAAAGGTTTGAGATAAAATCCAAAAATCCAATGTATGTTTTGGATAGAAGTAAACTCGATAAATTTTTGTTTGAGAGAGCAATAGCTTTTGGTGCTGAAGCAAAGCTTGGAGAGAAATTTTTGAGAGTAGAAAAGTTCACAAGCAGCTATAAAATTTATACAACTAGTGGAAATTATGATGCAAAAATTTTGGTTGGGGCTGATGGCGCTTTCTCTCAAGTTGCTAAGATTTTTAACTTGTTTGAAGAGAAGGAATTTTTTGTTGGAGTTCAAGCTACTGTTGATGGAAAGTTTGAAAAAGATAAAGTTGAGCTTTGGTTTGGAGATTTTGCTAAAGATTTTTTCGGTTGGGTTGTTCCAATTAGTGAAAAGTATGCAAGAATTGGTTTGGCAACAAAGGAAGATGTTTATAACAATTTTAAAAGGTTTTTGAGGAAGAGAATTAAAAAATTTGTTCAACCTGATACTTCTGGAATAATAAAGTTTGGATTGATTAAAAGTTCTGTTGCTGATAGAGTTTTGCTTGTTGGCGATGCAGCGATGCAAGTTAAGCCATTCAGCGGAGGAGGGATAATTTATTCTTTGATTGCCTCTCAATTAGCAGCTTTAGCTATACTAAAATCTTTAGCAAAGAACGATTTTAGTAAAGAATTTTTTGAAGAGAATTATGAAAAAGAATGGAAGAGAAAGCTTGCTTGGCCAATAATGAAAGGTTTGCTTATGAGAAAGCTTTTTTATGGTTTAGGAGAATTTTCTATTGGTTTCTGGTTTTCCATTTTGCCATATTTTAAATTTTTGGTTGAAAATTTAGATGTTGATTTTTACTAGCGAAAAATTCCGAAATTTAAAGAGAGAGCAAAAAATCAGCAATATTTTCTTCATCAACAACAATAACATTTTTTGGATATTTTCTATGAGGCTTTCCAGCTTTTACTTCCACTTTCATATTTCCAGCTATACAGTCAATTTCATAAGAATTTTTGTAGTAATAAATTTCCTTGAACTTTCTAAACAAATGTTCCTGAACTGCAAACTCAAAAAGAAAATCTTTTCTAACCTCTTTATTGCACCAATAAGCAAGTGAATGTAAAAGGAAAGGGTCTCTCACAAAAATTTTCTTCTCTTTCCTAAATTTTACTCCATTTTCTTTCAAATATGCTATTTTAATTACATACAAATTCTCCAAATCTTCTAGATAACTCTCTACAGTTTTGTTTGACAATTCAATTTTGTTTGCTATTGAGTTGAAAGAAAGGGCGCTTGGAACCATTTCTAAAAGCGTTGACACTATTTTCTTTAGGATGAGCGAAGATTTTCCTGCTTTTAAAATTTCAACTTCAATGGAGTTTATTAGGTCTTTGGAGAAATCTATGCCATTAATGCTCTTTGGATATCCACCAACTTTCAAATAATTTTGGAACTCTTCTCTTATTTTTTCTTTAAATGTTTCTTTTTTGCTGACTTCTATTCCTTTTACAGTAAGAAATTCAGGAAAGCTTAAAGGCAAGACCTCAACATCTTTACCAAAACCTCTTCTTCCTGGAAAGCTTTCTCTTTCTTTTAAAATGTTTATAGTTGAAGAGCCGCTTACTGTAATAACATCTTTGCTGAACGTCCCACTATCAATCAAACTTTTGACTATTCTCCACCATTCTTTCAAGTTTGTTACTTCATCCAAGAATATAAAAGATCTTTTTGCACCATTTTCCTTCCTAATCTTATCGTAGCTTAAAAGTGCTTCTCTAAATTCTTCCAAATCTTTAAAGATTTCCAGGTCTAGATAGCAAACAGAAAACTTGTTTTCTTTTTTAAGTAATTCTTTTATTAAAAGCTTCATTCCAGTAGTTTTCCCAACTTGCCTTGGACCTACGACAAAATTTAAGCTAAAAGGCTTAAGAGAAATGTCTTTAATCCAATTTGGAATCCATCTTATTTTCATCGAGTTAAACTCTACTAAATGCTTATCTTTGTTTTCCCAGTCGTCGATTTCCCACCATGGATTGAAAAGATAGAGTATTTTCATATTTGTATTCATAATCCCAAGTATTTAAATATACTTTGGGAATGAGAATACAAACATTTGCTTGCATTTATCCTCTAAATTCTATTGAATTTTCTCCAGAACAAAAATGTGCGGAAAAATTCCTCCACTTTCAACAACTCTCTCATGAACAATTTTAAAAGCTTTTAACCTTAGAATGATATTTCTGAACATATCCGCTCTTAAATTAATTATAACAGCCCTTCCTTCTTTTGATAAAACTTTCGAGACAGATTCTAAAAACTTCCAATAAAATCCTCTTAAATCTTTTCTCTTTGCAATTTTAACTCCATATGGCGGATTTGTTACAATTTTATCTATGCTTGTAAAATATTCTTCAAGCTTAGTTGCATCAATTTTCCTAAACTCAATAAATTCATCCAATCCATTAACTTTTGCATTTTCTTTCGCTCTTTCAACATATTCTTCATTAATATCTCCAGCGAAAATTTTTATTCTGTTTTTATACAAGCTTGCAGCCTCCAGCACAATAGTCCCACTTCCGCACATAGGATCCAAAAAACTTTCTCCATCTTTTATGTTTGCTAACCTTATCATTCCATAAGCTAAAGTCGCTTTGATTGCTGCAGCATGATGAAAAACTTTTTTGAATCTTTTGTAAAGAGAGTCTTTTGTTAATTGAATTCCAACATAGCCAAAATTTCCAATCAAATCAAACCTTATATTCAAATCAAAATTTTTCAAGCTAACTTTTTTCTTGTATTTTTCAAGAAAAATCTCCCCTCCAACCTTTTGCATATCTATTGAAGTAAAATCATGATTTCCATATCTTTGACTAGTAATCCTAAAAGTTTCAACATTTTCCAATTCCTCAATATCAATTTTCTCCAGAACTTTCCTTATTTCATCCATCGTTGGTTTTTCTAGGTAAAATTCTTTTTTGAGTTTTATTATGTGATGAATAGAATGAAGGGTAAAAAGTTTCTCATAATTTCCTTCTATCTCAACAAGAAGCTTTCCCCTGAAAGTTAAAGAATTTTGAAACTTTAGCATTAGGAAAGTTTTCTTTTATTTCCATTTCAGCTATATCTTCCAATCCAGGATCGCAGGTTATTAAAAACTTCACCATTAATCAGAATTAAATCTCAAAAATTAAAACACATTAAAACAGTTTGCTATAGGATTCATTTTGTGACAATTATTAACATTTTTATACTCTATATTCTTAAAGTTTCGAGTAATTTGAATTTATGCTTATTTAATATCTGTTTCATTTGTTCTAGTTCGTATGTTCTTTCAATTATGTTTTTATTGTCAAACAAAAAATTTTTCGAGAGCGAATTTACTCATTTTGAAAGTTCTCATTCGCACAGTTTTGACTTTTACATAGATTGTTTAATGTTAGATATCAAGAAAAGAATTCTCTTAAATTTGTTGCACCTCTATTTTTTGCCTTGCTTGAAAATTCCTGAAGTTTTTTTAAATGAGTTTGAATTTCTTTTTTAGAATTGAGATAACTAAAGAGTTCGTGTTCTATCAACTTATTTTTTATTATCGTTGCTTCTAAGTATAGACGCTTTGTATTAATACTCTTTTCCATATCTTTTAAACTTTCAACTTTTGTTATTCCTTCCTTTTCTGCCAACATTTTGAGTCCCTCCTTAGGAATTTTATAATAACCATAATCTACACTTTCGAATACTCTAAGGATGGGCTCCTCTTTCTGCTGTATTGCCGGTTTGAATGGAAATGAAAAAGATGTTATACCTTGGTAAAAAGCAAGAACATCTTTTGCACTTATTTTATCTACATCCCTGTTTCCCGAACCTCTATTTACATTCAGTCCATGAATCAATGTGCCCTCCCTTCCAATTTTTCTTTCCATCAATATTACATGCTTAATTAGCTTTTCTAAAGATGCGCTATAGTTTATGGGAGTGGAAGAGTTGAATTCGACAACAAAATTAGTTATTGAATACTTGAAATAGAAGCTCGTTATTTTTGACATTTGTCTATGAGAAACTTTTGGGATGTAGCCTAGTATATCTTCTGCTATTTTTTCTTTGTTATAAGAAAAAACTTGATCGAGGAACAAATTAGTAAAGCTATCGAAGTAAAAATCTACCTCGATATTCTTGGTATTTGCTCTCAGAATAGGAACAGATAGGATATCTATTATTCCATATCTCAATAATGAAATAAGAAGAGAAGAGAGATAATCAATCTCGTTCTCCGAAACCTTATCCTCAACGCTATAAATTGGAATTAACAAAACGACATTTTCACCTATTTCTTTTAATTTCTTTTTTATTGCTGAGATAAATTTGCTTGTCTCTCTTTCGTCTCTATCTATTTTCATTAGTTGTCTTTGAGATATATTCAGCCTAAACTCTACGAGTCCCACATTTCTTTTAGAAAAGTTGACCAGTAAGTTGAAAGGTGATGATTTCTTGCTAGATAACAATTCAAAAGATTTGAGAGGAGTTTCAATTTTCTTATTATTGACCTTAACAATTATTCTACGTGTCAACAATTTTTCATCTTCGTGAACAAGCTTCAGTTCCATATTTATATTAAATTTTCAACCATTTATATCGAAATTGAAAAATATCTTATGAAAGATAGCATGATTCTCGATGAAGAATTTACCCTGCTAGAAAAAATAATATTAGTATTGCTTTATGTTAGAGGGAGAACTCCTATAGTGGGAAAGGTTAGACTTCAGAAGTTAATCTTCCTAATTTCGCAGGATTTGAAAGAATTGCGAAATGAATTGGATTTTGAAGCTTACAAATATGGAATGTACGACCAAACGATAGAAGATATATTAGAAGGATTAGAGTTAGACGGTTTTATTGTTGTTGATGAGAACAATGAAGTGAAGCTTACTTCTAAAGGTGTTGAAAAAGCTGAAATGCTCTTGAAAAGTTTTACTGAGAGAGAAATAAAAACGATAGAAGAGGTTAAAGAGCTCTTTGAAGGTTTAAGCGAAGACGAAATTTTAGCTCTTCTGTACTCTAAGTTTCCAGAATTTTCTAAATATTCTGAAAAGCTTAGAGAGATAAACAGAAAAAGGAAGGAACTCGCTATTTCTTTATACCCTTAAGAAAAAGGTTTCTCTTGAAGCTGCTTCAGAAATAGCTGGTATAAACATAAAAGAGTTCATTCGATTGTTGAAGGAGCGAAATCTTTTATGAATGAAATAGTTGTTGACGCTTCCTCTTTTATCCTATGGTCAGAAACTTCCTTGCTTGAAATCATATTCGAAAATAAGCTTTTTCTCATTTTTTTAACGATGGATGTCGTCGACGAACTGAAAGATATAGAATCTCGCTTATATCTTAATAAGGGAATAATGGAAAGAATGATTAAAATAGTTAATGTCGATGATGAGGATAAAGAAAATATAACTGTGAAATATAAGCTAGGAAAAGGCGAGATTTCTTGCATAGCTTTCTGCTTGAAAGAAGGGAAGGTTTTTGTAACTGATGATATCGCAGCAAGAAATAAGGCGGAAAAAGAAGGAGTAAAGGTTTTTACCACAAAGCAATTAATAAGTGAGTTCATTAAAGATGAACATATTTCTCTGCTAGCTAAGGAGAAACTTAAGAGGACCTATCCTCACAGGTTTTCGGACTTATAATCCCTGTTTTTATTTTCCTTGTAACTCAGTGAGTTTCTCGCATGATAAAAAAACGTTGCTTTGGTTGATTGTTTTTCAATTCTGAATTACTTCTTATTTCCATTATCCCATCAGATTAAAGCCGCAAAAAACTCACTATAACTCAATTATTTTTGATAAAGCGTTTTGCATTTTATTAAAAACCCCCTTTGTCTCCAGTTAAAAATACTAAACCTATTTGCTTGACAATGGCAAGACGCTCCAGATTCGTAATTCCTTTCTCAATTGGAACTCAAATCCCAATATCTTTTATGAAATTTCAAGCAAACTCGAGATTGATTCCTTCATCTTTAATCTGCTTTGGATAAAGTGGATTGCAGAACCCTTTCCATAAATAAATTATTTCATCCTCATTTAATCCAAAATCAGTTTTCAGCTTTCTAACAATTTCTAATTCAGTCAAACCAGGTACATAAAAATCTAACTTATCCTTGTTTTCTTCCAAGAATGTAAACAAAAGAGGTTACCTACGCTTATTTTACTTTTCAACTCCTTGGGTTCTTACATGAAGTAGATCATGTTAGTGTCAAGAGAGAGTCTGTTTTTTCCATAAGGTTTTTTGAATTAGAAAAATTCAATCGTCATAAGATGTTTACAGGATAGCAACAATTTTTCCTCCTTGCTACTTTTATCATTTCTTTAGAAGTATCTATGCCAACAATTTGTAATTTTTCGAGGTATGCTTCTAAAATTCAGTGCCACAACCGAATCCAAAATTTTTGTTTTTAGTGATGCAAATTTTTTTATAAGCCTTGATACAAGAAGATAATAATCTTTGTACCTTCGATACATTTCATCATAAATCTCTGCGAAAAAGCAACTCATAGCATTTTTTACTGTTTAACTTTTGTGTTTTGTCTCTTACTTCAACTTTACACTTTCTATTAAACTCGCTCCCCCCGTTAACAAAGCTAGCAATCCTGTGATTAACAACAAGATTGCATATGCCCAACCTGCAACTATTAGTAGTGTTGTGAGAAGCTCTGAAGAGCTAGAGGGAGTCAGCGCCCCAACTGCTATTAATCCGGACATCACTCCCAATGCTGTAAGTATAAAAACTACCCCCATTAGCAAAAAGGTTACCGATTTTAACATTTCTCTGATGATCATGAAATCATTTAGCTTTTATATTTAAATACGTTAAATTATTGCTGGCAATATGAAAAAGAAAAGTGAGGAGGTCATTAGGTATACTAATGAGAAAACTATTATAAAGGCCAACTTTCTTTCATCTATCGCCACAAACTTCTTTCCAGTTTTNGTGACGAGTAGCGCTAGTGAAACACCGATTATAGTAAAAACGTTCGCTAATCCTATCAATGCGAATCTTTTTATTTCACGATAAACTACAAATCCGCTCACAATCCCTGCCACAGCAGAGCTTAATGTAAGCAGGATAAAGATGATCAAGGTGCGATGAGCAACAAAGAAGTTTATAACTTCTGCTTTTGCAGATTTTTCAAACCACAAATCATCAGCAAAGTACTTAGAGGGAGCCCTTATTTTTACTTGCGTGTAAGGTAAATCTGTTATCTCGCCACCTCCGAAAAATTCTTTTAGGTCGGTGAAGACCTCATGCTGGATGTAATAATCTGTCTTAACATAAGCTTTGATGTCCGGATATGCCTTTGGTTCGAAATAACCTATCAGATACAGGTTTATCAGTATTGACTTGTCTCCATAAACGCTTGTTGGCAAGAGAGGATAGAACACTTTATCTGTTGGAAACGTAACGAATACACCTACTTGTTTCCAGTAAGGTAGCCAGTAAGACGCGTATGCAGGGCTGTATTTGCTAATCCAAACAACGACAAAACTATACTCTTTACCTATATAGCTATCAAGAACGCTTATAGTACCCCTTTGCACATTCAAACCTTTCTCTGAAAGATAGTTGTATAGAGCGTTTCCGCTCTCTGCAGTCACAAGCTCTGCCGTAACACCTTCTTTCTCAAGATGCTGATGAACAACAACTCCTGCTCTATAAGGGGCACCAAATTCAAGAGAAAGATAGTCTCCTCTTACGACAGGAGTAGGTATGAAAAAAGGATAGATAATTCCTAGAGCGACCCTTTTCGCCATATGCTCTGCATACTGTTTTATGTGTGTTCCTTCAAGAGCTGGGAACTTTGCTACTATGTCTACTTTTATTTTTTCGGGCCTAGCGGGTATGGGGAATATCCAAACGGCCTTATCATAAGCCATCTTAAAGTCTACCGCTATAATCATCTTTTGAACTCCGTCTTGATAATTGATTACAGCCCTCTGCTCATTCTGCTCTAACAGTTCCCACCTATAAGGACTCCATATAGCACCATCTCCCATCGCTGGCGATATTAGTACCAATACAGCGAAAAGGAAAAGTAAAGTTTTCTTCATCAAGGATTTTAGACTTGTAATTTAAAAATTTTCTCCAGAAAATTTCCGATAAGACACCCCATTATACTCCTTTTTTTGTTAACGAAGAACAGAAAAAATCAGAAGTTTTCTTACCTCACATGTGTTTATAATATTTCAAAATAAAATATATGTTGCAGTATGCTTTGGTTGACAACTGAAATAGCAGATTATATGTTCAATAGTTTATAAGATATCAGTAATTTATTATTTGAAATCAAAACACTATCGAAGAGAAGAAGCCAAAAAGTCCACCTGTTGATTTTGATGGACAACCAATTTCTTTTTGCTGTTTGTTCTACAACTTTTTAATCAATATCAACCAAGTATGTGTTAATATTCTCGCTTTGTTTTTTGATATAAGCATTTTTATCTCACGCATGCCTATTTTCAGTCTTTTGGCAAGCTTTCATTATAAGAAGAACTGATAGAAATTTATTTTTCATTTTCTATTTTTTAAATGAAAATTCCAAGTTATGGGAAAAAGTTCTACGTTATACTGCTTTTAATGTTCTTATTTTTTCTTTTATTTACTTTACTATCATCTACTCCGTTTCTAAGTGGGTTTATGTTTATTAAGGAGTTTGATGCTGTGAGTAAAGTGGTGCTGTTTACGTCTCTTATTTCTTTAGGATTGTTGCTTGTAACATACACCGAAATGATTAGTAGAAAGACAAATGAACTATTAGAGAAAATAAGAAAGAGAAAATACATTCATAGAGAAAAAGACGAAGAATTATATGAGATGAATACAGAAACCAAGAGTTATGTAATTGTTAGTAAATCTGGACATGATAAAAAGAGATATAAAGGGTTTTATCTTGCTCCTAGTGAGCTTTCACCCCTCTCTGCTTATTGTCTTCCTTCCTCTACCACTTCTAGATTAAAAGAGCTAGGAGTAGACCCTAGTAATTCACCCATCATCTACCTCCAACATAGAGATAAACAATATACCATTTACTTATTTTCTCACGAGTATGCTCATCATTATTTCTGGAAAGAGCTTTATTCCTCAATATTAGAAGATATTAAGGAACTAAGATTGAGGTTCTCCGAATTAAATAGTAGATTTAATGAATTGTATGAAAAATTCCATTCCAGAAAAGAAGAAGATATAAAAGATAAGGTGCGTTCTCTTTCACGTATGCTATATTATGTTGATCGAGAAATAGAATTATTAAAATCCGGAGTACTACCGGGACTTAGAGAATATAGTGAAGAACATTCCATGATAACTTCAATTTTAGTTTTCCTACAGTATCTGAAAGAGGGAAAGGTGAAGAGAGATGAAGTTACAACAATTATACAGAAAATGATTAAAACATACACAAGTCCCGAAATAGACTCAAGCTACACTCATGNTATCGAAGATCTTTTTGGGAATTTTAGTGATAAAGATCCGATTTGGTATTTAACAAAGGAACTGATGTATGGTACTTATGACAGAAAACTTACAGAAATTGTCGATTCTCTAATGAGCAAACTTGAGAAGAAGAGGAAAGAGATAATAGAAAAGGCTAAAATAGAGATTCAGAAAGAAGTTCTAGAAGCCAAATCCAAATTGAGTATGATTGAAAGAGAGCTTTACGAGTTGAATAAACAAAATTAATCTCTCATTCTTCTTCCTTCTAAAATATTTCCTAACTTCGTAGTATCAATTAAAATTACCTTCAATCTTTCTAATGTATTGTAAATACGAACCCATAAGAAACCAAAAATTAACCCTATGTAATGAGCTTCAATTCCAACTCTTGAATCTTCTTGGAGTATTTTTATTGGAAATAGAGGAACAAAAAGAAGGAAGAGAATTATTAATGGGGAAAGAATTAACAGAACTTGTGCCTTTCTTTCTCTGATTAATCTTTTTAGTTTTAACATTTGCTTAACCGAATACAAGAAGTAAAAAATCGCTAAAGGAATTAGAGCAAAGAGCAAGATCTTTAATGTTGGTGTCAAAATCTTCTCGAAGTAAAAGAAGTATGCTGCTAAGTAAAGAGAGAGTATTGATAGGATAAAATTTGTTGAGATTGAAGTTGGAATTTCAAGAAG
>Ga0065719_100406_pt1 | contig 13948 bp, 8 predicted proteins | sample GBSCel85sediment_FD_59106 | JGI IMG/M metagenome (GOLD analysis project Ga0065719, IMG submission 59106) | Hot spring sediment microbial communities from Great Boiling Spring, Nevada - Cellulolytic enrichment CS 85C v3 (version 3) | ecosystem: Environmental > Aquatic > Thermal springs > Hot... | reverse complement strand
CGAGACAGCGGTGATGGTTACCTACGAGGCACTGCAGATATTTGGCGGTTACGGTTACAGCAAGGAGTACGACATTGAGCGCTACTACAGAGATGCAAGGGTCGGGACGATCTATGAAGGGACGAGTGAGATACAGAGGCTTATAATAGCAAGAACACTTGCCGGAAAATTGAGATTATGAAAAGCCTTTTATTTTATTATATCTGAGAAAGTACATGGAGAAGTTCATAGAAAGTATTGCCAGTTTTATTGATGATGATGACGTTAAAGTTCTAAAAGCCATAAGTAGTGACCCAATAGTCCTTCACTCCATCAAGAAAATTTTTGATTATCCTGAAAAAGCCAGCAAATACCTGATCTTGCTGAAAGACTCACCTGCTGCTGTGTATCTCGTAGCAAAAGTATCGGAGAGGATTTCAAGGTATCTCGAAGGAGAGGATGAGGCAAAGTGCTTTGCCATTTTCCTGACAGCATTAAGGGAACTNAAAGAGTGTGGAGACAGAAGAATTCTTCAGAACATGTTTCTCCTTCTAAAAGAAGCCATTGAGCGTAGACTTTCGGATGGGAAGTACGAGGATGCCGCAAAGCTCGTCATGGAGTTTCAGGATTTTGGATTCAGGAGCTACATAAAGAAAATACTGTTTTTTGCTCTTGAAGTTTCAGAAGATGGGGGACTACAGNAAGGCCATGGGAATACTCGGCCTCCTTCCAGAGACAGACGCTGTAAAAGATGCAAAGGCAAGTGTTTTGCTTGAGTGGGGCAAAAGTTTAGCGTCAAGCAATCCGGAAGCTGCGTTGAAGAAAATAGAAAAATCTCTCAAACTAAAGGACACGGTCGATGCGAGATTGGCGATGGCTGAAATATACGAGAACATGGGCAATTATGAGAAGGCATATTACATTTACACCTCCCTGAGGACTCTGTATCCGGGAATTGAAAGGAAAATCTCGAGAATGCTAATGGAGTGGGGTGAGGAAACGGGGGATGTTGAGAAATTGAGAGAAGCATACAACTTGGCTACGGGTGACAGACTGCTCGCTGAGGAGATAGAAAGGAGGATAAAAAAGCTTGAGGCTCACAGACTTTCCGGATCGTAGCCAAGAACTACCACCCACCACCATCTTGCCATGTCTACGAGGTCTTTGCTGAACGCTCCAGACAGATGATACTCCCCGTTTCTTATTGTAATCATTCCCGCTCCCANGAGCTTGTTTCTCATCGAGTAAAAGGAGGATCGCACCATTTTAAGCTCTTCCATAATCTTTTCCCATTCCTCAACCCTGAGCGGTTTTCCACTTTTCTGCCTTTCCTCAACCAGAGTGAGAAATCTGACAGCTTTAAGAGCTACCTCCTCCTTCCTGAAAATCCTTCTCATCAGCTCAAGCATTGGCATCTTTGACTGCGAAACTCTGGCATTTGAGGCAGACCTTACAATGATAGATGTTGCCGTTTTGGGTGCATCCTTGACCTTCACACCCTTTAATTTCTTTTAAGCAATATAAAATTTTGGAACATCCCGGTTCAATAACTTTTTTGAGTGCCGGTCATAGTAAACTCATGCAAAAGAGTCTGGCAATTACCCTGATCCTTGCAGTAATTGCGTCAACACTCTGCATGTATCTCTACGACAGGTGGAGTCAGGCTGAGGAGAAGTACAATTTTCTGAGAACTGAGTACCTGAAGCTTCTGGAAGAGAGGGGGAAGTTAACAGAAGAGCAGGTAAGTTTTGTTGAAGAGAAAAAGAGCCTCGCAGCGAGACTTGAAAATTGCACAGAAATGCTTGAAAAAACGACTGAGAGAAAAAGGGATGCGGAAAGGAGAGTGGAGGAGCTTAAGGAGTTGCTGTCGCTGAATCCTGAAAGATGGGTCGTCAGGCTTGAAGGATCACCTGACGAGAAGATTGAAAAGGCAAAACTGGCTGTTAAGGACTCGCTTAATTCCCCAATCATTTCAAAATTTGCCGAGATGATTGTTGTTACTGATGCTGTCTATCTTAACGGAAAAAAGTTTTCATTTGACTACGTTGAGGATGAAAGCATGTTTTATGAGAAAGATGCAATTGTCAACCCGGAGTGGTTTTTATTGCACAGAGTGGGAGACTGTGACGATGTTGCCGCTGCCATGGCAGCTGTTATGAAGGTTAAGGGGTACGAAGTGAAGTTCTGTATCGGGCACAGGGAAGGAAAGGAAGGCGAACCCAGACACGCCTGGGTGAGGCTGGAAAATGGAGACGATATCGATTACAGATACTGTCTCAACAGAGTCTGCAAAATAGAGGTGGGATATTTCGGTAACATTGCGGAAAAATGTGTGGAGATCTAAAGCATTTCCCTCAACTTTCTTTTGTAGTAATCAAGNGCCCTCCTCACAAAATCTTCGCTGAGCTTTCCGTGAAGTGATGGTGTCTCGAATATCCTCCCCGGAANGTAAAGGTCATCCGGATTGAATCCCAAGTCTAATTTCAGCCTTATCTTCTCTCTGTAAATCTCTCCTCCCAGTTTTTTGAGCTCATCTGGTGAGATTGAGTGGCCGAGAGGTTCAAGGGCTTCAGAAATGATATCGGGTGTGTAAATTCCCCTTGCAAAAAAGCACACCACAAGACTGGACAGTGTCTGCCTCCAGCTTTCCTCCTCAATCAATCTGTCGATTGTTTCCTCAGGTGAAATTTCTTTTGCCTTCTGATCAATGCTGTATCCCGCTGAGTCAAGATGTGAGTGCCTCATTCCGGTCAGGTAGTTGAGGATCGCTGCATAGCCAGTGTGATAACCGGGCATTTCGTTGCCACCAAAAGCGAGGGCAAAATCCCTTCCCCCATAAACTTCTGAGGCGTGTCCAACACCCATTGCGAGGTGTCTGTAGAACTCTGTTGGCTGCTCGTAAATGAAATCTATCGCCTTCAAATAGCCTTCAACATCCCCGAAAGCCAGCCTGACAAGTGTTTCCTTTTCTGTTACAATACCCCTTTCAAGCGCCTCAGTCGCCCATGCAAGGCAGACCCCGGTGCTCATGGCATCCAGTCCATATGTCTCTACTCTGTGTATGAGCCTGAGCAAATCATCCCTGTTCCCGACTCCAAGCATTGATCCGAGGGAGTAAATCAGCTCGTAATCGTATGAAATCATAATGGTTCTGAAGAAGTACGGTGCATTCCCGTAAGGTAGTCTGAGGACTGCGAGATGAATGCACGCCACCGGACAGTGGCTGCATGCTATTCTTCTTCCGAGGTTGAATTCTGCAAGGGCTTCACCGCTTATCTCCTCCGCTTTTTCAAACCTCGCAGCCTGAAGGTTTCTTGTTGGTAATGCGTTCAGCTCATTAAGGGGTATCACGTTTTCAGCAGTTCCAAGAAGGTGATACTTCTTCATGGCATCTGACTCAACAGCCAGCCTGTATATTTCATCGTAAACTTCCCTGTACTTTTTCGCATCAGCTGGCAGATACTTTTTCTTCCCCCTAACAATCAGAGCCTTGAGCTTCTTGCTGCCGAAAACCGCACCAAGCCCGAGTCTACCGAAATGCCTGTAAGTTTCAGTCGTCACGCAGGAGTATCTCACAAGCCTTTCGCCCGCCCCACCAATCCTCATCATTGTCCTTATTCCCCTTCCCGGCTCGTTTTCAGCGATAATTCTCCCAACAATCAGCGAGTCAGGAATCCCCCAGAGAACCCTGCCGTCCCTGAAGTGCACTCTATCATTCTCAACAACAAGATAAACCGGTTTTTTGCTGGCCCCTTTTATCACTACAGCCCCGTAACCGGCAGAGGCTATTGAGGTGGCAGTTCTACCTCCTGCATGGCTCTCTCCAAGATTGCCTGTGAGCGGACTTTTGAACATTGCGACGGTTTTTGAGGCCAGCGGATATGCTGGAGTTAGTGGGCCGGTGGCGAAAACTATTACGTTTTCCGGAGAAAGGGGATCGACTTTTGGATTCATGTGCTCCCTCATCAACTGCACAGCCACACCTGTCCCACCAAGCCATTTCTCGAAAAGCTCTGGGCGATGCTCGATCTCGTAGGTGTAGTTATCGAGATCTATGATTAAAACCGCATCCCTCACACTTCCACCTCTCTGTAGGCTATCACTCCATGCGGGCAGTAGGCAGCGCAGTAACCACAGTGTATGCAGACAGCTATCTTTCCATCCTCTCTGACAAAGATGGCGTTTAGTGTGCAGGCTTCAACGCAGAAGTGACATCCAAGGCAGAGTTTCTCAACGTAAACAACCCCACCACCCTTCCTTGGCCTTAACGCACCGCTTGGACAAACCTGTGCGCATGGTGGTTCCTCGCATCCCCTGCAGAATATAACTGTTGCTCCTCTCTCAAACCCGCTTAAACTAACGGGAAGAATTGCAGAACTGCTGTTTCCGATTTCAGGTCTTTTTGCGAACTTTCTTGAGCATGCGAACATGCACAGCCCGCATCCAACACACTTCTCTATATCCTCAACCACGAGACGCTTCATGCTCTCTCACCGCATTTTCAAAAGCTTCAATAAACTTTTCCTCCTTTCCCCTGTCAATTACGGTGGCAGCAGCAATTCTGTGAGTTGCGTCAGCAAAACCCCCCACAGCCTCACTTGCCCTCGGTATCAGGTAGTCTAAACCGGGCATCTTTCCCCTCAGAATGAGCCTTTCAAGAGGAGTTGGGGTTCTTGCGCTGACCTTTACAGCATTCCATTCAATCCCACCGAGGTCCGGGATGAATTTAGGTTTATTTTGAAAGCCTATCAGATAGAGATTATCCTTCAAAAAAGTCATGTCCTTTATAATCTGGCAGAACTCCCCGACCATTTTAACACCCATTGGATAAAAGAAATCCCCGACGTGAAACCACTGCGTGTATTCACCAATTCTAAGCTCTCCATCCCTGAGTCTCTCCATCATCTGACGAAACTTCTCATCCCTAAGCATCTCAAGCTGCTTTACCTTTTCCAGAGTTTCCTCATCAAATCCTTCAAAACACGCCTTGATTCCAAATTTGTAAGCCCTCTCCTCGTATCCCACAGCACCCAGAGTTGTGAGGCGCGGGGCAATGACGTCGGCATATTCCCCGAATTTTGTTATGAAATACCTCTCCCTCGCTCCTTCAAATCTCACCCTCACCTGTCCGGCATCAATTGCCTCCTCCAATGCAAATCTGTCAAAACCCAGCACACCTCCGCTTCTGTCGTGGTAATCCCCAACGCTCCCTAAAACGGCTATATAGGCATACTTTAACGCCTCCTCTTTTGCAATCGCCCTGAAAAATATGTAGTTCAGACTTGATGCGGAAACNAAAACATCTCCGGAAATTCCTGCAAGCTCAGGATCAAGAACATGAACGTAATCGCTTTCCACATCCTTGGCCGGGTGATGGTCTATTATCAGAACCATGTTCTTTCCCGCATTGATTTTATCTATCATCTCAGCCGCAAGTCCGGCAAGATCCGTGTATATGATCATTCTGTCTCTCGAAGAGTGTATTTTTTCCACAATCGCCGGATACACCTTCTCAATGCAAATCAGCTCCGCTTCAATGCCACGGTAATCACAGAGTTTTTTCAACAGTGCGGCAGAGCAAATTCCATCGGCATCATTGTGATGCACAACGGTAATACCATCCCCGGAAAAGCTTCTGATGTAATCAGCTNCCTTCTCAACCCATTCAAAAAACTCCCGGTGAAGAAACTCCTCCATGTTAAATTTTTGTTAAGCTAAATATATAACTTTCATCTGAGATGAATGCAGTCTCCGGCATATATCTTCCTGCCATCTACCACAAGAGAACCTTCTTCAGAGATTGATTCTGCAATACCCTCAATAACACCTGAGGGNGTGATTACTCTCACCTTTTTGCCGATTGTAGAACATCTCTTTTCAATTTCTTTCCTTAGTTCATCCCAGGAACCTTCAAGAAGAACCCGGTAATTCTTTGAGAAGTTTTTCAGAACNGACTCAAAAACCTCTTTTCTGGACATATCAAACAGCTCGGAAATGGAGATCCCATTTTCAGGAGCGGGATTTTTCACGTTAATTCCGATTCCTATTATGACGAGCGGTCTTTCAACCTCACCGTGAAGTTCGGAAAGAATTCCGCACACCTTTCTGCCATGAATTAGAACATCGTTGGGCCACTTTATCTCAGCATCAGGAATTGATTCCGCAACGCTCAATCCTGCAATGAGGGTAAGCTTGGGTAAATCAGAGTAATCGAGAGGTGGTGAGAGTGTCAGGGAAAAGTATAACCCTCCTTCCTCGCTCAGCCACATCCTGCCATGCCTCCCCCTTCCTGCAGTTTGCCTGTTTGCGAAGAAAAGGACTTTTGGTTTGCCGTACTCTCTCGCTCTTGTGTTGGTTGAATCTGTAACATCATAGAAGTGTACTTCCTCAAAACCATTTTCGAAAGCTATCATTGCAACCATGTATGGATTGAGCTCCACCTCTCCAACAATTCTGTAACCGGATGTATCAGATTCAAGAGATATGCCGTTCTCCTTTAACTTCTGCACAGCCTTCCAGACAGCAGTCCTTGTAATCCCCAGTTCCTTACCGAGCTTCTCACCGGATGCTGGCTTTTCAGATAAAATCCTGTAAATTCTGTAGTCTGTTGATTCTTTTGAAATTCGCATGAAATTACAACACCACAATCTTAATAAACCCTTTTCCCACTTAGCTTTTTGAGGGCCCGTGGCTCAGCCTGGTCAGAGCGCTCGCCTGATAAGCGAGAGGTCCGGGGTTCAAACCCCCGCGGGCCCATGCAGAGAAGTCTACCATCAAGCCCGGGTGGTGTAGTCCGGCCTATCATGCGGGCCTGTCGCAGCGGGGCCAGCTGAAAGAGCTGAGATGGCCCCCTGCAGAGAGCCCGCGACTCGGGTTCAAATCCCGGCCCGGGCGTTCATAACAAAGTTCGAGGTGCGGGCTCATAGGGTTAGACGGTTNTTTAATTTGCCTTTTTCCTATACGCCTGCCCGTACTGTGCCAAATTTGCAATGGAGGTTGAGCNAGANAGGGGAGCANGGGAAGTAATGGGAGATGCACGACATTGATAGATCTAAATGTCTCTGCTCGAAATCGCCTTAATGTAATTAGATGAATATAAAAATCTGTTGCACTACAAATCAAGATTTTTGGATTCGTAAAAGGATGGCTATAAAAGGTCTTTAACCGGAAAACAGCTCTCATGCAATCGCAAATCTTTCCTCAAAGAATTTTGTTTAATTTTCTTGAGAGGTGATTTAACTGGTTCAATCTGAAAAAGGATTCCAGAATAAAAGTCGCACATCTTTATAAATGACCTGCAAGTTTCGGGATGTGCGACGGTATATAAATCAAAGAAGGGATCAGAAAGCTTTAAATAGGAAATGGGGGAAATATTACTGGAGGTTGAAATCAGACCAAGGTGGGATTGAAAGTCTCTTCGAGCTCAGCCCTCTTTTTCTCCAGCTCGGCTGCCGTTGAAATCAGACCAAGGTGGGATTGAAAGTTGTCTATTACTGAGGAAATTGGTCTGTACGGGGAAGTTGAAATCAGACCAAGGTGGGATTGAAAGCTCTCTGTTCGTCATCACTGCGTTGGCGAGTGCCTCGAGGAAATGTTGAAATCAGACCAAGGTGGGATTGAAAGGTTGTAAAGTCGTAGGTCCTGATTGTTACATAATCGTTGAAATCAGACCAAGGTGGGATTGAAAGAACCAAAAGGCATATATATGAGTTTTCATAGAAATAGGGTTGAAATCAGACCAAGGTGGGATTGAAAGGGCAGGTTATGACGAATGGGAAGTTTACGACGACAATGTTGAAATCAGACCAAGGTGGGATTGAAAGGATCAACGGCTCTGTCAATTTCCTGGTAAACGATGCCGTGTTGAAATCAGACCAAGGTGGGATTGAAAGAAAATTTTATGGTCTAATTGCACCGGAACGTTCGTAGTTGAAATCAGACCAAGGTGGGATTGAAAGATCTTTGTATTGACTCAGCACCGCTATCATTGATAGCGTTGAAATCAGACCAAGGTGGGATTGAAAGTTTACGGTCACAAGGGACACGGAAAGACGGATGCGGCTCGTTGAAATCAGACCAAGGTGGGATTGAAAGGCATAGAACCACCTTCTACATATAATCATAGAACCTAGTTGAAATCAGACCAAGGTGGGATTGAAAGCGGTTCCACTAATTTTCAGTATATCAGCATCTAACAAGTTGAAATCAGACCAAGGTGGGATTGAAAGTTGAAAGAGTTGGCAATAAAAGTTTTTGAATGCTTAAGTTGAAATCAGACCAAGGTGGGATTGAAAGGACGAGTTAGACGACAGAATTAAAAAAGCAATAAAAGAAGTTGAAATCAGACCAAGGTGGGATTGAAAGCGTTGCTTGTTAATCATGGACTGCTCGAAGAAAAAGGGTTGAAATCAGACCAAGGTGGGATTGAAAGTGCTACACTTTGTAACCTCAACACTTTTTGCATTTACCCGTTGAAATCAGACCAAGGTGGGATTGAAAGGCCTTTAACCGCAATCACTTGGATCATCCCCGTTAAAGGTTGAAATCAGACCAAGGTGGGATTGAAAGGTTTAATGGCTTTGGCAGTAATTGGTTTTATCAGTTCGTTGAAATCAGACCAAGGTGGGATTGAAAGGGGTTTTGTCGGAGTAGCTAAATGGATATGGCACGTTAGTTGAAATCAGACCAAGGTGGGATTGAAAGGTTGAGTTCCTGGAAATTTGGGATTATCTGGGATATATAGGTTGAAATCAGACCAAGGTGGGATTGAAAGCGAGATGCGGTTATTGACGCAATTTTCCTTTACTGCAAGCGTTGAAATCAGACCAAGGTGGGATTGAAAGCGACAATAGGCGGAGTGGAGGCGGAGCGGAGCCGAGGTTGAAATCAGACCAAGGTGGGATTGAAAGGAACAAGTTCTAAGAAACGCAATAGAGAAACAGAGAAAGTTGAAATCAGACCAAGGTGGGATTGAAAGACCTCAATCGAGGCTGTTGCAGCGTTGTTGTTCTCGTTGGTTGAAATCAGACCAAGGTGGGATTGAAAGGGGGTTCAAAGTGTAGCATAGTGTGAGATGTGCGGTTTGTTGAAATCAGACCAAGGTGGGATTGAAAGCGATACATATTCGCTGATTCTCGGCGGGAAGATGCGTAGGTTGAAATCAGACCAAGGTGGGATTGAAAGTAAGTGTTTCGGACAGTACTCTTCGGCAATGTCTTCAAGTTGAAATCAGACCAAGGTGGGATTGAAAGAATTTAACGCTGATTTTTCAAAACTCCTTGACAACCGTTGAAATCAGACCAAGGTGGGATTGAAAGTTATTAGTTAAATATCTGTACACTAAGAGTACAGTTCCGTTGAAATCAGACCAAGGTGGGATTGAAAGCGACTTAAAATCATGGGTAGTGAAAGACTCTCTACCGGGTTGAAATCAGACCAAGGTGGGATTGAAAGGTAGCGTTTAAATTTGACTTAAACGGGCAGATGATACGTTGAAATCAGACCAAGGTGGGATTGAAAGGGAAAGAAAAAATGCCCGGTTTGTGGAAGTCAGAAGGGTTGAAATCAGACCAAGGTGGGATTGAAAGATTTTGGAGTTTTTATTACAGCTTTTTCAGCTTTTTGTTGAAATCAGACCAAGGTGGGATTGAAAGTTACATCAAGGGCAGTAGCATCAACGCTGTATCTGAAGTGTTGAAATCAGACCAAGGTGGGATTGAAAGAATCATTCAGCGCAAGCAATGAATTGATTGAAGTGATGGTTGAAATCAGACCAAGGTGGGATTGAAAGTTATTGTGCATGCTTTGAGCTGTTTTAAAGCAGTTCTCGTTGAAATCAGACCAAGGTGGGATTGAAAGTGCGTCCACTAACTCAATCTCGTATATCTTCTTAGAAAGTTGAAATCAGACCAAGGTGGGATTGAAAGGAGCAGTCGCCGATGGAAACTTACCGTTTAATGTTGTTACTTTGTTGAAATCAGACCAAGGTGGGATTGAAAGCCAGATCTCTTCAGAAAATACATAGTTTACGTCAGAGAGTTGAAATCAGACCAAGGTGGGATTGAAAGTTTGTGGAAGGAGAAGGCAACGTAGCGAAGGATTTTAGGTTGAAATCAGACCAAGGTGGGATTGAAAGGGAATTTTGGGGTTCATTTACTCGGAAGTGTGGTTTTGGTTGAAATCAGACCAAGGTGGGATTGAAAGTGTGTTTGGATTAATTCTCGTGTCTGTGTATACACTGTAAAGTTGAAATCAGACCAAGGTGGGATTGAAAGGTACCACACAAGAGCCGGCTTGTCGGCTTTGCTTACTCGTTGAAATCAGACCAAGGTGGGATTGAAAGTGTGTCTCGTTGCAAGAGTTTTTGCAACTGCCAGAGCAGTTGAAATCAGACCAAGGTGGGATTGAAAGCAAAAACAGTTCTACAGGATTAGTGGTGAAAGAAAGGGTTGAAATCAGACCAAGGTGGGATTGAAAGACTATGAGTAAAGAGGCTTTCGTTAAGAAGTTTTTAAGGTTGAAATCAGACCAAGGTGGGATTGAAAGTACCAGAATTGTGTATTCGTCTAAGTCAAGAGATTCGGTTGAAATCAGACCAAGGTGGGATTGAAAGTTGCTGCAGTCGTGCAGAACCGTGAAGGACGGATTTGTTGAAATCAGACCAAGGTGGGATTGAAAGACCATAATGGCATTTTGGAAGAAAGAAAAACCGGCAGTTGAAATCAGACCAAGGTGGGATTGAAAGGCAGACCTTCTGCTTGAGATTATTTCAATAATGGGCAGTTGAAATCAGACCAAGGTGGGATTGAAAGGAGGAGATTCAGCAGCTGATATCTGCATTGCAGTTTATTATAGTTGAAATCAGACCAAGGTGGGATTGAAAGGTTTTTGTAATGCCAAAGCTGACAGAAGAGCAGTTAAAGTTGAAATCAGACCAAGGTGGGATTGAAAGCAAAAGCTGGCATTATGGGCACTCAGCTATCTCTTGCACAGAGTTGAAATCAGACCAAGGTGGGATTGAAAGCTCTGAGGATCAGGAAACAAAGTGATGTGAAACGGTTTGTGGAGATGGTAAAAGGTTGAAATCAGACCAAGGTGGGATTGAAAGCTCGATTCCTGTTACTTTAGGATGACTTTAGAAAAAGTCAGTTGAAATCAGACCAAGATGGGATTGAAAGGAGTTCGAAATCTGCCAAAAGCTCTAACTGCTCGTCTGTTGAAATCAGACCAAGGTGGGATTGAAAGATTCCTAATAAATTTGGAATAAAAGTAGTAGGAGGTGAGAGTTGAAATCAGACCAAGGTGGGATTGAAAGCTTACACAAGGTCGGAAAAGCAAGACGCAATCAGAACAAAGTTGAAATCAGACCAAGGTGGGATTGAAAGGGCTATTGCGTCCGCGCAGCTCGTTATGGTGCCGTCCCTGTGTTGAAATCAGACCAAGGTGGGATTGAAAGAGGTTAATTTCGCTTTTTTACTATAACGGAATGCCAGGTTGAAATCAGACCAAGGTGGGATTGAAAGTTTAATAGTCTTACGAATTATTATCACGTTCTAATAGAGTGTTGAAATCAGACCAAGGTGGGATTGAAAGAGATTGGATTAAACAGTAACCATAAAGCCAGTGCATAGGTTGAAATCAGACCAAGGTGGGATTGAAAGGTAGCGGCAGCAGTCCCCAAAGTGCAACCGTAGCAGGGTGTTGAAATCAGACCAAGGTGGGATTGAAAGGAAGGGAAAGTTTTGTCGACTGAAGAACTGCAGAACCTGTTGAAATCAGACCAAGGTGGGATTGAAAGGTTCTCAAAACTAACGTTAATGTGCCCCCCGCAACGGTCGTTGAAATCAGACCAAGGTGGGATTGAAAGGAGAGGTCTATCATGAACTGTCTGAGTTGTTCAATTTCGGTTGAAATCAGACCAAGGTGGGATTGAAAGAAACACAGTATACTACGAAATCGTAAACAGCAATCTGGTTGAAATCAGACCAAGGTGGGATTGAAAGTAGGGCTAATCTTTGTGGGAAAATTGGTGGAATGGTAGTTGAAATCAGACCAAGGTGGGATTGAAAGGTATTTTACATGGAGGTATATGGCTGATTTCCTGCTGTTGAAATCAGACCAAGGTGGGATTGAAAGGAATTCTCAGCAACGTCTTTGCTCAAATCCCGAGCGAGCCGTTGAAATCAGACCAAGGTGGGATTGAAAGGTTCACAGACATCAGGAACGCTTTGGGAGAATCGGTTGTTTTCGTTGAAATCAGACCAAGGTGGGATTGAAAGTTATTGTGCATGCTTTGAGCTGTTTTAAAGCAGTTCTCGTTGAAATCAGACCAAGGTGGGATTGAAAGCGAATATCTGTCATGGCTCAGGCCTAAAAGATGTCATGTTGAAATCAGACCAAGGTGGGATTGAAAGGCCACTTGGCTGTTTTCTGGGCTTTAGCGGGCGGATTTTGTTGAAATCAGACCAAGGTGGGATTGAAAGACGCACATCACAGCAAACCCATGAACACGAGAAAACACGCGTTGAAATCAGACCAAGGTGGGATTGAAAGTCTATTAGCGTCTTTTTGGACGTAGTTTAATCAACTGTTGAAATCAGACCAAGGTGGGATTGAAAGTATTTTGACGTCAATAAACTCAGAAAAATGTGGAAAGAAAGTGTTGAAATCAGACCAAGGTGGGATTGAAAGTTCGACACTATACTTAACGGATGAGCAACTTTCACTGGCAGAGTTGAAATCAGACCAAGGTGGGATTGAAAGTCAGTATGTCGTTTTCGTCGAGCTTTACGGTTGTGTTGAAATCAGACCAAGGTGGGATTGAAAGGCGAACCTACAACCTGCCGCTTGAAGCGATGAGCCTCATCGTTGAAATCAGACCAAGGTGGGATTGAAAGACTCTGTCAGAAGACGAGCAACTTGAGCTTTTATCAGAAGTTGAAATCAGACCAAGGTGGGATTGAAAGATGAGACCAGCTTCGTAGATTTCTTTTGGAGTTCCACGCGTTGAAATCAGACCAAGGTGGGATTGAAAGAACAGTCTTATTGAACTCATGCTCGTTGTCGAAATTGTGTTGAAATCAGACCAAGGTGGGATTGAAAGATACATGGGTGCGTCTTGGAAGCGGTATTGTTAGTGTGGTTGAAATCAGACCAAGGTGGGATTGAAAGGCATAGTCGAAGCAAATATTGTGATAAACGTTTGGTTTGTTGAAATCAGACCAAGGTGGGATTGAAAGTGATTTCGCTTCTTGACAACGCAACTGGAATGAGCAGTTGAAATCAGACCAAGGTGGGATTGAAAGAGGGGCAGATTGCACAGTCTGGGAAATGGTATTCGCATGTTGAAATCAGACCAAGGTGGGATTGAAAGAAAAGTATTTAAATCATGACGTGCACATTGTGCTAATGAGTTGAAATCAGACCAAGGTGGGATTGAAAGACAATATTATCTACATAGTAGACACAGACACATTCACGGTCAGTTGAAATCAGACCAAGGTGGGATTGAAAGGTGAATATTGTATTCTCGTATTTTTCGTTTTCGTCTTGTTGAAATCAGACCAAGGTGGGATTGAAAGTGTGGCTTCCTTCCCATCGTAGTGGCAAAAGTTCGTTTTGTTGAAATCAAACCAAGGTGGGATTGAAAGCTTACCCTGCCTTGCCCAGAGCTCCATCGCCTTAATGAGTTGAAATCAGACCAAGGTGGGATTGAAAGAGGAAGAGTTGAGTTCAGAATACTTGATGGAATGTTCAGTTGAAATCAGACCAAGGTGGGATTGAAAGTACACACGATAGCAAAGCTGAAAGAGAGGGGGCTGAAAGAGTTGAAATCAGACCAAGGTGGGATTGAAAGTAAACGTCCTCGTGAGCGAGGCGAGATTTCGATTCACTGTTGAAATCAGACCAAGGTGGGATTGAAAGATGTAGACTTGTTGCTGCAGTCTGCCGATGAGGATAAGTAGAAATC
>Ga0065719_106733_pt1 | contig 13976 bp, 14 predicted proteins | sample GBSCel85sediment_FD_59106 | JGI IMG/M metagenome (GOLD analysis project Ga0065719, IMG submission 59106) | Hot spring sediment microbial communities from Great Boiling Spring, Nevada - Cellulolytic enrichment CS 85C v3 (version 3) | ecosystem: Environmental > Aquatic > Thermal springs > Hot... | reverse complement strand
AAAATTGGGAGAAGATCCTTATGATCTCGGAGGTTATTTTATAATAAATGGTACTGAAAGAGTTTTAGTCATGTCAGAAGAATTAGCTACAAATAAATTTTATGTAGAAGAAGGGCAAGGACCCGTAAAATATAGAGGTTTTATATTTTCAGAATCAAAAACACTGTCTATACCACATAGAATAGAATTATTAAAGGATGGTATTATTTATTTAAATTTTGGAAAATATAAAAGAGTTCCTTTAATTCCACTAATAAAAGCTTTAGGATTAGATAAAGATTTTGAAATAGCTAAATTAATTAACGAAGATAATAATTTTGAAGAAGTTTACTTAAATTTATACGAATTCTCAGAAATACAGAATCAAGAACAAGCTATGCTTTGGTTAGCAAATAAATTAAGATTTACCGGTAGTGATGAAATTAAGAAGGAAAAAGTTAAAATAATGTTGGATATTCAACTTCTACCTCATATAGGTACTTCCTCAGAAGATAGATTATTCAAAGCTTATAATTTAGCAAAAATGGCAAGAAAATTATTATTATTAGCCCATGGAATAATAGGTGAGGATGTAAAAGATCATTTTATGAATAAAGTTGTAAGATTGCCAGGTGAGTTATTAAGAGATTTATTTAGAATAGTTTTTAGAACTTTAGTTAATGATGCTTTACATCAGTATTATAGATTGGTAAGAAGGGGAAAATTACCATCTATAACAGGAATATTTAGATCTAAACTATTTACAGAAAGATTCGAATCTGCTATGGGTACGGGTCAATGGACTAGGGGGAGAACTGGTGTTTCTCAAGTTTTAGATAGAACTAATAAATTAGCAGTTTTATCTCATTTAACTAGGGTTTGGTCTTCTATTCCTGGAGAAGCTGAATTACTAGAGGCAAGAATGGTACATGGTACTCATTGGGGAAGATTGGATTTAATAGAAACACCAGAAGGAAAAAATACAGGTTTAAGAAAGAATTTAACTTTATTGGCTAGAATAAGTCATGAAGGTGTGGATAGGGAAAAACTAATAGAAGAACTTAGGAAAATAGGTTTAAAATTGTATTCTATTACTTCATAAAATGCCAGTTGAGGTATATATTGATGATATCTTTGTCGGATATGTAGACGATCCAAAGATATTTGTAGAAAGATTCAAGGAAATAAGAAGAAAAGGGATTATACCAAAATTTGTTAATATTTATTATGATGAAGAAACAAAATCTGTAAAAATTTATACACACAAAGGTAGAATTTTAAGACCTTTAATTGTTGTTAAAGATGGAAAGCCATTGTTAACAGAAGAACATATAGAAAAATTAAAAAAAGGTGAATTAAAATGGTCAGATTTAGAAGAAATGGGTATTATAGAGTGGGTAGATCCTGCTGAAGAAGAAAATTTATATGTTGCTTTGTCTCCAGAAGAATTAACACCAGAACATACGCATATGGAAATATCCTCTATAGTTATATTTGGCGTTTTAACATCTTTAGTTCCATTTTCAAATCATAACCAATCTGCAAGATTAAATAGAGGAATGAGAACACAAAAACAAGCCCATGCTGTATATTCTTTAAACTTTTGGTCAAGATTTGATTCTGATATTTCTATAATGTATTATCCACAAGAACCATTAGTAAGAACATTTTCTCATGAAATATTTAAAAAAGAAGACGTAATTGGACAAAATGTAATAGTTGCTGTTTTAACTCAAGAGGGATATGAAATGGAAGATGCTATAATTTTAAATAAAGCATCTATAGATAGAGGATTATTTAGATCAGTATATTTCAGACCATATGAAATTGAAGAATTAAAATATCCAGGTGGATTACAAGATGAAATTACTATCCCGGAACCAGATGTTGCTCAATATAAGGGAAGAGAAAAATATAAGCATTTAGAAGACGATGGTATTATTTATTTAGAAGCAGAAGTTAAAGATGGAGATGTTTTGGTTGGTAAAGTATCTCCTCCAAGATTTATTGGTGTAACATCAGAAACATTTACAACCGGTTTAATAAAGAAAGATACTTCTTTGACTGTTAGATCTGAAGAAAAAGGGATAGTAGATTCGATAATAATTACTGAAGGCGGGGATGGAAATAAATTAATAAAAATAAGACTTAGAGATTTAAGAATACCAGAATTGGGTGATAAGTTTTCTGTTAGACATGGTCAAAAAGGTGTTGTTGGTATGATTGTGGAAGAATCCGATATGCCCTGGACAACTTCTGGTTTAAAACCAGATGTTATATTTTCGCCATTTGGTATACCTTCAAGAAAAACAGTTGGTTATATTTTAGAAGCTTTAGGTGGTAAAGTTGGTGCTTTAGTTGGAAAGATTATAGATGGTACCCCATGGTTTGGTGAAAAAGAATGGGATCTTAGAAGAGAATTATTAAGATTGGGATTTAGAGAAGATGGAACAGAAACTATGTATAATCCTTTTACTGGAGATGAATTTAAAGTAAAAATATTTGTTGGATCAATATATTATTTAAGATTAAAATATATGGCTGCAAATAAATTACATGCTAGAGCTAGGGGTCCTGTTACTTTGTTAACAAGACAACCTACAGAAGGTAAAGCAAAAGAGGGTGGTTTAAGACTTGGAGAGATGGAAAATGAAGTATTAGCAGCACATGGAGCTTCTTTATTATTAAGAGAAAGATTTTCTTCAGATGATACAATTATACATGTTTGCGAGGTTTGTGGCGCAATGGCTGTAGAAGATAATATAAGGAATAGAATATATTGCCCAATATGTGGGGAAACTGATAAAATAGCAAAAATAAAAACATCATATGCATTCTCTCTATTTTTAAAAGAATTAATCTCTTTAGGTATATGGCCTAAGCTTAAAGTAAAATATAAATTTGAAGATTAAAATGGAAATAGTTTATAAAAAGATTTCTGGAATAAGATATGCTATTCTTAATCCAGAGGTAATTAGGAAAATGTCTGTCTGTAAAGTAATAACTCCAGAATTATATGATGAAGAGGGATATCCTATTAGGGGTGGTTTAATGGATCCAAGAATGGGTGTTATAGATCCTGGTTTAAGATGTGAAACATGTGGAAAACCTGCTGGAAAATGTCCTGGACATTTTGGACATATAGAATTAGCAAGACCTATTTTACATACAGAATTTTTACCAATTATAAAAGATGTTTTGGAATCCGTTTGTCTTAATTGTAGTAGATTAAAGCTAACAGATGAGGAAATAGAAAGTGCTATTAAGAAAATAGAAAAATATAAGAAGAGTGGTAGATGGAGCAGAATATATAAATTTGTTAGAAAACATATTATATCCAAAGCTAAAAAAAGAGACAAATGTCCTCATTGTGGTGCAAAAAGTGAAAAAATAATATTCAGAAAGCCGTATAGATTTTATATAAAGGAAGGAGATATTGAAAGAAGATTATATCCTATAGAAATAAGAGCTATATTTGAAAAAATACCTGAAAAAGATGCTTTAGCTTTAGGTTTTGATAATACCAATTCAAGACCAGAATGGATGATATTAACAGCTTTGCTAATTCCTCCGGTTACCGTTAGACCTTCTATAGTTTTGGAAACTGGTGAGAGATCGGAGGATGATTTAACACATAAATTGGTAGATATAGTTAGAACAAATCAAAGATTGCAGGAAGCAATAGCTACTGGGGCCCCGCAGATTGTTATAAGTGATTTATACGATTTGTTACAATATCATATAACAACATATTTTAATAATACTATTGCAGGTATTCCACAAGCAGTACATAGATCTGGAAAACCAATAAAATCTTTAATTGAGAGAATATCTGGAAAAGAGGGAAGAATAAGATATAATTTATTAGGAAAAAGAATGAATTTCTCTGCTAGAGCAGTTATATCTCCTGATCCAAAAATAAAAATAAATGAGGTAGGTGTTCCTTTAGAAGTTGCTAAAATTTTGACAGTTCCTGTAATGGTTACAGAATGGAATATGGATAAGGTTAAAGAATATATAGCAAGGGGACCTGATGGATATCCTGGTGCAAATTATGTTATAACACCTGATGATAAAAGAATAATGATAACAAATGAGAATAAAGTAAATTTTATTAAGAAAGAATAGAACCCGGTTGGATTGTGGAAAGGCATCTTATAGATGGCGATATAGCATTATTTGGCAGATACCCATCTTTACACAGAATGTCTTTAATGGGTCATTATGTTAAAGTTTTACCCGGTAAAACTTTTAGAATACATCCAGCAACCTGTCCGCCGTATAATGCTGATTTTGATGGAGATGAAATGAACTTACATATTCCACAAACAGAAGAGGCAAGAGCTGAGGCAAAAATATTAACGGATGTTGCAAACCATATTGTAACCCCTAGATATGGTTTAGCTATAATAGGTTGTATACAGCAAGCAATAACAGGATTATATTTGTTAACCAAAGATGATACTAAAATGCCATTTAATTTAGCTTCTCAGCTAGTTTATATGTGTTCGCCTAATGAAAAAGAAATAAACAAGTTAGAGAGATTTATTAAAAGGGCTAAAGAAGAAAACAGAGATTATTTAACAGGAAAAGAGGTATTTTCTGTTTTTCTTCCAGATGATTTAATATTTGAGTATGGGAATATTTTAATAGATAATGGGGAATTAAAAAAGGGAGTAATAGATGCTAAGATGGTTAAATCCGAAAAAGGTTTGTTAATAAGATATATATACGATAATTATGGTCCAAAATATACTTTAGAGTTTTTATATAGAATATTTTTACTCGGTGCGTATTATCAGTATTTTTATGGTATTACTATTGCACCATCAGATTGGGATTTGCCTGAAGAAGGATACAAGGAAATAGAAGAAATAATAAAAAATGCTGAGAAGGAAGTTAATGAACTAATAGAGAAATATATAAATAAACAATTACCAAAAATTCATGGTAAAACTGATAAGGAAGTATTTGAAAATCTTGTCCAACAAACTTTAGCTAGAGCTTTAACAAAAATAGGAGAGACTGTTAGAAAATATGCTCCATTTTCTGGTACAATTCTAATGGCTAATACTGGAGCAAGGGGTGATATTAAAGATCTTGCTCAAATTATATCTGCTTTAGGACAACAATCTTTTAGGGGTGGTTTAATAGAGTTTGGATATAAAGGAAGGAATCTTACAATATTTAGAAGAGGGGATATACATCCATATACTAAAGGATGGGTTAAATCTGGATACAGAGAAGGTTTAAAACCATGGGAGATGTTTTTCCACGCATTACCAGGAAGGGATGCTTTAATGGATACAGCTGTAAGAACATCAAAATCCGGTTATTTGTATAGAAAATTAGCTCATGCTTTATATGAAATCTTTGTATATTATGATGGAACAGTAAGAGATACTTCTGGAAGAGTAATTCAATTTTTATATGGAGAAGATTGTATATTTCCGCAAAAATCTGAACATGGTAAATTAGACGTTAATTCCATTATTAATGAAGTTTTAAAAAGATTAGAAAAAGAAGGATAAAATGGATTTACCTAAAAAAATAAAAGAGGAATTAGAAGAAAAAACAAAAGATTTGTCAGAACATGTTAAGGAAGAAATATATAAAAAAGTTTTTGAAAAATATGAAAAAAGTGTAGCAGATATTGGTGAACCTGTAGGATTAGTAGCTGCACAATCTATTTCTGAACCAGCTACTCAAATGATATTAAGATCTTTTCATTATATTGGTATGGCAGAATTTCAAATTTCATTGGGTTTACCAAGGCTTATAGAAATTGCAGATGCAAGAAAAAAGATAAAGGAAAAGTATATGGTAATATATTTAAAAGATGAGTTTAAAAAAGATCCAGAAAAGGCTTATGAAATTGCTAAAAAACTAAGGGAAGTTAATTTGTTTGGTATAGCAAAAGAATTTCAGGTAGATATTTTTAATAAAGTAATAAGAATAAATTTTGATTTAGATGCTGTAGAAAGATTTGGACTTAATATAGAAAAGGTTAAAGGTATTATAAAGAAAAAAACAAAGAAATTGGATATTGTTGAAGAAGGAAATGATTATATTGTCCTAAAAGGAAAAGAAAACATGTCTGTAAAGGAATTTTATCAATATAAAGAGAGAATAAAAAATATACAAATCTCTGGAATAAAAGGAATAAAAGATGTTTTGGTTAAAAAAGAAGGAGAAGAATTTGTAATTTATACATATGGATCTAATTTAAAAGAAGTAATAAAAATACCTGAAATAGATTATAGAAGAGTTTATACTAATGATATATATGAAGTTCAAGAAGTTTTGGGAATAGAAGCAGCAAGAGAAGTAATTGTAAGGGAAATATCAAAGATTTTGGAATCGCAAGGTTTAGATATAGATATTAGACATATATTATTACTAGCTGATGTTTTAACATGGTATGGTGAATATTTAGGTGTAACTAGATATGGTTTACAAGCTGAAAAATCTTCTGCTTTAGCTAGAGCTGCTTTTGAAACTCCTATAGTACATTTTGTAAGAGCTGCATTATTAGGTGAAGAAGACGAATTAAAATCTGCAATAGAACATGTAATGACCAATCAACCGATACCATTTGGTACAGGAATGTTTAAAGTATATTATAAAGAAGAAGAAAATAAATAATTTAATTTATAAATATTCTTCAAAATAAAACATAATGGATCCTATAAATGAGCTTAGAATTTTAATGATAAACTCTCCAGAAAAAATAGTAATTGGAAGCAAAAAAACTATAAAATATTTGAAGTTGGCAAAAATAGGAAAAGTATTTTTATCAAAAAATGTACCAGAGGATATAAAATCTGATATCGAATATTATTCAAAATTGTCTAATGTAGAAGTAATTCAATTAGACTTATCTAATGAAGAATTAGGATCTATTTTAAAAAAACCATTTAAAGTAGCTGTTGTATCTGTTTTAAAATAAAATAATCTATTTTAATAAAGATTTAAAATTATTTTATTATAATAAAAATTATGCCTAATGGTCTCTTTGCGGCAAGGAAATTGAGATTAAATAGAAAGAAATTTAGATGGGCTAAAAAAGAATATAAAAGAAGAGTTTTGGGTCTTAAAGAAAAATATGATCCATTAGAGGGTGCTCCTATGGCTTCTGGAATTGTATTGGAAAAGGTTCAGATAGAAAAAAGACAACCTTATTCAGGTATGATAAAGTGTGTTAGGGTACAATTAAAGAAAAATGGAAAAATTGTCACAGCATTCGCTCCTGGGGATAAAGCTATTAAGTATATAGATGAGCATGATGAAGTTCTTATAGTTGGTATGGGTGGTGCTAAAGGAAGATCTATAGGTTCTATTCCAGGTGTAAGATATAAGGTAATACTAGTAAACAGACAACCTTTGGAATTATTAAGAACTGGTAAGATAGAAAAAGCAAAGAGATAAATTGTTACTTTTTTTTAGTAATAAAAATAGAAAACTTCTTTAATAAAGTTTAAGATGAATATATAGTTTTATGGTAGTATTAGATATGTTGTTTTGGACGAATTTGGGATGGATTATAGGTTCTATTCTTGTAGGTTATGTCGTAGCATGGGTGCTTGGTAGGTTAGTAAATTTTGTTATGGATAGAACGATAGAGAGATGGTTGGCTAAAACAAGGGTAGGAGAGGAATTAAGAGAAATTGGATTAGATTTCTCCGATGCTGTAGGATTGTTTACAGCAGTAATAATATTCCTACTATTTCTAAAAGCTGGTATAGAAGCGGTATTTGTACAAAATGCTTTATGGGAGTCTATAATTAGTGCTGTGAATTATGCACTAGTTATAACAATAGGATTAGGTCTTATGACTGTAGGCTTACTGTTTGTAACATATGTAACAGATTATTTAGGAAGGTTAGTTAAGGGGTATAGAGAAGATGTTAGTGAGTTGTTAAAATTGTTCTTATTAGTCGGATTAATATGGGCTGTTGTTACAGCTGGATTAGAATTTATGAATCTGAAATATACGATAGTAACTGATATGATGGCAGGATTTGTAGCATTTGCTATAGGTTGGGTATTGGCAGATTTTGTAGTAGAAAGATTAAAAGAATATGACAGTTTCAAAGATTTTGCACCATTTGCAAAATACATCATTTTATTAATATTCCTATTAGTAGGTTTGAATGCAACATTTACAAGATATTTAGGTATGGAAGTTATTAAAATACTATCTTGGGGTATAGTAGCAGTATTTGCTGCTTTGATTATTCCTGTGTTAGCAAAGTCTATTAGAGAATTACTTTAAACTTTATTTTTTTATTTTATTTTAAGACATAAAATATTTAAGGGGTTTTATTAAAATTTTTAGATGGATGTTAAAGAATTCATTGCTGAAAAAATATCTAAAATAAAATTTTTAGGAAGATGGGAATATGATGTTGAAATTTCAGATCCTTCTTTAAAGTCTTATTTAAATATTAGACCTTGGATTGTTCCAAAGACAGGAGGTAGATATCAAAAGAAAAGATTTGGAAGAACAATGATTCCTATAATAGAAAGACTAATTGGTAGATTAATGGTACCAGGGCATCTAGGTAAAAAACATAAATATACTTCTTATAGGGCTTCTGGTAAGTATTATAAAAATCTTAAAATAGTTATAAAAGCTTTTGAGATTATTGAAAAAAGAACACAGCAAAATCCAATAAAAGTATTGGTTAAAGCTATAGAAAATGCAGCACCAAGAGAGGAAATAACAACATTTGAAGCTGGGGGTTCTAGATATCCAAAAGCTGTAGATATATCACCATTAAGAAGAATAGATTTAGCTATAAGATTTATAGTTTGGGGAGCTTATCATAGATCTAGAAATAAAAATAAAAAAATGTATGAGGCGTTAGCTGAAGAAATAATAAATGCATATAATAATAGTACAGAATCTTTTGCTATTCAAAAGAAATTAGAATTAGAAAAAGTAGCTGCATCATCTAGATAATGAGAAAGCCCATAGCTTATGGATTTTATCCTAAAGAAAAAACAGAATTAATAAAAACTATAGAAAATTGCTTTTTAGATAATTATGGACCCGGTGAATTACCGAAAGAAAGAAAAAATAATAAAAATTTAATTGCAGGAATAGTACCTCATGCAGGTTATGTTTATTCAGGCCCTTGTGCAGCTTGGTTATATAAAGAATTATATGAAAACTGGAACTTTGATACTATTGTTATAATAGGTACAAATCATTCTGGATTAGGATATCCTGTATCTTTATTTATAACAGAAGATTGGGAAACACCTTTAGGTATAGTTAAAGTAGATAAGGATTTTGGGAAAAAGATTATTCAAAGTTATGATGCAGTAGAAGATTCTATACCACACTTATATGAGCATTCAATAGAAGTACAATTACCTTTTTTGCAATATATATCTAAAGAATTTAAAATAGTTCCTATTTTAATTAAAGATCTTAATATAGAAGAAATTAGAGAATTCATGTCTTTAATAGATGAAATTGCTAAAGAACTTAAAAGAAGAATTTTTTTATTAGCATCCAGCGATTTTACACATCATGGTAAAATATATGGTTATATAAAATTTAGTAAAAATATAATAGAAAATGTAAAAAAATTAGATTTAGAATATATAGAAAAAATTTTGAATTTGGATTCTGAGGGATTTTTAGAATTAATTGAAGAAAATAATGGAACAGTATGTGGCATATATCCTATATTATCTTTTATAGAATATTCCAAGCTAAAAAAAGCAAAAACTCATTTATTAAAATATTATAATTCTGGTGAAAAAACAAAAGAAGAAGACATAGTTGTTGGATACGCTTCAATAATATCTTTTATTTAATCTTAGACATGTATTCTTTTAATTTAGGTATTTTTGTATTTACATACGGATTTACACCTTTTCTTTTTGCCAAATTTAAAGATATTAATTCTAATGAAAGAGAACCATATAGAAGTTCTTCAAATAAATTATTATAAGTTAGATCTATTTCTATAACATTATTTTCGTTTTCAATAAGTAAATTTTTTACAAATTCGTACCTTAATAAAATTCTGTTATAATAATTAAATTTTAAGAAAATAAAATCAAAAGGTAATTTATCTAATGCTTCTAATTCATGATGATTATCTTCAGATAATATACTAAATTTTGCAAAATGTTTTGCATCCTCATTTAATCCAATTTTAAAATAAAATGCTACAGGATAATGATAGTAATCTGTATAAATTATTGTTGGTTTATTTATTCTTTCTTCTATATTTTCAAATCTTTTTATTTTTTTATTAACATCTTTTAAAAGATCTAATAATATGTAGTATTTTCCTTTATCTAAAATACTTAAAGAAGCTGCTAGTAAAACTGGAAAAGCAAATCTTGTTGCAGGAAATATTTTTGGGATTTTTACAAAATAATAATTTCTTTNTNTAGCTATTTCTTCTAATTTTCCGCCACCAGATATTATAACTATNTTTTCTGTTGGTAGTTTTTCTAAACAGGATATANTTTCTTCAGTATCTCCAGAATANGANATTAAAATTGCTAACCAGTCTTTATGAACATAATTTGGTGGGTTATAGTTTTTACAAACAGAAATTATTTTTCTATCTAATAATATCTTTAAAAAATCTCCTATTATTCCAGAAGCGCCCATTCCACATATTAAAACTTTATCAAATTCTTTACTTTCCAAATTTTCATATTCTTTAGCATAAGAATAATAATCGTAATCCATAAAATTTAATTAGTTTGTTAAAATTTATCTTAATTTCACTTCTATTATCTCTCCATTTGGTTCTATTTCTTTAAATATCTGTGATTGAAATTTATATATTTTTACAGGTAATTTAAGCCAACAATCTGGTGGCAAACCAGCTTTCAAGCAAGTATAACTTAAAAATGTTATTTCATCCCATCCTTCTTCTACTGGAACTTCTGGTAATAATAATCCAGAATAAATTCCATATTCTACTATTAAACCATCCTTTCCAATTTCAATTTTTTCTGGATATTCTGAAGGATCATTAACTTTTATTAATTCAGGTTCGGTTAATATATTTATTTCAATTGTAGTTTTATTTAATTCTTCTAAAGTTAAAGGTGGAAATCTAGGGTCTTCTGTAGCAGCATATACAGAAGAAAGAACCAAAGCTTTCCACAAAGGATATATTGGTCTTGGAAAGCCTATGCAACCCCTAAGATTATTTTTTATTTTTAAAGTTGTGAACACACCAACTTTTTCATTATATTTTTTAATCTCTTCTGGATAAATAATTTCTTTAGTTTTTATATAATGTTCTATAACCTTTCTAGCTGTTTTTACAAAAATTTTTCCATCATCCAAAGTATATTTCATTTATTTTTAATTTTTTCAGCTTTTTAAAAATTAAAACTAAAAATATAGTATGGCGCTCAAAAAAAGAAGGAGGCTTCGCATATCTTCAGATGTAGATAGTTTGTTTGATTTGATAGAAGAGCAAATAAGGAGAAGTATAGAATTCGCTAGAAGAATGTTTGGTGGATACGAACCTTTATTTGAGGAAGTGGAAGAATATAGAGTACCTTTGATGGATATGGTTGATGAAGGGGATAAATATGTTATGGAAATAGAATTGCCAGGTATGGATAAAAAGGATATTATGATTTTTACTAGAGATCACTCATTAGAAATAATTGCAAAAAGAAAACTTGAAAAAAGAGAAGAGAAGGAAGGATATATTAGAATGGAGAGAGCATATTCTGGTTTTAGAAGGGTAATAAGTTTACCATTAGATGCTGATGTAGAAAAAATAAAGGCAAAATACGAAAACGGTGTTTTAAGAATAGAAATACCTAAGAAGGCCGAGGCTGGTAAGAAAATAGAAATAGAATAATTTTTTAACAAAATTTGTTTTTATATGAAGAGTCTGCGACGGTCTGAAAATGATGAAACAACGATGAGCAGATTTATTTTTTTATCTCAAAATATTTTATGGAAAATAATATTGTAGATGATATATTGGATAAAGCTTTTAGAAGGGCTAAGGAAAATGCAAAATCTATTTCTAATGTAAAAAATAAAATAATAAAAGTTAGAAAAAGAGAAATTGTTAGATTGGAAACAGTAAAAAATATAGTATTATCAGAATTAGATAAATTATTATTAAGAATCCCTAAGGAATATTCTTTATCTAAATATTATAAAGAGCTTTTGGATATCGTATTTGGATTAAAAAAGATAAGGAAATCTGTAATTAGGATAAAATTTATAAAAAAATTTATATCAGAATTATTCTTTAAATATAAAAATTCTATAAAAATAACAAAGGATGTTAAAAAAATGAAAGAATTAAGAAAAGAATTTTATGGTAGGGTTGCTAGTTTTTTAAAAAGAAATAAAGAATATATAAATTTTTTATTTGAAGTTTATAGATATTACCAAAAATTACCAAAATTTAAAGCATATCCTACAGTTATAATTGCTGGTTTGCCAAATGTGGGGAAAAGCACTTTATTAAAAAAACTAACAGGTTCGGAACCAAAAATAGAACCATATCCGTTTACTACTAAAGAAATAATGTTAGGTTATATAAATATACCTTATTTTAGTATACAAGTTGTAGATACACCAGGTTTGTTAGATAGACCGTTTGATGAAATGAATGTTATTGAAAAGAAAGCAATTTTGGCAATAAGACATTTAGCAAATTTAATAATATATGTTATTGATATAACAGAAACTTGTGGTTTTTCAATAAAAGAGCAAATTAATTTATTAAATCAAATAAAAAAAGAGTTTAATATTGACATTTGGATTTATTTTTCAAAATCCGATTTATTTTCTGAGGATGATTATAAAAAAGTAAAAGAACTTGGTGAAAAACTTAATCTAAAATATTTTTTAGATAGCGAAGAACTTAAAAAAGAATTAATAGAATATGTGAAAAGTAAAAAGGAATTATATTTATAATTTTTGGTATTTAAGATTAAATAATGAAAATTGTAGCAACTGCTGATGTACATGAGGATATAAATCTTATTAAAAAACTTATAAAAACTGTAAAATATGAAAAGCCAGATTTAGTTGTATTGTTGGGGGATGTAGGTAATTTTGGAGAATTTCCAAAAGGTTTAATAAGTTTACTTAAAAAATATATATCTCCTTATAGAATAATATTTGTTCCTGGAAATCATGAAACCCCAGATCTTTTAGAATTTTTTAAGAATTTTTATGGAATAAGGACATTACATAATAAAGTAATGGAATATAAGGATTTTATTATTTTAGGAATAGGGGGTGGTAATGTACCTCCTTTTATGGTCTCTGAGAACGAAATTGAAGAATTTTTAAATTATGTAAAGAATAAATTAAAAAACATAGAAAATAAAAAAATTATAATTTTTTCTCATTTACATCCTGAAGGAACAAAGTCTTCTCTAATAGCAGAAGGAAGTAATAAAATTTTGGAATTTATATATAAATATAAGCCTCTGTTGGTTATTCATGGACATATACATGAAACNGGAGGACTTGAAGAAATAATAAATAAAACAAAGATAGTTAACACAGCAAGNAATGTTTCAATTATTGAAATTAAAGATAAAAACGTTAATATAAAATGGTTGTAAGATTTTTAAAGATGTTAATATGTTAAAAGACGTTAAAAAGAATAGNNATATAAGGNTATATAACTAAAATTATTATGATNGTCAAAGTTAGTAAAGTTAGAAAGAGAGATGGTAGAATTGTTCCATTCGATGTTTATCGTATAGAATATGCAATAGAAAGAGCTATGAAAGCTGTAGGAAAATATGATGAAAAATTACTTAAAGAAGTAGTAAATTATGTTATTAATTTAATAAATGAAAGATTTTCTGAAAATGACATACCNCATGTAGAACAAATACAGGATTTAATAGAGCTTTCTTTGATAAAATTTGATTTATATGAAGTTGCAAAGGCATATATAACATATAGAAAAGAGAAAGAAAAAATAAGAAAAGAAAAAATTGCTTTATTAGGANNATAT
>Ga0065719_100372_pt1 | contig 13986 bp, 11 predicted proteins | sample GBSCel85sediment_FD_59106 | JGI IMG/M metagenome (GOLD analysis project Ga0065719, IMG submission 59106) | Hot spring sediment microbial communities from Great Boiling Spring, Nevada - Cellulolytic enrichment CS 85C v3 (version 3) | ecosystem: Environmental > Aquatic > Thermal springs > Hot... | reverse complement strand
TTCGCTTCGTCAGCAAGGTCATGCCCTTCACTCAAGGCAGTCTGATTGAAGAGATGAAGCAGAGAGGGCTGGGGCGACCTTCCACTTACGCGAAGATAGTGCAAACGCTCCTTGAACGAGGCTATGTCGTTGAGCGGAACGGTTTCCTTTTTGCAACCGATTTGGGAAGGAGGGTTTACCAATGGCTTCGCCTTCGTTTCCCAGAATTCGCCGATGAAGCCTTAACTCGCGACTTGGAGGAAAAGGGCGATAAAATTGAGGCAGGTGAACTTGACTACCAGTTGGTTTTGAGGGAACTGAGGCACAGCCGCTTGTTTGCCCAGAAATAAAAATGATAAGCCACCGCGGTTCTTGCCTATTTTTGTGATTGTCCGGGGGAGTACGAGAAAACCCTTTTGGGTGCTCTAGGAAAGCCCTCTTTTGCGGTGAGAAGGATCAAAACCGGCAATGCTTGCGCGGTAACCACAGGAGATCTACAGCATCTCTTGGTTCTAAACCGGCGTCCTTTGTTATTTCTTTTCCTCGCCTGGCTTCGGGTCGGCCGGTGCTTTTACTTCTTCCGTGATTTTTTCGAACACCGTCTTTTCTCCATCGTAGCGTACAAGGACCTTATCCCCGCGGGCGAGGCGGCCGGAAAGCATTTCCTCAGCGAGAGGATTTTCCACCTCCGTTTGGATCTTTCTTCGAAGCTCCCGCGCCCCGAACTCCGGCCGATACCCCACTTCCGCCAGGTGTTCGATAAGACTCTCGTCGAACTCTAGCTCAATCCCTTGCCCCTTGGCCATGCGCTTTACCCGTTCCAGTTGCAGCTTCACGATGTCCTTGATCTGTTCCTTGGTGAGGGCGTGGAACACGATGATCTCGTCGATGCGGTTCAGGAACTCCGGCCGGAAATGCCGCCGCAGGATCTCCATAAGCTTTTCCTTGAGCTCCTCATAAGAAAGCTTCTGCCCGGGCGGCGCAGAAAGGTTCCGCTGGATGAGCTCGCTTCCGAGGTTGCTCGTGGCGATGATGATGGTGTTGGAGAAGTCTACGGTGCGGCCTTTTCCGTCGGTGAGGCGGCCATCGTCGAAAACCTGGAGGAGAATGTTGTGCACGTCCGGATGGGCTTTCTCGATCTCGTCGAGAAGGATCACGGAGTAAGGCCTGCGGCGCACGCGCTCCGTAAGCTGGCCCCCCTCCTCATAGCCCACGTATCCCGGCGGTGCGCCGATGAGCCGGGAGACGGTGTGGCGCTCCATGTACTCGGACATGTCCAAGCGAATGAGGGCGTCCTCGTCGCCGAAGACGGCCCAGGCCAGGGCCTTGGCAAGTTCGGTCTTCCCAACGCCCGTAGGGCCAAGGAAGAGGAAAGTGGCAATGGGCCGGTGTTTTTCCTTTAGACCTGCGCGGGAACGGCGTACGGCCGCGGCCACCGCCCGCACTGCCTCATCCTGGCCCACCACCCGCTCGTGAAGTTTCTCCTCGAGTTTGAGGAGCCGCTCCCGCTCCTCTTGGGTGAGTTCGGAAACGGGGATTCCTGTGAGGCGGGAGATAATTTCCGCCACATGCTCCGCCCGCACCTCTGGGACCTCAGAGGCCACGCTCTTCTTCCACTTTTCGGTGGCTTCCTGCAAAGCTTTCTCCGTTTCCTTAATGCGGGCCTCTATTTCCTTAGCGCGGTCGAACTGCTTGCGGGAGGTGGCGTAATCGAGCTCACGTTTCAATTCCTGAAGCTGGGCTTCAAGTTCCTGGATTTCCGCGGGCCGCGAAGTGGCCTGGATGCGCACCCGCGCCGCGGCCTGGTCAATGAGATCGATGGCCTTGTCCGGAAGGTAACGTCCAGTAATGAAACGGTCGGAAAGCTCCGCGGCGGCCACGATGGCCTCATCAGTGATGCGCACCTTGTGGTGGGCCTCAAACCGATCCCGGAGACCTTTGAGGATCTGGATCGTCTGCTCCACGGTAGGCTCAGCGATGAACACCGGCTGAAAGCGGCGCTCCAGTGCCGCGTCTTTCTCGATGTATTTTTGGTATTCGTTCAATGTGGTGGCGCCGATGAGGTGGAGTTCGCCCCGGGCCAGGGCGGGCTTGAAGGCGTTGGCCAGGTCCATCCCACCCTCGGCCTGGCCCGCGCCGACGATGGTGTGGATCTCGTCGATAAAGAGGATGAGTTCGTCCTGATGGGCCAAAATTTCGTCGAGAATGGCTTTCACCCGCTCCTCGAATTCGCCGCGGTATTTTGTTCCCGCCACAAGGGAGTTCACGTTGAGCTCCACCAAGCGTTTATTGCGCAAAATTTCGGGGACTTCACCCCGTACGATCCTCTGGGCAAGTCCTTCCACGATGGCCGTCTTTCCCACCCCCGGTTCACCGATGAGGACGGGGTTGTTTTTCTTGCGGCGGGAGAGGATCTCGATGACCGTCTCGATCTCCTTAGCCCGGCCGATCACGGGATCAAGTTTTCCCTGGCGGGCAAGCTCCGTGAGGTCCCGGGAGAATTTGTCGAGGGTGGGCGTAGAGGAGCGCCGTTCCACTCTGCCTTCTTCCGCACCGCGCCCCACCACTTTCACCACCTTTTGCCGCACAGCCTCCGGAGTAAGGCCGTACTTGCGCAGGAGATCGCCGGCTAGGCCATCGGGCTCCTCGATGAGCCCGATGAGGAGGTGTTCCGGGCCCACATAAGAGTGACCGAATTCCCTGGCCGCGTGGAAAGCGCTCTCCAGAACGGCCTTCACCCGCGGGCTCATCCCTACCCGCACGGTTTCACCCTTTTCCGCCTTAAACGTTCCCCGCGGCGCGTTGTGCTCGATATACCCGCGGATATCCTCCGGAGCGAGTTTGAATTCCCGAAGAATTTCCCGAACCACTTCGCTTTCGGTAAGGGCGTGGAGCACGTGCTCGGTGTCCATCTCTTTCTTCCCGTAGTCCACGGCTAGGCGGGCTGCCCGCTGGAGGAGCTCCCGGGCGTGGTCCGAGAGATATTCGCCGATGTCTACCGCTTCCCGATCCCGCCAGCGCCGGGGGAAGAAGAAATCCTCAAAGAGGGAATCCCAGGGAGAAAAGAAGCTCTCGCGCCGAAGGCGCGCATAATCCCGCTCACAGAGGTGCAGGATTTTGTGCTCCCCTCCCTCCACGACCTCCACTTCAACGGTGGCCGGCCGGATCCCACATATATCGCACATCCTCATGTGGCCTCACCTCCCTGGGAGGGGCGAACGGGCGCGTAGGGAACAGGGATGAACTCCACACCGGGCCGGCGCTGCCGCGCCTGAGGATAAAGCTCCATGAGCTCGTACACCTCTTTGGGCATGTCCTCGCTTACCGGAAGCCCCATGGCCCGAAGCTCCTCCACGGTAATGGGATAATCGTGGGTCCACCGGCCCTCCGAAAGGAGCCGCGCCACCTCCTTGGCCTTTTCGTCGGGGAGCTTGTCGCGCAGGAGGGCATACACTGTTTCATACACCTGCTGGATGGCCTTTTTGGCGATGTCCCCGAGGATGAGGGTCTGGTCGTCGCGGTTCGGGTTGGGCTGCTCCAAGGCTTTGAGGACGGAAGCTGCCGGAATATAGCCTTGGCCCGTGGCTAGCTGCGGATCCACTGGGCCCAAAACAGCGTTGGGATCCATAACGATCTCGTCGGCCGCGAGGGCAATAAGGGTTCCACCGCTCATGGCGTAGTGCGGAATAAATACCGTCACCTTACCGGGATGGCGCTTGAGGGCGCAGGCGATCTGCTCTGCTGCAAGCACAAGGCCACCGGGTGTGTGGAGGATGAGGTCAATGGGCATATCTGGCGGGGTCATGCGGATAGCCCTAAGGACTTGCTCAGAATCCTCAATGTCAATATAACGGGCAAGGGGAATGCCCCAAATCGTCACGGATTCCTGACGGTGGATAAGGGTAATAACCCGGCTTTTCCGCTTAATTTCTAGGGCGCGAATAGCGGCGTGGCGGCGGAATTCCAAAATCCGCCGCTGGAAAACCGGAACCAGAGCCTGCAGCAAAAAGAGGAAGAAAAGCAGACTGATGATATCTCCCATTTCCCCTCCTTCAGGCGAGTATAGCGTGATTTCCTAAACGGGAAAAACCGGGGAGGGGAAAACCCTCCCCGGGGTGGCCCGGAAGAGCCGGGTTACTCGATTTTGACCTCGAACACGCCCTCCGTTTCGGGCACCCGCTTGAGGGGGATCTCCACCCGGAGGACGCCGTTTTCGAACTTGGCGCGAATGGCTTTCTTATCCTCGACCTCCTCCGGGAGCGGGAAGACCCGGCGGAAGGCGCCATAGCGCCGGCCCATGCGGATGTAGTTCTCGTCGCGAATTTCCTCGTGGCGCCGGACCTCACCGGTGATGACGAGGCGGTTGTCCTCTACGCGGACCTGGATGTCTTCCTTGCGGGCACCGGGAAGCTCGGTTTCGATGACCAGGGTCTTGTCCTTGAGGTAGATGTCGGTGCGGCCGAAGCCGGGGAAGACGTCGAGATCGAGGTCGGTGAGGCCCTCGAAGTCGATGAAGTCGCGGAAGAGCTCATCCATGAGCCGGCTCATCCGGGCGGTAAGGGAGAACGGGTCGCGCCAAATTGCCGGAAGCCTCGCCATACCCATCACCTCCTTTTTAGCAATCTTCTATGGCGAGTGCTAATTATAGGGGGTGGCCCGGGGGCCGTCAAGGGGGTAGGATTCCGGGGCATGCCCAGCGGACTTTTCCTTGACCTCTACGAACTTACCATGGCCGCCTCGTACTTTCGGCGAGGCCTCGATGGCCCCGCCACCTTCGCCTACTTCGTGCGCGCCCCTGTTCCCAACCGCCGCTTCCTCCTTTTTGCCGGCCTGGATCCCCTCCTTGATGCCCTCCAGGGTTTCTCCTTTTCCGAGGAGGACCTCGCTTATCTCGAAAGCCTAGGACTTTTTGAGCCGGCCTTCCTGGATTACCTAGAAAAGCTCCGCTTCCGCGGGGAGATCTGGGCTGTGGAAGAGGGCGAGGTGGTTTTCCCTGGAGAACCCCTCGTTTTGGTCACCGCCCCCAGAATCCAAGCCCAGCTTGTGGAAACACTCCTCCTCAACATCCTCAATTACGAAACTTTGGTGGCAAGCAAAGCCGCGCGGGTTCTCCTCGCCGCCGGGCCAGAGGCGGTGGTGGTGGACTTCAGCCCCCGGCGGGACCACGGAACCGAGGCCGCCCTTCATGCCGCCCGGGCCAGTTTCCTCGCCGGCTTTCACGCCACCTCCAATGTCCTTGCGGGAAAGCTCTACGGCATCCCTGTGGCCGGCACTATGGCCCACTCCTACGTGATGAGCTTTCCCGATGAGCTCTCCGCCTTCCGTGCCTTCGCCCAGGACCACCCAAACCCCATCCTCCTCATCGACACCTACGATCCCATTCAGGGTGCGCGGAACGCAGTGGCAGTGGCCCGCGAGCTACGCCGGGAGGGCAAAAAGATCGTAGGGGTTCGCCTGGATTCCGGTGATCTTGTGAAACTCTCCCAAGAGGTGCGGCGCATTTTGGATGAGGCCGGTTTTCCGGAGATCAAAATTTTCGTTTCCGGAGACCTTGATGAATACCGGATCAAGGAATTTCGGGACCGGGGCGGGGTGGCCTGGGGCTATGGGGTGGGAACAAGGCTCGGGGTGTCCTGGGATCTTCCGGCCCTGGGCGGCGTATATAAGCTCGTGGAGGACGAAAAAGGGCCGCGCATGAAGACGAGTCCTGGAAAGATTTCACTTCCCGGAAAGTGCCAAGTTTGGCGGCGGGAAGGTTTTCAAGATCTAATCGCCCTGGATGAGGAGATCTGGGACGGCCGAAAACTTCTTCGGCGGGTCATGGCTGCCGGCGAGCGGCTTATCCCTCCTTTGGATTTAGCTCGCCGCCGCGCGGAAGTCCGCGAAACCCTCTTTTCCCTTCCTCCAGAACTTTCCGATCTTGCTCCCGTCGAAAATCCGACATACCCTGTGCAAGTTTCCCCTGAAATCCAAGCTCTCATGACCACTAGGCACTAAAATCAAGTTTTGACGAGAGTTATGCGTGGGTTGGAAATTCCGGAAATCCTGTGGACGGAAAGGGTTGAGCTTCCCAAGGATCGCACAGCGATCCTCGTGGTGGACATGCAGAACGATTTTGTCCACGAGCGGGGCGCGCTCCGCGTGGAGGTAGCCTTGGCCACCGTTCCGGCGATCCGCGATCTTCTTGACCGGGGAAGGAAGGCTGGGGTGCGGGTGATTTTCACCCAAGATTGGCACTCCCCCGATGACCCGGAGTTTCGGATCTGGCCGGCGCATTGCGTGGCGGGAACCTGGGGAGCGGAGATCATCGCGGAACTTTCCCCAAAGCCCGAGGAGCCTCAGATTAAGAAGACCACGTATGATCCGTTTTTCCGCACCGACCTTGAGCGAATTTTGCGCGACTTTGACGTGGAAAACCTGGTGATCGTGGGAACAGTGGCGAATATCTGTGTTCTGCATGCCGCGGGCTCCGCATCTTTGCGCGGGTTCCGGGTGGTGGTACCCAAGGACGGGGTGAGCGCCCTCACGGAATTCGACCTTCTTGCGGCTTTCCGACAGATCACCTTCCTTTACCGAGGCCTCGCTCTCCCCTCATCCGCCGGCATCCTTTTCGTCTAGGCTTTCCTCTTTCGCAAGAGGGTATAAGTCCTGGGGCCGATCTCGACCGGTACTCCGAGAAAAAGCGTTTGGCAAGTCTTCAGTTTTACCCGCTTGAGGAAGGACGCGGCGGGTGGCGATGAGGTTCGCCCCAGTCCCGGCGACATTGGAAACGAGAACCTGGCCAATCTCGACCGGAGCTTCCACGCAAAGCTTCCGAACAACCTCCATGATCTCGGGAATCAAGCGCTTGGGAATAGGCTGGTCCGTGCGCACTGAAACGAGAGGGTAATCCCCACCCAGGACTTTCACGCTTGTGGCAAGAACCCTTTTGGGATCGGTGATTTCCTCCCGAGCATACGCTTCGCCCCGGGCGCAGCGGTTTCCCTCGATCCATTCAATCTTCCCGTCCCCAAGCTTCACGCGAAGAAGGCATCCTAAGGGGCAGGAGACGCAGGGGAATTCCCGGATCATGCAGGGATCACCTCCACCTCGGCTTGGGGAAGTTGGGCGAGCTCGGCCGTGGCCTCCGGAGGAAGCGCGATTTCCACCATCTCCGCCGGCCGCAAAGAAACCTGATTCTTGGCGTAAACATCGGCTACGCGAATCGTGGCCCGCGAAAGCGGGCGCGGAACGCGAAGGAAAAGATGCGCAGGTTCTCCGGGTATGACCTCATGGGGTACGAGGACAGAGACGTTCTGCCCTTTTCGTAGCGGAACCGCCTTAGGTTTGGGTGGCTTTTCTTGGGCATAGCGGGCGGCGTTTCGGCCCGCCTCCTCTCCAATCCTCGCCACAGTGTCCACGAGGTCAAAAACCGTCAAGGCATTCCCCGCAAAAAATATCCAGGGCACTGCGCTTTGGAAGAGATTGTTGACCATGACTCCCTGGGGAAAGAAAGGCTCAAGCGGGCGTACTTCAGGTATAAGGCCCACGGAGAGCACCAAAGTGTCGAGGGCAAAAAATTTCTCAGTGTCTGGAATAGGCTGGCCTTGCTCGTCTACCTCCATTATGGTCACCCCCGAAAGCCTTTTGTGGCCGTGGATTTTGGCCACAGTATGCCGCAGGAAAAGGGGGATCCCGAAATCCTCGAGACACTGGACGACGTTGCGCAAAAGTCCACCGGGGAAGGGTTTGATTTCTGCCACGCCCACCACTTCTATTCCCTCAAGATGGAGGCGGCGGGCCATGATGAGGCCGATATCACCGCTTCCCAAAATGAGCGCCCTTTTTCCGGGAAGAAGGCCGTGGATATTTACGAGCTTTTGGGCAAGTCCCGCAGTGAAAATCCCCGCGGGCCTTGTTCCGGGAATAAGGAGGGGGCCAAAGGGTCGCTCCCGGGCACCCGCCGCCCATACTAAAGCTCTGGCCTGCACTTTTATTAAGCCTTTTTCGCTGGCCACGAGGAGCTCAGGACCGGGCCGCACGGCCAAAACGGTGGCGCCCGTAACGACCTCTGCCTTTGTACGCTCAAGCTCGGAGAGGAGGCGGAAGGCGAATTCCGGGCCGGTGAGCTCTTCCCGGTAGCGGTGGAGGCCGAAACCTGGATGGATGCACTGATCCAAAACGCCGCCTAGGCGCTCCTCGCGCTCAAGGAGCAACGTTTTCGCCCCGGCCTCCGCAGCCGCCTTGGCCGCGGCCATTCCCGCGGCGCCGCCTCCCACCACGGCCACATCCACGGAAACCTTCATGGCCGCACTTTTCCCAAAATCAACTCCGATCCGGGTCCACGGAGGGTAATTTTTTCGGGTCCGAAACTGAGCTCACGGGCCAAAATGGCCATGATCTTCGTCGTACAAAAGCTTCCTTGGCAGCGGCCGAATCCTGCGCGGGTGCGGAACTTTACGCCGTCCAAAGTCCGGGCCCCGCGGCGAATGGCCTCCACCACCTCCGCCTCGGTCACGGTGTTGCAGAAGCACACAATTCTTCCCCAGCGAGGATCCTCGCGGATGAGCTTTTCCCACTCCTCTTCGGACAATTCCGCGGCGTGGGGAATCCGTTCCCTTTTGGGTTTGAAGGTGGACTTTTTCTTCAAAGCGAGATCAGGAGCGATAACTTCGTGCGCAAGAAACTGAGCGATGGCGGGCGCTGCCGTGAGCCCGGGCGAGCGCATCCCCCCGGCCTGGTAGAATCCCCGCACATTTGAGGGCCCAACCACGAAATCGCCGTTTTCCGGCTCCGGCCTAAGTCCAGCAAAAGTTTTTAGGGCCTGGGTGAGCGGGATTTTCGGTACCAGCTTTTGCGCACCGCGGATAACTTGGGAAATGCCTTGGGCAGTCGTCTCCGTGGCTTCTTTGTCTGTAGGAGAAAGATCTTCCGCCGTTGGGCCCAAAAGGAGGCCGCCATCCACGGTGGGAATCACAAGAATGCCCTTTGTAATAGGGTTTGGGGTGGGAAAGAGGACAGAGCGGACAAGGTTTCCTGCGGGCTCATCCAAAAGGATGTACTCCCCGCGGCGGGGCACAAGGGGAGGAAAAGGTACTCCAGCCATCTCGGAGATCCTGTCCGCAAAAAGCCCGGCGGCGTTGACGATGGCATCCACCCAATAGCAGCCTTTTTGCGTGCGCAGGGCCTGCACTCTGCCATGTTTGATCTCGATCCCAAGGACTTCCTCGCCCAAGTGAAGTTCGGCCCCGTTTTCTTGAGCGTTTTCCGCCGCGGCTTGCGCCACTTCCCAAGGAGCGGTGACCCCCACTGTGGGAGCGAAAAGGCCGGCTCGTACCGCGGGATTGACCTCTGGCTCCTGAGCCAAAACTTCTTCTTTGGAAAGGAGCTTAAGGCCAGGCACCCCGTTCGCCTCGCCCCACTCCCGAAGGCGGTTGAGGGTTTTCTTTTCCTCCGCATCGAAGGCTAAGGCCAAAGCACCGGTTTGCCGGAAAGAGAAGCCAAGTTCCTCCGCAAGCCCAGGATAAAGGGCGTTTCCCAAAACGCAGAAGCGAGCGCGAAGGGTTCCCGGCTCATCGTGAAATCCGGCGTGGACGATTCCAGAGTTGGCCTTGGTGACACCGAGCCCCACCTCTTCCTCGCGGTCGAAAAGGAGGATCTCCGCCTCATAGCGAGAAAGTTCGCGAGCAATGAGGGAGCCCACTACTCCTGCGCCAATTATCGCGATCCTCATTCGATCTCCTTGGCCCAGCCTTTTGCCCGTTCCACCGCCTTCTTCCAACCCACAAGAAATCTCTCCCGGGTAGATTCAGGGAGTTGGGGTGTGAAGCGGCGCTCAGGTTGAACGAGGTTTGGGATCTCCTCCAGATTCCAAAGGCCAAGGGAAACACCGCAGGCCAGGGCGGCGCCCAGGGCGGTGGTTTCCAAAACCGCTGGTCGCACCACAGGGATGCCCAAAATATCCGCCTGAAACTGGCAAAGAAAGTTGTTTTGGGCCGCGCCGCCATCCACCCGCAGTTCCGAAAGTTTTATTCCCAACGCCTCTTCCATGGCCCGAAGGAGATCATGGGTTTGGTAGGCAATGGCTTCCAATGCGGCCCGGGCGAGATGGGCCCTGGTGGTGCCGCGGGTGAGGCCCAAAATGGTCCCCCGCGCATAGGGGTCCCAATGGGGCGCGCCCAAGCCCACGAGCGCTGGCACGAAGTAAACCCCCTCGTTCTCTTGAAGGTTTTGCGCAAGCTCTTCTGTTTCAGAGGCGTTTTGGATGATGCCCAAGGAATCACGGAGCCACTGAATCGCGGCACCAGCAATGAAAGCTGAACCCTCCAGGGCATAGAAAGCCTCGCTGTCTTGGGAATAAGCGACGGTAGCCAGAATTCCTTCCGGCGTGGGCGCAGGCTTCCGGCCCGTATTGACGAGGAGGAAAGCGCCTGTCCCCCAGGTTACCTTCCCTTCACCTTCTTTCAGGCATCCCTGTCCAAACAGGGCCGCCTGTTGATCTCCCAAAACTCCGGCCACGGGAATTTCCGCGCCCAGGAGCTCCCGTTTAGTGTGACCAAAAAGGGAGAGACTCGGACGCACATCGGGAAGAACGTTTTTGGGAACGCCGAAAAGTTCGCAGAGGCTTTGGTCCCAAGAGAGGTCATGGAGGCGGAAAAGGAGGGTGCGGGAGGCATTGGTGGGATCGGTAGCGTGGACACCGCACAACGCGAAAAGGAGCCAAGAATCTACCGTGCCTGCGAGAATCTCCCCTTTTTCCGCGCGGCGTCGCAGTTCCTCATCCTGGGAAAGGAACCACTCAAGCTTTGTAGCGGAAAAGTACGGATCGGGAAGGAGGCCCGTTTTGGCGCGGATCTCCTGGACCAAGGGAGAGCTTCGCAGGGCCTGGCAGCGCGCGGCGGTGCGCCGGTCCTGCCAAACGATAGCTGGTCCGAGGGGTTTCCCCGTTTCCCTTTCCCATAGGACCACAGTTTCCCGCTGGTTCGTGAGGCCAAGGCCCAAAAGCTCGTGGGGAGAAAGCCCGGCCCTTTCCAAGGCCTCGCGAATAACGGCGAGCGAGTGCTCTACCATGGCTATGGGGTCTTGCTCCACCCAGCCGGGTCGAGGGAAGGAGAGGGGGAGCTCGCGGTAGGCAAAGGTGAGGGGGCGGGCGCGGCGGTCAAAAAGGAAAAAACGGACCCCCGTGGTCCCCAAATCCAACGCACCCAACACTTCTTTTCCTTTTCTTGCCATTTTTTGCGATTATAGGTGAAAGTTTTTGTTTAGGCCAGGGGAGGGAGGCCCAACTCGGCGGCGAGACCGTTTAGAGTGCGAAGAAGGGGCGGATCAATGGGCACCCCAAGCTTTCGGATTTCCTGCTCGCGGAGCCAGGCCTTCTCGCCGGCGGTGTAGATGCGCTCCGCGCCCGGAGCTTTGGCCGAAGCCCGCAGGGCCCTAAGGATCTCGCCCGCAAGCCGCTTGAACTCCGCGAGAGGCAAAAACCGCTGGATATCCAAGGCTAAAAAGAAATGGCCCAACCGCGAGGGCTTTGGCCGCCCCTGTTCGTCCTGGTCCGCGAGATCCTTAAGGAAAGGTCCGCCGGAAAGGGCCGAGCAGAGAAGCTCCACCATCGTTGCTAGCCCATACCCTTTGTGCCCGCCGAGCTCCTCTCCTGCGCCACCCAAAGGTAGAAAGGCGTATTCATCTTTAGGAAGGCCGGCAAGGATGGTCCGAGGATCCGTGGCTGGTTCCCCATTTTTATCGATCACCCAGCCCACCGGCGCGGGTTTGCCCAGCCTTGCCAAAACCTCGATCTTTCCGCGTTGGGAAACAGAGGTGGCCGCATCGAAACAGAAGGGAAAAGGCTCATCCGTGGGACAGGCAAAGGCAATAGGGTTTGTGCCGAGCATCGGTTCCACACCGAACGTGGGCGCTACCGAAGGTCGGGCATTGGTGAAGCTCATTCCGATCATTCCCTCTTTTGCGGCCATGAGGGCGTAGTAGCCGGCAATCCCGTAATGGGAGGAATTACGCACCACCACAGCGCCAAGGCCGAAGGCTCGGGCCTTGCGGATGGCGAGCTCCATGGCTCGATATCCAGCGACCATCCCCATCCCGTTTTGCGCATCCAATACGGCCGTGGTGGGTCCTTCGCGAACTACAGCGAGGTTGGTCACCGGAGAAAGGGTGCCATTGCGAATGCGGTTGACGTAGAGGATGAGGCGGCTTACCCCGTGGGAGGAGATTCCCCGCAAATCCGCAGCCAAAAGAACGTCTGCACAGATCCGGGCGTCTGCGTTTGGTACGCCCAAGCGCTCGAATACTCCCTCCACAAACCGACGCAGTTCCTCCACAGGTACACGTACTTCTTCCGTCATCTTTCACCTCCAATCTTCTCATCCAGCGCCGGAAGCTCAGCCAGGCTAGGAATAATGTAATCCGGCTGGAAGGGTGAATCCTTCACATCCTCGGGGCGGGTTACCCCGGTGAGGACAAGGATTGCGGTGAGACCGTTTTCTTTGGCCATGCGGATATCGGTTTCCAGACGATCTCCCACCATCGCACATTTCTCCGGAGGAAGACCCAGAACCTCAAGGGCGGTCTCGATCATGTAGCGGGAGGGTTTGCCGAAGATTTTCTCGACCTTTCGGCCGGTAGTGGCCTCCAGGGCGGCGATAACGGCGGCAGCGTCGGGAATCTCTCCGTTCTCCACAGGACAAGTGCGATCTGGGTTGGTAGCGTAAAAGCGTGCTCCTCGTTTGAGGGCTTGGAAGGCGATATTGAGCTTGCGGTAGTCGAAGGTGCGATCAAACGCCGCGATTACGTACTCGATTTCCTCCGGCTTGTCCGTGAGGATCAGGCCCGCCTCCTTCAGCTCCGCAAGCAGCGGAGGTTCCCCAATAGCAAAAACTTTGGCTCCCGGAGCCTCCCTGGAAAGATAAAGGGCGAGAACCTGGGAGGAGTTCACCACTTCACTTTTCTCGGTGGGGATCCCAAGGGAGGTGAGTTTTGCGGCGTAGTCCATGCGGCTCTGGAGGGGTTTATTGGAAAGAAACACGAACCGTCGCCTCCGGGCGCGAAGGAGGGAGATGGCCTGGCTAGCTCCGGGAATGAGCTGTTCTCCACGGTAAACCGTGCCGTCCAAGTCAATGAGGTAGCCCTGGATTCTAGCCACTTTGCCTCCGTTTCCACTGAACGAGAGAAACACCCACCATCACCGCCACCATCGCCCCTACCTGCATGGCCGAGAGGTTTTCGCCCAACGTGGTCCGGGCGAGAACTGCCGTGCCCAAGGGAGAGAGGTTGAGGACCACATTGGCTTCGATGGCGGTGAGGCGGCGGAGGGCGTGGTTGAACAGGAGATACGCAAAGGCGGTGTTTACTGCGCTCAAGCCCACAATCACTCCCCACCCGGAGGGCGGCAGCCGAGGGACCCCTCCCCAAGCCAGTCCCGCGACCAACGCCAACCCTCCCCCGATGGCAAGCGGAAGGCCAGTCAGGGTCACATTCCCGGCCAAGCGGTCGCGGGCTACCTCCCGTCCCCACACCGGCAATACAGCAAATGCAATAGGCGCGACCACAAGGATAGCCAACGATAGAGGCTCCCCCGGTTCGAGGCCCGGCATAAAAAACAGCAAGCTCCCCCCGATGGCCACACCTACCCCCACCACTTGTGCAGGGCGTGCCCATTCCCCAAGGCGCAGGATCCCCAGAATAAGAACGGGGATGGGGACCAAGCACAGCACGAGCGATCCGGCAGTGGCGGGAAGGAACTGGAGAGCCCAAAACAGCGCCCCATTTCCTGCGAAGTACTGAGAAAAGCCAATCAGGGTGAATTTTTTCCATAGCGAGCGCGGGAGTGCCAACAAAGCTTTCCAATCCCGCCAAAGCCATGGAGAAAGCAACAAAAATGCGAGGAAGTAGCGCAGCCCAGCCACGGTAAGGGGACCAGCGTGGTCCAGCACGTATTTCACACCCACGAACGACGATGACCAAATCAACGCCACCAGCAACACCTCGATCAGGGCCGCAAGTCTGGTTGGGATGGCC
>Ga0065719_100445_pt1 | contig 14037 bp, 17 predicted proteins | sample GBSCel85sediment_FD_59106 | JGI IMG/M metagenome (GOLD analysis project Ga0065719, IMG submission 59106) | Hot spring sediment microbial communities from Great Boiling Spring, Nevada - Cellulolytic enrichment CS 85C v3 (version 3) | ecosystem: Environmental > Aquatic > Thermal springs > Hot... | reverse complement strand
CAGTGTAAGGTAAAAAGCTATTCATTTGAATATCAAAGAATTGCTAAAATACAGAAGTGAGTAACGAACTTAATATAAAGGTCTACGAAACTAGATTAGAAGATTAGGGTGTAGACTCTCTTTGCAAAAGTTTTTGTCTTATGCTTGTAAGGCACAATGATGAGTTAGGGTTAAAATTATTTGTAGTGGTTAGAGTAGTTCTGATATGAGTAGAGTTTATATGATATGTGAGGATTGCGTATTATGTCATCGGTTTACTTAGATGAAAATGAATACAGTAGGTGGATAAGGAGTGCTGAACTTACTCTTGAATCTGCTAAGAAAGATCTTGAGTTTGGTGATTATAGCTGGGCTTGTTTTAAAGCTCATCAAGCTGTAGAAAAAGCTTTGAAAGCTTTTCTATGGGGTATTGGGAAGCCTAGAGTAGGCCATTCTTTAACCTACCTACTTAGATATCTATCTGATACTCTTAACGAGAAACCATCAGATGATGTAGTGTATGCATGTAGCGTTCTAGATAAATACTACATCCCTACTAGATATCCTGATGTATGGGTTGAGGGTATTCCTGAGGAGTATTTTACTCAGAGAGAAGCTGAAGAAGCTATAAAACTTGCTTTAAGAGTTATTGAGTGGGTTAAAGAGTTGTGGCAAAGATTATCGAGGAGAGATTAAAGGAGAGAGAGAAGGCTATCGAAGAAGCAAAAGAATTTGCTCTTTGTATCTCTAGAAAACTTGGTAAAATAACAGCAATTCTCTTTGGAAGTTATGCTCGTGGAGATTTCAATGTGTGGAGCGATATAGATGTACTTGTAGTTGCTGAGAATCTTCCTAGAAATCCTCTTAAAAGATTTGAACTAGTTGAGGAATGCCTAAAGATGTATCCAAGAGTTGAATCTATAATTATAACAGTTGAAGAACTAATAAAGAAGAGGGGTAGGGATCCAGCTGTTACAGAAGCTATCCAGAAAGGAGTAATCTTAATCGATCTTCTTGAACTAGACAAGATTCCGTAGTAAAAGATAAGATGGATACTGATTGAGGTATCGGTATCACTAGTCACCGACATACCCATATTAAAGCACCTGTCTAAAGAATTTTTACAAAGTTCCCAACCACAATCTCGATAACGTTTATCAATTCTTCAATATAAATTGGTATCGGTAGCTCTTAACGATATACTTTATAGTGAAGAAAGCGTCTTGGAGATAGCGAAGTTTGTGTTAAGAATTGATATTAAGGTTAATAAGGTTTCGAAAAAGACAATGTAAAGTTTATTAATATTAGATTGAAGTACTCTAGGTAGAGATTAAGTAGCACCATGCTTAACTTAGTGTTCATGGAATACAGGGTAGAGTTTGATATCTATTATGTAGAAGAACAGTATTGCTAACAAAGTTGTTCATCATCTCGTAGATCTCCGTATTACTACAGTCTACACTCTCCTTTTTGGGCAACTATTTAATCTAACCTATTGAATACCTTACAGCTTATCAATAACTAAGAAACAAGTCTACGTCAAGAGCTAATCGAAATACCTTAATTTATACATAAACTTTTGTATATTGAAAACACTTTTATTGATGAGATGATGGTCAACGATTATTTTAAGAGATTACAGAAGTTATAGACCCTATCTGTATTGAGTACAACGTTATGTGCTTTACAGAGTATGATAGATATAGAAGTTTTCAAGAAGATACTTCTTTTTGCAGGTACTTGGATCGAAAGTTTTTACTATGTAGACTTATGCAGCTAGCCAACTTAATTAGCAGGGGAGAAGCATCGCTCAGTCTAAGCATAACTGCTCCATGCATAGCGTCAATCCTAATGCTCGTAGCAACGACCCTCATATACATAAAGTACTCCGACGTGCTGATCGAGAGAGCAATAAGGTAGCCTCCCAACCTTTCCTCGGTAGATGGTGCTCCACAGTTCAAGTAGTGTTTTAACCGAAGCTTGTAGCAGGAACCCTTGCCCCTTTAGGGCGGGGAGGAGGTCAGATACTTGTCAACTAACATAGTAGCTGAAGTAATGATACCGTTCTCTAATTCTCTAACTGAATTACTTAAGCTCTTTAACACGCCTTCTCTACACTAAGTTTTCAACAATATTCAGCATTAATGTCTAATAGCTTTACAACATCACCAAGACCTCTAAAACATCTCTACACAAGAATGTCAAACCTAACTATCTCTACCTCGCAGCTCCATTAATGGATTTAAAGGATATCAGAGATATTAAAGATAATGTATAGAGCAATGTTTGCTCTATATAAAGATTCAACTGTAAGTATCTTAGTCAAGGTGTATGAGTAGTAAGCTTGTGTTGACTTTTCTACCTCTAGAGCTTTTGAAGATGTAGAGATAGTATTCGCTGTCTTATGCTGAGGGTTTAGAGGTAGCTGGTATTGGTTCAGTTGAGAAGAATCAGAGATATTGCTCCATAGAAGCTTGTGAGAGAGTCTATGGGGGAAGCATGGTGTGATTCTAGTTGAGAGGGTGTTAGCTGATAGAGTTAGGGTGCTCTTAACAATATGCACAAAACTATCGATGTATATCTCGTAGATGGGGATTAGGTTAAGGGTTCTATGAAGATCTATGTTTATGTAAGCAATAACAGTCTTAAATCAAACCACTAACATCGCATTGCATCAATATCGTGACTCTGTGGCTATGTAGCATTGCTGTTTTATTTGATTGATTCTTGCAGCTTTCAGTGTCGACTTTATTTTTCTCAATTAAAGTTAATAGCTGTATACATCTATATTGAGATGTAGAGGTTTTTGGTGATGGTGAGTGATGTGGTTAAGAGAGTTAAGCTAAGCTTTGCCCCTGGTCTAGAGGTTGAGTTTAGTGATAGGGATAGAGCTATTAAGCAGGTTTATGAGCTTGGGGAGAAGGGTACTAGAACACCGGTAGTAGTCTATGGTCCTGAGGGCTGTGGAAAGAGTGCTTGGCTTAATCAAGCAGTAGAGGTTTTGAAGGAGCAAGGCTTTGATGTTATCTATGTTAATATTCTTCAAAAAGAGCATATAGTATACACAGATGTTAAAGAGGTTATTGGGAGAATCTCTGAGGTTGTTGCTGATACCACTGGATACACACCTATTAAGTTAGCAGACCTAGTAATCCTTTTAGCTAACCAGCTTCTAAAGAGGTGGAGGAAAAAGAAGATCGCTCTACTAGTAGACGAGGTTTTCCAAGCCATTGGAGTGGATAAAGCAGAGATCTATGTTAAGATGCTTTTGAATCTCATTGAGTATCCTCCAGAGCCCTATGAAAATATAGTCATTATTGTTGCTACAAGTGAGGGCTTGTCTAGGTGGAGAATTGGTAGGCATAGGTGGGGCTGGCTAACACCTATGTGGAACATGTCTAGAAAAGGCTTTGAAGAGCTATATGAGAGGATACCAGGACCCAAGCCAAGCTTTGAAGACGTATGGAGGTTAGCTGGCGGCAACCCTTACATGCTTGGTTTACTTTATAGAAGTAGTTGGGATGTCAATACAGTTACCAGTAGATTTGTTGAGTGGAAGAGGCTTACACAAAGCTTTGTTAATAGGTGGAGAAAGGTTCTTGAGGAAGCTGTTGAAGATCCAGATACTCTATGGAGCTTTGATGCTGATGAAGAGCCTGTTAAAGAGCTTGTTGAGAGAAACCTCATAGTGTACTTCCTCAGCGAAAGAAACTCAAAGCTATGGGTAGATGAACCTCCTCCAGAGAAAAACCTTGAGATTGGTGTTGGTAAACATGTTGCTTGGCAAACTCCTCTTCATAGAGAAGCTGTTAGAGAAGCTCTTGAGAAGTATATGAGTTGAGTAGAGCGATATTCAGTATCAAAGACTTTAATAGTTATCTATAATTAAACTAGTCATAGTTCTCGCTAATGTTATTGTTGAAAGCATTGCAGTATTAGGATACATGTAGAGGATAGTATGGATATTGGAGGCCTTTACCTACATGTAAAGCTTGATGTAGAGCTATTTATTGAAGATACGGCAGAGCTTTGTGATCATGAAGTAGAGGCACCTGCGTTGGTACACTAAAAGGGCTTAGCAATGGAAGAGGGGCTCATATAAAACCATGTAAACCACTATGAAGCCCGGACCCCCTACTACTTGACAGCACGCTACTGTAATGAATCTGTACCTTTCTCCAATCTTTACAAAACAGCCTAAGCTGTATACACACGAATACCTTGCATCATTAGTGTTCACGAACTGTATCTGTAATCCACTCATCAGCATTCTCTTTTTGGGTATGCAGGGAATTAGTATAGTTGTTGAGCTTGAGCTAAAGTCATGAATATGAGCACTGAAATAAGTACTAACGATACTATGATAACTGTACGCTCTTTCAGTCCTTGAATTATACTTTTTTATCCTTATTAGTGTTTCAGCTTCCCCATTATAAGTCAATTGTATCACATTATTCCAATTCCTAAGTTAGGTATCTTAAGTGTAAAAACTCTGTTAAGGTACCATACAGGGTATTCTTCATCTTAACACCATAGCCCAGAGACAAATTTAATAAGTATGCAATTAGTTGCTCATCACTCATTCTAATTTAGTAATTCTTTCATTCGTATTCGAGTGATAGCTATGCTATATTCCATAGTATTCCATAGACTAGGACTAGAAACTTATAGTGCCTTGAGAGGCAATTTGCAATATTCTTGTCATCGGTGACAATCATACAGCTCTTGACCACACGATCTTCCTTACAGAACCTGTCTTGTCCCCCTCCTTGTACTCTACTACCACAACATTTCTTGGAGGTATAGAAGAGAAAGGTATAAATGCTTTATCCAAGCTACATGCAATAACGATGCGCCTTTCATCTGCTACAAGGAGATTGTAACGGTACCATCCTAACCTGTCTAGTCGATCATTAACAACTCTAGGCTTTTCGAGATCAAAACCATGTCCTCTAGCAATAGCTACCACCCGACTCCACGTATGATGCTCATCACATGTAATATTAGGTGAAGAAAGTCTATGGAGTAGTCGAAGATGGTCTTTGACAGTATACAGCTGTTTATCTCTGGCTTTGTGTAGAGAAGGAGTAGAGCGTGAGGCATAGCTCTACAGCAGTACTACAACTGTCAAGATGCATACACGCTTTTCGCTAACCTAATCTCTCTAAAACTAAAATGAAGTGAAAAATTATTTATTTGCCTATGGCAGAGGTTTTCCTGATAACAATCCACACGATAATAACTCCTAGCACCCAGCCGATGTAGAAACGTAGGAGCTGAGATAATTCTAGCTCTCTTTCTAGGATAGCATGCACAATAGTTGCACCTACTAAACCTGATACAACAAAGACAAGTAGCCACCAAGGACTACGATAAACCTCTACACGAAGCACTCGAGCCAATTTCACCACCCCGCTTTCTCGCGTATCTAGTCACAACCCGAGTAATAACTTTTTCGGTAATTAGCCAAACTATTTAAAGCTTGAGAACAAAGAATATAATTTATTGAGAAAAGGAATTGGGAAAACGTTTTTGTGGACCATGGGTAGTAGAAGCCTGGATCAGGAGCTTCAGCAATACGTTAGGGTTTATTTAGTGGACATAAAGCTGTTGCGTCAAGTAAGTACAAAGGACAATCAGGTATTACTATCTGAGAAGATCGGAAGCAAGCTCCATGATATCAGGGTTCTCAAGTAGGTAGTAAGGAATTGTATTTCTCTTAAGTTCAAAGAGGTTATTTAAAATGAAATGGAGAAGCTAAAAACTATGGTTTAAAAGACGAAGAGATACCCAACAGGCTAAGCAAGATAAAGAAGGAGTACGTCATATTTAGTATTTTACAAGAAGACACACTGAAAACACCTTTTTCTCTCCTATACTAGCTAAGCGTAAATGAAGGGTAAAGTAAGGCTCTATCAACTAGAAGACAAGGTTTTTACCTCAATCGCCTGTAGTAGTCCTTGGTGCCGACATGTTGTGCGGAGTTGCCCCCATACGGCTCTTAAGTGGTTTTGATAAAGTGAGTGATGTGTGGAGGTAACCATGCTAAGTATGTGATGCGTTAAGAAAATCAGGGACAGCTACTACTTGTACCGTGGCGATGAATACATCGATCCATTGGATAAAATAGTGGAGGTGTGGCGGGCCCGCGGGGATTTGAACCCTGGACCACCGGCTCCGGAGGCTTGCTCCCATATGATTTTGTCCCATGTAGCAATGTAGTTCCAGGACAGTAACATAACAGATTTTATACCTATTACCTAGTATAAGGGTCGGTTGGAGAATTTTTGTTAGGAAAAACAATATTGTTGCAGGATTTATATAGTATAATTGGTGGGAATTGTCCAAGGTAGTTAGGGTTAGGTATGAGAAAGGCGTATTGAAGCCGTTGGAGCTTATTGAGCTTAGAGAAGGTGAAGAGCTAGTTGTCTCTATTATACGTAAACACTGGGTAAGAGAGGTCCTCGAAAAATATATTGGAATGTTCGGTAAGGCTGATGTAGAGGAGCTAAAGAAATATGAGGAAGAGGCTTAGGCGCAGTGAACAGGATATTCATAGATATCTAATGTATTTTACAACATATTATTCGAGACCAACCTCACCCAGGTAGCTCGAATAGGCTACAAGAAGTATGAGTACAGCTTAATCAAAATCAAGGTTCCAAGCCACGACCTATTAGTAGTCTAGACATGCTGCGTCCAAATCCACACAATAAGGGGTCCTCGCGTATGTTACCTCTCAAAACAGTGGAGAGAATGCTGATTTCAATTATCCATGGGTTATCAGTAACTCTGAGGGTAGTGAAAAAGAATAAAAGGGGTGTATCACGCAATAAGACTTGGGAGTTCGGAGTGGTCGATCTACCTGGTTATAAGTGGCTTGAGATTGTCCCTGGGCGACGTGGCGGTAGGCCTACTGTTAAAGATACGAGAGTGACTGTAGACGATATCCTCAAGATGCTCTCCGCTGGCTGGAAACCCGAAGAGGTTGCCGAAGAGCTTGAGATACCTTTAGAAGCAGTATATGAGGCGTTGAAGTTCGCGTCTGAGGCGTTAAAGAGGGTTGTAGTTATTGCTGAAACTCCTAGCTGATGAAAACATACCTAGAGGACTAGTGGCTCTCCTGAAGCAATATGGCGTAGACGTTGTTCGTTTACAAGATCTAAGTGTCCGAGGCATTAGTGACAAGGAACTAGTTGATATAGCAAACAAGCTTGAAAGAACAATATTGACAAGAGACTCTGACTTCACAACACCAAGCCTATTATCTCTAGTGAAAAACGGGGTAATCTACATCGCTTATCATTTCACAAGAGATGAGATGCCGAGGCTAGCTAAGAGAATAGAGTCTATAATCGGCCAACTAGAGCCTAGACCTGGACTACTTGTAATCATCGAGTATGAGCACATAGAGGTTTACGACAAACATTAACACCACTATTGAATAACTACTATGAAGAGAAAGATATCCTCATAGAAATAAGGCGAGAAAATACATGAAAGACGTTAAGCGATGAGCCCGCCGGGATTTGAACCCGGAACCTCCAGCTCCGAAGGCTTGAGGGTACGCGTAGCGTGTTTCATTTGGGTACGCGTAACCGTGAAACTTGGAGAGACCCCTTGATAATACTCTAGCTAAAGAACTTACCCAGCTAGCGAAACTTCTCTGTTGTTGTATATTTCTAGGCCTATCTTGCCTTTTGCATAGNGGTATATCTTGAGCGTGTAAACTTCATCATCGTACCACAAGTAGCCCTCTTTCTTCAAGTGGTAGTGGAGTCTGCGAGCAACTGAGTGACTACTGTAGTACTTCCTGATATACTTCTGTAACAATCTTGTAGGCTTCCTGGTGCTACCACTTACTGTAGTAGTTGAGCACAATGCCCTCGCGCAACCCTAGCCTCCTTAGCATTTCGTGAGTAGCGCTGAGTAGAAGTGAAAACAGAACCCCGTCTTTAAGCGGCAGACTATGAACCACTTGTTGAGCCAGTAGAGTAGGTAGCCCGTTGCCTCAGCACCCATGTGTGTAGTAGGATGTAGAACGTTGCTAGGGTGCTGTGCTCTTTGGCTATCTCCTGGGCCCCTCCCACACTTGCTCTATGGTATTTGGGAGGTTGTTGAGGTCTACTCTGGCCTCTTCTACGCTGAACACCTCTGGCTATCTGCTCAGCGCTCTCGCTTTCCCCGCACTCTCCTGCTCGCACACTTGTGCATACTCTCACTTGGGCTATGTCTATTCTAGAGAGGACTATGTCGAAGTCTTTGACGTTAGCTATGTATAGCCCTGGCTGCTCCTCGGCAATTATCTTCTTCCCTAGCATTCTCTTCGGCGTGTTGCCTATGATCCCGATGCTAACTTTTTTGCCAACAAATAGCTGGTATGCCTGCTTCAGCTGAGTGAAGGTTGCGCCGCTTGGTAACACGTGCTTTAAAAGGTGCCATATCGTGGCCATTGCCTCGTACTCTGCGTACAGCTCGCATAGCTTGCTATAGTGCTTCGCGAAGTCCCTGGAAAGCCCCCTGCCTAGGACTAGGAGGACTAGGGGATCTGTTCCCAGCAGCCTCTCCCCTGTAGCATCGTACACTACCAGCTCAAATAAGTAGTTGCCCAGGGGCGCACTAGCGCTTACACTTACCGCTATAGTCGAGGTGAAGGGCGCTGGAGACTCCTCAGGGGTTACAGTGACTACAGCGATATCTGAGGGTAGCTCCCTAACCTCCACTTTAACTACGTGGTCTCTAGGCCCCCTAACATTCACACCTAGTCTAACTGCTTCACCTGGGTAGGCATCTAACACTCTACGAGATGTAGTAGCACCTCTCTAACTCAACATCCTTTGCCTAAACCCTGCAGCCCCGTTAAGATGCTCTCGAACACTCACCAAGCCCCACAAGACTGGAGCCACACACATCAATAATTATGCGCGCGGGACATAACTAAAAGCTAAGCAAAATTTTAAATTCAGACAGGTTGTACATTAAATGGATGAATATACAAATGGTCAGCACTGCGGTAGTTCAAGGATTGAAAAAGTACGCATTATATAATATTATTGTTAGTTTTATTGTTAGTTTGTTAGTACTAATTACTACTATTCTATAACATGCAACCGTTGCTAGCAGAATATGATGTTGATAGTGGTAGCCCCTTATGTGTCCTTTACACGGTTCATAGGCGTGGGAATGTAACTTTGCTTCTGCTTAACAGAACTGCTCTGAAGTATGTGGATGGATTCTGGATTACAGTGCTTAGAGGTATTGATACTATTGATATTTCCTTGGAAGTCGTTAGAATCCTCGAGGCTCCTGTTAAGGAAGCTACAGATGTATTGATAGAGAATGGAGAACTACGTGTAGTGAGGGGCGTTATTTCTGAAGATTCTGTAAAGGTTTTAACAGCCCTCCTACATGCAGGTTTGAAAAGCACTGTACTTAGAGTTAGTGTCCTTAGTGATGGCTCTCTGTGGCTAGTGATAGACCGTGTAGGTGTTGAGGAGCTGGGTGCTGAGAATCTTGCTAATGTTGTTGCTAGTGCTGTTCCGGGGAAGAGGGTTATTGTACAGGAGGTTATAAGCCTAGGCAGACTGCCATCGTATTTCGATGCTTTAGATAGGTACANATCGCTAGAAGCAATACCGTGCTTTAAATCACTTGGAGAAGGGGGCCAGGGCCTAGTATTAATTTTCAACCGCGTGTGTGTCCAGGAAATAGCTAGTCAAGCCAACATTACTTTAGACCAGGTCATAGAGAACATAGTGGATAAGCTACGAGAAGTAGCGCCATTACTAAAGAAGTACTTGTACTCTAGAGAATTCCTAGTAGTCTTTGAAGACAGAAGGGAAGCAATACCTCTGCCCTTGATATCCTCAGCAAACGAAACAGGGATTAATGCGAGCCCGAGCATTAGCACACCNAGTATAGAGCACAATAAAACCCCACTCCTTGAAGCATTCGGAATGATCCTAGTAATAGTTGTAATAGTATTTGTCGTAGGAGCGGCAATCACTATTAGGAATCAAACATAAAACATAACACTACAATTTTTCTCTTACTTTGGCCACCTCTCACCTCCACACCACTTCTCGCTTCTTTCTTCGCTTATTTCCCCACTCATGCACTCAGGAGGCCCCTGTTCGCTCATTTAACACCCCTCGAGAGGCTTAGCAGGTTGCTTAGTGTTGAGGTTTAGGCTAAGCGAGAGAATGTTATAGAGCAGGGCATTTTAAGGTCTTTCTAGGAAAGCCAGATGAATGTTAGGCAAACAGTAAGGAAAAACCGTGATGCAGTGAGTGTTACGAAGATATCTCCTACTTTAAGAACGTTAAGAGGTCTCCACAGGTCAATATCAGTATTAATAGAGACATTACCGATGCGACGATGAACATGTTTACTATGTAGAGTACGATTGTGAGAAGTAATGGTAGAGCCAGCGAGTACAGTACTGCATATGCTATGTGTTCGCTACTCATGCAGTTGCGCTCTATGATTAACTTAAAGGCGTATCTAGTTACTTCAAATCTCAAAGAGCGATCTCGACACTCCTTGGGTATTGCAATGAAGTGTCCTATTTCATGTAGACATAGTACTAAAAGTCCTAGTAAGGGGAGCAGAACTAACTCTAATAGTACCTTAGGTGGTGTAGTTAGGAGTAGTAGTGTGCATAGAGAATACATTAAGATGAGCCATTTAGAATACGCACGAATTATTTCTGCAAGTATAGTCTTAATGGGGTTCATAGAAGGTTTCAGCCCTCACAAAGATTTTAGGGTATACCACATCCTTAAAGTCGTTAATGATGCTGGTATTGACACTAACAACACAATTAGTTCAATGTATTCGCCACGAAAGTGAAATACTTGCTGAAGTGGGGTAAGAAACGCTACACCTATAACCACTCCTATAAGTAGCATTATTAGCAAGTGTACGCTGATACTCTCTCTCCGCTCCCAGTATGGGGCTACTATGGTGCAGGATATGATAGCAATACTAATGATCAGTAGAAGCCCCTTTAAACCACCAAATCCCAAAATACTGGACACTACATAAGGTATTGATGTAACAGCAACTCCATATGCATAATTAACTACATAGTTTAGTACGAATTTAAATACGCTGAGACCACGCAAATGGAATACATACCATATGGGGGCATCATAATATCTAGTACCAATAATCGAAATACCGCTTAACATGTATGTAACAACACATAGTAATGTGAAAAGGGAGTGGAACTTAAGAGTATACGAGAATACTGCATCGAACGACTCGATAGGGCATGGAACATCGAAGTTCACGCCAATTGCGTATGTTAGTGGGGACAAGTGTATGCTAACTCCACAAGGCTTCAATGCGTATACCAAGACCACAAGTACTATTGCTATTGCCACTATGGATAACGTTATAGACGGGTTAACAAGAACAACGTAATAATCTCGCCCTATGTGAACGACCTTGAACTTTTGAATTTCTCTACAGTGTCTCACGAGGATCTTAGCTAAAAGTACACCTAAGAGAACGAGGCTAAGAAAAAGTGCGCTATGAGCTAGTTGGCCGAAATATGTGTACACGAAGAGAATGCCCCACACTATTGAAGCAGTCAACACACTGCTCCTAGTGGACTCTAAAATCACGCTGAAGCATGTTAATGTTAAGATTATGGATAGCAAAGCTCCTTGGAAGGAGCTGAAAAGGGTACATATAATAAAATAAGTAGACAGGAGCCAAGGAGTAAAAGCAATTAGCTGGTAAAGAGCGAAGCGGAGCTCTACTTTTGGCACCTTGACTAAGGGCATGTGTGCTAAGTTGAAAACTCTGTGAACACTGAAAATCCCCCTGAACATAAAAGCTATTAATGTAGAAGCAATATACAGCNACTCGAACAGTGCCAATGCAACTTCTTGGATTAAATAGCCATTAAGGTCCAAGAATTGAAACATTAAACATAGTAAAACTGAAGTCGATGTAAGTATAATATATGTCTTTCTTTTTAAGACAAGTAAGAAGTATAGTTGGAAGAAATTTGATTTCATATCTAATTCCCTGTGATTATTGCCTATTTATGCTCACTTACAAGCACAGCTCACTTTTGTAGTCGGCGGTAGCCATTGAATTTCTACAGAGCAATTTTGTACGTTATTCCAGCCACAGACCCCAAATGTACAGTACGCACATGCAGCGACATATGCGAGTATTACTCCAATAATTATAATTACAATGATCTTTACAGCCATTAGCGTTATGTACTTTCTTCTCTTATTCTCATCTGGTATTTTAACTGCATACAGTACGGGGGAGGCTACTAAAGCACCTAACCCTGCTATCATTGGGGAGGCGACATGTTTAATTAAACGACCATCATAACTCGCCTCTTCTTCAGCTACAATAAACGGTTCTACATCTAAGCCAGTGTGCAGCGAAATGAGTATTAAGATGAAGGAGACAGCATAGGTTGCTAGAATAGCTAACAGCGCATATATACCTATTATCACTACTACATCTCTACGCATAATCTACTCCTCCATCACATTTTCTTTGTTTCTCTTGATATTTCTGTAAAATTTTAAGTTTATTAAGTTTATCTTCCAAAATGCTTTTACAAGTGTGATTAAATTGACAGGGGATTCAAAGGACGTGTTGAGCATTGAAAATGTTGTGGCTGGATATGGGAGCTTTAGAGTTATAGGGCCCATAACATTTAGTGCTGAGACTGGCAATGTAGTGGTGATACACGGACCAAACGGCGTGGGCAAATCAACCTTTATGAAAACACTCGCAACGTTACTTAAGCCCATAGAAGGTAACATATACCTGAACAAACGGCCCATCAGTAAGTGTCGAGAAGTACTTTTCTACTTGCCTGAATCTATCGACACTGTCCTGCCTTTAGAGGTAACGGTGCTTGACTACTTGCGAATAATATCGAGTACCTATGGTCTCGGCTGGGATAGAAGGGAGATCGTAGAGATACTTGAAGTATTTGGCTTGCCAAGATCTGAACCGATTAGACGCCTCTCACAAGGGCAGAAGCGAAGGCTTCAATTAGCGTCAACAGTTGTTGTAAGGGGGCAAGCTAGAGTTTACATACTAGACGATCCCAGTATAGGGCTAGATGACATCTCAAAGAAGATGTTGTTACCAGGTATTATCAGGGAGTTAAAAGAAAAAGCGATAATTATTATATCTACGAGAGACTACACTTTCGCGGAATCCATTAAGGATTTAACAAATCTCACGATAGACGCAGTCAAATATAGCAGGGTAGTACCAAAACCGTCAACCTCCTCCCACCTTGAAAAAGAAAAGTCTCTTAGAACATAAATAACATGCCTTATTTAATCTCCGTCTATCTCTTAGCAGCGTTAAAAGAACATTTTCCCCATATATCTCTTAATGATTTGCTTCTTAAATTGCCGAGTTTTAATCTAAGCCTTGCACAAGGATAAACATCTAAATTTGGAGCCATAGTTAAAGCCGCTACTCCTGCTATACATCCACTAACTATTCCCTTTTCATGCTCATCCTCTCTTTAGCTCATTCTTGAATTCTTATACCGTAACAGATTCTACAAGGATCATATATTTTTACCTTATAATTTATAGCCTTTCTTAATGCAAAGTCAAATTCTTTTGGATCTAGTGCTATGTCTTTAATTCATTACGAGTAGGGGTTAGGAACTGAACCCCTACAAGAAAACCTTTGTCCTGAAATTCCTCGATAAATTTCCAAATGTAATTTAAATTTAACTTAACAGACGTCTTGTTGGTAACAAGTGCACACCTATCAGCAAAGGCCTAGCCTTACTTCTCACTTCTGTCTTGTTGTAGCCGAGCTTGCCCCTCACCTTCTCAAGAATCCTCCTGGCCTCACCGCTGAGGACCTTGACGTTGACCCTCTTGCGCCAGGGCCTGTCAAGCTTCAACTCACTCACGAGTTCACCTGAGGGTTCACAGGCCTAAGAAATGACGTGAACTAGAATCAGACTAAAATGTTTAGAATTGAAAGCAGTATCATCACAGTTCAACTGTGTGGCGGGCCCGCGGGGATTTGAACCCCGGACCA
>Ga0065719_103308_pt1 | contig 14103 bp, 11 predicted proteins | sample GBSCel85sediment_FD_59106 | JGI IMG/M metagenome (GOLD analysis project Ga0065719, IMG submission 59106) | Hot spring sediment microbial communities from Great Boiling Spring, Nevada - Cellulolytic enrichment CS 85C v3 (version 3) | ecosystem: Environmental > Aquatic > Thermal springs > Hot... | reverse complement strand
AACGATGAATAGTTTTCAGAAAAAAAACGACTTTCAGGATTTACTTGAAAAGTTTTGGGCAAAAAGCGATGGGACCACTATAAAAGAACACGTTAATAACCTTTTGGAAAACTTAGAAAAGCTCAAAAATTGCTATGGAAAAGAGATAGAAAAATTAATACCAAAGAACGTTCCTGACGAATTAAAGCGTAAGTTTTGGGATATCTTAAAACTTGCTTGCGAATATCACGACTACGGCAAAATTCACTGTAATTTTCAGAAGAAGGTTGGGAATAAAAACGTAAAGCTTATAAAAGAACTTCCCGAAGTGAAACACAATCTTCTTTCTCCTGCTTTAGTTGACGTGGAAGACGAACTAATCAGAAAAATCGTTAGACTTTTGGTTTTACACCATCATCCTGTAAAGGTAGTGTCAGAAAAAGACGTAAAAGACGTAGCGAGAGTTTTAAAAGANGAGTTTGGTCTTGAGAAAAATCCCATAAGCTTCATACTAAAAAAAGGAGAGATGGATTACTTAAGAGACGACNTTGCAAGGATGTTTAAGCTTCCTGAAGAAGANGTGATTAANTANTATCGNCTTTTAAAGGGGTTGCTTCTTCGTATAGACCANGCAAGCAGNTCNNANCAAGCTCAAGATGTAGAAGAAGGTTATATTGACGACACTTTAGANTTCGTGAACGAATTTTTTAAANAAACTAACAAGGTTGCAAACGAAGTGCAGACGTTCGTAACGAACAACAGAAACAAAAATCTCGTAATTATAGCACCGACGGGAGCAGGCAAGACGGAGGCAGGTTTTATATACCTTCAAAAGAAAGGATTTTTTACGTTGCCGTACAGAGTTTCTGCTAACGGCATTTACGCAAGAGCAGAAAAACTTTTTGGAAGTCGTGTGGGACTTTTGCATTCAAGTGCTTTAAGCTACGTGTTCGAAAAGGGAGAAGACGTTCAAGACGATGACTTTTTAAACTACTTTCTTTCTCGTAGCTTTGCTAAACCTTTAATCGTTTGCACTCCCGATCAATTTATGCACTTCGTTTTTAGGTATAAAGGTTTTGAAAAGTATTACGTAACTGCTCTTTATTCAAAGGTCGTTATTGACGAGCTTCAGTCTTACGATCCCATCACCTTAGCTTTTATAGTAAAGGCTTTGGAAGTGATAGCTCAAAACGGTGGAAAGTTTTTGGTTATGACTGCTACTTTTCCTGAGTTTTTGAAGGAAAAGTTTGAAAGAATGGGAGTAGAATTTGAAAGGTTCAATTTGCTATCTAAGCCTTATCACAACGTTCAGGTCGTAGACGATAGCATAGAAAATTACGTAAAAAAAATAAACGATCTTTCTAAAAAAGCCAAAGTGCTCGTAATAGTAAATACCGTGAAAAAGGCTATTGAACTATGGCAAAACATATCGAATGCTAAGCTTTTGCATAGTAGGTTTATACTTGAAGATAGGAAGAAAAAAGAAAGAGAGATAAAAGAATTTTTTGACGGTCAAGAAAGTGGCGTGTGGATCACCACTCAGCTTGCAGAAGTTTCTTTGGACTTAGACGCTGATTATTTATTTACGGAGCTTTCCACTGCAGACAGTTTAATTCAACGTATGGGAAGATGCAACAGAAGAGGACAAAAACCGATAGAAGAACCAAACGTGTTCGTGTTTACGGAAAAGTGTTCTGGTATAGGTTCTGTATATTATAAAGATTTGCACGAAAAAACACGGCAAAATCTTAAGGAAGGATTATGGGATTGGAAGTTTAAGTGGAGTCTCGTAGAAGAGGTATATTCGCGTGATGCTTTAAAGAACACTAAATACTTGGAAAATTTTAACAAAGCTTATCATTACGTAGAAAGTCTTTGGGACGAAGCAGATAGTCTTATAATAAGCAAAAGTGAGGCACAAGAACTTTTTAGGGACNTAAACGCAGTGCAAGTGATTCCTAAAGAGTTNAAAAGTGAGGTAGAAGAGCTAGTGCAAAAGTGGGAAGAGGCAAAGGGGAACTTAGTAGAAAAAGCAAAGTGTTTAAACCAAATTCTTGAGTACAGTTTTTCTCTTCCTACGTGGTCTTTGAAAGACTTAAGCAAACAAAAAATTCACGATAGGTTGGACGTCTACTATGTAGAAGGAGACTATAGTAAAGACACAGGCTTTAAGTTAAAGGACTCTGCAGATACTGAACAGGTAGAAAACGTTATTTAACAAGCCAAGGAGGAGGTTGAATACGGTATGAGAATAAAGGTATTATTAGAAAGCGAAAACGATTTAACTTTTCCCAAGGATTATCGTCGATACTTTATGTCGTTTTTAAAAAAAGCTTTCGAAAAGGCTGGTTTTTTAGACGAGATTTTTGGGGAAAAGAAGTACAGACCTTACGTTTTTTCCGTATGGTTTGGAGAAAACTTTAAAATTGACGAGAAGGTTCGTGCTGGCAATAAGATTTCGTTCTTCTTTTCAAGTGGTGATCCTTTAGTTATTACGAACTTTTACGACGGCGTGTTGAAGTTAAAAGACGAGAGGCACAAGCTAATCAAAGAATGCTTTGAAATTAAAGAAATAAGACTGTTATCTTATAAAAAAATTACGAGCAACAAGGCAACTTTTAAGACTATGGGAATTTGTGTGTTAAACAATCCGCAAGGTTTAAAGAAAGACTTTANANCTTGGTACGTTACGCCAAACGACGACTTGGAATTATTTAACGAAATTCTTTATCAGAGAACAAACGATAGGTTTAGATACGTAACTGGAAAAAACGTTACGCATTTTATTAAGTTGAATTTGATTGAAGGTCGTCAGCTTAAAGAGGTTATTGCTAAGCATTATAACGGTAACGTTCGAGGGTTTAGTGGTACTTTTGAGCTTGAGGGTTCTCCTGAAATTCTTCAGTTCGTATACGACTACGGACTTGGCGTAAGGACGGGGCAGGGATTTGGGTTGATAGAGTTGGTTAATGGTTGCTAAAATTTAAAGTTAACGTAAAATATGTTTAGTTCTTTGAGTAAAATACATTTAGTTCTTTGAAAAGTGAATAAGTAAAGCAAACGAGTAAATAAAAGAGACGAGGCAGAGGTTTGACGCAAAACGATGATAAGTTTGTTTAGAAAGTGCTTGATAATTCTTGTGTTTGGTCACGGGGTTTTAATCTACCAATGAGGAATCTAAAGAAGCCATAAACAATTCAGTCGTCAAATGCACCTTCTGGGTTTTAATCTACCAATGAGGAATCTAAAGTTCGCAACGCAGAAGTAAAAAAGCTCTTAGAAAAACGGTTTTAATCTACCAATGAGGAATCTAAAGGGGCATCCCTACTTTTTCTGGATTTTGAATAAAGAAGGTTTTAATCTACCAATGAGGAATCTAAAGTCACAAATTTTTGGAAAATTAAAAATTTTAACAAGTTGGGTTTTAATCTACCAATGAGGAATCTAAAGAAACATAACTGATTTTCTTTTTGTCAAAAAAGAAAAGGGTTTTAATCTACCAATGAGGAATCTAAAGCTTTTGGTTGAAGCTTTAGGTAAAGATAAAGATTCTAGGTTTTAATCTACCAATGAGGAATCTAAAGAATAATTTGTGGTGATGCTTTAGAAATCTTAAAACAGGTTTTAATCTACCAATGAGGAATCTAAAGTTTATAATCACATTGCAAGCAAACTTTGATTTCTTCGGGTTTTAATCTACCAATGAGGAATCTAAAGAATATCAGAAAGGATTTAAAATTGCTGAGACTTACGAGGTTTTAATCTACCAATGAGGAATCTAAAGGTAAATACTTTTTTGCCCCTCTTAAGCTCTTAATCCGGGTTTTAATCTACCAATGAGGAATCTAAAGTTAGCATTTCTACCCACTGAAGCAAATACAAAAGCATGGTTTTAATCTACCAATGAGGAATCTAAAGCAGGTTTTTGGAAGCGTGGGAGAAAATTCAGTCTAGGGTTTTAATCTACCAATGAGGAATCTAAAGCTCGTTTTTTAAGCAAAAAATTCGTAAAGTTTTTCAGGGTTTTAATCTACCAATGAGGAATCTAAAGGCCACATCAATTCCTTCATCAAAAATTGTAGTTGCAGGTTTTAATCTACCAATGAGGAATCTAAAGCCACCTTGGGGACCAATATGTTTAGACTCAATAGACGGGTTTTAATCTACCAATGAGGAATCTAAAGATATATGTGAAGCTCCAGGACCAGGTGAACCAAGAAGGGTTTTAATCTACCAATGAGGAATCTAAAGGTAGCTACAGCATTTGCTACTAACTGGCGTGATACAAGGGTTTTAATCTACCAATGAGGAATCTAAAGCACTACCATACAAGCACATTCTCAACTCATCATAACGGGTTTTAATCTACCAATGAGGAATCTAAAGCTGCAAAATCTCGGTGATGAAGAAACTTATATCCCAGGGTTTTAATCTACCAATGAGGAATCTAAAGACCTTTCTTCTTATGGTGCTGAAAGACTTATGCTTAGGGTTTTAATCTACCAATGAGGAATCTAAAGTTAGTTTTTTCATCCAACTTTCCAAACCCTTAAAGTGGTTTTAATCTACCAATGAGGAATCTAAAGCTAAATCTACCTTAGCATCCAACACTTTGACAATAGAGGGTTTTAATCTACCAATGAGGAATCTAAAGAGACTTTTCATTGTTCTTACAGCAATAGGTGAAAGGGTTTTAATCTACCAATGAGGAATCTAAAGCTGCCTCACCTCCACATAACACACACCTATTTTCTCGGTTTTAATCTACCAATGAGGAATCTAAAGTCTTTTTTAAGAAGTTCTATTTCTCTTGCTTTAGCCGGTTTTAATCTACCAATGAGGAATCTAAAGACCTTTCAAACGAAATCTTCTCAGGAACAGTCGTTAAGGGGTTTTAATCTACCAATGAGGAATCTAAAGTAATACGTTCACTCTAAAAAAAACTTAACCTCTACTAGGGTTTTAATCTACCAATGAGGAATCTAAAGACCTAACTTTCTGGCTGTCTCTTGAATTCTAAGTTGGGTTTTAATCTACCAATGAGGAATCTAAAGTTGCCTTCACCAGAAGAACTTATTTATGCATTTAAAGGTTTTAATCTACCAATGAGGAATCTAAAGCATGTATATTTTAGATATGTAAGAAATGGTGATGAGGGTTTTAATCTACCAATGAGGAATCTAAAGCAGCTTGATGTAGAGGATCCTTCTCAGATAATAGTGGGTTTTAATCTACCAATGAGGAATCTAAAGTTTAAAATTTTGTAAACATGTAAACATGTAAACCTAGGGTTTTAATCTACCAATGAGGAATCTAAAGATAGTAGTTAAACCTAAAATCGGCTCACTCACATATAGGGTTTTAATCTACCAATGAGGAATCTAAAGTGCTGCTCACCTCCTTTTTTTTTGTTTTTTTTCTTAGTTTTAATCTACTAATGAGGAATCTAAAGCTCTCTCTTCTTCCTCTGTCTGCTCTACTAATTTTCTGGGTTTTAATCTACCAATGAGGAATCTAAAGCAACCTCTTTCCTTCTCTCCTTTACCTTCTCTCTCATGGTTTTAATCTACCAATGAGGAATCTAAAGGAATATACGCTTGAAAAACCTTTCCTTTCCTAACCGCGGTTTTAATCTACCAATGAGGAATCTAAAGCCGGCTTATACTGTGATAATATTGTGCACGACAAAGGGGTTTTAATCTACCAATGAGGAATCTAAAGATAAAAATTGCTTTCATAGTTGGGGAATGCTTAGCTGGTTTTAATCTACCAATGAGGAATCTAAAGTCAACAAGCAAATTTCTTACTACTTCATGTTGTTTTTGGGGTTTTAATCTACCAATGAGGAATCTAAAGTATTCAGGAGAGGTAAGGTATAGACACATATCAAAGGGGTTTTAATCTACCAATGAGGAATCTAAAGACCTACAGTTGCGGTTTTTCGTGGGGCCCTTTCCCTGGTTTTAATCTACCAATGAGGAATCTAAAGCACCGACTGCACCTCATCCCTACATCTACACCTAAAAGTTTTAATCTACCAATGAGGAATCTAAAGCTTTTTATTTTTTTAAAAAAAGCTTTATACAAAGCTTGTTTTAATCTACCAATGAGGAATCTAAAGATGTCTTTGTTTACGCAAATGAGTTGGTCGTTGTCGTGTTTTAATCTACCAATGAGGAATCTAAAGTTGTAAAAAGTGTGGAAAAAACAAAGAAGAAGTAAAGTTTTAATCTACCAATGAGGAATCTAAAGAAAGTTTTCATAGCTTCCCACAAGCCTATAAATCCAAGTTTTAATCTACCAATGAGGAATCTAAAGCTCTCCTACGAAAACTATGTCGTAATCTGCTCTCTTAGTTTTAATCTACCAATGAGGAATCTAAAGAAAGAGAAGTAAACTCTATCTTTTTTTCTTCTCCTGCGTTTTAATCTACCAATGAGGAATCTAAAGCATACGCTCACTTGTGTCTTGGGCTCACTTGTGTCTGTTTTAATCTACCAATGAGGAATCTAAAGACCTTCTTCTTTTACGTACTTATCGTCCGCTTCCTCGGGTTTTAATCTACCAATGAGGAATCTAAAGAAAGAAGATGGAAGTCAAATTTGGGGAGTAGCATTTGTTTTAATCTACCAATGAGGAATCTAAAGAGTTATGTAGATGTGTGGGAGTGGTTGAGTTTTTAGGTTTTAATCTACCAATGAAGAATCTAAAGTTACATATATTTCTTCCATCCCCTTCAAATGCTCCTGGTTTTAATCTACCAATGAGGAATCTAAAGTACCTATCCCTAAAACACCTAACTTGTCCCACTCCAAGTTTTAATCTACCAATGAGGAATCTAAAGGTTAGATTGGTGGAGGAAATAGTGTATTTGGTTGTAGTTTTAATCTACCAATGAGGAATCTAAAGCTGCTGTGCCTTACCTGGAGTAAACCCAGCCTCCTCGTTTTAATCTACCAATGAGGAATCTAAAGAGTAATCCAACCATCCTCCCTCAAACCTCCAATTCCAGTTTTAATCTACCAATGAGGAATCTAAAGTTCTCTTTGTGCAAATTTGCCGTACAATGAGTTTAAAGTTTTAATCTACCAATGAGGAATCTAAAGTACTTGAGGCTGAAATAGCAGAGTTAAAAGAACAAAGTTTTAATCTACCAATGAGGAATCTAAAGCAGGTTCACAACGCCTGAGATGATGAGAATAGAGAGGTTTTAATCTACCAATGAGGAATCTAAAAGGGCAAGAGATTTTCCCTATCCCACCGCAACTCCAAGTTTTAATCTACCAATGAGGAATCTAAAGGAAGTAATCGACGCCGTTGAAGAACTAGAAAAGGCGGTTTTAGTCTACCAATGAGGAGTCTAAAGTCTCTTGCCTCCAAAAGCCCCCAAAAAAGTTTTAGTTTTAATCTACTAATGAGGAATCTAAATAAATCATGCAAGGGTTTGTTGGACTTGTTCGTTCATATCTTTAGAGCTTTCCCAATATATTCAAACATCAGGTATTAGGCCTAAAAAATGACTGAAGTTATACTTACTGGTTTGGAAAAGGAATTGAAAGAAAGATATGCAAGAAAAGTTCTTCCTGAAGAAGTGCAAACTCATTTGGAAAGTAAGACTAATTAAAGAAGTTGATTACAATTAGAGTCGATCCTTTGTTAGTTATGAAAAGATTTCCTAAAATTAACAATTTATTTGCCTTTTTCTGGAGATAGGTTAAATAAATGTGAATTATTCTTTATCAATCTTGGTGTTTTATTTCTAAAACATAAAGTTTTAACTTTGATTTTTGAAAAAAAAATCAGTTATAAAAATAAAAAAACGATAATAAAAACTCAGCAAAGGAGCTAAAGATGACTAAGGAACAAAAATTTTTTAACAAGCTTAGAGACGTTTTTATAGGGGCAAAGGTTGAAGGGCAAGGTGGGTTTATTAACCTTATGCGGATCAAATCAAAGTATTACGAAAAGATTGAAAAGGTTCTTAAAGAAGACGTTGAAAAAGCTTTAGAGAAGTACCCAGACTTCAGAGAGGAACTTTTTGACAAGTTGTATACGTTCTTTTCACGGTATTTTACAGAAAGCGGATCAATTTACTTCAATTCTACTCCTTTTCACAACGATGTTTACGAGAAAGTTTACACAGACGACAGAGACGTGATTTTGTTTTGGAAGACAAGAATGCTTTATTACGTGAAAACGGATAGACTTTTTAGGAGCATGCCAGTTGAGTTTGACGGTTTGAAGTTTTATTTTAATGCTTCAACCGTTGAAAGTAAAAGAGCGAATGAAAAAAGAAATTTGGTATACAATCTAAAAGAGGTTAAAGAAAACAAAACTATCGTTTTTAGCGTGGAATACAGTGAAAGAGGGAGAATTACGAAAATTGAAGACGTATTAAGAGAACTAAGAAGTAAAGGCGTATCAATTACGGAAGAACAGTTAGAAAGAGCGTTTAGAATTTTTGAGAAACAATCTGAGGTAGATTTTTTTATTAACAAAAATGCCAAAGAATTTTTAAGAGAACAGTTTAAGCTTTGGCTTTATCAGTACTTTTGGGACGGTGCAGAGGAATGGCCAGCTGATAGAGTTAATCAATTACAGATACTTAAAGATGTTGCTTTTAAGATAATAGGCTTCGTAAGCCAGTTTGAAGACGAACTGGTAAAGATATGGAACAAGCCAAAGTTCGTTTTGAACTCAAATTACGTAATCACTTTAGACAGGATAGTTGAAAAGGAAGGTGGTATAGAAGTTATAGAGAAGCTGTTAAATCATCCCCATTTTGATGAGCAAGTTAAGGAGTGGCAAGAGTTAGGGATCGTTGAAGAGGATTTTGATAAAAGCAAAATTTTAGAAGCTGATAAACAGCTAAATAAAAAATATCAATTTTTACCGATAGACACGAAGTATTTTAAAGACTTAGAGCTTGCAATACTTAGTTTGTTTGACGATTTAGATAATCAATTAGATGGTTGGCTTATTAAGAGTGAAAATTATCAGGCATTGAATACGATACTTCCAAAGTTTAAAGGAAAAGTGCAGACGATTTATATAGATCCTCCATATAATACGGGCAGTGATGGTTTTCTTTATGAAGATAAATATCAACATTCTTCTTGGCTTACGATGATGGAAAACAAGTTAAGTTTGGCTAGAGAGTTAATGAGTGAGAATGGAGTGATTAATATTAGTATTGGAGATACTATCAGGTCTCAGATTAGAATAAACTCATCATCTCTCTTACAGATTCTTTGCAATTATATTTTCGGTGAGGATAATTACGTGGCAAATTTTGTTAGAAAAAGTGGGATAGCACCCAGACAAGATATAAAACACGTAGCAAATTCTCACGATTACATACTAAGTTATGCCAAAAACATAGAGTTAGCCAAAGTAAATAGAAAACCTGCTGATACGTCAAGATTAAAATACAAAGATGCGTATTTCAATGAAAGAGGAAAATTTGATTTAAACCAGTTGGATAGGGGTAGTATCCAATACTCTGACAGTTTAGACTATCCAATAATTATTGAAAAAGGTGAAACTATTGAAGTTTTTGATAATGGAATATTTAAAAAAAATAACAGCACCAGAGAGAATAGAGATATGGCCTGGTGGCGATCCGAGTGATAAAAGGTGGATTTTTAGGTGGTCGTATGAGAAAGTAAAATGGGGTATAGAAAATGGTTTTATTGTATTTAGAAAGGATAAATCTGGAAAGTGGAAAGTTTATTATAAAGAGTATGAATTAGTTGATAACGAGGGTAAGCCAAGAGAAAGAACAACCCCTTACGATACTTTAATTTTAGAATTTCAAAACGAAATTGGAACTTCTGAAATTGAAGATTTATTTAACAAAAGGATTTTTGAATATCCTAAACCATCTGATTTAATAAGACATTTATTAAGAATATTTTCTGAGAAAGACTCAATTGTTTTAGACTTCTTCGCTGGCTCTGGCACTACCGCTCATGCAGTCATGAAGCTTAATAAAGAAGATGGAGGGAAAAGAAAGTTTATTCTTGTGGAGATGGCAGATTACTTTGATACAGTTATCATTCCAAGAATTAAAAAAGTAACATGTTCGTTTAATTTGAAAGATGGAAAACCTCACGATACCGATGGAATAGGCGTATTCTTCAAATATTACGAACTAGAACAGTACGAACAAACACTTGCAAACACAGTTTACGAAAATCACGACATTTTTATCGTAGGCAAATAAATCCCCTTACGAACAATACGTCTTCTTAAAAGACGAAAAAATGCTAAGAGCACTAGAATTAGACTACGAAAATGACAAGGTGAAAGTGGACTTAAGCAAACTGTATAAAAACGTAGACGTAGCAGAGACGCTGTCAAACTTGACTGGAAAGTGGATTAAAAAGATAGAGCCAGATAAGGTGGTTTTTGAAGACGGTAGCATTGTGAATACAAAAGACCTGGATTACAAACTTATAAAGCTACTGATTTGGTGGGAGTAATCTTTTTAAAACTTTTTTAGGAGGTCGTCAGATGGAATATCTACAAAAGATCGTAGAAAGCTTAAACGACATCCCTCAAGATTGGAACATGTCAAAATTTGAAAAATTCTCGGAAAAAAATCACTGTTTGATTATCAACAAGAAGCGTTAAAAAACGCTTTAAAAGCCCTTTACCTTTATTACGAAAAAGCAAAGGAAGTAAGTCAGAGTTTTACAAACTATACAAAGACTATGGCATAGACCATGACGACAATTTGAAAAACGAGTTGGACTACACAGTAAACGACAAAATTAAAAACTACCTGGAAGAATACAATAAAGATTTTCCTATTATTACTGAGAACAAAACTAAGAAAAAAGTTTCCTTTGAATGCTTTATTAATCGGATGAGCTTTTGGATGGCAACAGGAAGTGGAAAAACTTTAGTAATCGTAAAGTTGATAGAACTTCTTCACAAGTTAATGGAATCAGGGAAAATTCCGCGGAAAGACATTCTCTTCCTAACTTATAGAGACGATTTAATTGAACAATTCAAAAAACACGTTCAGGAATATAATCAATCAAATAACGATTTAACCATTAACTTAATCAACCTTAAGGAGTACGAGTCAAGGAAGTTTATGCCAAGCTTAAGTTATACCAAAAGTGTTGATGTTTTCTATTATAGAAGTGATCTTATTTCTGACGAACAAAAAGAAAAGTTTGTGGATTTCAGAAATTACGACAACAATGGTAATTGGTACATCATATTAGACGAAGCTCACAAGGGAGACAAAGAAGAAAGCAAAAGACAAATCTTTTATAGTATCTTAAGCAGAAATGGATTTTTGTTTAACTTTTCAGCCACTTTTACTGATCCAAGAGACGTTACAACGTGCGTTTACAACTTCAACCTCTCCCGTTTTATTGAAAAAGGTTACGGAAAACACATCTACCTTTCAAGAGAAAACATTAAAGTCTTGGGGAGAAGAGACAACAGTTTAGAACGTGAAAAACAAAAAATACTACTAAAGATTTTCATTTTACTAGCCGCAATCAACAAGTTTTCTTACGAGGAAATTAGAAAAGTTAGGCGAGATTTCTATCACAAACCACTGTTGCTTACTCTCGTTAATTCCGTAAACACGGAAGATTCTGACCTTGAGTTGTTTTTCAGAGAAATGGCTAAGATTGCGAGAGGAGAAGTGGATAATACATTGTTTAAAACAGCAAAAAACGAATTGTATGCTGAGTTTTCAGGAGAGAATTTCAAGTACGAATTTGAGAGTGGAAAGAAACTCAGCAGTCAATTTTTGGAAGGAATAAAAGAAAAAATTGAGTACGAAGACGTTCTTTATTACGTGTTTAATTCAGACGTGCCTGGGGAAATAAAAGTTATAAAAGTTCCGTCAAACAAACAAGAGTTAATTTTTAAGCTTAAGACTTCAAGTAGACCTTTTGCTTTGATGAAAATAGGGGATATAAGCAAGTGGTTGAAGGAGAAACTTTCTGGATACGAAATTATTGAGAGGTTTGAGGATGAAAGCTTTTTTGCTAACATAAACTACAACGAGGACGTTAACATTTTAATGGGTTCACGTTCGTTTTACGAGGGATGGGATAGCAATAGACCCAACGTCATTTTGTTCATCAACATTGGTACTGGATTAGATGCTAAGAAATTCGTCCTACAATCAATTGGTCGTGGAGTAAGAATTGAACCTATTCCTAATGAAAGACGAAGAGCAAACATACTGTGTGTAAATTCTAAGTTAGACGATAAAGATTACGATAAGATAAAAGACAAGGTTGATCCAATTGAAACTCTGTTTGTGTTTGGTACAAGGGCTGACGTCTTAACAAAAGTTCTTGAAACTCTTGAAGAGCAGAAAGAATTTAAAAGCTTGGGGGATGACTTTGAAGTCAATCCTGAAGTTGAAGACAAACTCTTTTTAGTACCAGTTTACACTTTGTCAGATAAAATGCTAATTGACGAAGAAAAACCAATTAAGTATCCAATTTCACAAGAAGACCATAATCTGGTGAAGGCTTACCTTGATTACTTAGGTGATAAGGTAATTTGCTGTAAGTTTAATTGTAACTTAAAAATTTTAAAAACTTTAAAAGAAGAATTAAACAAAGACGACAGTGATTACTTCAAAAGAATAAAAGACAATAGATTTGTGAAAAATCCAGAACTGCTCATCAAAAGCATCTTTGAACATTTCGAAAACAGAGTGGAAAAGCTCAAAGAGTTCAAAAAACTAGAAGACGAGATAGTGCACTTCAAAAGGATAGAAATTTCAAAAGATAAACTTGATGATCTAAAAAGCAAAATTAAAAAAGTAAAAGCAGTGAAAGACAAAAAAAAATAAAAGAAGATGAATTAAAAGCTAAGTTTTTGAACAAAGAAATAGACATTGACAAGTATACAGAAGAAATAAGGAAATTAGACAGTGAAATAAGCAAAGAAGAAAAGTTAGACGGATTAGAAATAAAATACATTAGCAGACATTACTACATTCCTCTTATACTCAGCGAGAATGAAAAGATAGATTTTATAAAACACATCATTAAAACCAAAAGTGAGGTTGATTTCATTAAAGACCTTGAAACTTTTCTTAATTCTAAAGAAAAAGAGATTTCAGAAAAATTTGACTGGTGGTACTTTTCGAAAATTGACGAAACTTTAGACAAGGTTTACATTCCTTACTACAATCCAAGCACTAACAGAATAGAGCGTTTTAAGCCTGATTTTATTTTCTGGTTCAAAAAAGGAAACAATTATTACATCGTATTCGTTGATCCTAAGAGCATAGCATACACAGGATTTGAATACAAACTTGACGGATTTTCTCAAATTTTTGAAGAAAACGATAACGGAACGAGAAAAACTAAGGTATTTGAATATCGTGCTCCTGATGGTTCTGTTTTTAATGTTAGAGTAAAGGTGTTTATTAAACCTAAGTCAGGAGAATGTCCAGAAAGGTATGAAGCATATTGTATTAACAACATAGAAGAAATGTTTAAATTTTTGGAAGAAAATTAGAAGAAGTAATCTACTAAACCTTTATCAAATGCAATTCCTTTTTGTAAGTTTCCACCACTTGTTATACCTAAGCAAACTGTATATTGCAATTCTTTTCGCTTTGCACTTTCTAAACTCACTATAAGTTTATGTAGTAAACCCATTCTTTTAATACACTTCACAAATTTTTAAATGGTCTAAACATTTTTTTGAGTTAATATAATAAAAAAAAGGTCTCTTTCTCTCCACGGGGTTAAGTGTGGATTTGGAAGTGTAAACAGAGTGTAAACACACAATTATATATATTATATCTTTTGCACAAAATAAAATTTCGTCTAAACTTTTGTCTTCGCATTTGTGCCAAATCAAGGGATTTTTTGACGATTAGTGCCAGATCAAACTAATTTTTGATGATTGGTGCCAGATGAATTAACCTCCTTTGTAATTAACCTTTTTAAAATTTTTTCACTCAAGGTAGACCTTCTTCACTTTTATTTTTATTTTTTTTCCATTTAAGATAGACCTAATTCCATTTTTGAAAAAGAAGTGGGGAAACCTCTATAGGGGTTCCCTGTTTGCTTTTTTTATTCATTAACAGCTGTAGTTCCGCTCTTCTCTCTATAAAAGTCGATT
>Ga0065719_100657_pt1 | contig 14103 bp, 13 predicted proteins | sample GBSCel85sediment_FD_59106 | JGI IMG/M metagenome (GOLD analysis project Ga0065719, IMG submission 59106) | Hot spring sediment microbial communities from Great Boiling Spring, Nevada - Cellulolytic enrichment CS 85C v3 (version 3) | ecosystem: Environmental > Aquatic > Thermal springs > Hot... | reverse complement strand
GGTAGTACGGGCTCGTCGGGTCTAGAGTCAGCATCTTCCCAGCTAACGCAGGGTGAGTTACGTCAACGCCTGTGTCCAATACCGCTATCCTGACTCCCTGACCAGTGTAGCCCAGAGCCCACACTTCAGGTGCTCTAATCTTGAAGATACCCCAGCTAGAGACTTGATTACTCCTCACATCAGTCTCTTCCTTAGTGATAGGCTCTATTATGTGGACTTCGAAATTCTCGAAGATCTTTACTACTTCAGGTAATGAAGCTATCTTGCTGATCTTCCCTGCAGGAACTCTGGCTAGCACCACGTTATCTAGCCAGAACTTATTCAGTACTACTCCACCCTCACTCAAGATTAAGTTGATTAAATTCCTCTGAGTGTAATCAGCCCAATTCTTGAGGGTTTGAACAGCGAGTCTGTAGTTACCTCTCACATAAGTGCTTAATTCTTTAGGTATGGACTTAAGCCTTATAACAACCTCAACTAACTCATCTTCTCTCATACCTTCCAGTTTACTCAGCAAGGGCGGCGCTATCTTATACGACGCATCATCAGCTACCGCATCAATAGCGATTCCAGGCAACCAACTTATTATGGATATGAACAACAAGATCGTTAAACCGGTGACGAGTATATTCTTGTAGTTCATTAAGTCACCTCAATATAATCACGAGTTAGGGGTTAATAAATTTTAGTTTGTTTTTATTTCGTAACTCAGAAAATGTTTTTACATGTATATAATATTTTTATATAGGCTCAATTTGCTTTTAATGAAAAAGTTTAAAGATACTCAGAGTACGCAACTCTTTATTTCTCAAAAACCTATTTCTTGTAAGTGGGTACTCTGAAAAATATTTAGAGATCACTAGAACTTTATGAGACTCTAACGTAATCTTGCAGGGAATAACCCACGTTTCAAAAGACGCTAATATAACTCATTATCTAGTGAAGGCTTCCTCTTTAGGATAGGGAGCTCATAGCTCGTATACTTCGCTTACGTCTTACATCAAGAAAGATTTAAGGACATAAGGTCTACGAGCTTAAAATCCTCCTCATAGTTAATGGACAGAGGTTCTTAGCGTTATGTTAAACCTTTGATTTCTTTAATGTTTCTGATTTCCTCCACACCTTGGAAAGCGAGGTTTCTGGTAGAGCAGGGAAGTTTAGGTTACGCCTCACGGCTCGCAAAGCTTAGTGTAAGATGGTTTTTAGTTAACGCTGGGCGTTAACGTCGTCTCTACAGGAATCCGTTATCTCTATACCATTTTATCGTTTCTTCAAGTCCTCTTCTTAAGTCATACTGAGGTCTATAACCTAGTTCTTTCTGAGCTTTACTTATGCTATATGCTCTATGTGTTGTTACAGCGTCTACTATAGACCTCCTGAGTATTAGGTTTTCATCCCCTCTCAACTTATCATAGATTTCCGTAAATGTTAGCAGGAACTTGGCTATCCTAGGACCTAGCTTTATTTTCGGGGGTTCCTTATTGAGTAGGTGTGATAGCATCTCATATACTTCTTTATAGGTATACGCTCTCTCATCACTTACTATGTAGGTCTGGCCTACCGAGACCTCAGGTTTTTCTAGGACTAGTGTGAATCCTTGAACTACGTCTCTTACGTGAGCAAACTGGACTAGGTACTCACCGCCTCCAATCATGAATTTAGATAAGATGCCTCCCTTAGCTAAGGCCGTTATGAACCAGTAAGCGACGTCATCCACGTTTTTAGGGCCGTACATGCCTGAGGGTCTCACGATGGTGTACTCAAGACCTGAACTACTTAATTCTCTCACCGCTTGCTCAGCCAGTAGTTTAGATCTCCCGTACTCGAATTGAGGATTTGGTGGGGTGTTCTCGTCTCCTGGGGGGTCCTTCACAGGGCCTATAGCTTCAGTAGAGCTACAGTAAATAAATCTCCTAACCCCGGACTTGAGAGCTGCTTGAGCGAGTGCGCGAGTGCCCTCAACGTTCACTAACCAATACATTTTCTTAGAACCCGTGAAGGTATAGTATGCTGCTAGGTGGATGATTGCGTCAACCCCCTTAACTGCTTGAGGCAACGTATCGTGCTTGATTAAGTCACCGTAAGCCACCTCAACGCCTAAGCTCCTTAAGTAGTCTGCCTTTCTTAAATCCCTGACCATCCCCCTAACAACATACCCTCTACTAACTAATTCCTCGATTAAGTAAGTTCCTAAAAAACCTGAAGCTCCGGTCACTAATACCTTCACACACACCACCTAGCACTAACTACTTTAAGTATAAAAAATAAAAACGTACTTAAGCTAACTCCTTCTGTTTTCTTTGAAAGTTAAATTTATATCCTGTGGACGCATAAAATATTTGAGGGATTATTAATGCCTACTCTCGAAGACCTAGGTGCCACATTATGGAATCAGTTAGTAGCTATGATTCCCGGAGTCATAGCTGCCGTAATATGGATCATCTTAGGCGTGATAGTAGGCATTATAGTAGGTGGCATAGTTACTAAGATTCTCAGGAAGTATGTGGAGAGACCCTTATCAGCAACTCCTTTCGGGAAGACTCTCGCTACGATGGGTCTTGAGTTCTCAGAACTTATAGGAGGTCTTACGAAAGCTTTCATAATATCTGTCTCCCTAGTAGCCGCTATAAGCTACATACCCTTAGGCGGGGAGGTCGGGGAACTAATATATAGTGTGGTATCCTACCTGCCTTACTTGATAGGCGGTATAGCCGTGATAACGTTAGGCTTAGTACTGGCTATCTCGCTAGCTAGGTATATAGGGTCATTATTGAGCACAGGCTTTAGCGAGACGTATAAATCCCTCGTAGCCTTAATAGAGAACCTGCTGCTCGTAGGCTTAATAGCGATAGTGTTGACGGTAGCCTTCACCCTACTCAAGCTACCGTCAACACTCATATACCCACTCCTAGTAGGTGTCACGGCAATAGCTATAGGTGTCATCATAGTCATAGAAGTATTTAAGGCCATCACAGAAGCACACCCAGATTTCAGCAAGCTCGCGCCCTTCCTGCAATTCATAATAGTGTTTGTGTTCGTGTTCGTCGGGCTTTCAGCGATATTCAGTGAGTACTCGGTGGTAGGCGACGTACTCAGATCGTTGTCTTTCGGCGTCATGATAGCGTTTGCGGTAATACTAATACCTGTAGCGTTCTACCTAGTTAAGAAGGTCTTAATAGAAGCTGAGAGAAGACCTAGTAAAGGAGAATAAATCAGACTCAAAACCTTTTTGCTTAAAACGAATCTACCTACACACTTCTCCTAACCCTGAAGTAGGACGTGTAGGTGAAGTAGCGAGGGATATACTCGCCATCGTATGGCTCGCGTGGAGTTCTGAGAAATGACTCACCAAGAGGAACAACTCTATACACGCCTGCACTCGCTAACTTCCTTACGTAGTAACTCGCTTTCCTCTCATGAACCCAGAGAGCTACTGTCTGAACCCTATCTACTCCTGCGTACCCCGTAGTCCTAGGTAATTCTTTAATGAGTTTAACACAATCTATCAAATCATTAACTACTATTATCTCTAAGAATCTCTTTCTAGAGTGAAGATCAAGGGGCACCAGCCTCAACCCAGTAAATGAAGACTTGCTCTTACTCACGACTACCGTGTATGGATTACGGGGATCATCAGACCTAAACACCTTAGCTCCTTGAAATTCTAGAGCTTTCCTGAGAGTATTTAGGTTATAGAGCCAGCCCTCCGAAACCTCAATCTCGTACGAGCTCCCTAAAATATCTAGATGCTTACTAACTTCCTTAGCTAGCTGGATCGCTCTCTCGTAATTCCCTATGAAGAGAGCCATAGTAGGCGAGCTACATAACTGCTGATCATACATTAAAACCTCCATAGCAAGAGCTTCGGAAACCTCACTTAAAGAACTATCTATTGAATCACCGTCAATAACCGCGACCCCAGTTAAGGGACCGTTAACGATTAACTTAGGCTTATAAGGATTCTCAGCCACAGCCCTATACACCACGGTTCTACCAGGCTCGCCACCCCAATAATTCACTACTCCTAGAGGAGCTTCCTTAAGCAAGTATTCCAGTACCTTACTATTGTGACTCAAGTATGTTATTAAGAGAGCGTTACCTAAGACCAGCGCTTCATCNCCTAAGTCTTCGAGAGTTTTGAAGATTTCTTTAATGACGATATAATTGGTCAGTGAAGGTCTTAAGATGGTTAAGTTGTTAGTAATTAACGAAGTAACCGTAGGTATTAACGGCGGGATCACGGAATTACCTGAAGCTATTATGAATGCAGGACCTGCAGGTAAGTTAGAGACGTACTCCCCTGGAGCAACCTCAACAAAATCGTCAAGACTTCCCACACCTCCTTCAAGACCCGAATTTATTAAGGAATCAATATTTTCTTTCTTAAAAACCTCAGCGACAAACCTAAGATCTTCCTCAACCATTAACTCACTATATCCCGTGTTCTTCACCAGCTCTTTCTTCAAGACCTCGAGAGAGCCACTCTCCAGCTTCTCAGTCCATACCCTGCGAACACCCTCCAGTAACCTAACGCGTTTCTCATAACCTAGACTCCTCAACTCCTCCTGAATTGCCTTAGCTTGACTCAGATACTCTCTAAGCCAGCTTATCTTAGGCTCAAGATGCTTAAGAGGTTCCTCGACTTGATCAGCTGGCACGCTCTCCTTGATTGGATGTAGGGGTTCTATGAGAATCAAGCAGTACTCCTCCTACTCATGAGTTCCTCGAGAGTCCCCCCACAAGCTCTCTGAAGATCCCACCCCTCATCCTTAGTCAATCTCCTAACATAGATATACTCTCTACCGTAATACCTGCTCGACTCGATAAACTTCATGATATCTCCGGGGAGGAATACCTCAAGCCANGATATNGCTANNGGGTCATAAATACCTAGAATACCTTCCTTACCAGGCTCCTCAACGAGCTTATAAGTCTTAGGATCAAGCAAGAAAACCTCCTGCAGGGGGTGAGGAATCTTATGCATAACACCGTACTTATCTATGAGCGCCGTGAGAGTCTCGGTCATCCCTAAAACATCCATGAAGGGCGTGGGCGCTTCCCTACCNTCAAAATCCCTNGANTTAAAGAATTTTCTAGCGTTCTCAACTATGACATCATATGGCGGTAAATCCGTAAATCCCTTAGTACCGCCACCCGTGACTATTACCCCGACCAGTTCCGAGATCTACTGGCGGCACACCAATTAAAAACTTGCTAGCAAGTCTCTTCAGTAGACTCATTCCCTCGAATTGCTTCGTTAGNAAGTGCACGCCCGCAGGAGCTGTGAAAAGTAGTTTTGGCTCCTCCCTACTTTTAAGGAATTCCGTTATAGACTTCTTATTAGGCACGAGCCTCTGCCATTGAGACCCGCCACTAACCTCTTTTACTAAGTCCATCCCGTACAACAGCTTTATTTTCTTGCCCTGAAGAGCTAAATCAACGAACGCGACGAAGTTAAGCCTATTCCGTAACTCCCGCGCAGCTAGGAAGAGAGCTAATCCAGCACCCTCCCTCAACACGTTACCGTAAACATACTCAAATAACAGAGTGTTAGCTCTAGTCATCATAGCTAACTCTAAGAAACTCCTATAAACCCTGACTGGACTGCTACTCGTAGTCCCGCTCGACGAGAAAACAAAGCCTTCCTCATCAAAGTCTTCTATGAGGAATTTCCTATATTCATCACCTCTCAACATATCCGAAGGCACTGCTAACTTGATTAAATCCGTTAAATCNGCCGCGTCAGGATCTATCTCAAGCCTTTCTAGTAAGTCAGCGTAAAAACTGCTGTGCTTAACGAAAAACTTAAGAGAATCTCTTAACAGACTCCTTCTAAGACTCTTCAGATACTCCGGTGACTTACTGAATAACGAGCTATCTCCTGAAAGCTCCCACAATCTCTTAATGTAGGGGTTGTTGAAGAACTTGCTTCTTTGTGCTCCTGAATATATCTCTTCTATAGTGGGTAGCTCGTTAGCCAAGTATCTAACACCACTCAATAGAAAACTATATAATAGTTTTTATTGTTTTGATCATACCCTTGACTTTGAAAGATCGCCCCGAATACACGTTAGGGAAACATCAGCATGCTGAAGAGTATTACGGCGTAGAGTGGTAGCGAGATATCCATGCTGTACTCGATCACGGTACCCTCCATAAACACCTCACCCCTAACCACGCCGAAATTCAGTAGGGTGAGTACTATGAGCGCTCCTAAAACCTTAGATAGGAGTCGGAGCGGTAATGAAATCGGGTGTTCCCTAAGTAACGAATTCGCTAAGCCTATGCCGGTGAAGAGAGCGAAAGCAAGTAACCAGAGTATAGGTGTTTCTAGGACTTCAGCATCTGGGAAGATTTTAGAGAATAGAGTTGGGAGTAGTATGACGTAAACGAAGTAATAAAACAATCCCGTGAGAACCCCGACTACTACGGAACTCACCACTTTCTTAACCCTGCTTCCCTCACCCACTACCCAGCACCTCTGATCCTTAATTCAAGACGGTAAATTCCAGCAATCTTCAAGCTTATTAAAACTTCCGGGTATTCAGGAACTGAGCTAACGTTGAGTATTATGTGCTTCGTTAACGTAATGTTTTTAGGTAAATCACCGAAGTATAGCGTGTTATTAAGTACCTCAAGCCTGACATCGTTTAGGGGTACAGATCCCCTATACGTTATGCTGAATACCACTTTAACGTGTGTTTCATTAAGTTGCTCGTGTGAAGTCTTTAAATCTATTAAGTCGGGCTTACTAGTTAACTCGTAAACAAATANTATNGCCGGGGNTACTAACCCACTTAAGACTAGGAAAGCTACTAGACCTACCCCTAGCTTGAGAAGGGTGTTCACTTCTTAGTCTCCTCAGACTCCTTAGGTTTCTTTTCCTTGATGTAGAGAGCTTTGAAAAGGTCAACACCCTTCCCTAACAGTATTGAGCCGGCCCATATCATTGCCCCGAGAAAGCCTAACTTAATAACTAGGTTCAGTAATTCGTAAACAGTGTTAGTGATAGATGTCTGCAAATCCCCTCCAGCAGGCAAGAGAGGCCTGTAATTAAGGTAAGCCTCGAAAGCTAGGAAAGCCCCGGAGACCACTATTAATACACCTGCTAAAAGTATCGCTACTCCAGTCACAAACGGGGTTTTACTCGCCTCCATAAACGTATCGCCTAGTAACTTATCAGCTAGGGTTAATAAATGCGAGGTTTTGAAACCATGTGGGAGCACTCAGCTAAGCAACAACGCTATCTCACTTAACGCAATGAGTAGCGAGAGTATCAACGCTATTACTAGAACGATAGTCTTAATGAATTTTCTCATTCTCTCGTTTCTTATATTCCTGTTTAAGAGTAATAACGCGCCGCCGTAGAAATGAAGTATGGATAAGACCGCGATCGCGATCCTTAAGAGCGGGAGCGTGTGAATTTTAACNGAGGTAGCGTACGTGAGTCCTACTAAACTGAGGATAGGGGAAATCATCCCGTAACCGCTCAGTAAGTAAAGTACGAGGCATAACGTTAGAGGGATCGAAGTATACTCAACTATTCTAAGACAGAAGTATGTTTCCCTAGCCCTACTCATCTCCTCAACCCGGTATAGAGGTCTTGAATCTCTCTGAAATCCGCTTTACGAGGACTTAGGGGGACCCCTACAGGGAATACGTATAGCGGGCGCTCATCACGACGAGCATTAACCACCCTAGCTACCTCATCGTCGTAGAAAGCTCCTATAGCGACAGTCCCTAAACCTAGAGCCGTACTCATCAAGTAAACGTTCTGCCCAACATGACCTACCTCGATGTGGACATACCTAATACCTCTCTCACCGTATCTCCACGTAGTCCTCTCATAGACAGCACATATCACCAAGCTCACCGGAGCCTCCCTAACCCAATCCTGCCTCAGCGTAGCTTGCCACAAATCATTCCTGAAATCCCCGCTCTTAACAAGTCTTAACGAGTGTCTTCTATAATCATATTTGTAAACTCCTGCCTCCACGTAACTACCGTTACCTAGGGAAACGCTTCCCTCACCTATAACCACGTAGATTTCTAGAGGGTAGGTAGCTCCCGCGCTGGGAGCAGCTCTCCTAAGCCACCCGTCCACATTCTCGACCACACCTTGAGAAGCCCAGAGAATCATCGATAATTGCTCGATGGTTATGGGAGAATCCCTCCACTCCCTAATACTCTTCCTAAGAAGGATAGCTTCCTCAACAGTAATGATGCTCATCTTTCTGGGGAGTGGGAGAAGCAACTCACCACCCACGACTTCAACACCACCTAAATCTCCTTGCGGAGCATATAAAGAAAACAACACGTAAACAATAATTAAAACAGCAACTATCCATGACAAAGCGGAACCTAACCTCACTTAAAGACACCCCATTAATAATGAGCCCTACAACACTTATAACCAGGGTTTGGCGTAAGATAAGCTTAAAAACCCTTTCACGCAAAAGATTATGGCGGTCCCGGTCATAGCGGTCGGGAAACACCCGGACTCGTCAGATCCCGGAAGTTAAGCCGGCCGCGTTGAGAGGGCAGTGAGGTCCGCGAGGCCTCGCAGCCCTCTCAAACTGGGATCCGCCGCCTCCCAGTTCTTCTCGTACGTTATTCTTATGACTAAAGTTATAACTGAAAGTCCGTTTGTCCCTAGATGTTCATTCTCATCAGTTTATGTCTATTCGTTGCATCTAGGGACTTCCACCTCGTCCACAGGGATTTCGGCATCCCTGTGGGGTCATGGGTGGCTGTCGAGGCTAACGGAATGAGCCTCCCATCTACGGGAGACCCGCCCAGGCTTGGAGCAGGGCTCCCATCGCCTAGGCGGGCTCGGATAAGGAGATTAACGCATGCAACCACGTCTCTGTGCCAGAGCTCGCCGCCTATACTGCACCTACCGATTCTATTGTCATTGCTGTAGACTATAATGGTACCGTGTACTGGGCAGAGCCTAGAGGTGTTCTTCGGGTCAACGTAGACTACTGGGGCTCCATACTCTCTCGCTTTCTCCTCGATAGCCCTCTGAACAGCCTTGAAGGATGCCTGATATATTCTGTGCTTAAGTTGGTTATCCCTTATGCGGCTTATCATCCCTTTAGCGGGATTCCTACCGAGCTTCTCCAAGACAATGGCGTACTGCTTCTCACAAGCAACCCTAGCAACAATGTTTGCGAGCTTCCACCTCAGATCGCTTTTACGCACCCTCTCTTTGAGCCTCTTAAGCACCTTCTTCTTAACTCTGCACTTAACGCCGAGAACCGTAGTGGCTATCGACGTGAACTTCGACAACCTGACTCTAGCAGTATTCACTCTAAGCGGTAAGCTAGTTAGGTTGAAGAGGTTTAGGACTCCGCTGAGGAAGATGCTGATTCACAGGATTTGGATTGAGAGAATTCAGAAGAGGTATTCGAGGTCTTGGAGATACGTTAAAGGTGTTAGGAGAGCTATTGAGAGGCACGGGGAGAGGATTAGGAGCATCTCCTGGGACTATGCTCACAAAACCGGGGACTTAATCGCCGATTTAGCACTTAGATACCGCTCCGTAGTAGTCTTAGAGGACTTAGAGAAGCTGAGGGACAACGCTAAGAAGGGCAGAGAGTTCAACAAGAGGCTCACACACTGGTTCTACAGGAGGATACAGTTCTGCATAGAGTATGAAGCTAGGGAAAGAGGGTTAGAAGTAGCCAGGACCAGTCCTCAAGGAACCTCATCGAAGTGCCCTAGGTGCGGTAGCAGACTAGTCGATACAGGCTACAGGACATTGAGATGCAGTAAATGCGGCTTCACAGGGGACAGAGACGTAGTAGCCACGATAAACCTCTACATGAGGTTCTCATCTAAGTACTCAAGATGTGGGGAGCCTGGGGTCTCCCCGAACGCCCCCAAGCCCAATGAAAACCCGAGCGGGATGCGGGGGAACAAGGATGAGGCAATGAAAAACACATCAACTCATATAAACCTACATGAGAGCTGAACCCCTATCTAGAAAAGAATTAATAGCGCTGGAGAAAACCTCAGCAAAGCTTCTAAAGGAAACCCCATAATCTGAAAGCGAGGCAGTTCTGCAATCAAGGAATATGTACGGGATTCTATACTCGTTTAGGAGGGGTGAGGATCAAGCTAGTCTTCCCTGCCCTACGAGGACCTACAACAGCGACTAGTCTTGCACTCATGTAATCTCTGTATAGCTTTTCAAGTTCCTCATTAAAATCGTACAAGTCTTTCCTAGAGGTCTTCGGGGCTAAATCGAAGAGCATGTCTCATCACCGGGTCTCATCACCAGTTACTGGTTGTTACACCAGTTAATAAACACAGTCGGTTACTACCTTTNCTCTTTTTTAAGACTTTTCCTGAAGACTTGCTCTACATGAGTGTATGCCGCGTACGCTGTTNNNGTAATTCCTGAGACCCAGGAGATGAGGGTTGGTAGTAGTAGGTAGGATCTCTGATGAGTTATTAAAGCATTTAAGCAAATCAGTAATTTAGTGTCTCTGTACGGGATCACGTATACGTAGAAATACGTGGCGTTATATATGAAGTAAGTAAACTCCGATAACACTACAACGTTATTAGATTCTCCGAAACTGACGCCGTAAGTTATGTTAAGTAAGGTTTCTTCAGAGCTCACAATACTTAGAGAGAGGTTACTCATGCCTCCGAAAACCGTATAGTTACCCCANTAGATGAACAAGATATTAAACGCTCTCACGGAATGTTCTCGGCAATCTCTAAAAACACTTACTTCAGGTATTGCCATCATGAAACTTAAGATTAAGGAGACNATCAGGAGTGACACGCCAGCAACTAATACTCTCACTCCCATCTCAAGACAGCCGTCATGAATAGCATAGCACATAAAGTTTATAAAGGTTGCATCATAGATTTATAGTGAGGTGCCTATATGAGGAAATACGTATCCTTAGTAATACTCTCCCTAATCTTACTAACCGTAGTAGCAGCGTTCTCAGTGGTGAGCGCGCAACAACAAGTAGGTCCTGCGTCTGAATCTATAACCTTCAAGAGATACCCGCTTACCCCCGATTTAATAGCTTCTGCTTTCCAATCTGGTGAGATACAGGCATACATATTCGGTCTTAGACCAACACAACTAGACGCTTTCAAACCCATAGAAGCCAATATATCTTACGTCACCGCTCCGGGAGGCCTTGTAGACATAATCCTTAACCCAGCACCCGTCAAGACAGTTAACCTAACAGGGAATCATACCAGTAAGACTGCCGATGAAATAGCTGACTTGCTTGGAGTACCTAAGAATATCATTGTTCAATACTACTACGACGAGGAAAAAGACTTAACCTTCGTTGATTTAGCCGCTGACGGGGAGAGGATTAATCCTTTAGGAATTAAGGCGATCAGGTTCGCGTTAAACTTCATAGCTAACAGAGACTACGTTGTAAACACTCTCTACAGAGGCTTTGCATCACCTATGTACACCTTCCTATCAGCTTTCGATCCAGACTACGCGTTAGTAGCTGACATAATATTATCATACAACTTTAGGTATGACCCCTACTACGCGAGGAAGATAGTAAGTGAGGAGATGAGTAAGGCTGGAGCTTACTTAGTTGNTGGTAAGTGGTACTATGGCGGTAGCCCGGTAGTACTGAAGTTCATAATAAGGCAGGAAGATGAGAGACTAGACATAGGAGAGGAATTTTCTAAAGACCTAGAATTCTTAGGCTTCACAGTCGATAAACTCATAACCACGTTTGATGTGGCTTTAGGCATAGTATATGATACTGACCCAGCCGAGCTCCAGTGGCATCTCTACACGGAGGGCTGGGGTAAGTCAGCGCCTGATAAGTACGACTCAGGCACTATCAACCAGATGTGTGCCCCCTGGGTCGGCTACATGCCTGGATGGCAAACTGAGGGATGGTGGTGGTACAGGAACGACCTCATAGATGAGTACGGCATGAAAATATATCAGGGACTCTTCACGAGTCGTGAAGAGAGAGACTGGCTCTACAGAACCGTGACTCAAGCATGTATAGAAGACTCAATAAGAATATGGCTAGCTACTAGAATGGACATCCACCCAGTAGTGAAGACCATGAAGGGTATAACTACGGATCTAGGTGCTGGGATGAGATCTCCCTTCAACACTAAGGGAGTTTCAGTTCCTGATATGCCCGACCTAACCTTCGGTGTTCTATGGGTTTACACTGCGAGGACTATATGGAACATATACGGCGGTTTCACGGACGTTTACAGCGTTGACATCGAGAGAGCTACCTATGACGCCATGATGTGGTCACACCCGCATAACGGTCTCCCGATACCTATCAGGTCAGATTACGAAGTCGTTACCGCAGGTCCTGACGGGANACTACCGATACCTTCTGACGCTATTTGGTGGGACGCTTCCCAAGGTAAGTGGGTTTACGCGAACACGCTAGACAGAACTGAGGCAACGAGTGTCGTTAAGTTCGATATGTCTAAGTACTTAGGCACTAAATGGCACCATGGCCAGACAATCACTTGGGCTGACATACTAGCTAATTGGGCTCTGTGGCTAGACATATGCTATAACGAGACTAAAGCAAACTACGAGACCTCGATCTCAGGACCTAACAAAGTACTCTTTGACACCGTCAAGGCCTTAAGGATAGTAGGTAATACTTTGGAGGTCTACGTGGATTACTGGCACTTCGAGCCTGCTTACATAGCAGCTTACGCAACGTTAACTCCTGTAAACCCAGTCGAGTTATTGGTGGTCGAGAATTACCTGGTCTTCGACTCCAAGAACTACACGTTCTCAACTACTCTGAGTAGAGAGACAGGATTAGATGTACTGAACCCTGTTCCGTTCCCAGAACATGCCGCGTCAATAAAGACCGTGGCTGAAGAATGGGCTACAGGCGGTTACTTCCCGAGCAACTACTTCACGCTACCTGACGGCACCGAATTAATGGCTGAGAGTGAGTGGGGTGATAGGTTAAGCGCGTTATCATCTTGGATAGAGGCTCACAACCACGCGTGGATCTCGCAAGGACCCTACTACTTAGACACCTTTGATAGAAGTGCTCAGCAAGCCACCATTAAAGCCTTCAGAGATCCGACATACCCATTCACTCCCGACTTCTGGAACTTAGGTGGTATAATACCTCCGAGAATATCTGACATNNTAGCTCCTGCGTNTATAGAGATAGGCAGTAATCAAANGNTCTCGCTCTCCGTACTCGGTGTAGGACCCTTCAGCGTCAAATACATACTGAGAGAGAAAGGAACTAACAAGATAATGGCTGTAGGTCAAGCTAACGAGGTAGAACCTGGCACGTTCGAGATATTCATAGGAAGTGACGTGACCTCACAGTTTAGACCCTACTACTACTACGAGCTATTACTGATAGCCACTAGCGAGGCTGTTGCAGTAATCGATACCACGACAGTCACGTTCGAGTCTGTACCCTCCCTAGCAGAGTTAGAGAAATCTCTAAGAGAGGCTATAGGTGATGTCTCAAGACAGACGCAAGAACAACTAGAGGCTTTAAGAGAGTTGTTCTCACAAGCCCTAGGAGCCATAGGCGAGGAGCTAATCTCAACACTGACTGACATTAATAACAGGATGGCTTACCTATTCAACGTCACCTCGTCCACGCTCCTCTCTAACATGAACAGTCAGTTCAACACCCTATCATCTAAGGTGGATGACGCGTTAGGCAGGATATCCACGGTCAACACCAAGGTAGACGACTTAAGTAGTGGTCAGGAAGACTTGAGTGCTGCTATAGGCTCGCTCTCAACTTACGTGACGGCAGTCCTAGCTATATCGATAATCAACTTGATAGTAAGTATCGCGTTGCCTTTCATAAGAAAGAGATAAAAGAAAAACCAGGTTTGAATCATAAACTGATCTCGTTTTTCTTAACTAAAACAGGTAACTTCAGAATTATTACAACTGAAAGCCTCGTTCTTTAGGGTTGGGGTGATTGGGTAAGTTTATGTGTCTCGTGTTTTGTGATGTTCTTGGTGATGATGTTAGTGTTCGTGAGTTTCGGGAGTCACTCTCTAGCAATACTCAATACGTGCGCTAAACACACTAGGTTAGAATTATGCTCCCGAGACTATGATTGCTGG
>Ga0065719_100280_pt1 | contig 14110 bp, 17 predicted proteins | sample GBSCel85sediment_FD_59106 | JGI IMG/M metagenome (GOLD analysis project Ga0065719, IMG submission 59106) | Hot spring sediment microbial communities from Great Boiling Spring, Nevada - Cellulolytic enrichment CS 85C v3 (version 3) | ecosystem: Environmental > Aquatic > Thermal springs > Hot... | reverse complement strand
ATATAAAGGACCTGCTACAATAAGTTTAATATCAACGTTCAGTTTTTTCTTAGCTTTTCTAAGAGCTACTAAAACCGGTAAAACATCATAATACCAAGTTAAGGTCCCTGCAAATCCCATTAGGAAGGAGTTCTGGTTTAGTCCTAGCTTCCTTCTGGCTAAAGATTTATCAATAGGCTTAAAGACATTTAGATCTGCTCCATTGGTAATTAGACGTACATTCCGACCAATCTTCGTAGCTAGTAACATGGCAAGAAATCTCGTCACTCCTATAACAGCATGCGCTTTTCTATAGATAGCATAGTTAATTTTCTTATAAATTTTAACTATAAAACTCGAAAACCTCTTTTTGTTATACATGTGCATCAAGATTTCCTCTTGGGGATCTCGAATATCTATGACAAGCTTTGATCTTATTATAGTGCAACCTAAGTGACTTGCAAGTACGGGGAATGAGTCGGGGATGCTAACAATTACTATTTGAGGGCGAAGAATTAAAATAAGCAATATTATTGCAAGCGACAGAAGGAAATTCAGTGGTAAGAAGTGGATAGCATACTTGCTTGTTGAAACAATAAGTGGTACTTCATAGCACTCCTTAGAAGGTCTTAGAAGACCTTGACCAGTTATCTGTAAGAAACCAGCACAGCGAACTTTTAGTTTTTTCTTTTTCAGGTATTTAATGAAGTAACTAAGTCTTCTATAGGCGGCCTCCATCTGTCCGAGATGTGTACATATTATAAGTATTTCAGGTCGCTTCAAAACTGAATCGCCTCTCCGTTTTACAGAGATCTAATATGCTCTACATGGAGAGTAAGAGACTACGATAGCTATAATTAGCCTTAAAGCAAGAAATAGTAGGTATAGAAGCCCTAAGACACTACTAGACCAGAGGGTATCTAGCCCTGTAACTAAGCTACATATAGCGTATAGTAGAGAGACTACAGGTATAGGGTATGCTGGTGAATAACTGTTAGATCCTTCAACCCACTCCTCGCAACTACCTGGGTAGCCTGAATAGCATCACGCTAAGTATCATTACCAAAGCTAGGCGTATACACGCCGTAGAGGAAAGCTATTAGCACGGCTATCACAGCCACTGTTGTATGAACTACAGCGGGGTTAGACTTAGAGAACACTAAGAACACGTATGCTCCAGCTAGCGCGATGTCTGAGAGCAATCCAAGGTGTCCGTGAAGCCTCAACTCAGAAATAGCACAAAAGAACGAAATGTACGGCAAGATGTACGCTATTTTATCTAGGTTCATACTTGGTAATACCACTTCGTAACGAGCATACCTAGATAAGAGTAATAGCGCGGAAAAAGATATTGGTACTGTTAGTGTTGCGGAAACAAATTGATTAACATTCAAATATCCTTTATAATTATAAAACCACAGGATAGTGTATCCTACTACAATACTTAACAGCAAGAGTCTATATAATAACTTACTTAGTTCTCTACTCAGCGAGCCACACATCTTACGCCATCCATATTGCATGTNTATTTCTATCAATATAATGCCTTNGTACTAATGCTTTCTTCCTTTTCTCCTCAATGAGCGATCTATTTAAATATACTTCTTTAAGCACTCGAAGGATGCANCCTATACCNCCACATTCGCAAACCCAGCCAACATCATACTTCGAAATCGTTTTAGCCAACTCACTTTCTTTTCTACATGTCGCTAGACAGGTAATCCACAAGCAGTGTACTCATAGAACTTAGCTGGTATAGCATAATCGTATATGGGATCTTTAATCCTCGGGATTAAGCCTACATCGCAATCTGATATTAATTTAGTGCACGTAGTCTTTCCCATGTCATCGGGACCCGAGAAAGCAATTGCTTGCGGAACATTGTTTTTTGTAACCTTGAATACCATGGTTCTCTCTATATTCTCTTCTATATTCTCTCTTGTTCTATTAGAACTTTATAGTATCTTTCTGATATATTATTCCATGAGAAATGTTGGGCTGTTTTAAAAGCCCTCAATGCTAAGGAATCTTTGTACTCTTCGTCTTCTAGTAAGCTCTCTATAGCTTCGGACAACTCTCTTGGAGAGTTAGGCTCGACTAGAATGCCATTATAGCCGTTTATCACTACTTCTGGTATGCCACCTACTCTTGATGCTATAACAGGTGTTTTGCACGCCATTGCTTCCAGTATACTAGCGGGCATACCTTCATATAAAGAAGGCAAAATGTATACATACGATGCTGAATATAATGCTGGTAAAAGATCGCGGGGTACTCTACCGGTTATGCAGATTTTATGGGATACTCTCAGTTTCTCTGCGAGATTCTCTACGTAGCGAACATATTCCAGTTGTTCTATAGGCCCTACTATTAGCAGGAACCAGTCTCTTCTACTCAGCTGGGAAACGGCCTTCACTAGAATATCGGTTCCTTTACGGGGTTCTACGCGAGCCATATACAACAAGATCGGGTCATTTCCAATGTCCTTACTGCACCTGTTGAGGGCTAGCTTATGAGCTATGGAGCGCGCGATACCGGGATTTACNGGTCTGAAGAATTTTGTATCGACTCCGTTAGGTATTGTAACGAGCTTTTCATAGCNGGTTTTAANTGACTTAATTAACACGTTTTTTAACTGATTAGAGAGAGCGATAACCAAGTGGCTTTCCTCGATAAGCTTTGATAGAGTTAGCGTATGTTGTGGTGCAATTAGCGTGAGATGAAGGAGCTTGTAGATGTTGAAGCTAGACTTCAGGGCTTCTAAATCTTCATACAGGGGAAATCCATGTACTGTTGTAACGAGTTTCTTATCCTTGAACTCACCTAGCATGACTTGGAAAAACGTGCTTTCAACATGCACGTTTACTACGTCATACTCGTCCAAAACGCTCCTAATTGTTTTGTGAGCCTTGACGCTGAAGATCCATGGAGCTCTAAGAAACGACCTTGGTAGCGGTTTATTGCTAACAGGGTAGATGCTAACGCCTAGTTCTTGGAGCTGTTTAATTTCCTTTTCAGTTTTGAATTGTGGTGCTACAATGCCTACCCTTACCCCCTTTTCGGCAAGCCTCTTAGATAGCTCCCGAACGTATACTGCAGGCCCCCCAATATGATCTAGAGGCGTCTGAACAATGTGGAGAACGCTGGACATACTTTGCCAACTTATACTTGACCTTTAACTAGCTTCTCATATACTCTAAGGGTCTTCCAAGCCATTTTCTCAGCTGTGAACTTCGAGGCAAACAGCTTGGCATTCCTCGAAAGCGCATGTCTGAGTTTTTCGTTGATTACTAGCTCTTCGAGAATCCTTGTGAGAGCGTTTACATCGCCAGGTTCAAATATCATCCCGTCAACGCGGTTTCTCATCATTAACGCGTAATCCCCGGTACGACTCGTAACTATAGCATTACCCATGCTCGCTGCCTCAAGAAGCACCATGGGTGCTGACTCCTCAACCGACGTTATAACGAATATGTCTGAAGCNCTGTAGTATATCCAGATCATGTTGTCTGGAATGTATCCTACTAGTCTCACGCTGTCACTTAATGAGTATTTTTCAATAAGTAAGCGTAGAGTCTTCGTCTCTGGTCCCTTACCACCTATGAGAACTAGGAGGTTCTCGCGTAGGTTTTTATCCAGTTTTTTGACAGCTTCTATCAGTAGGTCGAATCTTTTTCGCGGTATATGCCTTCCAATGGTAAAGACTATGACTTTATCCTTTGGCAAACCCAGAATTTTTCGCGCCTCTTCTTTACCCGGGATGTTTGAGGGCGGTTCAATACCATTGTGTACGACAAAGATCTTTTTCGGTTCAACTTTGTACATATAGATCAATTCACGTTTGCAGGTATAGGATGGAGAGATAATTACTTTGCTTGATAGTATGCTAGCATACTCCATTAAATAACCTATGGAGGTGTAAAATGCTATTCTCTTCAGATTTTGAGAACTGGGAAGCCTGGAGTAATTTAGTAGAGCCTTTACTTCACCTAGTCCACTAGTGTGAAACGATGTAACTTTCCTTGTGGGGTAGGTGATAAGTCCACCCACGAAGGGTTCTTGGACGTGAACTATGTCGAAGTGTTTCTTGTACAAGAGTTTTTTAGTAAAATTAGTTAACTTCGCTATATCTTCCACTAGCAATAAATCTTTAAAGAGCTTGGTCGTTCCACGTTCCAATAGCGAGCTTGAGGGAGGGATAAACAGTTCATTATCGGATGATACACGAGGATCACCGAAGGCCACTACGGTCACTTCAACCCCTAGCTTTCTCAGATGTTTAACTAGGTGAAAAGTATGCGTAGCAATTCCACCGACATTAAATGGAGGATATTCTCTACACACCATTAATACTTTCATGGCACTAGTAGTGATACTACTATGCTAGTGCTCTTGCTGAGTGCTCGAGTTCTACGTGTAGCAATGTTGCTATTACAACTACTAGTATACACGAGTTGAAGAAGTCGGGAATGTCTCTTCTATCAATGTTTTATTGAGTTCTCTCGGCACACGTCGCAGGCACCTAATCGTTGCTGCGAAGTGTTTTATTAGGTGTTGTTCCCTCCTAATTCTCCACATGTGGTATCCTCTCCTCGGCACGCTCTCTACACACCAGGCGCTGTCTACTGCTATGGCTCTGTAGCCCGTTAGCGCTATCCTCGTTGCTGTGTGGCTGTCGTCAGCCCCTATGTTCGGGGGGAACCCGCCAACCCCCTCAAGCAGGCTCCTCCTAAACGCTGCTAGCTCACCGTGGAACACTAGGGTTGAGTGCTTCTTGCTCTCAGCTAGCCTAACAATGTTGTAGAACTCTCTGTATCCCTGCTCAACACCTGTAAACCCTTTGTCAGCTGGAAGCTTAAGGCATGTAACAGCACCTATACTACTATCACTAAACCATGATACGGCGTTAGAGAGAGTGCTTGGTGATGACCATGTCGAGTCTGCATCTGTTATAACAACTATGTCCCCAGTGGCGTACCTCAACACACTGTTTAGAGCAAACCCCTTGCCCCTTCTAACAAGTTCTTTTAACAGAATCAGCTTTACGTCTCGATTTCTCCTAGCCCAATCCTCAACCTTCTCAGCTGTTCCATCATCGCTTGCAGAGTCTACCACTATAACCTCTAGCAACTCCTTTGGGTAGTCTTGCTTAGCTACATCGCCTAGCTTAGCCTCTATAACTCTAGCCTCGTTATATGTTGGGATAACCACTGTTACCCTAGGTCTGTACCCTGGGTCACGCTTTATGTTCCACGGTCTGTTAAACCACCTAGCCTTTAGATAGCAATAGTATGCCAAGGGTACTACGAAGTGTGTAAAGGCTAGCACTAGTGCTGCGAGTAGAAGCGTGTTAATACTGTCTACGAACATCACCGCTTCTCTACCTTGCCCAAGATCGCTTCTAGTATTGTTAGTGTTGTTACTGCTATTGCTAGTACTAACCCTGTCTCTGTTACCACTGGACCTCCAACTACTTCTCTAGGCGTGAAGTCTGCTGGTTTGGCTACAACCTCTATCTCTGGAGCTATGCTTACTCCTCCAACTGTTACTGCACCTGTTAGCTCTACTCTGATCCATAGAGAGTTGTGTAGCGGCCATAGGGCTGGTGTTGGTGCTGTGAAGAGGTCTAAAGCTATGTGTAGTACGTATATCAGCAGTGCTATCGCTACAAACCTTAGGTACCTCCTAAACCTGTAGTACACTAGGACTAGAATCAGTACTGCTACGAGAAGCGCTATCGGTATGCTGTGCGTTACCCACTTGTGAACCCTTACCAAGACATCGATATCTGGTAGCAGACCTATCAACGCGATTAAAGCTGCGTACCTAGGTCTTAAAGCAGCTCTAGCAACCAAGTAGCTTGCTAGGTAGTGTGTCACTATATCTGGCAAGGGTGTGTAGCTCTAGCTGTGTAGAGACAGCTTCTCGTACATCGATGTTTGTCGAGTAGCGTGCTTCTCTATCCTGAGCCCTGGACCCCTCTTTGTCCCAGCCCCCTGAGAGCTGTTTGCTCTTCAAGCGATAGCGGTAGCTGTTGTACTGCTCACCAGTTTGTTGCTTAGCCTACTGCTTATCTATTTTCCTCATCTTCTTCTCTAGCTCTTCTACCACTTTCTCCACATACTCTTCCTCTAGGTTGTCGAAGAGTCTCCATATCTGCTGGAGCAACTCTTTCCTCTTCGCCGCCTTGAGCTTGTACTCTTTTATGGCCTCGGGCTTTAGCGGTCCTAGCACTACCTTTCCCTCTTCGACTCTCATGTAGTAGCTCTCCCCAACGAAGGGTCCCACCGTGGAGTCTACCTCGCTTACCACATCTATTATGAAGGTTGATAGCGCTCCTATGTCGAGCATGTAGCTCTCCTCGGGTGAGTACCCGAGGAGCCTTAGGAGGAGGTTTCCTTCTGTTATAAAGCCCTTCCCAATGATAGCAAAGCCCAGGTTATCGCGGACGAGCTCTACCAACCCCCTCTCGTCAAATACATATATAGATGCCTTTCCCTGGGGGCTCACGCTCGCGAGGACCATGCTGAAGTCGGGGACTATGCCCTGCTCGCGAAGCCTGCTGAACCTCTTAATAAGCTCAGACTCTACCTCAGCCACGGCGTCCTCAAACTGTTCAAATGCTGGTCTAGCGGTCTTGGCTTTAGGGCCAGCATCGCTACACATAAGCTTAGGTACACCAACTACACTTGCTGGGTAGCTGTGGTGAGCCGTGCCCGTAGACAGAGACGTTGTTTTGTCGAGGATTAGAGACGTTGTAGAGGCTATCGCTGAGCTCAAGAGGCTCACCTCCAAGGGCTTTATCGAGATGAGTATCGACGAGGTATACTCCATGAGGTACAACGTGATAGTCCTCGTAGAGGCCCTGGCATCTACATGCCTTCATGTAGCTGTTGATCACTTTGGGCTGAGGCCGAGGTCCTATGCCGAGTGCTTTAGGGAGGCTTCCTAGAGGCTTGGGGTAGAGTGCTCCAGGGATTTAGAGGCTCTGGCAAGGCTTAGAAACCTGCTTGTACACAGGTACTGGGCTGTGAGGGATGACATGGTGTACAACAACATCAAAACAGACTTTAAGTGTGTTAACGAGTTTATTGAGAAGGTGAGGAGGTTGGTAAGCACATGAGCGTTGAGTACTACGAAGTTGATGTAGATAGAGTTGCTAAAGTAGCTAGAGAGGTTTTGGAGAAGTTCGAGTTTATAGAGGCAGCAGTTCTCTTCGGCTCTGCTCTTAGAAGAAGCTTTGCCAGAGACATCGACATAGGTATCGTGGTTAGCAGAGAGGTTAGCCTGAAGGAACTCAACGAGGTTGCCTCTACCCTAGAGCAAGCCCTGGGAGTTCCAGTAGACCTTGTTGTGCTTAACGATGCTCCACCACTCCTAAGGTTCAAAGCCCTTACAGAGGGGGTAAAGCTAGTTGTAAGAGATAAGAAGAGGCTGTTCTTCGCGGCATCGGAGAGCTTTATGGAGCTCGAAGACATGAGGGAGAAGCTGAGATTACTAGGAATAGAAGAGCCATACCTGTAGCACAAAGAGTTTTTGTAGGAAGCTTCATCCGTAGACACACCCTCTTAATAGCTCTAGCCTTATCCACATCTCTATGCAGAGGCATAGCGCTTAGAAATGGTTTAGGCTGAGCCAAGATCATATTATGTGTAGAAGCCTTGGGTCTAGACCCAGCTTCTGGACAACGTCTATATCTACCTCCTCAAGCTCTCTAACGCTGACAAGACTGCTCCGGTCTCTCTCCATGAAGAATACCTTGAGCTTCAGGTCAAGATCGCTGCAAATCTTTTTAACAATGTTGATCAGCTCTATGCTGTGTGTTGTTATGAATAGCTGCAGCTTTCTCTCCCTAGCAACCCTAGCCGCAAACCTCATGAGGGTTGCTAGCCCTGCGGAGTGCTGGTGAACCTCGGGATCCTCTATAAGCACAGCAGTATTCTCAACAAGAGTAAGAGCAGAAGCGAAGAGCACTGCCATCCTAGCTCCATCGCCAAGGGCATCTATTTCAACAGTTGTTTCAGGGAGCTTCAAAGCAAGCACAAAGGTTCCACCAGCTAAAGGTTTATAGGTGATGTCTTCGGCTCCAGGCTCAAACTCTTCTCTAATGAGATCGACAACAAGCTTATCAAGCCTTCTATCTAGGAGCAACGCCCAAACTCTCTTCTCAACATCCTCAACAGAGAGTCTGTAATCGAGAAGAAGCACATTTTCAGGAATTCGAGCTCAGCATCAAGTCTGAACCAAACCTTCTCTAAGATGTCTCCATAGAGCGTCATCCTTTTCCCTGTCCTCGGGTCGTAAATACCTGCATCAAGCCTGATGCATGGGTATTCAAAACCTTGTTCACGCTTAAGCTCATCGACCTCGGGTATCGCTTTTGGCACTAGCTCGAGCCATACGTACTCCGAGGGAGACTCGTGAATTAGTCTGAACCTCAGCTCTCTTCCTGAGTCAAACTCTAATGCTATAATAATGTCTTTTTCTACATCTTTTGTAAACCACAACGAAGTTTTAAACTTCTTCCAGTCACCTCTACCACCTCTCCTGCTAACGACATAATCCTCCTTCCTCACATTCCTGAGGCTGTCCACGGGGTTTACCCATGAAGACGCTAAGTATACTGCTTCCAGGACTATCGACTTCCCCGAGCCGTTTCTGCCTATCAGTATGTTTACATCTACCAGGTTCTTCAGTGTACACTCTCTGATTCCCCTCGGGTTCTCTATGTGGATAGACCTAATCACGGTCTGACACCTGTAGTCAATGCTGTCTACCTCAGAGGACCTCCAGCTCCCTGAGGGCTACCCTCATAAGCTCTACAGCTCTCCTAGCGTAGCTCAGGGCTCTCTCGGCGTCGCTTCTACTGTATATATCCCACGGCGTAAGGCCCCTTGCTGGCTTGCCATATGTTGCTCTACTGTGTTCTGGTGCTAGGGCCTCGGCTATGCTGTCCAGCTCTTCGAGTAGAGGCCTCAGCCTTTCGAGGGCTAAGCTTGAGATCTCCCTGAGCTTCTCAGCGCACTTCTTAACCTTGTCAACTACATTCTCCGCCAAGGCTAGCCACCTAGAGCTCTCTTAACAGCCTCTCTATGAAGTGGCGTTTGCCAAGCTACGTACCTCCCGATACCTAGCTCAAGATCTCTCTCTGGCGGCGGTATATCGATCCAGAACCAGGGGTCTCTAGCGTAGAGGTGGTAAACAATCAAGTTCCTAGACACAAGCTCTTCAACGAGCTCTTCAGGGGTTTTAGGATCCCACAGCGTGTCAGGATCTTCAACAGCTTTCTCAAGCCAAGGCCTCCACCTAGCTGCAAACCTGGCATCAACACCTCTACTAGCAACAAGCTCTTCAACAACTCTATCGATGTTCCACCCAGCTTGGTGAAGTAGGGAGAGAGCTCTTGGGTTACCACCAGTAAGCCTCCAAGCATCATCGAGAGATAGCTTAAGGTCTGGAATCCTGCGGTATAGCTCTTCGAAACCTTCTCTAGGCATGTTCCACATAGCTTTTAGTGAAGCCCACATATGCTTACCTATCTCTCTCCTCGAAAACCCCTCGCTCGTGGCGGCGATAACTACTAGAGATTCGTAGTTGGCTGGTGGGTACTCTATAAGCTCTAGAAGACCTTTAACTAGGAGTGAGGATTCTCTAGCCCCAATTAAATGGAAAGCATCGTCAACTACCACAGCCAGCCTCTTCCTACCGAGCCTGAGGGCTTCCAGGGCTAAGTCTACTACCCTCCAGACCATCTTAGCTAACGCAAGCTCTGAAGAAGCCTCCCTAACCACCTCTAAAGCCTTCCTCCTGAGGTCCTCAACCCCCACCTCAGCTTCGAAGCGCTTACGAAGAGGATTGAAGTACACAACACCGTAGCCCAAGTCCTTAAGCACTTCAACAGCCTGGATAAGCCACGCAGTCTTGCCGCAGCCTTCAGGACCAAAGACTACTACAGGAAGCCTAGTGCCTTTCTCAGCCAGTTCATAGACTTGCTCAACAGCTCTATCTCTATCAGTAAACTCTACCTCAAGACCAGGCGCAAGCTCTAGCCTAACCTTCTTCACACGCTCTCCCAAGGCTTTACAAAGCCAGAGATTCAACTTCTTCCCTATTTAGCAGAGCTGCCCCAGCTTCAAGTACCTGAACAACTTTGAGGCTTTTCACCAAGGCCACCCCTCCTACCCCAGCAACAGCTCTAACCTAGCCTCTACATCACCACACCTAGAGCTCCCTTAAAGCTACCTTAACAACCTCCCTGTAGAGCGGTGTTTGCCAAGCAACATACCTGCCTACCCCGAGCTCCAGATCCTTCTCCGGCGGTGGCTCGTCTATCCAAAACCACGGATCCCTACTGTACATGTTGTAGACTATAAGGTTCCTAGCGACAAGCTCCTTCACAAGCTCATCGGGGGTGCTTGGATCCCAGAGGATGTCTGGGTCTCTAACTGCTTCCTCAAGCCACTTCCTCCACCTAGCTATAAAGCTAGGNGTTATCTCNTTGCTCTCGATAAAGTTNGTAACAGCTTTCTCGATACTCCAGTTAAATTGGTAGAGCTTTGCAAGAATATCGGGATTACCACCAGTGAGTAGCCAGACATCTTCAGGTGATGGTTTTGGGCTCGGCAGCTTCTCATATAGCTCTTCAAAGCCCTTTCTAGGCATGTTCCATATAGGTTTTAGTAAAGCCCATCTATGTCTACCGATTTTGCTTCGCGTCAGGCCCTCGCTGGTAGCTACGATAGCTACTACTCTTTCGTATGTTTCTGGAGGGTACTCGATTAAGTTTAGCAGCATCTTGACGTAGGCCTCGGCTTTGTCAAGGCCAATAGCCTGGAAGACCTCGTCTACAAGTACTGCAATACTCTTCTTCTTCCAGATCCCGACAAGCTCTTTAACAACGTCTATAGCGAGGGTAGCGAGCTTGAGCTGCGCAATACCGATAGCTTCTGCAACAGCTTCGCTTAGCTTCTTCACAACCTCACTCACATCAGTATAGGCGATAAAGTCTCTGTGCAGGGGGTCAACATATATAGCTTCGAAACCGAGCTCCCGAAAAATCTCAGTAGCTTGCTTAAGCCAGGCAGTTTTACCGCAACCCTCGGGACCGAAGACTACTACAGGGTACCTAGTACCCTTTTCAGCAAATTTGTAGACCTGCTCCAAGGCCTTCTCTCTATCGGTAAACTCAACAACTATTCCTGGTGCAAAAGAGAGCCTGATTCTCTTCATAGCTCTAGCCTAGCTAACCCCACACTACTTCAATTGTGTTAGAGCCCTTCTAACAGCGTCTCTATGAAGTGGTGTCTGCCACGCTACGTACCTACCAACCCCAAGTTCAGAATCCCTCTCTAGCGGTGGTTCATCTATCCAGCTCTCTAGATCTCTAGCCGGAATAGAGTCTACTACAAGGTTTAGCTCAACAAGCTTGTTCAGCAGGGGCAGCCCTTCTCTTGTAGCCAAGACATCGGGGTCTTCAAGAGCTTTGTACAGTAGCTCTTTCTCTTCATCACTAAGGGAGCGTACGAAGGTATCAAGCTTCCTGGCCTCAGCTAACCCCCTAGCAACAGCCTCTGTACTCCACCTAAGCTCGTAGAGCTGAGCAAGAACCCTAGGGTTACCTCCTGTAAACCTCCAAAGCTGGTCAAGCAAAGGCTTTTCCCCAGGCACTTTTTCACAAAGCTCTTCNAANCCNTTTCTAGACATGTTCCACATAGGCTTTAGCCACGCCCACAGGTGCCTACCAATCTCAGCCCTAGAGATACCTTCGCTTGTAGCTGCAATAGCAACGATAATGTCGTAGCTTTTCGGCGGATACTCAATTAGCTCTAGCAAACTCTTTACAATCAACGCCGCTTCTCTAGCCCCAGTATACTGAAAAACATCATCAACTATGACAGCAAGCCTCTTCCTACCATATTCAATAGCCTCCCTCGCAAAGTCTACAACCCTCCAAGCAAGCCTAGCCAAAGCATGTTCGGATAGAGCCTCCCTCACAAGCTCTAGAGCCCTCCTCTTAAGGTCTTCAACGCCGACCTCAACCTCAAACCTCCTCCTCAAGGGGTTGAGGTACAGAACCCCAAAGCCAAGCTCTCTAAAAACTTCAACAGCTTGAAGAAGCCAAGCAGTCTTACCGCAACCCTCAGGGCCAAAAACTACGAGAGGAAGCCTAGTACCCTTCTCAGCAAGCTCGTAAACCTGCTTCAAAGCCCTTTCCCTATCAACAAACTCGATAGCAACCCCCAATGCAAAGGAAAGTCTAACCCTTTTCACAGCCTCACCAGCCAATTCCGCTATACCCTACCTACACCAGCACTGTATCCAACCACTTCCCTACTCCACAGCTTTGAGGCTCTTCACCCACTACTCACTCTCCCTAACCCTATCCTCATCTACAAATTTCCAGAGCCCCCTACGCGGGTACAGAACCTGTACCTGAAGCTCTTCAGCTAAGTAATCGCTTACCAACACCTCGTCGATGTAAGGGTTTACGAGAACGTTTGCCACAACTTCTCTGCTAACCCTATCCTCTGTAACTAGCTGTACCGTAATCGCCTGTGGAACTGTATACGCTTCTACAACACCTCCACCAGTCTCAATAGAGACCTTAAGCACTTCGCTAGGCATAGGCCAGAGGCCAAGGCTCTGCGCTAGGGGTATAGGCATAGCCATGTCTGGAGAATCGGCTAGAAAACCCGTGCTTATCAATGCCTTGACTATTGCCTCCTTACCGCCGTGCCTCGTCCTTACCCTTAGTCTCACTCTTACTGGCAGAAACCTCACCCCTCAGGATCCTCAACGCTGTCTCCCTATCTATCGGAAGCACCTCAAGCTTTACAAGGCCTAGGAACTCCTTAACCCTCATATACCCAATACGAATACGCTTCAACACCCTACACCATACCTACTAATTCCTTTTAACAACCTCAGCCTGGCTCACACCCTTATACAGTATTACAACGTCTAGGCATTCAAGACGTCTAAAGATTGCTTCGTAGAAGGAGTTTTGGAGAGGTTTAAGCTGGAGCAGATTCGCGGTCATAGTATGTGTAGAAGTCTTGGATCTAGGCCCAGCTTTTGAGCAATGTCTATATCTACCTCCTCTAGCTCTCTCACGTCAACAATGCCTCCCTGGTCTCTCTCCATGTAGAAAACCTTCAGCTTTAGCCCAAGGTCGCCGCAGACCCTTCTAGCGATGTTCACCAGCTCTATGCTGTGGGTGGTTATGAACAGCTGCAATCTCCTCTCTTTAGCAACCTTAGCNGTAAGCCTCATGAAGGCCCCTAGCCCAGCCGGGTGCTGGTGGACCTCTGGATCCTCTATGAGGACGGCGGTGCTCTCAGCGAGGGCAAGTGCAGAGGCGAAGAGGATGGCTTTTCTAGCCCCATCGCCAAGAGCGTCGATCTCAATTGTGGTTTCAGGAAGCTTTAAGGCTAGTACAAAGAATCCGCCGACCAGCGGCTTGTAGATAATGTCTTCGGCGCCCGGCTCGTACTCTTCCCTAACCAGGCTGACGATAACCTTATCAAGCCTCCTGTCTAGGAGCTGAGGCCAAACACTTTTCTCGACAGCTTCAACAGATAGCCCATGATCAAGAAGTACCACGTTGTTTAAGAACTCCAGCTCTGTGCTAAGCCTGGCCTTAAGCTTCTCCAGCTTCTCCAAAACATCTCTATATAGTGCCACTGCTACCCTCTTCCCAGGGTCGTAGAGCCCTACATCAGCTCTAGAACACGGGCTCTCGAGACCGTAGGTATGCTTAAGCTCGTCAACTTCAGGCATAACCTCGGGCGTTAGCTCAAGCCAAACAGGTTTTCCATGCTCGTAAAGCAGCTTAAACTTCAGCTCTTTACCAGTGTTAAACCTCAATACTATACTTGGATCCCTCTTAGTGTCTTTCAAAAACCATAGCGTGGCCTTAAGAGTACCCCAATCTCCTCTACCGCCTCTCCTACTAACCACATACTCTTCCTTCCTCACACCCCTAATAGCATCCCACTCGCTTACCCATGAGGACGCTAGGTATATCGCTTCGAGAACTGTCGACTTTCCTGAGCCGTTTCTACCAATCAGTATGTTTACATCTGTTAACCCTGCTATTGCACACTCTCTAATCCCCCTCAGGTTCTCTATG